>Ga0307477_10001932_pt1 | contig 16474 bp, 21 predicted proteins | sample atmos_gasesECM2C_FD_203316 | JGI IMG/M metagenome (GOLD analysis project Ga0307477, IMG submission 203316) | Hardwood forest soil microbial communities from Morgan-Monroe State Forest, Indiana, United States - atmos_gasesECM2C_515 | ecosystem: Environmental > Terrestrial > Soil > Temperate...
TCATCGTCTTTCCTGCGGTCTTCTTCCTTGCCGCTGCCTCGGTACTTGGCTTGGATGTACTCGGCCAGGATCTTCGGCGCGACGAGGGCAATCAGGTAGATCCCGAAGACTTCGACGAACTGCGTCGGCTGAGTCTGCCAGCTGGTCGCGCAATTCATCAGCGCCCACGAACCCAGGATCAGCGCCACCACGTAACCGATCAGTTTCATGGACGCTTTGCCGTCGGGCCCGCGCAGGGCGTCCACCAGACTGAAGTCGGCGCGCTGGTTCGCCTTGTGCATGAACCTCGCAAACATCACGATGCCGATCACGAGCACGACGTTCAAAGGCTGGAACCACTGCACGGCCAGCGCCTCGGCCGTCGCGGCAAGCTGCAACAGTGCGGGACTGGTGGTCGCGGCGGTCAGGGCTTCGGCCGCCGAGTTGGAATCGGCCATCGCTGTGTGCTCCTGTGACGCCGCGAGGCCGACAGTAGCCCGAACGGCGCGCGGGGCAATCGCGCGAAAAGCGGCAACTAGGGCGAGCGTTCGACGGCTTTAAGTGTGAGTTCCACGCCGAACTGTGCGCGCATCAGGGAAAGCGCAATGTCACGCTTCGATTGCAAGCGCGCGACGGCGCGCTGCGCAGATCCGAGCGATATCGACTCGGCCAGCGTGCGCGCGTAGTGGCCGCAGTCGGCCGGCAGCATCGCCAGGATTACCGGCTCGCCTGGCGGATCTGCTTGCTCCACGGTCCATAGCTGCGCCTCTGGCATCTTGACAATCAAACTTTCTTCGCAGTGTCCACGATCTTCGCAAGATCGGCGCGCGCTTTGGCCTTGTGGTTGATCCACCACCACCATGCGCCCACCAAACCTGCGCCGCAGAGAAAACAGATCACATAGGGAAGCACTGTCATATCACCTCCTGATTACGGTCCGATCCTGTGACCGCAGAACGCCCCGAACGTGGCCGCGATCGTGCCGCCGCCGCCCGACGTATATTGAATGCCGACCGTGTCGCCCACGGCCAGAGCGACAAGACCGCAGACTGATCCGGAAATGTTGCCGGATACATTGATCGCGCCGCTTGCAGCGAGGCTAAAATTGTTGATCGGTCCGGCACTGACGCCGTTGTGATACAGCGTCAGAGCGCAGCCGCCCGCCACTCCCCCGGCGAACGTCAACGTTGCCGAGCCCTCAATCAGATAGGTGCCAGCGTTGCCCGCGCTGATCGTGATCGTGCCGCTTGCGTAAGTCGCCCCGGTTAACACGTCCTGCGTTGCATAGTTGACGATGCCGCTGACGCTTTGACTGTTGGCACCGTGAACGGACCACGCGGGCGTACTTGCGCTGGTAACAACGCTGGCAGCCGTGACCGTGCCGCTCGCCGTGATATTGGTGGCACCCGTGATCGCGTTGCCACCCATCGCCAGATTGCCGCCCAGTGTTGCGCCACCGGTCAGTGTCGAGGCGCCACTGACGCTAAGCGTGGTCGCCGTAACGGCGTGCAGCGTCGAGGATCCGGTGACCGTGAGCGTGCCAGTCGTGAATGACGTGGAAAAGGCGGTGATCTGCGATTGCAGATTGGCGATATCCGCCGAGGTCGCATTCGCCACCATGTAGGCGAAGCTGTCGAGCTGGTTGCCGCTGACGTCGAATACTGTGAACGTGTAGATCTGGCCGGTTACCAGGAACAGCTGGCAGGTGGCGCCGGTTGCGTTCGAGATCTCGCCGCGAGCATTCAGCGGAATCGGGTTAGGCAACGCCGTTGTGCCGCCCGAGTCCTGATAGGTCGGATAATTAACGCCGCCAACCTGCGTCAGAACCGTCCCGCCCGCGGCTGGCAGACCGCGGTTGTCGAAAAATTGCAGCGTCGGGACAGAGCAAAGGGAGACGGTGGCGGCCATTTGGTACTATCTCCCGAAATGTCGCTCGAACCGTTTATCGGATTGGTGATAGCTGGCGCGCTGGTCCCGATCATCGCAGGCGCCACTTCCCGCGCTAGGCGTTTCGTCCGGCATGGGATGAGAGATGGCCCGCTGCGCCGCGTTCTGCTGACGCCACTGGGATACAGCCGCAAGGCCAAGGATGAAGCTGCCGAGCGTGCCGTGCTGGATGATTACCACCTACTGGTTCCTCATCAGGTCCGCGAGCGGGACAGCGCCAGCGCGTCCGCCTTGCCTGCCCAGCGCCTCTAACGTGCTCAGAGCAGCCGTGCCAACGCTGCCCGGCGCGTAACTGGGCGTGGCCAGCACCGCCTGTCCAGGACGACTTAACATCGCGCGGCGCACCGCATAGGGCGCCGCTGCCATCGTTGCAGCGCCGGCCGCCATCGTCGGGCTGTGCAGGTATGCCGCCCCGAGCTGACCCGCGCCCGCCACTGCTGCTGACAGTTTCGAAACGCCCACCCCGCTGCCAGGAAGTCCGGCGACGTCGGGAAAGTGTGTGCCAAACTTGGCGGCCAGATCCAAACCGCCCGACATCGGCTTGCCACGCCGCGCCTGAGCCGCCAGATTTGCCGCTGAGACATTATTCCCGTTCAGAGCGGCCTGTGTCGAATAGGTTTTCGCGATCGTGGTCCGGGCCGCGTCCCATGCATCGGCCAAATCCTGCTGCCCGTTGGCCTGAAGATGGCGCTTGAGCAGATCCTCCATCGCATCGCCGACGTCCTGCTGGCCGTGGGCCAATGCCAAAGCATCCGGATCGCCAGAGGCAAAGGCGCTTTTGAAATTGCCCGAGGCCTGTTTGCGGATGAACTTCACCGCCTCGACCATGTCGGCCGCATCGTGCTCCGGGGCGCCCACCGCCTTTATCAGATCCTGCAGCTTCGGATCGGCCTGACCACCGATGCCGGGATAGGCCTTCTGCAGCTGCGGACTGCCGGCCAGCGCTGCTTGCAGATCGCTCGCATATTGCGGATCGCTCACCACGCGGCCAGCGCTTTTGACCGCGTCATAGACTTGCCCGGCCTGTGCGCGGACGCCCTGCAGCGTCTGGGGCGTGATCGGCGTATCGGCGGCGATGCCAAGATCCTGTCGCACAAGTGAATTCGTTACCTTCTGGTTCGTTTCGGCCGCCGCCTGGCGAGTTGCCGCCTTGCCCGAGACGGACTCGAGCGCAGTGTTCACAGCGCTCGGATTCACCGCTGTAGGCGGCACGACATAGCCGGCTGCGCGGCCGGCCGCCAGCGTCGCATCACGTTCAGCATTCAGGCCAGCCTGTGACTGCGCCGCAGCCGCCCGCCAAGTCTTGATAGCGCCCGCAGCATTGGCGATTTTGCTACCCAGCCAAGATCCGGCCGCTCCCAATGCCCCGCCAAGCCCGATGTTCTCGGCTGTCTCTGCGGTGCTCGTAGAGGGCTGCAGAGCACCCGTGACAGCCCCCACTGCCGCCGCCCCGGCCGGAACATTGGCGCCTGGTATGAGCATCGCAGGGGCCGCCGCCGCGACGTTTCCGGCAACGTTTCCGATCTTGCCGGCCGTGGTGGCCATCAGCGGCTTGTCGAGCTCCCTGGAGCGCGCCACGTCCTGTCTGCTTTCCAGCCCGAGCCACTGGCCCGTGCCGCGCGCAATGTCGTATCCTGCTTTGCCGGCACCGGCCTCGACCCGAGTGAGCCATTGGGGCTGCTGGATACCCATATCGAATGGGCCTACCTGAAGAGTGCTGCCGCCTTCGGACGGATCCATCCGCGGGGGCGGTGGCAAAGCGTCCAGAGGTGAAGCGGTCGACGGCGGCGGCAGATCGTCCAGCGCGCTCATTTGATCGTGAATCCGTTGGATATCACATGCGCCCTGGCAGCATCGCCCGTCAGCCCGTGTTTTTTCGCGTAGGCATCGACGTCGGCCTGCGTCACGCTTTTGCCCGCTCCGGCGGCAGGCGCGGCCCCACCCGGGATCTGGCTGGCTGGTACGCCGGGCACTTGGGCGGCGCGCAAATTGCGCTGATAATCGGCCTGCCAGGTTGCCGGATTCACGGTGCCGGCCTTGCGCGCGGACGTCAGTGCTTGCTGTTCCGCATAGTCGCGATTGGCCTGATCCGTCATGAATCCGAGCACGGCTTTGGTTGCCCGCGGATCGGTTCCGATGCTGGGGAAAACCTGCTCGGCCGAATTGAACTCCGCCACGCGCGCCGGATCGCCCTGCATCGACTGCTTGAGGCCCGAAAAGGTCGTCTGAAAAAGGTACTTTTCGGCCTCCTGTGCCGAGGCAAGGTCGCCCCCAGCCACAGCGTCGACGAGCGATTTTGGAATCCCAGGAATTGCCTGCAGGTTCTTCGCCGCCGCTGCGCGCGCCATCGCGCCGCCGCCGCCGCGGATCTGGTCGAGCGCATGCTCGGCGGCCTGCACGCGCGGTATCAGATCGGATGCGACTTGGACACGATTGTCCAGATTTGCCTGATAACGGCCGAAGTTTTCGACATCGGCGAGAGTCGGAGCCGGACCGGTTCCTCCAAATGAGGTTGGAACGGGACCGCGACCGCCGAAGACCTGCGGCACTCCGCCCGGGGGCGTGACGATTTGCTGCGGCACTCCGGTACGAACCTCTGGCCCGGTCGCACCCATCGGAACCGGGGCGAGCGGATTGGTCTGCACTGGCTGCATGCCGCCAGCCGGTCCGGTCACAGATCCGATTGCCGGCTGCTGCTGAGCCGCAACGCTGACAGTCGGTTCGAACTGCTGGGCCAGATGCAGCAAGGCGAGTTTGCTTTTCGCATCAGGAACGTGGTCACCCAAGTTCTGTAGGAGCGATTTCGAATAGCTCGCGGCCCGCGTAAGTGCAGCCGGCGCATTCGGCCCCTGCTGCTGCACGTATGCATCGATTTTCGATTGGATGATTCCGGGCGCATCCGCGGGCGTGTTTTGATCGCCCATCGATGAGCGCAGGATCCCGGCGATATCGTTTTTGTAGTTCTGACCGAGCGCCCGCGTGGTGTCGTTCAGCTTGAGCCGATCATCCTGTGTTTGAACGATCTTCTGCACTACGTCCTGCCCGGTGAGCGGCATGTATTTGGTCGCGAATTTCGTCATGGCGACCGGATCTGCTTCGCCATTTGCGCCGACCAGCGGATTGCCGTCGGGATCCTTGCCGTTTTGCATCGACGATTGCAAAAGTTGCCGCTCGCCCATCGCCTGCTGATTCTTCTGAGCCTCGGCCTGTGCGGTCGCTTGCAAGGCCTGTCCAGTCTGTAACGTCTGCTGTGCCTGCTGAATGCCAATCTGCTTCTGCTGCAACCCCATGAGGTCGCCGAGCGTCTGCAGCCCCTTGTTCGGGCTGACATCGACGTTTTGCGCGATCGGGGTGCCGAAGTCGGGCATCTAATTCCCCGCACCGCTTTGGCCCGGCTGACCGACCGTGTTCACCGGCAGATTGCTGAAATCGAATCCACCGCCGCCCCCTCCTCCGCCACCTGTACCGCCGCCTTGCCCAGATAATAGATACGCGAGCGGAATACCTGCGCCTCCGATCGCATTGGTCGCGCCCACGATCCCGCCTGCCTGCGATGCCGCAGCGCCAGCCTGCGCGCCCGCGATCCCGGTGCCCAGCTGCGTGCCGGATGTTCCGACATTGCTCGCAGCGTTCTGGCCGATACCGGCGATCGTGGACAGCCGATTGAAAATGTTCGTGTTCGTGGTCTGGAACCGATTGAACGCATTCTGATACCCGGTGGCCGCCATGCCCTGATTGAAGGACATCAGGTCTTTCAGCGCTGGTCCGGACAGGGCCCCGACGCCCGGCGTATCGGCATTGCGCAGCGCTTGGCCTCCAGTTTGCAGCTGGAATTGATAGCCGGGGTCGAGGTTGTTCAGGAAGTCCTGCGGCGAAAAGCTTCTGGTGAGCTGCCCACCTGGCGCCAGCAGGGAATTCAGTTGCGAGGTCGCGCCGTAGCCGGCTTGGATGAAGGGCTGCTCCTGCTGGTTGATCGTGTTGAACATGGCGAGCTGCGTATTCGCGGCCTTCTGCTGCCCAGCCGCCTGCGTACCGGCTGCCGTGTTAGAGCCGACGGCACCGACAACGGCTCCTGCGGCAATAGCGCCAGCGACCCAAAAACTCACGTCAGCAGCTCCTGTTTCAGCTTATTGCCAGGCAGAAATGGCGATGCCTCATCTTCCTCGACCAGTATTTTTTCGAGCATTTCGATGTCTCGAATATCGTCCGGATTACGGTGTACGTTCATGCGCCAGGCGTCCTCGATCACGAAGACCGCGCGCTGAGTGCCGATCGGACAAGTCAACACCTGCGGGCCGTCGCGCGTGGCGTCTAGCTCGCGCACGCCATGGTCCGTCGTCACTCGCACGCGTCCAGTCAGGACCGCGTAGAAATGTTCGGTTTTATGGACCTTGCCGACAATCACCGTCCCAGCCGGCGACCAGACCGTGCGCGCATATAGGCCCTCGGCGAAATGATGATTGGTTTTTGGCTCATATTGCGGAAGTTTCAGCAGTTCCGATTGCAGGTGCGCCAGTTGCTCTCTCGTACGCTTGGCCGCCGTGCGCGCCTCCATGCGCAAGCTGATCTTGCTCATTGGATCAGCAGTCCGGAAACGGTGAACGTGATCGCGGCGGCCAAAGCCGCAAAGGCGTGAAGCTGAGAACCGGCCGGCAGCACCGCGCCGGATAGCTCGGGCGAGACGTAGGCCTCGCCTGGTGCAATGGTTCGGGCTGAAATCAAGGTCGTTCCCGGTCCGAGCGCTCCGCCGGCAGTGATGCCGGCAGTGATGGCTACTGCGCTCGCCGTGGTGTTGGTGAACACCGCGCGGCCGACCTTGGCCGTTTGCTGCGTCGGCACAGAATACACCGCGACGTCAGTGTTGCCAAGCTGCGCCGGGGCGACCAGCAGAATTTGAAATACGGTGGTCACACGGGCGATTCGTACCAGGTAAAGGCAGCGATCACGGTCACGGCCGCAATCAGCGAATCGAGCGTGAGCATCTGGCCGGGCGGAATGATGATGGCGCCGGCGACTTCGTCCTTCACCATCAGGTTCCACATGCCGGTGCCCGCCGTGATCCACTGCAGGCCCATCAGGGGTCGGATGATGGTGGGAGCCGCGCCGAGCGTGGCCGAGGCACCCACGGTCGCAACCGACCCGCCGCCTGTGCCCACCAGGGTCGGCAGCCCTTTGGGGCCGGTCGAGTTGCCGGTGGTCAGTGCCACGGTGGCCGCATAGCCGAGTTTGGGCACCATGACCGCATTGGCGCCCACCGCGGCCTGCGCGCACGTTACATCGATGATGACGAGATTTTTGCCGCTGCCGGCTGGATTGCCCACCGCAAGGCCCGTGAAGGTCGCCGATGCGACAGAGAGCGCCTGCGCGGCGGTGTTGGCCGCATAGAACACTTGTCCGGACCACGCCGCCGCCGCATAGCGCGGCATCAACTCGGAAACGCCGAGGTCGCCGAGCTGCAGCTGCAAAACGTTCTGAGTGCCAGATCCGCGCGCGTTCGGGATTGCGTTGAGCGTTTCGCCTTGAAGAAGTGCCATGATGATTCCTTAGCTGAGCAATGCGGGATCGTTGCGGATATCTTCCGGGCTATCAGTGACCGGATCGTTTATCTGAGAAAGCAGCGTACTCACGACGCGCAATTCCATGATGATCAATTCCATCGACTCAGAAATGCGCTGCAGATATCCGTTCAACTCCTGTGCCGCATTCGGCGGCAATGCTGGCGTCGCAGCTGCGGACTGGATCGGCGGAAAGATGGTGATCGGCATCTCACACCGCCGTGGCGCCGCTCACGATCGCATTGCATCCCAGCGCAGAGGCCACCGCCACGATCGTGTCGCCCGCGTTCAGGATCTGCGTTCCGGTCCATTGAAAGATGCTGTTCGCCGGGATGGTAACCGCCGGAATCAGGATATTGACGGAAGCAGATCCAGCGCCGATATAGACCGTCACCGCGATGGCCGCCGCCGATGTGTTCGGAATGTCGATGTCTTTCAGGTACGCCGCCATATTCAGGGGCACGGTATAGATTGGCGTGTTCGTGATGCCGATGGCGATCTGGCCGCACTTCACGGGCGTAACGATCTGAAAGGCGGCCATCAGACGGGGTCCAGCCAGATGAGCGTGTTGGGCGTGACCGGATTGGGTGCAGTGAGCACGTCATCTTGAAGCGTGAGAAATAGCGCCGGGGGCACCGGTATCGGCGTGCCGGGTGCGCTTATCACCTGCTTGCCGATGTTGTACAGGAACAGATACCAGTTGACACCAATGATGATATTGCCGGTCGGTTGACCATCCTTATCACGCTGTACCTCTCCGAATGGCTCGGTCTGAGGCGGAATGGTTTGCGGCAGAAGACTCATGCTGCGCTAAACGCCTTCAACGTCACGCCGATCAGATCACGCTTGATCGGATCAATCACCTCCAGATCGACGACGTTGTCGCGTCCAAAGGCGAGCTTGCGCCACATCGTGCGCGTCTTGTATTGCCCGATCTGACCGATAGGAGCGGCCCAGCGCTGCCCGAAGGTCTTGCCGCCGTCGCGCGAGATCGCAATACTGGCCTGCGGATTCGCGCCTAGGCCGCTTGCGTTGCCGACGCCCGGGAGAAAATCAAGCTGCAGGCTCGCCATAAAGACGCGGCCGCGCTGGCCCTTATCCCAGATGTGCGGCGAGCGGCGCTTGGCCAGAATTGGCCAACCCGAATCGGTAAAGGCATTGCGCGTGAGTTGATAGATCGAGCCGCACTGATAATCGCCCACGATACGCATGCCCTGAAAATTCATGAAGCAATTGGAGCGGTGCCGGTGAAACTTCGCAAGGTACGGATCGTATGAGAGGCGCTTGTGCAACAGCTGCGACTGCGAGTCGTAGCACCAGGTTACATCGGCCGTCGGGAACGTGAGCACGTAAAACTCGTGCGTGTCCTCCTGGTAGGTGTAGGCGATCGCGTCCGCGGTGATCGGATACTGCGCGACCTCCGTGCCGAACGCCGGCGTTGAGACCACATTGACGTTAAAGCCGCTCGACAGCAGGATGACATTTTCCCCGCGTTCGGAGCGGCCGAACCAGATCAAGCCTTCGGTGCCGAAGCGCGCAACCGAATGCGCTGCCTTGCAACCCGCTTGAATCGGTGTCCCGACAAGCCTTTGGAACGGGAAGTACTGGCCACCCGCGTCGTACCAGATCTCGGTCGTCTTGTCGCCAATCAGCCAGAGCTGTTCCTTGTTCTCCATGACCGCCACCAGATTGTCGGCGGAGGAATCTTTGAGCGCGAAGTACGAGCCGTTAAATGCGGTGCCGTACTGCGGAAAGTTGGTGTAGAAGGTTTGCGTTCCGGGCCGGTTGAAGATCCACCAGCCATCGATGAACGCAACCGTATCGGCTCCGAGAAAGGCGGGATCGGTGATCTGCGCAAAAGCTTGCGTCGCGATGTTGTACAGGTACCCGTAGGGGCCATCTACGATCACCGCATAGCCACCGATGTTGTTGTCGCGGATGCTGACGGGTCCGATGTTGGTGAGCAGTGTGCCGACCGATGTCAAGGCCAAGATCGGACAAGATCTGGAACTGGCAGGCGTCGTGACCGTCACCAGGTAGCAGGTATTTCCGATCACGGCCAGGGCCGTGACATCGTTTGGAAGCTCCCACAGCCCGCGCACTGGCAAATTCAGCACCGCTGAGGGTGGGGGCCACTGCTGGATCGATGTGCCGCCAATGCTCCAGCATGCCGCAGATTGGGCCGATACCGCAACCGCCGAACCGTTATCGGCCCACAGTGTCCCGCCCGGGGGCACTCCACTGATAGACAAAATGTGTCCGAGCAGCGTCGCAACATTGCTCACGATCGCGAACCGAGCAATGCTGGCCCCAGCCGCCCAGAAATGCACCAGATCAGACTCTCCCATGCCAGCCGGTGGAGAGCCCCCGGAAAAGCCTGGACTGCCCCACCAAGTACGCGTCTGATTCAGGTATGTGTCGCAATCGCTAACGCTCGCGAACGAGTAGCGCGCGACCTCCACGGTGACACCCAGCGGATCGACCGAGCACAGGTGCGCCCAGCGATTTGTGGAGTTGTCGGATGTGATGACCCACAAGTGTGCCATGTCGGCGCAAGGGAAGTGCGCCTCCAGGTACCAGCTGCCCGCACCGGGCGCCGTCAAGGCCGCCAGCACATCGGAATTGATCACGCCCCCGCTGCTGCCTGTGAACTTCATTCCGTACAGCTGCGCATGGCCGACATTGCTCTGGTGACTCACAATTTGATTGCCGCTGCCGAAGGTGCCACCCGGTTCGTGGCCGTAGATGCCGCCCAGTCCCTGGGCCTGTTGCATGACCTGGCCCATCGCACTGCTGCCCGGGTCCAAGAAGCCGGAACCTCCGGGTCGCAGCAGCGACTCCACCGTGTTCGGGATGTCGGTCGGCAGTACCGCGCCGTTGGCAAGATTTAACCGATACGTGGTCGGCAGCAATGTGCTGGAACCGCTGTTCCAGCCATTGACTCGCACTGTGCCGCCCGCAAAGGCAGTCGCGATCGGAAAGGGGCCGCTGCCGCTAGTTTGAAAAGGGAAACCGGTTGAATCGTTTTCCCATATTTTCACGAGCGGATGCGTATCAATAATGATCGTGATTGGACCGCCTGGACTTCCTCCTCCAGGAGCCGCGGCGAGCTGAACCAATCCGGGGCAGCCCAGCAGCCCTAATGCTTCTTTCGCGTTCTGCTTGTCGATCTCCGCATACCAGTTAATGCACGTCTGATTGTTCTGCAGAGGATTGGGCGCGGTGTCCTCGCCTCCGGCAAATCCAAAATCGCCGAACAGTTGAAGCGGTGCAGACTCGCCAGCCATGGGCTACATTGTGTACGGCGAAGTTGGCGGCGTGAAATTGGTGGTCCACACGCCGGTCCCATTGATAATTCTCAATTCGTCGATATGCATGTTGGGCGCGTACTCAACCTCTCCAAGTACATGCCCAATTGTCAATATTGAATTCGCGCCGATATTGCCGCTCTTGGTCCACGTCAAGCCGAGTGTGCCGTTGACAAACCCGTAGTTGGAAGTTCCAACCCTGCACCATGCGACGTGAAAAAACGCGTTGGTGGCCGGGATTAAAGCAATCTGCTTATAGTTGTTGCCGTCGTAAATATAAAAATTACCATCGGACGCTAGATGAAGCTGCCAGCCGCCCCCGCCGGCAATGATGCCCAATGGTCTGCGCGTGGTAGTTGTATCTGGCGTTTCAAACCACGCATCAACCGTGAAATCGCCCGTAAATACCCAATCGGTACTGGCGGCCGTTTGAATGGCGGAACTGGGCGGAGTTGATAGGCTCGCCGTTGCGAACTTGAAGGACGACGTATCGGTGACGGGTGAGCCTGCTTGAATGGTGAATGCGTGACCATGCACATCGGTGAATGTTGTGCCGCCGTTCGCACCGTCGAAATGCATCAGCAATGTTGACGTCGGACCAGAGGCCCTGTGTTTTGTCGCTTGCGGGATCACGTCATGTCCCCGCCGAGTACCCAAGTGGTCGTTGCCACTTTCGTCAATATCAGCGTGGAATTTTGCGCGCGTGCCGTCACCGAACTGGGATTCAGAAGCGTGTCGCTGGTAATGGCGATGGTCGTTTGGCCTGCGCCCAGTTGGATCACGGATATGACCGTGCCGACTGGAAAAGCAACCGAAGCATTCGCCGGAATCGTCAACGTATTCGCCGATCCGTTATTCATGGTGACGATGCCCTGATTAAGAGCCGAAGCTGGCGCATCGGTCAGAGCCAATGTGTAGGTCGCCCCCGTCTGCGCATTGACAGGGGGACCTGTCACGGCTCCGGCCGCCGCCGACCATGCGGGCGCACCCGCCACGACCGTTAATACTTGATTCGTGGTGCCGATCGCAAGACGCTGCTCGGCGCCGGCCGTGCCGCCGATGATGATGTCACCGGCCGTGGTCATCGGATTTTGCGGAAACGCGATCGGAATGCCCCCTGCCCCATACGCCTGAGCCAGAGTGCCGTCGGCGTTGAACGTAGCCAAAATCGGTATCGGCGTTGACGGATTCTCACTGGAGGGCCCAGGCGTGTTACCGCTGATGCTAATGTTCGGACTCGGATAGGTCATCGATAGCCTCCATGCAGAATCCAGCCGCCATCGGGCCGATTGCCGCGCACAAGCTCACGGTCATAGCGCGCGACTGCCGCCGGCTTCGCATTCAGTGCCTTGACAAAGCTCAAAGCCTCCGCAGCATTGACCTTGATCGCTTCGGTTAACGGAAAGCCATATTCGGCGCACAACTCTTTTGCCAGCAACCACTTGAGCATTCTTGAGTAACCGTGCGGCATGATCAGAACCTGGGTCAACGTCAAGTTCGACAGGATGGTGTCTGTGAACAGATGCAACTCGGCGCCATTGCCAGGTTGCTGATACGCATTGAGTAGCCCATATGGGAACTGGTTGTTGTACCAAGCCACCGTCGGCCACGGACCCGGCTGCGCCTTGTACAGCAACTCGATGTATTGCGATTCGGTGTACGCCACATCGAGCGTGAAGTCCAGCGCGTTAAAGCGCGTGAAACCATGCGTGATGCGCAGCGGCCGCGGAATCGGAAAATCGCCCGGCACCGTGTAGCTGAAACTGTCGGTGCCGTTGGAATTCGCGGTCGCGTTGGCCGACATGGTCACCGTTGTGGAGCCGATCGCCAGCACCGTCGTGAGAGCGGGAATCAATCCCTGCACGTCGGTCAGGATCGAACCGGAACCGCACACGTATGCAGCAGCGGCGCCCGCGACCAAGTTAATCGGCATGTTCGTGATTGCCGTGATCGTGGGCGAGCCGCTCGTGAGCGTGCCGACGAAGGGCGAGGAGCCCAGCAGCGTCATCGTGGGATTGCCGATGCTGTATAGGCGCTTGCCAGCGGTCCAAGCGAGAATGTTTTCGTTGGAGCCGAACACGTACTGCTTGTCGGTCGAGAGCGAATCGAGCAGATCGTTCAGCGTGTCGAGGCAGTCGGCCTCATCGGGTGCTGCAATCTGCTCGCCCGACTGATAGGAGTTGATCCGGCGTAGCGCACCTTGAATTAAATTCAAGGCACTTGTGGTCCCAATTGTCATAGATGAGCCCACCTCCTGCCGCGTTTAATGTCTGACACCGTCTGCTGACAAATTCCATGCATATATGCGATAAACAAGCGTTGTGGGATGGTTCCAAGATTCATACCTGCGTCCCTCCGGCCGGATAAGCCACGCTGACCGGCAAGTTTGACACGGTCAGGCTCACCGCGGAATTGGCCGCGACGCCCGTTGTGCCACCGACGGGCGATTGTGCGGTAACGAACATCGGCTTAGCTGCAGCCGTCTTGATCCAGATGAGCGTGACCGGGTCGGTCTTGAAATATCCCAGCGGCAGCACGCGCACGCCAGCGGCGACCAGCGCAGTCAGAGCGGCTGCGTACTCCAGCCCGATGACGTTGGGCATCGTGGCCACATCACTTGAAGGTCAGTTCGGCCCAGACTAGAGAAATATCTGCGACCATGGTCGAAATCGTAGCCCCCGCGGCCACCGACACCCAGTCGCCAGGGCTCGCAATGATCAGGCCGTCCAGTGCCTCATACAGGCCCCCGGTGATCCCGGCCGTTGCCGTGGCATCGACCTCATGGGTGGCCAGGAACGTTACCCCTGGGTTCGCCACCGTGCCCTTGTTGTACACGTTGCAGGCGGGCGTTTGATTGGCGCCGGGCCGAGTGCATCCGACTCCGGTGATCGTGGTGGTCGAGGTTGGAGCCGAGGTCTGCCCAGTGCCCCAGGTCAGGCCCACAACGCCCGCAGCGCCCGGAGCGGTCGTCCACCCGAGCGAGACGCCCAGGATGATCGCAAGCACCTTGCTCGTGCCACCAGCTGCCGCGCCGGTGTTATTCCACAGGAGCGGCCCGCCCGTGGCCGCCGCGGTGCCGTATGCCGTCATGCCGGTCAAGGCGGCCACCGCGACGAACAGCTGCCCGTTGCGCGCGAGCTGGTAGTAGCTATCGGCCTCCGAGGAGTTGCGGCTGATGATCACGTCGGAATCTGCGTCATCGTCGACACGTTGGAGGAAACGTTTTCGGGACGGGAGACGAAAATGCTGTAGACCTCGCTCGCCGTGGGGGCTGCTGTCGTGGTGGAGGAGTCATTCGAAAATGAAATCGCCAGCACGCCATTGGCCGACACGCGCGAGCCGGTGATTGCGACGCCGGCCTGAAAGGTCGGCTTGTTCACGGTCACAACGTCTCCCAGCAGCAGACCGGTGACGGTGAAGGTCTGCTCGGCCGACGTGTTGGTGGCGATGGTCAGGGGCGACAAGGTCACGGCCAGCACCCAAGCATTGCGCAGGTTTCCGCGCGGGATCGTTGACGGTGCATCGCTCATATCGTCACCTCATGCCGCCAGGCTGACCGGCGACGTTTCAGGTTGTACCAGCACGCCGGTTTTTACGCAGTGCTCGAAGAAGTTGCCGCGCCAGACCTTGCCGCCCCGGTGCGTGAACGTGATATCCGAATCGATCCAGAGCCGCTCGCCGGTCTCGCACCAGCGCCGGCAAAAATAGATGTCTTCGCCGAACTCGCCCACGGCATTGCCGATCTTGAAAAACGGCCGCTCCTCGGTGCCGATGCCGGCCGCCTGCAGCCGCTCCAAGGCCGAACGCTTGATCCGCAAAAACGCGGTAGGAATTTCCTGTGCCTCAAAAAGTCCGTTCGAGCTCATCACGCCGGTGAGCGCGTTCATGTGATAGGAATCGTCGCGCTTGGCATCGCGCTTGGGCACGAGGCCTCCGACGATCTGCTGCGGGTGAGACAGCACGCGCGTGAGAGCCTTCGCGTCCCATCCAACATCAGCATCGATGAAGAGCAGATCGGTCGCGTCGGTGGACAAAAAACTCGCGACGAGCTTATTGCGCGCCATGTCCAGGAACGGATTTCCGGGCGCAACCGCGTGATGCATGCCGATCCCGCAGGACGCCAGGTAGGCCCCGCTTTCGAAGAGCGAGGAGGCATACTCGATGCAGACCCACTCGTCGTAAGCGGGCGTTGCAATGAAGACGGTCTTTTTCGGGCCGCTCACCAAGCGCCTACCAATCCATCAAGGTGCCGGTCGCTGGCGCCGTCCAGTTCGGCTGCACGCGCATGACGCCGACGTTGTAGCTTTGCGAAAGCGAAGCGGCTGCGCCCGTCGTGGTCGAGGACAGGTTCAGGAACGACAACGCCAGCACGCCGGCGGCCGAGCAGCGAGAATTCACGATCGCCACCATTGCGACTGGCGTCTGCATCGACACCTCGATGAGGTCCGTCGTGAGCAGGCCCGTCATCGTGAAGGTCTGCTCGACGATCGTCGCGGTGGCAACCGAGGCGGGCGCCAGGGCGAGCGAGAAGCTGCCGATCTTCCAGATATTTCCGACCGGCGTCTGGACGGTATCGGGCAGCGTCGCGCTTTGCGGGCCGGGGTTGGAGCCGTCGACATTGGTAACAGCTGGCAAGGCCATGTCGTCTCCTTATCCCGAAACCCGAGCGCCGAGCGAGCGGTAAAGGCTCGCGAAGCCGTAGGCAATATCCATCCGGGTCGGCTCGGCGTCGTTGTTGATGGTGTATTGCGTGGCGATCCGGATCGATATGCCCAAATCCTCGTCGTACGCCCGCGAGGCTTCCACCGCGGTGCGTGGTAAGGGGAGATCGACGTACGCAAGAGCATACGCGTCGCGGTGGAAATACAGATTCTCCGTCGAAGCCGTCGCCGAAGCCGCCCCGCCGTTGACCGTGACCGTGTACGGAGACACCGGAGCGGCGGAGACGTTCTGGAACTGGCCACCGGAAATGAGGCACTCACCCACCGTGACGGTGAGCAGCCCCCCGGCGGTGCAGGTGTAAAGGCCCGTGGCCGCGTTGAAAGTACCGTGAGTCAGCGTCGCGGTGGCAAACTGCGGCCCGCCCGGGGCGGCTGAACCGGTCATCTGCGCATAGCCGCCCGGAGGCAGCACCACGAACTGCTTGAGCGTATAGCCGTACCGCCCGCGGTTTTGCGGGTTCACCGGATACACGCCCTTGATCTGCAGCGTGTCGCCCACATACAGCTGTGCGGTGGCGTTGCCGAGCCCGGAGATCTCAAAGGTGCCCGTCTGCGCCCAGCCGGAGGTCAGAAGCGCCGTGCCGCCGGTGGGAGACGTGGCCCCGGCCAGGACCGGTGTGCCATCGAGCGTGCCGGTCGTGTAATTGGCGATGTTCGGATCTTCGAACCAGTCGGCCCCGGCGGTCTTGGCCGCAACCATGCCAGTTTCGAAAAGATCTGAAATCTTCGCTTGCGGGTTAAACAGGCCCTTCAGCGAGTCCGCCATGCTCGAGCTCGCCAGCGGGTGCAGCACCGCAGTGGGCATCATGCCCTTTGGCATGCCCTCGGACACCAGCACCGCCCGCGCGTCCGAGAACGACTTGAACGCCGTAGGCGTGGTGCCTGGCGTGCCGAGCCGGTTTGCCGTGTTCTGCAGGGCGAAGTAGGCCCCGTCGTTGTCGACGCGGTTCGCCACGGCAATGCA
>Ga0307477_10001933_pt1 | contig 16463 bp, 12 predicted proteins | sample atmos_gasesECM2C_FD_203316 | JGI IMG/M metagenome (GOLD analysis project Ga0307477, IMG submission 203316) | Hardwood forest soil microbial communities from Morgan-Monroe State Forest, Indiana, United States - atmos_gasesECM2C_515 | ecosystem: Environmental > Terrestrial > Soil > Temperate...
GGCTCGGTTCTAGCCCTCGCAGGGGCGGAATTCGATACCAGGGACAAAACGCTGGAGAAGCAAAGAAGTCCCGGAGGGACGCCGCGCCGAGGCCATTTAAGGAGTAAGCCGAGTGAAAAACAAGTCGGGAACCGACGAGATCTTACGCTGTTCGTTCTGCCACAAGTCGCAGGATGCGGTCGCCAAGCTGATCTCGTCGCCTAGCGATTATCCCCGGGCCTACATTTGTGACGAGTGCGTTGCAGTTTGCAACTCCATCCTGGAAGACGACCGCACCGCGACTCCCCAGACCAGCACACCCAACCAGCTGCCCAAGCCTCAGGAAGTCAAAACCTTCCTCGATGAGTACGTGATCGGGCAGGAGCAAACCAAGAAGAAGCTGGCGGTCGCGGTCTACAACCATTACAAGCGCATTTTCATGAACCGGCAGAAAGCCGGAGACGGAATTGAACTCAGCAAGTCGAATATCATGCTGATCGGTCCCACCGGCACCGGGAAAACCTTGTTGGCGCAAACTCTCGCCCGTATGCTCGATGTTCCCTTTGCGATCGTCGATGCGACTACTCTCACCGAGGCCGGATACGTCGGCGAGGATGTCGAGAACATTATCCTGAAGCTCCTGCAAGCCGCCGATGGCGACGTCAGCCGCACTCAGACCGGCATCATCTACATTGATGAAGTCGATAAGATCGGTCGCAAAGACGAGAATCCTTCGATCACCCGTGATGTTTCCGGCGAAGGCGTCCAGCAAGCCTTGCTGAAAATCCTGGAAGGCACCATCGCCAACGTCCCGCCGCAGGGTGGACGTAAGCATCCTCACCAGGAATTCACGCCAGTCGACACCACCAATATTCTGTTTATCTGCGGCGGAGCCTTTGTCGGCCTCGACAAGATCATCTCCCGCAGAATCGGCAAGAAATCGCTCGGCTTCCGCGGCGGCGAAGACGCCGAAAAAGAGGACGTCGCGGCCTCTCGCAAGCGCAGCTATGAACTGCTGAGCGAGATCCAGCCGGAAGACCTCATCAAGTTCGGATTGATCCCCGAATTCGTCGGCCGCCTGCCCGTGGTCGGTATGCTTGAGGACCTCGACGAGTTCGCGTTGATCGAAATCCTCACCCGCCCCAAGAACGCGATCATCAAGCAGTACCAGCGCCTGTTCGAGTTTGAGAACGTCCGGCTCAAGTTCCACGAAGAAGCTCTGCGAGCCATCGCCCGTCAGGCCATGGCTCGGAAAGTGGGTGCTCGTGGCTTGCGCATGATTCTCGAAGAACTCATGCTCGACCTGATGTTCAACCTGCCTAGCCAGAAGAAAGTAAAGGAATTCGAAGTGACCCGCGAGATGGTGGAGAAACGCAGTGCATCCTTCGCCACCATTATGGAAAAGGCAGGATAAGTACTTGTAGAGACGTAGCTTGCTACGTCTCTACCGGACGCCGCGAGACCCTAGGCGTTCGTGAGAAGGGAGTGAAGCTGAACTTGTTTTCGAACGGCCGCTTTCCCGGGTTCTACTAGCCACAAAATCGGCGTAGAATCTTGTAAGCTGCAGATTTTACGTGCCAAGCTGTAACCCCAGGGAGATTGAGTGACTACATCCAAGGAAAAATTCGAATCGAAGAAGCTGCCCATGATGCCCATCCGCGACGTGGTCATCTTTCCCTTCATGATGACGCCGTTCGTGGTGGGCCGCGAATCCAGCGTGCGAGCCCTCGAAGAAGCGCTGGCAGCTGATAAGAAGATTTTCCTGGCGACGCAGCACGATGCCTCCATCGACGAACCCAAAGCCAACGAGATCTACCAGGTCGGCACCATCGTCAACATCGTCCAGAGCCTCAAACTCCCTGATGGCAACATCAAAGTCCTGGTCGAGGGGGTTGAGCGCGGCAAGATTCTTCAGGTTACCGACACCGACGGCTACATGCAGGCCACCGTGCGCGTGGCACGCTACGCTACCGAGGCTCAGCCGGCGCTCGAAGCCAGCATGCAGCGCGTCACCTCACTCTTCGAGCAGTACGTAAAGCTCTGCCAGGCGCTCAACTACGAGACCATGATTTCGGCCGTGCGCATGGAAGATCCGGCCAAGCTCACCGACGTTATCGCTGCCAACCTACAGCTCTCGATCGAAGAAAAGCAGGAACTGCTCGAAATTTTCGACCCCTCGGAGCGTCTGACCCGCATCGCCGATGTGCTCGACATCGAAATCGAAAAGCTGAACGTCGATCGCACCATCCAGTCGCGCGTGAAGCGCCAGATGGAAAAGGCGCAAAAAGAGTACTACCTCAACGAGAAGATCAAAGCCATCCAGAAAGAACTGGGGCGCGGCGAAAAGAGCGAATTCGACGAACTCAAAAAGAAGATCGAATCCGCCGGCATGCCGAAAGACGTCAAGGACAAGGCTCTGCAGGAACTCAAAAAGCTCGAAGCCATGCCTCCGATGTCGGCCGAGTCTACCGTCTCCCGCAATTATCTCGACTGGCTCCTGGCGGTGCCGTGGAAAAAGCGCTCCAAGGAAATTCGCAACATCTCCCGCGCCGAAAAGGTCCTGAACGAAGATCACTACGGCCTGGAGAAAATCAAGGAGCGCATCCTTGAATTCCTCGCCGTCCGTCAGTTGGTGAAGAATCCCAAAGGCTCAATTCTCTGTTTCGTCGGACCTCCGGGCGTCGGCAAGACTTCTCTCGGCATGTCGATCGCGAAGGCTACTGGACGCAAATTCGTCCGCATGTCGCTTGGCGGTGTGCGCGATGAAGCTGAAATCCGTGGTCACCGTCGCACCTACATCGGCGCTCTGCCCGGCCAGATCATTCAGATGATGAAGAAGGCCGGTACCAAGAACCCGGTCTTCATGCTCGACGAAGTCGACAAGATGTCGATGGACTTTCGCGGCGATCCCTCTGCGGCCCTGCTCGAAGTGCTCGATCCCGAACAGAATTTCATGTTCGTCGACCACTACCTCGACGTCGAATACGACCTCTCGCAGGTCTTCTTCATTGCCACCGCGAACGTGATGCACACTATCCCGCCTGCGCTGCAAGACCGCATGGAAGTGCTGCGGCTCCACGGTTACACCGAGCAGGAGAAGGTCGAAATCGCCAAGCAGTTTCTGGTCAAGAAGCAGATGCTGGCTGCGGGCCTGTCAGAAAAGAACGTCAAGTTCACCGACGAGGCTATCACCAGCTTGATTCGCAGTTACACGCGCGAAGCCGGCGTTCGGAACCTGGAGCGCGAAATCGGCAACGTCTGCCGCAAGGTCGCCCGCAAGGTCGTTAAGGAAGGCGAGAACTACGCCGTCACCATCACCGCGGACAACGTCAACGACTTCCTCGGCGTCATAAAGTTCCGCGACACCCTGGCTCACGAAAAAAGCGAAGTTGGACTCGTCACTGGCCTCGCCTGGACCGAAGTCGGCGGCTCCATTCTCAGCACCGAAGCGACGGTCGTCGATGGCAAAGGCAAGCTTACGCTCACCGGAAAACTCGGCGACGTCATGCAGGAGTCCGCCCAGGCAGCAATGTCCTACGTGCGTTCCCGCGCGAACCGCCTCGGCCTGACTCGCGACTTCTACCGCAACCTTGACCTGCATGTGCACGTGCCCGAAGGAGCCATTCCGAAAGACGGCCCCTCCGCCGGCATCACGATTGCCACGGCAATTGCCAGCGCACTGAGCAAGATTCCCGTCCGCCGAGACATCGCCATGACCGGCGAGATCACTCTTCGCGGCAAGGTTCTTCCCATCGGCGGCCTAAAAGAAAAACTGCTCGCCGCGCACCGTGCTGGCCTCTTCGAGGTAGTTCTCCCCAAGGACAACGAAAAAGATCTGGCGGAAGTCCCTGAGAACCTCCGCACCGCGATGAAGATGCACTTCGTCGACACGATGGATCAGGTCCTGCAGGTGGCTCTGGAAGCGCCTCTGCCCAAGATCGTCGAGGAGACCACGCAGCCCATCGCTCCCCCTCTAACCACAGGCACTTCGGAAGCTCCGACCGCTCATCAGTAGGCGTTCGCCCCAATACGCGTTCCGCCTTGAAAGGACGTTCAAAGGTTCGAGAGGGGCCCGCGAGGGTTCCAGCTTTGAAAAGGCGCGGCTGAAAGTCGCGCCGTTATTGCCTGGCAAGAAGTTTGGCATTAGCCGCTGAGGGTCGCAAGCTTCTAAGCGCACGCTTGCTGCAACCGCTCAACCAACTCCGCCAGCGATCGCTCCACACACGCCGTAAGCCACGACTCCAGAAGAGACCGCTCGCTCTCGGGAATCTCCATAAACCGGATCCCCGCCGCGTCCACCGTTGTCCATACCACCTTGCCCGTGGCATGCATGGTCGCTCCGATCCCCGGTAGGACGAAACGGAGATCCACTTCCTCGCTCACAGACAGATACGCGCCTTCCATGCTCCCATTGGCCCGTAGCCGAACCCCAGCACCACCTTCGCTGAGATTCTCCACCGTGACTTCGGAATAGGGCTGGTTGCGTGTGCTCACCGAAGCCGGCAAGCTGACCGGTTCCCGATGCTGCTTGCGGCGGCGGGTAATCGTTGCGCCATACGCCGCCCGCAGGCAGCGCTCGATCTGCACCACCGATGCAGGCTTGTGGATCAGGAAGTGAACTCCCGCCGCAAATGCCTGCCGTAGGTCCAGCAGATCGCGCACAATGGCGACTAGAACGCTTTCGCGGTTCAGCTTCGACCGCCGAACCGCACACAAAAAGTCGCCGAGATTGTTGATCTCGCGCCAGTCCACGACGATGACATCGAACTCATGGGCCCGGATCATCACCAGCGCTTCGTCCGAGCTGCCCACAATCTTTGGCGTTACGTTCAGCTCATTCAGGACGTTGCGCGTGGTCCCAAGAAACTGTACGTCCGTGCACAGCACCAGGGTGTGCATCGGGAAGCTGGTCTTACAGCTTTTCACCGCATTTTCGGCCCGGATTTCTTTGCTCATCATCGTCGTGCACCCGCTCAACTTGTTCGCTATGGGAACTATCGGCATGGACCCGTGCCGGTTGAGCGTTCGGCTCTCACCAGAGAGGCGCCGCAGATTACCTCGGTTCCGAGAACGGCTGAAGCTCCCGGACAAAGGTCGCACCCGGCTCCCCTGCCAACCAGAGTCCTATCCCCGCTGTCTCGGAGGCGTCATCCCGAAGCCCCGCGCTTTCACCAGCGGGGCGAGGGATCTCGCGTGCACGTTCCCGGGCTCGCAGGAACTTGCGCCAGCCCATTCTTCCGTCGCAAACTGGAGGCAACAAGCGCGGACGCCCACCTCTGGAAAGACGCATTCGCAAGAGAATCCGCGCCATGCAGTGGAGGTATCGATCGTGACCGTACCAGTGAGAGGCACAGCGGCGCTGCTGACCGCGGCGCTCATCGTCGTCATCACATTAGTCTGGCTCCCCGCTTACCGCCTCTTTTTCGCCATCAGCGTCGGCATTGGCCTCGTCGTCGCGGGCGCACTTTACCTGTGGCACAGATTCCGCCCCGTCCGCGAAGAAGAGGTGCACAACAAGCGGCCCCTGGGCTTGGATTAAGCGAATCCTCAAAGTTGCAAGCTTGCCAATTCCTCTTCGCCCATTGCAAACTTGAGCATGAGGGTTCTCTCCCGATTCATGGCAGCGGCCACCGATGCCGCCCAGTTCCCTGCTCCCGGCTTGCCCGAGATCGCCTTTCTGGGCCGTTCCAACGTCGGCAAGTCCAGCGTCATCAACTCCCTGGTTGGCACCAAGCTGGCCCGCACCAGCTCGACTCCCGGACGCACCCGCAGCATCAACTTTTTTGAGATTCGCTGGCCCGGGAAGCCGCAACCGGAGCTGGTTTTCGCCGATCTCCCCGGTTACGGCTACGCCAAGATCTCCCGCGAAATCTCGCAAGATTGGCCCAGCTTCATCGAACCGTATCTTACCCAGCGCCCGACCCTGGCTCTGTGTGTCGCGCTGGTCGATGCGAATATCCCACCTCAGCCGAGCGACCGCCAGCTCCTCGACTTCCTCAATTCTTTGGGCCGCGAATTCCTCGTCGTTGCCACCAAGGCCGATCGCCTCTCAAACAATCAGCTGCAAAACGCGCTCCGCGCCCTTTCCACCGGACATGACGCCGCCCGCCTGGTCCCCTACTCCGCCAAAACCGGCGCCGGGCGCGACGAACTGTGGAAGCTCATCCGGCAAGGAGCTCAACGGCTCAGCACGAGCCCTTCGTTGTCCTCCAATTAGAACGCTCCAATTCGACACCCGTTAATGTTCGACCGCGATTCTGCCGATCACCATCGCAGGAAGTCGGCTCCGCTTGTCCGTGCATCGAGCAAGGGCCGACTCCGCGATGCGAGAACAGGCACGTCCCGGAGGCAGTAGAACCATGATGCAGGAAAATGACCAGGGCATCGCATACTTGATGGCTTTGAAACGTGGAGCAGCGGCGGCTCCCGCTCCGGCACGCGAGAACAACCACGAAGCAGCCGCAGGCATTGAACCAGCTTCGCAGAATTCCTATTCCGGCGCAGAGAAGCGCCGCAGTCCGCGCTACAAGTGTGAAGGCAGCGTCGAGATGTGCGAAGTCAGTTGTGAAGTCCGCACCTGGGCCACCTTCACCGACATCAGCGTTCATGGATGCTACGTCGAAGCCCAGGCCACGTATCCCGTCGGCTCCGTGTTGCGCCTGAAACTGGAAGCGAACGGTCAACGAGTCGAAGCTACAGGTAACGTGCGCGTCAGCTATCCCTATCTCGGCATGGGCATCGCTTTCGTCAAGATTACCGGGGAGAACGAGGCACGGTTAAGAAATATGCTGGCTTCACTCTCGCGGCCGTCGGTCATCATCGGACCCGGGCTCCCCTCGACTCTGCCCGCCCGCGGTCCGCTCGAAGCCGTCCCCGCCATCCCCGATCCCACGGCCGCCATCCAGGCATTGATCGATTTCTTCGAAAGCCAACAGATGCTGATGCGGGAAGACTTCCTCAGAGTCCTCCGTCAGAGCCAGCCGAAAGATTGAAGACATCCGCGGCCGAACACGGGGAAAGCCGCCCTCGGCTGTCCAGCGGTCCAAGTTCACCGGGCCTTTCGCTCTTGTCTTTTCTGCTTTTTGAAATTCATTCCGTGTCATCATCAATCCGACCATTCCGACTGTCACAATTAGTTCCGGCTCGCGGGACGACTTCCACGCCATTTCGTTATGATGTCTGGTCATGTCTCTCTACCTCATCACCGGCGTCGGGGGCTTTATCGGATCATCGTTGGCCCGAGCATTGTTGGCTCGCGGCGAGCAAGTGCGCGGCGTGGACAATTTCTCCACCGGCAAGCGCAAGAATGTCGCTGAAATCGCGAACGCCCTCGACCTCCACGAGGCCGATATCCTCGATCTGGACGCAATGCGTCGAGCATGCTCCGGCGTCGATTTCGTCTTACATGAAGCTGCCATTCCCTCCGTACCAAAATCTGTGCTCGATCCTCTCGGCAGCAACCGCGCCAACATTGACGGCACTGTTAACGTCCTCGTCGCGGCTCGCGACGCGAAAGTAAAGCGCGTAGTCTATGCCGCTTCCTCCTCGGCTTATGGCGATACGCCCACCCTCCCGAAACACGAACTCATGAGGCCCGACCCCATTTCTCCCTATGCCGTAGCCAAGCTGGCCAGCGAGCACTACATGACTTCGTTCTACCGCTGCTACGGCCTGGAAACCGTCTGTTTACGCTACTTCAATGTATTCGGCCCACGCCAGGACCCGACTTCTCCATACTCCGGTGTGCTGGCGAAATTCATCACGCAGATGCTGCGCGGTGAACAGCCCACTATTTACGGCGATGGCGAACAGAGCCGCGACTTCACCTACATCGACAACGTCGTAGACGCCAACCTCCTCGCCTGCAAAGCTCCCGCTGCCTCCGTAGCAGGTCGCGTTCTAAACGTTGCCACCGGTCGCCGGATCACCCTCAACCAGATCTGCTCGACGCTCCAGCCCCTGACCTCCTATCGCGAACAGCCAAATTATGGCCCGGAGCGCGATGGAGACATCAAACATTCGCTGGCAGATATTTCTCAAGCGCAGGCCGCCCTCGGTTACAAACCCACTGTGGACTTTGAAGAAGGATTGAAGCGGACGGTCGATTGGTATCGCGCGGCCTGACGTCTGCGGATTTGCCTTTAGTGTTGCGCGAGTCCCTTCCACGCCATGCGGTGAAACAGGTCATCCATTTCCTTGGGATCGGCCTTCATCCCCTTGTCGACCCACCAATCGAGCAGCGAGAAAAAACTCCCCGCTAGAACGTACGCATGGGCAGATCGCCGCGCCGGGTCGATCTCCACCCCCACCGTCTGCAGCCTTTCCTCGATGGAACGGGCAAAGAATCCGCGGGCCAATGCCTGCACATCATTCATCTTCCCAGACCTGACCAACGCCGCATAGAAATCACGTACTCCACGGACGTGGGCGAAAAACTCCTTCACTGGTAGCAGCCGTTTCGAGTTCGGATCTTGCCGTCTCAACGCGCTGGAAACCCCTTCCAGGAAATCCTCCACATCGCTGAGGAACAGATCGTCCTTGTCACGATAATGAACGTAAAATGTCGATCGCCCCACTCCCGCTCGGTCCAACAGATCCTGCACTGTAATTTCGTTGAAACTCTTTTCCTGCATAAGCGCGACCAGCGCATCTCCCAGCGTATCGCGCGTTCGCAGGACTCGCCGATCCGTCTTCCCGCGAGACTTCGCAGCCTTACTCTTTGTCTTCGTCGCCTTCACCATCTCGGATTCCTGAACATATCCCGTGTCTTTGTTCCGTATCGCGCCACTTCTGCGAATAACACTGTCACGAACTGGCAATTTCTGTCTAGAGTGGCAGCATGACCGACGATCGCAAATCTGGAATTGCTCTCATTGCGGGTTCGCTTGGTGGCATCCTCACCATGGCCATCCACCCCACTGCAGCGGCAAACTCGCTGAGACCCGAACAAGTTGCGCATCTAATGGCCATGTCGGGCGCCGCACACTCGCTTGCCATGATCAGTGTCGTACTGCTGTTCGTCGGTGCTTGCGGTCTCACACGCAGCATCGCGGCCGCCGATCGGATATCCTTCGCCGCCATCGTTACCTTCGGCTTTGCCTGCGTCGCCGTATTCATCGCCACGACCGTCAGCGGATTCATCGTGCCGTCAATTATGAAGCACATGCTTCGCGACGATCCTGCGGCCGCGCATCAATGGCAGATCGTGATCGCCGGGATTTTTCAAATCAATCAAGCATTCGCCCGCATTTACTCCGTGGCCGCCTCGTTGGCAATCATCCTCTGGTCCACCTCTGCCCTGCGGAATGGAGGATTCGGCCGTGGTGTTGCCATCTACGGCTGCCTCATTTCTACACTCATCATTCTTGGCATCGGTATCGGCCACCTGCGACTCGATGTCCATGGCATGACCGCTGTTTGGCTAGGCCAAGCGATCTGGTTCATCCTAGTTGGATCTCACTTGTACTCGCGCTCAGCCAGCCCTTCATCGCCGCAGTAGCATTCATAGTCTGTGAAAACCGACGGCTCTCGCGGAAGCCCGAAGCCGAGAGCCGGAAGCCGTCATTACGTTCGTTATCTACGACCCCATTACCCGCACCGCTAAAGTGAACTCATGACGCTTTCCTCGATGGTGGTCTCGCGCGATTGGCAGGAAGTCAGCGTTCTCGAATGCATCCTAGGCAGTCTTCACATAGAAGTTGCAGTGGAACAGGAACCGCAGCGCGCCTTGGCGCGGATCACTAAATCGAAAATCGACGCTTTGATTGTCGACTGCGACCTGAACGGCAGCTCGCAATTCCTCAATCAGCTCCAGCGCATCGAAAAGCGCTCCAACACTGTGCCGCTCGTTATCATGGGCGGGCCCAGCTGCAATTATCGCCTCGACGACACAGGCGCGCTTTTCGCCTTCGAAAAACCAATTTCGGTCGAGCAGGCCGTGCGCACGCTTTCCGCTGCCCGCAGCATGATCCTCGACGGGCGTCTCCGCTACCATCGCGAAGGCCTGGAAGTTCCCGTCGCTTTAAGCCATCAGGGAAAGAGACGGGTTGCCGGACACCTGGTTAACGTCAGCCAGGGGGGCATGCAGATTTACACCGAGCAGACTTTCGAAGCGACAAAGTCGCTACAAGTTTCGTTCGAATTGCCAGGCGCCCGCTCAGCGTTGAAAGCGCAAGCCGAAGTCGCGTGGCGCGATCAGCGCGGCAATCTCGGCATTCGCTTCGTGAAGCTCGCTCCCAGGCAACAGCGCACCCTGCAACTCTGGCTGGCGCAGCAATACTTCGCTAACTAAACTTCAGCCTGAATCGAGACTAGCGGAACCGTGTGTCCGGTTCCTGTTCGACAGCCAAATCAGCCTCAGCTAGCCGCGCCAGTCTCTCGCCAAAACTTGCCCCACCAAAGATTCTGAAGAATGCCCAATACATCCCCACCACCACAATCGCGGCGCCCGTGGTCATTGTCGTGGGCCAACGTGGAGCCTCTCGCGTGATCGACAAAAACACCAGCACCGACAGCAATAACGCAGCCACTACCACAAGCGCGTTGACGGCCCAAGCCAGGCTCCGCCCCGAAAGAGGCTGCGACAGCCAATCCAATTCCACGGACGGACGTGAAACCTCAGCCAGAGTGTCCTGCGCTGCTGACGCAGCCGGCAACTGCTCCACAACCGGCAACTCGATGACCTTTACCTGCCCCGGAGAAACCAGCAGCCCGTCAATATCGGTTTCCTCAGCCACGCGCGCGGTCACTGCGTGGGGATCGCCCATCTGCGGAGCCGGTCTTGCCGCGGCCGCAATGCCCGATGCCGGCCCGATCAGAACAGACTCTGACCCCCACGTGAGCCCTCCACCTTCGAGCAAGTCGCCAAAGATCCACTGATCGATCTGGCGCGCCAGCCGCGGAGGCAAATCGAGGAACCGGATGCCGCACTGCCCGGAAAATGTGGACCACACGACCTCGCCGCGCGCCTCCACCCGCAACCGCGGATATCGCAGTTCAAACCTCACGCGGAGCTGCTGCCGCGGGCGCACCGCCGCCACCGCCTGCACCGCGATCCCGTCATGCGTCAGATTCCGCACGATGCCCCCATTGCCTTGATCGAGGGTCACATACGTCAGAGTGCGGAGGTCGTGCCGGTGACGCGCTCGTCCTCGCCTGGGAGAGGGTCCTGCTTGCATGTACTACCTCCGGGAAAACGCAGGTCGGCTCAAATCAGCCAGAGGGGTCAATTGGAAAATTTTAGTCCCCGGAAACCGGCCACCTAGTACCTGCAATGGTACCCTTCGAACCCTGAAGCTCGGAGGCATGAAGAGCCCGGCACCCCGGAAAGCCGCGATCCTCGCGCCGCTTCATTGATTCGGGATCAACGAACCTTTCCTGCGCTGGCAAACGCACAGGCAGGGGGTCGGATTTTGACTCACGACCGCTTCCCCCAAGGCGAGCGTTCTTTGCGGCAGCGCAACGACTTACAGGTTTTGGGGATTCTAACCTTCGGGCCGCAGTTTGGCGTAGACTTTCGCTGTCTGACGGGGAGGCGGAATACCCAGCCGTGCGCTTACCAAAGGCCATGTCCAAAGGGTCATGTGTGGCGATTGCAACGCAGGCAAAAGACCGATAACTTACAAGTGAACTCTGTTTAAATGGCGACAATTCCCAAGCCAGACGTCGATGGGCCGACTCCGGTTGCCCCGGCCAGTGTGCCTGCCTGGCCTATTGGGACGAGTGTGCCTTCGAACGGCGCTTCCAGCCATACTTCCGGGACCGCGCAACCTTCTGAAGAAGTTCTGGACGCCAAACCATCGCAGCGCGATGCCTTGCAAGCGTTGCTCGCTTTCTCCGCGCTCCATGACCAGGTTCGGCGTCGGACGGCTCTGGCAACGCGGCACAAGGCTTTTGACACTGGCGCTTCCTCCGTCGAGTTCGAACGCGATGAACAATTCCTTTTAGACGAAGTCCTGCAATTGGTCGCCGAGCGCGCGATTGCCATTACTGGCGCCGACGGCCTGGCCATAGCTTTGGCCGAGGACAACGAGATTGTTTTGCGCGCTTCCGCCGGTTCAGTCCGGCCCGATGTCGGCGCTCGCATCGACCGCGATTCCGCCTTCTCCGGAGCCTCGTTCCGCACCGCACAGATCGTCATCTGCGACGATACCGAAACCGACCCGCGCGTCAACTTGCAAGCCTGCCGCCGTCTCGGGGCGCGATCCATGGTTGCGGTCCCGCTCTGCGGGCGGCGCCGCGTCATCGGCCTGCTCGAGGCCTTCTCATCCTGGCCTTTCGGCTTCAACGACAGTGATGTCCGCAACCTGAGCCTGCTCGCCGAACTGGTCGTCAGCGCTCTCAAGCCTGAAGACGAAGATCGCTTTGCCGATTCGGCGCAAGTGGCCGAGACCAAACTGGAACCGCCCGCGGCTCCCGTCGCCGAGACACAAGTCACAATCCCGCTGAAAATCGCGGGGATCGAACCTCCACCGCCAGCCGCGATTACCAAGCCAGCGGAGCCGATTCTTCCCAAGCCATCAGTTCCAGTGGCGGAGACGAAACCAGAACCAATCATTCCCAAGCTGTCCGTTGCTCCAATGGCCACGAAACCAGCGGAGCCCGTCGTCCCCAAGCCGCCGCTTCCAGCGGCGGACACGAAGCCCGTCCCAACCGCTGCTGCCAAACTCACCACTCCCGCTCCTGCGGTCGCAACTACCTCGGCCGCGCTGGCTGGTATTCTCGACGAGCTGGCTGCCAAAGCTTCGACTCCGGTCCAACCCGCTCCGAATGCGTCCGCCCTTCCCGAGTTTGAACCGCCAGCCGAACTCCCGGCCAAGCCTGCGCTGAGTTTTGGCCACGGACTAGAACAAGCATCACGACGCCACGCCATACTGATTGCCCTCATTTGCATCGTGATCGTTGCCGCTTTTGCGGCCGGTGTCTGGTGGAAGGTCAGTACAGCGCGCGTAAGCGGAATGGTGGTGCGCCCTGAAACTGGAGCCTCCAAGACTGGACAAAGTGCGACGACGCCGGCAACAGGCACGGAAAATCCCACCTCTGGTCTGACTGCCGCAACCTTGCCCTCCGAAGCCGGCGAGGCGTACAACGCGCCCGCCACGCCCCAGGAAATGGCGAGGTTTCCCCGTGTCACCGGAATCCGTCACTGGTCATCTGCCGACTCGAGCACCGTTGTTTTCGATCTCGAAGACCAGGTGCAATACGAAGCCCACCGCCTGACCGGACCGGATCGCATCTACTTCGATCTGCACGATACTCAGCTCGCGACTGAACTTGCCGGCAAATCGATCGAGGTCGGCGATCCTCTGCTGAACCGCATTCGCGCGGCGCAGCCAGTCGCGGGCATGACCCGCGTTGTGCTGGAAACGCGAGGCAACTCGAACTTCTCGGTCAGCCTTGAGCCGAATCCGTACCGCCTGGTCGTCGAAGTGCGCAAGATCGGTGCGTTGTCCAAAGGAGCGGTGAACCTGTTTCCCAGCATCGAAGCCGAGCGGAACCGGCTCTCTATCGTGGTGCCTCCGCCCACAAAGGAAGACTTGCAACTGCGCGCTCGCGTTCCCAAGATGCGCATCGTCGTCGACGCTGGACACGGCGGCTGGGATTTAGGCACGGTGGGACGGCGCGGCTTGCTGGAAAAAGACCTCGTCCTCGAAATCGCAGAACGACTGGGCAAGCTGCTGGAGACCCGCCTGGGAATGGAAGTTATCTACACGCGCCAGGACGACAACTACATTCCGCTCGATGAGCGCGCCGAAATTGCTAATCAGGCGCAGGCTGATCTGTTCGTCTCTGTGCACGCCAACTACAGCGACCTGCCTTCCGCGCGCGGCGTGGAAACTTATTACACCAGCACGTTCTCCGCTCCGGGCTCAAAAGAAGCCGGCACAAAAGACGTTGACGGACACGCGGGCAACTACAAGAACAGCGTCAATCCCACACTCTCGGCGACTGACTTGCGCGAAAAGATCGAGCAGTCGCGTCACCTCGCGGCCAGCGTCCAGCGCTCTCTCTATGGAGCGCTGGCGATTCAGAATCCAGGTCTGCGCGATCGCGGCATCAAAGAAGCCGGATTCGTGGTGCTGACCGAGAGCGCCATGCCCGGCATTCTCGCCGAAGTCTCCTTCGTCAGCAGCCCCGCCGACGAACAAAGACTCCGCAGCGACGGCTACCGCGAACAGATCGCCGAAGCGCTGTACAAGGGAATCGCCCGGTACGCGGCCAGTTCCAAGAGCGTCAAAGTGGCCAGCGCCGCGAAGTAGCCTCGGCTCTCGGCTTCCGGCTCTCGCCCTCGACTTCCGGCTCCCGTCCTCATCTTCTGCTTCTAAAACATTGTCATACCGAGCGGAGGTGAGACGCTCGCCCTTGAGCGTTTTACTGCAGTCGAGGGACCTTGGGTTTCAGCTGAGAACCGGGAAGGGCGCAACCTTCAGTCGTGCCGTTCAGCACATTTGGATTGAGGTCCGAAGGTGCCCGCTGCATCGAAAACCGCGAAGCGTTGGGCAATTGACACCGGAGTTTCACAGGCTTCGAAAACCGGGAAGAGGGGCGCAGCGAATTGGTGGGAGTGCGCGGAGGGCCCGATTTAGGCCCGCCGACGGACAAATGCTGTCGTCCCTACGGGACTGATTTCTTCTTTTTCGCGCTTACCCAGGGCTTACGCCCTGGGCTAACATATGCTGCCCCTTCGGGGCTGGAGTCCGGGTGGTCCGTTCTGATTCTTGCTCTCGAAAATTCAGTTCCCTGCCGGCAGGCCGCCGTATTTCGCCAGCCACTTCAACTCTTCGCGCACTTTGATTTTGCCGTGCCAGGGATTTTTGTCGAGCTCGTGGCCTTCGCCGGGAAGAACCAGCAGTTTGTTCGGCACGCCGAGCGAGAAGAGGGCATGTTCGAGCAGGTAACTCTCAAGCGCTGCGACGCGGATGTCTTCGTCGCCGGTGACCATGTGGGTGGGCGTTCGCACTTTATCAATCTGAAAAATCGGTGCTTCGTCGTGGTAGCGCTGCGCCGCTTCCCACGGACGCCCGCCGAGAAAATAGGCATCGTCGTAGGTGGTGTCGTCGTTGCCCCAGTTGGCGACGTATTCCGCTGTTCCCGCGCCGGTGACTGCAGCCTTGAAGCGCGCGGTCTGCGTGATGAGCCAGTTCGTGAGATATCCGCCGTAGCTGTAGCCGCCGATAGTGAGGTGGTCGGGATCGGCGATGCCGTCTCTCACCAGCGCGTCGACGCCTTCCAGAATGTCTTTGCCGGGCCGCGAAACGATTCGTGGAACGATCTGCATGAGGAACTTATCCCCGTATCCGGTCGAGCCGCGATAGTTCGGCTCGAAGACCAGCCATCCGTTGGTGGCAGCGAGCGCAGCCCACTGGTACCAGTCGGCGATGAAGTGGTTTCCATCGGCATCGTTGGGTCCGCCGTGAATGAAGGTGAACATGGGGAGATGTTTGGCTTCGAATTTTCCCGGAGGATAGATCAGCATGCCTTCGACGGTCGTTCCGTCATCGGCTTTCCACTGGTAGGGCTTGCCTTGCGGGAGATCGCGCTCGGTGAGGAGTTTGTTGAATGCGGTGATGGGACGCGCCTGATCGAGCTTGTCAGCGCTTTCGGCAACGTAAACTTCCTCGGGTTTGCCCAACGAAGAATAGATGAAGGCCATGTGGGCGGAATGATCGGCGACTGCAATTCGCGTATAGGTACCACGCCAGGTGCCGAGCGGGTGCAGGGACTCAGCGGGCTTCGCGGCAGAGTACATCTGGGCTTCTGTTCCGGTGCGCGCGGAGGCGAACATACGATCGCCGGCAACCGCATAGTGTTCGACCGGCCCGATGAAGTCCTGGTTCCATTGTTCGGTTGTACCCGACTCGGTGTCGACCCAATAAAGGTGCGGCTGAAAGTCGCGGTAGGGGCCGGACACGGATCCGTCTTCCACGCGGAAGAAAATGTGGCGGTTGTCGGCGGCCCAGCGCGGCTGGAGTTCAGCGGCCTGGTTGTGGGTGACGCGGCGCGGTTCGGCCAGTGCCGGCTTCTGGCTTTCCTGCGAAGAGATCTCGGCCTTCGTAGACGAGGGCGTCGGCGCCAGATTCGAAAGATCGATCGTGTAGATCTCGCTGTCTTCCACTTTTTCCTGGCGGTGGTTGATTGCATTGCTGAGGAAGGCGAGTTTGCGGCCGTCAGGAGAAGTGACAAGCGCATCGACGCGTAGCGGGCTCGTGGCAATGGGTTGCGCGCCGGGAGTCATGTCCTCGTTCTCGTCTTCTTCGAACTTAGCCGTACTGGCGGGAGCGGCGGCGTGACGGGCCAGTGCCGCTGCTACGTCGATCGCAAAGATCGTGTCGCCGCGCTCCGCGGTACGGTATTCGACGACATCCTTCCATTTTTTCTTGTAGTCATCCTTCTGAGTTTTGGTCCAGGGCCGAGTCGTGGCGAAATAAATCGTGCGCGAGTCGGCCGACCACGAGAACGAGTGGACCTCCTGTTTCCCTTCGGTG
>Ga0307477_10001936_pt1 | contig 16457 bp, 15 predicted proteins | sample atmos_gasesECM2C_FD_203316 | JGI IMG/M metagenome (GOLD analysis project Ga0307477, IMG submission 203316) | Hardwood forest soil microbial communities from Morgan-Monroe State Forest, Indiana, United States - atmos_gasesECM2C_515 | ecosystem: Environmental > Terrestrial > Soil > Temperate...
CAAGCAGCCCGGCCCGGCGATGAACCGACTGACCCGGATCGAGGAAGACGAGGAGGATGAAGGCCGCGGCGATCGGCAGGAACGTCAGCCGCGAGGTCGCTGCCATGGCAAGCAGGAAACCCGAGCACGCGGTGAGAACAAACGATCGGCCTTGGCGCAGCCCGCGCCGCAGCGCCAAAAATCCGAGCAGCGCCATCAACAGCGGGAAGTCATGATTCCAGGAGATCCCCGCGGTCTTGAAGAACAGCGGGTTGGTCAACAGCAGTAATCCGATCGCCCAGGCGAAGGCAAGCCGCCTGCGGCGCTTGAAGCTTTCGGCGGCGCCGTATGCCGTCGCGAACAGGGCCGTCGCAGCGCCCGCCGCACATACGCTTTGAAATACCCGCGCAACCAGCAACAGATGGTCGGTCAGCCGAAACAGGGCTGCATAGACGAACACCTCGGTCGGCATGTGGTTGTAGTGATAATCTCGATAAGGAAGCTGGCCGTGACGGGCCAGCAAGGCGCCGCTGGCGATGAACCCGTTTTCATCCACGTCCACGTCCTTGCCCATGCTCAACGCAAAGACAAGGACAATCGCAAAGAGGAAAAAAACCGCGGCGTGCCGTACCGGATGGGCGGGCAAATTCTCCCGAACCGCGCGCCGCGCAGGCGATGCGATAGGGTCCTGAGCAAGAGACGACACGGCGAAATCAATCCCTTCCTGACGCGATGCTGCGGAACCATACACTTTGACGAGTGCCCAATCCAGCCAGTGACGGACCTCCCATCGCCAGCACGGCAGGTCAAGGATTCCACAATCTTGGGTCTGAGGCGAGAAGCCGAGTCACGGCTTTCGGGAATTGGTCACGTCGGCATACACGCGAAGCAGTTCCCTCAGGTGATGTTCGTAGGACAGTTCGGGGCGCAGCGCGAGGCAGGCCTTGGACATGTCCCGCCGCCGACCATCGTCGAGCAGAGTCCGCATGGCATCAGAAAGCGCCGCGAGATCCGACGGATCCTTCAACACAAAACCGTGGACGCCATCGGTCATGACCTCGCAGGCGCCGTTGAAGACGGTGCTGACGACCGGGACCCCCATGACCAGGGCTTCCAGCACGACCAGGCTGCACGGGTCATGGCGCGTTGGCAGAACAAACAAGTCGGCGCCGCGATAGAAGGCGTAAGGATCGTCTGTCGGACCGGCGAAGATCACTCGGTCGGCCACACCCGCGTTCCTGGCGAACTGGCGGTAAGAAGCGGTGTCCTCCTTCCCCACAACCAGGAGAACCATGCGTGGATCATCAAGCCGGGCTAATGCGCCAATCGCGTCGCGCAAACCCTTGCGCGCAAAGTCCTGGGCGATCATGAGCGCAACCACTTTGTCCTGACTGATTCCGAAGCGGCTGCGGATTTGTTCACCCGCATCAGGCCGCGCCGCCGGATCGAACCGGGAAAGGTCCACCGCATTGATCAGCGTTGCCAGCTTTTCCTCCGGCAACGTGTAGTGCTTGCGGACAATACCCTTGATGTATTCTGACAGGCAAAGGACAACCAGCGGCTGCCGACCGCACAGAAGCTCGCGTTCGACGGCCGCAAATCTCCGGCGGCGCCGGTTGAAGCCGTTGGCCATGCGCGCCAAGGTTCGTTCAACCGGGCCCTCATATTTCAAATGTCCCGATCCCAGGGTCTCGGCGGCGATTCCGGCGTGAGGGTGATAGACGTCGCACTGTCGCACCGGAAGCATCGCATGGACGATGTCATAACGAACCTCCGCGAGTTGGCGATCCAAGGCGCCAAGGAATCGGACGTATCGGCCGGCGCGAGTGGCTCCGGGCGCCGAGACATGCACGTCAGAGGGGTGGCGCGCACCCGGCGCGAAACTCGAGGCCACAAGGGAAGCATCGTGGCCGCCGCGACGGAGCGCCTCGGCGAGATCGACAGTGTACCGCTCGGCGCCGCCGCGGGCGGGGTCGGCGTGGAGGATGACCAGGGCAATCTTCAAGCGTGCGAAAGAATAGGGGAAGAAGTCAGAAGACAGAAGTCAGAAGGGGATCGAGCATCTATACCTGGCCTTCCGCCTTCAGTCTTGGGTCTTTTGAATTCTGCCTACTGTTTTCTGACTTCTGACTTCTGTGTTCTGTGTTCTGAAACCATTCTTCGCCAAACGCGTGCCTTCCCCAGAGCAACAGACAGGCGACAGCGACCGGCGTGAGGGCTGCGTCGCCTGCGGCGGCCGCGACCGCATCCGGTGCGGCGGCAACGGCCACGCCGCCGTGGTGCTCGTCGGCATGGATCTGCGCCTCGATCTGAGGCCGCGTCAGCGTGCAGCACGCTCGGAAGATCAATTCCGGCTGTCGTAATGCGAGGTCCTCGACGATGCCGCAACAGCGAATCTCAGTGATCTGGCTTGCCTGAAGCGACAATTCCTCGGCCAGTTCGCGGCGGACCGCGGCGAACAAGTCGCCGCTGTCCCGCGGCTCGAGCGCCCCCGCGAACGGATGGACGCGGCCCGGATAATAGGCCAACGATTTGCTGCGCCGGCCCAGCATCAGGAACCCGTCCGCCGTCTCCAGCGCCGGGCTGACGCCAACCGGGTTGGCCATTACCTCCCGACCGAACCGCTCGGCGTAGTCTGGGTGGGAAATATTGGTTCCGAAAAACGGCTTGTAGCTTGTTGGCGAAAGCGCGATTCGCAGGGCATCGGGCGACGCCTTCCACGATTCCATGCGGCACATCGGCCCGTCGAAGAGCTTGATGCCGGGCCGCGAGTGCGCCGCTTCCCATGCCCGATCGATCTCCGCTTCAACTTCCGCCAGAACTCGCCGGGCGCTCTGCATCCAAGTTGTGAAGACCTGCTCGGGCCGCCACTCGCCGATCACGTGAAATATGAGCATGGACGTGGATCATACCGGCCGCCTTGCGGAAGCGTTCGAGGCCGAGCATAATCCTCGCCCCGGATTTCGGGGTTTGAGCGCCGAGCGAGGATACTCCATGGCTAAGGCCCGAGCGATTGTAAAACGCCGCAAGGCGGTGCGGAACATCCGCAAGATCACCAAGACGATGCAGATGATCGCCACCGCCAAGTTTCAGAAGTCGCTCAAGCGGGCGGTGGGGACCAAGCCGTACACGCTCAAGGTGCGCGAGCTGGTAGGCGAGCTGGCGGCGACGGTCGGCGACGTGGAGCATCCGCTGCTGCGGTGGCCCGAGGAGTCCGGCGGCGCCAAACGCCTGGCGCTGCTGGTCATTACCAGCAATCGAGGTTTGGCCGGCGCGTATAACGGTAACGTGCTGCGAACCGCCGCCCAGTTCATCGCCCGGCAGGGAGAGCAGAAGGTTGCCATTGAGTTGTACGTGGTCGGAAAGAAGGGCATCAGCTATTTCAATTTCCAGAAACGGCCGATCACGCAGCGGCTGGAGGTGTCGGACACGCCGCGAATTGCCGAGGTGCGGCCGGTGGCCGATCAGTTCATCGAGGCTTTTACCAGCGGAAAGGTGGATGGCGTTTACGTCGCCTACATGAACTTCCATAGCGCGGGAATGCAGCGGCCTGACGTGATGCAATTGCTTCCGCTTGCCGCGATCGGCAACAAAGCCGCAGCCGGCACGGCTACCCGCCGCGAACACGCCGTTTACGAGTTTTCTCCGGACCCCAAGTCGCTGCTTGACGAACTGCTGCCGCTCACCGTGCGCGGCGCGCTCTTCCAGGCGTTTCTGGACGCCACAACCAGCGAGCACGTCGCCCGGATGGTCGCCATGAAAAGCGCCACCGACAACGCCGACAAGATGGTCAAGTCTCTCACTATGAAATACAACCGCGCCCGACAGAGTCAGATTACCACGGAGCTGGCAGAGATCATGGGAGGGGTGGAGGCGATGAAAGGCTAGAGCGTGTTATGGACTAGGCTCTGGACGACACCCCTCCCCTTCCCCGCACTATCCGCCCGCCATGTACCCGGCACAGAACGACGCAAGCATCGGCGGCGAAGTGATGTTGATCATGGGGGTGATCGTCCAGTATGTGGGTACGCGCTTCGCATTGGGAGTGGGCCGGCGCACGGAAATGTCCGGGCCGACGTGGCGGGCGGCAGCGCAGTGGCTGCCGATCGCGACGACAACCCTTGCGGCGGCGGCGATGCGGCAGTTTTCCATGGCTGTCGAGCTGGCGATCGGCAGTTCTGTCGCTTGTTTGTCGCTGGTGCTGGGATTGAGTAGCTACGTATCGCCGATGCGCGAGCTGTCGCCGCCGCGGCGACTGTGGCCACTGGTTTTGCCCGCCGCCCTCTTCGTGCTCCTGGCCGGGTTTCACGGGAGCTTTGCCTGGTATCACGCGCTGATGTTGCTGGCGATGGGATTCGCGTTCTTGCCGGCCTGGCTCGATCGTCCGTTCGGTGAAGCGGAGGTTCCGAATGCCGTCGTGCATGGGGAGGCGGGCCGGCCCGGCTGGTGGCTCAGCGCGGCGACCGGGGCAGTCCTCTGCGGCATCGGCGCATGGGCGGTGGCAAGAGGATCGGTCATGACCAGCGAGCACCACCGCGTGCTCGGCGGCGACCTCATGGCGGCCACGGTCCTCAGTCCTCTGTTGCTTCTTCCGGCCCTCGGCGCCGGAACCATGGCCGCACAGAACGGGCAAATGGGTCAAGTGGTCACGTCGCTGTGCGGCACCGTGCTGCTCAACCTGTGTGCCCTCCTGCCGGTGGTGATTCTTCTCAGCTACGCGGCTGACCCTGTGGCTCACTCCTCCGGTGCTCACTTGCGCTCGGCGCCGTTCCCGCTGATTACCTGGCGGATCGATTGCGTTGTCCTGGTGATGCTGGCATTTTCCCTGGTCCCGGTCGCGTTGGGACGTTGGCTCCCGGGACGGCTGGAGTCGATCCTGCTGGTCCTGGTCTATGCGATCTATCTGATGGCTCAGGCCGCGTTGGCAACGCGACTTATCAATTGAGCAAGCCACCCGCCCAACGACGCCTACCGTCTCCCGGCGGCTGGTCCTATGATGCCCCCATGCAAAGCGATTTCGACTTCGACGCCACCCGCATCGAGCGCAAGGCCCCCGAAGAGAACATGATCGACGTCATGGAGGGATCGGCGCGCTGGGAAGTCAAAGTTCACGATCACGGACTGGTGGCGCTGATCGACGTCATGCCCCGCCTCGTCCCGGCGGGCAAGACCGCCGACTTCGCCATCGTCCAGGCGGCCCGCGTCTCTTACGGGCAAGGGACCAGGCAGGTTAACGAAGACCGCGGCTTGATCCGCTATCTCGCCCGGCACCGGCACACGACGCCGTTCGAGATGGTGGAGTTCAAGTTCCATCACGTCATGCCGATTTTCGTCGCCCGCCAATGGATTCGGCATCGCACGGCCAACGTCAACGAATACAGCGCCCGCTACTCGGTGGTGCGCGATCGGTTTTATCGGCCGAGCATCGAAAACGTGCGAAAACAAAGCACGGTCAACCGCCAGGGGGGAGACGAGCCGATCGATGAAATGACGGCACGGCAGTTCATCGAATATCTCGAGAGGGCCGAGGCCCATTACGCCGATTACCAGCGGCTGATCGATCAGGGCGTGGCCCGCGAGCTGGCGCGCATCGGACTGCCGGTCAACGTGTACACGGAGTGGTATTGGAAGATCGACCTGCACAACCTGTTTCATTTCCTGTCGCTGCGGATGGACGAGCACGCCCAGCAGGAAATCCGGGACTACGCCTCCGCGATGTTCGCTCTGATCCGGCCGATCGTGCCCGCCGCTGCGGAGGCGTTTGTCGATTATCAATTGGGTGCCATGCACCTGACCCGGCTCGAGATCGAAGCGCTCCGCACCGGAAAACCCCTGGCCGCCGAAAACAAGCGGGAGAACATGGAATGGGAGCAGAAGAGAAAGCGACTTGGAATGTAAGCCGGAGGGTTCAGGTATGCCCGTCGATCCCCTGATTACCGACAGTTGGCGGGTCTTCCGCATCATGGCGGAATTCGTCGAAGGTTTCGAGGCGATGGCCGAGGTGGGCAAGGCCGTAACGATTTTCGGCAGCGCCCGCACGCGGCCGGACGAGCCGTATTACAAGGCCGCCGAGCAGACGGCCCGGCTGCTGGCCAGGAGCGGTTTTGCCGTCATTACCGGAGGCGGGCCGGGAATCATGGAGGCGGGGAACAAAGGCGCCTTCGAGGCGGGCGGCACCTCCGTCGGCCTGAACATCACCCTCCCGCAGGAACAGGAGGCCAACCGCTACCAGAACATCGCCCTCGATTTTCATTACTTTTATGCCCGCAAGGTGATGTTCGTAAAGTATGCGTCCGCATTCATCTGCTTCCCCGGCGGGTACGGGACGCTCGACGAGTTTTTCGAGACGATCACGCTGGTGCAGACGATGAAAATCGAGGCGTTCCCGGTCGTCCTTTATGGCAGCACCTACTGGACCGGACTGATCGAATGGATTCGCGCCACGCTCGTGCCGCGCTTTATCGACGAAGAGGATGTGGATATCTTTCGCATCGCCGATTCGCCGCAGGATGCCGTGCGGCTGGTCAAACTGGGCGTCCGCAAGCACTGGTGGCGGCCACAGGATGCCGAGCTCTCGAAGGCCGCCGGGAACGGCGCCCATCGAACCAACAACCCTCTCTCGGGCGCGAAGGCCGCCAACACTGGTGAAGGCACCCGCTACGGCAAACGCCCCAGGCGCCCCGAGAAGGATCACGTCTCCGCGCCGCGTAAGCCAACGCAATAGGATCAGGTTTTGAGACAGAGCCTAATGTGCCGGGCCGTGGGTCTGCGATGGATCGGCCAGGTTCTCATGAACCACGGGCAGGTGAATGGTAAAGGTAGTGCCTTCTCCCTCGGCGCTGCGGACGGCAATCGCGCCTTCGTGCTCGTCGACGATCTTCTTTGCCACCGCCAGCCCCAGACCCGTGCCACGGTTACCTTTAGTCGAGTGGAACAGCTCGAACATATGCTTCATCATCGCCGGCTCGACGCCGGCGCCGTTGTCGATCACCTCGAGGATCGTTTCCCGGGCTTCGGCGTCATAGCGGCACTCCACGCGGATCAACCCCTCGCGCGGCCGTACCGCGTCCAGCGAGTTGCTCAACAGGTTCATCAACACCTGGTGCATCCCCGACGGGTCGAGCGGGATGGCGGGCTGAGCCTCGTCCACATCGGCCACCACCATCACCCCCTTTTCGTTGGCGGCGCTGGCGATCAACTCGAGGCAGTCGTTAATCAAGGCTTTGGGATTGACCATCTCGAGCCTGGGTTCGCGCGGCCGGCTGTAGGCCAGCAGGTTGAGCGTCAGGTTGTAAATCTTGTCGAGATTGCGATCGACGACCCGCCACCCTTTTGTGGCCTGGCCGAGGTTGTTGCCCTTGATGCCCATTTCCACGACGTCCGCCCCGCCGCGGAGGGCCTGGAGAATGTTCTTGATCGAGTGCGATAACGCGGCGGTGGTTTCGCCGACAGCGGCCAGGCGCTCGGCTTGTAACCCGGCCTGGTAGAGCTTGGCGTTCTGGATCGCCAGACCCGCCTGTAAACCAATGGCCGTGAGAAGCCGAAGCTGGTCGGGCGAATAGGTATAGTTTTTGACCGAGCTGTCGATATAGATCACGCCGATGACTTCGTCGCCTCCCTTGTCCTGAAGCTTGCGGGCCTTGACCGGCACGCACAGGGCCGAGCGGATGCCCAGGTTGTGGACGCTTTTGCCCTTGCTGAAACGTTTGTCGGCCATGGCGTTGCTCGAGAGCACGCCCTCGCCGGTGCTCAGCACGTGATTGACGATGGTTCGCGAGGCCTGGATGGTTTCGGCGGGTCCGCGGCTTGCCGTGGTTTCGTTCGAATCGCCGTTGCGGTCGCTCTCCTCGCGGGTCCGCGCCACCTTCACGGCCAGCTCCTGGGTATTGGGATCCAGCAGCATGATCATGCCGCGGTCGGCCTTGACATGCTCGAAGACCAGGTCCATGACGACCTCGACGACCTGATCGACGTCGAAACTCGAACCGAACGCGGCGGCAAGCTGGTAGAGGATCTTGAGATTGGCCATCGCGGCGGCGGCCGGCTCGGGCACGGCCAGCACCAGCGAATCGTCCGAGGACGAAATCGTGTGCATGATGGCGCTGTCCATGCCTCCTTCGGAGCCCTCCAGGCGCACGTTGCCGCTGTTGGCGCGGGTGATACCGGGCTGCGCGCCAAAGACCATCAGCGTTCGTCCGACGCGAATCTGGTCGCCGATCTTCAGCGTCGCGCTGGCCAGTACGCGGCCGCCGTTGACGTACGTGCCGTTGGAGCTCCCCAGGTCGCGCACCAGCCATTCGCCGTCCACGGGCAGAAGCTCGCAGTGCCGCCGGCTGACGGTGTTATCCGACAGGGGCAGACTGCGGCTCTCGCGCCCGACCAGCGCGGGCGCATCGGGCAGCTCATAGCGGCGGCCCTTGTCCGGCCCTTGAAGAACCAACAGTGTCAGCACGGGACAACCAGTCTACACAAATCTGAATGATGATGGATGAATACCGCGTGAGAAACCGCATCGCCGGTTCCTCGGACGCGGCCCATCCCGCGTTATTATTCACCGCGGAAGTGGAACGTTCCAGGGAAGGCGGTCTTCTTCCATGACAATGTTGTTGTAACGGAGGATCGTCCCCTTGGCCTTTTCCAGGCGCGCCAGGGCGATATTGTAGTTCGCGATTTCCGCCGCCTCTTGCCGCTTGGCGTTGGCCAGCTCTTCCTGCCGTTGGAGCTTGAGCTCGACGAATTCCGGGTCAAGCGGCTGCTGGCCTGACTCCTGCCGTTGATTGAGCGCGGTCAACGCCTGGTCGGCATACATCCGGGCATTCTGCGCGTGATGAATCGATTCCCAAGCCGTGTGGACCTCGCGATCTGCCAGGCTGACGTCCGTCGAAATCTCGTTGACCAGCCGCCGGTATTCCCACATGGCCTGGATGATCTGGAGGCGGGCCCGCCAGTAGATCGACTGCGCTTCGCGGTTGCCCAGCGGGATCTCCAACTGCAACCCCAGCGAATAGACCATGTGACCTTTGCCGAACTGATCGGACAGGGAGTCGCCAAAGTTGCCCGACAATCCCTGGAGCGCCGCCGTCCCGACAAAGTCAAGCTTCGGCAACAGCGCGTTTTCGGCAACCAGCCTGGCGACATCGGCCGAATTGATCCGGAGTTGCTGCTGTCCAAGTTCCAGGCGATTCAGAAGGGCCGTGTTGATCTGGTCCTGCAACTCGAATTCGAGCGGCTGGGTGACGGGATCGTCGGCGGGAAGCACCTGGATCGGCTGCGCGATCGGAAATTTCGGATCGCCCATCCGGCGCTTGATGTCATCGGAAAGGTCGGCTGCGTGGGCCTGTGCCCGCAACAGGTCGCGCTGGCGCAGACTGAGCTGGCTGACGCCCTGCGAGGCTTCCAGGATTGTCGCCCTTCCCTGAAGGATGTATTGCCGCCACAGCAGGTCGGCAAACACACGGGTCTGTTCCAACAGCTCTTCCTGGGCCTCGATTTCCTTCTGGGCCTGCCACAGTTGCCAGTAGTCCTTTTCCAGCTCGTTGGTGTTGTCTTCCAGCTTGCCGCGAAAGTCCAGGACGCTGATCCGCTGGTCGTTTCGGCCGACGGTGATGCGGGCCCAGTTGACCTCGTAGCCAAATTCCCGCAGCAGCGGCTGGGTAAGCTGGAGCTTCAGTTGGTTGTCCCAGTAATTGTTGCGGACGAAGCGAACGGGCGAGTAATCGCTGATCTGCGTCTGGTAGCTCAGCGAGATCTGTCCGCCGCTGTCGAGATACTGCTTCACCCCGGATTCGACCGTGTAGATGTTGTTGTTCTCGACGTCGATGGTGACGTTGCCCAGCGACGGGTTGATCGGATTGGGGATAACCGTGCCGGGCGTCCGATCGAATTGCTTGTCGTACCGGAGGTTGGTGAAGGCAATCGGATCGTAGCGGGCAGCGTCCTCGATCACGCGCGTTCCGGCGATGGCCGGGTCGTAGCCGGCCACTTTCACCTCGGGGTTATTGGCGGCGGCGCGCTGCATCACCTCGCGGATCGGCATCCGCACGATCCTCACCTCGCCCGGCGCCGGCAGGCTTGTGCGCGTGGCGGCGGCCTGTGTGGAGGGGACGTACATCTGCATGGTCGTCGGCAGCGCCGGCATGCCGAACCTGGGTGATTCTTCCGATCCTTCGCGATTGGCGCGGGTGATCTCGCGCGGATCGAATGGCGGAACGTCCCGGGTGATACACCCCGACAGGGGCAGCGAAATGACCCAGGCGGCGGCGATCGCGAGTCGCTTCTTGGCTCTTCTGGTTCCCTGCATATTGGTCATAAAGGTGGGGCGGATTATAGAACCGGCCTCAACGCACGCCAGATTTGCGCTGCGGCAAAACCAAAAAGGACCAACCCGCCGATCGCGTCGGCGATCGCCAGCCATGACCCGCGTCCCCATCGTCCCAGCCAGCCCAGTAAGCCGGCAAAGCCGATCACCCACCCGAGGGTGCCGATAAAAACGCCAATACAGATCATCGGCAGGCTGTTGCCTGCTTCTTTGGGAATGCTGCCAGCCATGCCCGGTACCACCAGAAACCAGAAGGCCAGGGTCATCGGATTGAGAAGGGTCATCAGCAGCCCGGTCAGGTAACCCGCTCGATGCGATCGAACCGGTACCGCGGCGGCCGTCAAGGGGTCGGTCCGCAGGTCGCGGCCCGCCCCCCGGAAACACAGGAACGCCAGATACAGAAGCAGGCCAATGCCGCCAACGGTGACCGGCCAGCGGATCGCAGCCCGGTTCATCAATCGCCCAAGGCTCAGGCTGCTGAGCAGCGCGTAGGTTACATCAATGCTGACCGCGCCGCATCCCAGGGCAAATCCCGCAAGAAAGCCCCCGCGCAGGGTCCGCCGGGCGATTTCGACGTTCACCGGCCCGATCGGCGCCGCCGCTCCCAAGCCCAGCGCGATCCCTCGTCCGATTACTGACGTACCTATTCCCATAACTTTGGCGCGGCGTTTTGCAGCCATTGGCGAGTTTGCCGCCGCCAGTTAAAATATCCTTATGCCCCCGTCAAACGAGCCCGTTCAGCAAAAAGTCCTTCACAAGTCTCCGAGGGAGCCGCACCCCTATCCTGACGAAGCGATCGAGTTCGTTCGGCAAGGGCTGGGCTACACCATCGACAAGGTCCACACAACCAAGACCGATCCCGGCGCCAGCCGCCATGTCACCGGACAGCAATTGTGTCACGGGCTGTGCGAATTTGCCCTCATGCAGTGGGGCCTGATGGCCCGCACGGTGCTCGCCCGCTGGAACATCCTCTCGACGCTCGATTTTGGAAAGATCGTATTTGCCCTGATCGACGCGGGGCAGATGCAGAAAACACCCGATGATTGCCTCGAGGATTTCCGCAACGTCTATGAGTTCCGATCGGCCTTCGAACTCAGGTATCGCATCCATCTCCAGGGCGTTTCATGAGGGGGCAACCCACCAGCAGCGCCAGGCGCCAGGACTCCGGCCCCTCCAAAGCTGAAGCGCGCAAACCTACACCGGCCAAGGCGGAGGCGCGCGAGATGCCTGCCCTGGCCCCGCGTCCGGTGTTGCTGGCCGTCCTCTCGATCATTTTGGCACTGTGGCTGGTGGCGTTGGTGGTGATGCGGCTGACGACGGTAAATCGCCCGCTGTTCCATACTCCCGCGGCAACTCAGCCTTTCCAGCCGCCATCCTGAGCATCGCGTTCTGGCGTCCCGGCGCATCGGCGCGTCCCAGCGCGCCGCGAAAATCAAAGGCGTAGGCCAGTCCGGCGAGCACCAGTTCTCCCGTCGTCGCCCACAGCCTCAGGAGCACGCTCAGGAATGCAAGGAACCCCATCAGCACGTTCGGATCGGAAAATGCGGCGCGCACCCGCGGAGGCAGCGCGATCTGCATGGCGGTGACGAATACCAGCTCGCGCACGCCGATGCCGCCCGGCGCCCACACCGCCAAAAACCCCGCGCACCACGCCAGCGAGTATGCCCCTGCCACTACCCACCACTTGGTGAATTGAAGGCCCAGCGGCCGCGAGACGATCAGCCAGATCGCCAGGCTCTGCCATGCCAACCCGAGTACCGCCCACACTAACAGCACGCACAACTGACGGAACCGCAGCCGCCGCAGGATTGGCGGCTTGCCCATCCGTTTCAGCAATTGGTTCGTGATCCCGTAAAAGATTGCCGGATAAACCAGCACAATCAGAACAGGAATCAGCGCCATGGCGCCCAGCAGCCAGGCTTGAGCGACGCCATGAAATGTTTTGACTCCCAGCCAAACCAGGCAGCCGACAGCCAACAGGATGTTGGCCAGAAGGAACAGCGCCAGCTCCAGCATCTGGCTGGCCGAGCAAACGCTTCCGCTGACACCGTAGGGCCGCACGAGGTAGACGCGGCCGACGACCTGCCAGATGACGCCGGGAAGATATCGTGCTAATTCCGAGCTGGACCATACGCGCGTCGCGGCCGGCACAGGGAGACGATGACCGAACCCGATCAGGATTCGCCGCCAGGACATCGCCCGAATCGCGAAAAGAAATAATGAGAACATCAGCGATGCCGCCAGCACCCGTCCGAGGCTCACAAGCTCGACGCGGCCCTCGAACTGCCGCCAATGTCCAACGATCGGCCGCAGCATCCACAGGAAAATGGCAAGCGTGATCCCCAAGCCGATCGCGCGCCGAAGCCAGACGCCGGTGCGCCGGCCCAGTCCGGCCTGAATCTGGTAATTGCCTTCCAAAACAGTCATTTCCCGCTTGCCGGTCGACTCCGTTCCACGACACGTTCCCACCGCGAAGCCGCGGCATTCTAAGCCCCGAACATCAAAAGAGAAGCGATTCTCATTCGGCCAGGACGCTGCCGTAGCCACATCAATATCACGGCCCGGTGGCGAGATGTGCAGGCTGCGGTTGCAAGGCAGCGCGAAGCGGTGCGGGCAGGTCCTCGGCCGCGAGCGGCGGGCTTCGCCGGTACGGCGTGTAAAGGGGATCGCCGACACATGCCTGCATCCAACTCACTGTCGGGCTGGTCAGCCAGTAAACTTCGGCCAGCGTCAGCTTCCCGGTCAAAAGGAGCTCGAAGAATTCATCGGCCGGCGGAAACGACTGGAGGTACGGCTCATTCACCGGGCCCAGGGTCCCGCACACCCCATCGCTCAGCAGCCCGCGAACCCAGCCGCGCTCGCCGGGATTGTGCAGGCTGACCATCTCGAAGCTGGCAACGTGGAACGCGACCGCCCCCGCCGCGAACGGGCCCGGCGGCGAGTAGTTTCTAAGGCTGTACCACCCGCAGTAAAGGGCGATCGGCTCCTTGAGTGAATGAGCCGGAATCAGCGCCTCTTTGTCGTCAAACGTGATTGAAAGCTGCGTCTTGGACGCAAGCAATGTGTGGAGGTTGCGGATCGTCTGGTCGTAGCCGCCATAAGGATCAGTCGCAGGCTTTCCTCGCCCGTCGAGGACGACTTGCCCTTTCAACCCTTCCTGCTCAACTTTGATCGAATTGAGGATGATATCGCGCACGATCTGGGGTGACGGCCCGTCGAGCCGGGTCACCATCAGCGTGGGAAACGGGGAGCTTCGAGCGGCCTGTCTAACGCGCCTTTGAAGCGGGTTGGGCAGCCATCGCGCTCGCGGATACTCCTTCCACCACAGCAGGGCCAGCTCGCTGTCCACCGCCGATTCGCTTTCCTCGGGACGAAGCGACTCGGATTGCGCCAACAGCACACCGGCATATCCGAATAGCCCTAGCGCCTCTCGGGCGGCCTCGCGCGCCTGTTGCCGGCCGGCGGACGTGGTGACGTACGCCTGGGTTTGCCCGATCTTCTGCTCGGCTTCCGCCAGAGCCGCGCGGGAGGAATCGACTTGCTGCGGTGTCGGCGGCTGCGGCGCCAGTCTCGCTACCGCCGGTTCGCTCATCACCAGTGTTGTCCGCGCGCTGCCGATGAGTCGTTCGATCGCCGAGATCGCCGACAAAAAGCGCGCGCCGCGAGCGGCGGGGTCCCGAATCGCCGATACCCCGCGCATGGTCGTCGTCAGCGCCGCATTGAGCCGTGCCGCAAGCTGCGGCAATTCGCCTCCCGTAGCCGGCCGGAAAGAAGGATCAAGCTGTGTGGCCGACTGTTCCACTGCCGCGACCTGGCGCGCGATGCTGGCCTGCGTGTCGGACAATTCGTCCTTGATCGTCTCCTGCTCCTGTTTCTCCGCGACGGTCAAGACCCGTCTTTCGATCCGCAGCGGCACGCCCCAGAACGTCACCAGGCATGTCACCTTTTGGGTCAATTCGTGCTGGGTCAGGAACGCGCGAACCGGGGCCGCGACCCACGACTCGTAACCGCCGAAGGGAATGTCTTCCGCGGGGCTGGCCGCCGGCCCGACGTCTACATTGATCTCGATGATCCGCCCGGGGGAAATGTGTCGCTGCGCCGCATAGAGCTCGGCCAGCGCACGTCCTTCGGGAACCCTGGAATTGACAACCAGCGCAATCTCGTCAGGCGTCAGCGCCTGTGCCGGCGCCGCTAACAGAAAGATCGCCAGCATCGTCGCGGCTGGCCATCTCCGCCATTTTTCAATCCGCAATCGAAATGACCGCATGATTTCTCGGCCGGGAAAACTTATCCGGCAAACGGGGTGGACTCGGTCGCGGCCGGCGGAGACTGCTGCTTCATCTGCTCCTGGAGCTGCCGCTGCGCCTGTTCGATGCGCTCGACGAGGGCCTTGAGCTGCGCGATCGAATCGGGGTTGCCCCACATCAGCACCCAGTCCACGTGCCAGTTGCAGCGGTCGAAGGTGCAATCCTGGAGGTAGTAAACCGTCTCCCGCAACACCAGCGTGCAATCGACGAACGTGCATCCGACGAACGCCTGGCCGCTGATGTAAACCGTTTGGTTCCGAAACGTGACGCCCTCGTGCTTGGTCAGCAGCATCTTTGCACTATCTCCAAATCGCCGCGAATTGTCTATGATATGCGTCTTACGAGGAGGTCCTCATGTTGCACCCGTTTCGACTGATCCGCCGCATCATTCTGGCGATCGTGCTGCTGATCGTGATCGCCGTCGTGGTCGTCTTCTACAGCCTCGATCGCATCATCCGATCGACCGTACAAAGCCAGGCCAGCAGCTCGCTGAATCTGACCACTACGCTGGACAGCGCCAGCCTTTCGCTGTTTGGAGGGAAGCTCGATCTTAAGCAGCTTGACATCGGCTCGCCCAAGGGATTTTCCGCGCCGCACATGCTCGAGCTGGGCGACACGAATGTAGCGGTGAACTACAGCCAGCTCCGCGGCGAACCGATCCACGTCGCCTCGCTGACGCTCGACAAGCCCAAGCTGGTGATCGAGCAATCGAACGGCACGCTGAATTTCAAGAAGGCGATGGATGACATGCCGCCCGGCGATACCACGCCCAAGGACCAGTCCAAGCCGATCAAGCTGATTATCGACGAGCTGAAGGTGAACGACGCTCAGGTGGTAATCCGGCCGGGGTTGCCCGGGATGTCCAACGAGATCACCGTGCCCGTCGCATCGATCTCCCTGAAAAACGTCGGCACCGGCGACGGCTCGCAAAACGGCGCGGCGATCAAGGACGTGGCGATGCAAGTCATCACCGCGCTGGCCGGCAGTGCGTCCGGCTCCGGCTCCATTCCTAATGAGCTCAAGGGCCTGTTGAATGCCAACCTAGGCCAGGTGATCTCCAAGTTCGGCGCCGACGCCCAGCAGCGCATTGCCGCGGCCATCCCTGGCGACGTTGGCAAAGCGCTTTCCCAGGCCGTCAAAGACCCGCAAACGCTGCTCAAGGATCCTTCCAAGGCCTTGCAGGGCTTGCTCGGCGGCAACAACGGCGGCGCCTCCACCCAGCCCGCCGATGTGAAGGATAAGGCCGTCAACGCGCTGGAAGGCCTGCTCGGCGGCAACAAGCAGAAAAAGTAAGCCTTCGTTCAGCTTCGCCATGCCCCATTCAGTCGAACCATCGGACGTGACTGCCGACTTCTCTCCGGCACCGCGGGCGCTCGCTGCTGACGAGCCGCGTCAGATAGGCCCCTATCGCATCCTTCAGCGAATGGGCGAAGGCGGTATGGGCGTCGTCTATAAGGCCGAGCAGCGCGACGCCGTCCGCCGTGTCGTCGCGCTCAAAGTCATCAAGCTCGGCATGGACACCAAGGAGGTGGTCGCGCGCTTCGAGGCCGAACGCCAAGCCCTGGCCCTCATGTCCCATCCCAACGTCGCCAAGGTCTTTGAAGCCGGAATGACCGAGCAGGGCCGGCCGTTTTTCGCCATGGAGTTCGTCCCCGGCATCCCTCTCACGGACTACTGCGACCAGAGCAAGCTGACCACCCGCGAACGGCTCGAGCTGTTCATTCCCGTCTGCCAGGCCGTGCAGCACGCCCATCAAAAGGGGATCATCCACCGAGACCTCAAGCCCGGAAACGTTCTCGTCAGCGTATTTGACGGCAAGCCGATCCCCAAGGTGATCGACTTCGGAATCGCCA
>Ga0307477_10001937_pt1 | contig 16456 bp, 14 predicted proteins | sample atmos_gasesECM2C_FD_203316 | JGI IMG/M metagenome (GOLD analysis project Ga0307477, IMG submission 203316) | Hardwood forest soil microbial communities from Morgan-Monroe State Forest, Indiana, United States - atmos_gasesECM2C_515 | ecosystem: Environmental > Terrestrial > Soil > Temperate...
CTCGATCACGCTGCGGCCGTGGCCCAGCGCTTTCCGTAGACGTAACGCTCCAGCGACGCCTATCAGCACGGCCAAGATCAGCAGAACCCCCCCGAACGCCAGCCAGCCCAGCCAGCGGCGGTTACCGAAGATTCGGGGTCCGACCCCTTCGGGAACTGCTCCCAGCATCTGGTTCACCGCCAAAAGCACCAGCACCCCGGCCCCAAGCAGAAGGCCAATGCCCACGGCCAGCCGCGCGGCCGCGCTGCGCAGCTCCGCCTTGGCGACGGCGACCTCCGCACGAACCAGGCGCACGGCGTCGTCGGCCACCTCGCGGGCGATCGCCGCCACGCTCTCGTCGGTGGAGCGACCTACTCCTTCAGCCATTCGTCGATCCCTTCGGAGAGATCGACAGGCGCGGTGTTCGCCTTGACCAGGAACTCCAGCGCGCCGAGCTTGAGCCCGCGGTCGATGAGATCCTTCTCTCCGTAGTTGCTGAGAATGACGACCGGTAAGTGCGCGGTCGCGCCGTGCTCACGCATCTTGGTCAGGACCTCCAGCCCGTCGAGCTTCGGCAGGCGGATGTCAAGAAAGACGATGTCGGGGCGCAAATCGATCGCCCGCGCCAAGCCCTGCTCACCGTCTGTCGCCACCTGAACGTCGTAGCCATCGCGTTCGAGCCGGAGACGGTACATCTCGAGCGTGTCCGGGTCGTCTTCCACCAGCAGGACCGTTATGGGGCTGTCTTCCACGAGCCTCCGTACCGCGCAATGAGCCGTACCTTTCCGCGGAGCCGACGCAGTATAGCCGTCGCTTCAGAGTTCGACGTGAGCGATGTCGATGTCCTTGAGGGCGGTGGGACGCGTGATGTGGTGCTTGTCGAGCAGACGCAAACACTGGATGACGTAGCGCGCGCCGTTGAGATTCAGGCCGTGCTGCCGGGTGAGACGCTGGACCGCCTGCAGGGTGAGCACGTCGCGTTGCGTGTACCGTCGCCGGTTCGTCGGAGTGCGGTGCGGGACGAGCAGGCCAAGGCTCTCATACATCATCAGTGTCCGCGGGTGCGTCTCGAGGATCTCCGCAGCGATGCTGATGGTGTAGATGGGTTTGTCGAGCCCGACGGACCCTCCCCGTTCTGCCACGGTGTCGGCTGGCACGCCTCTCCTCGGAGTCGTCGACGGCCCGGTGCCCAGCTCCCGAGTGAACACCGGTACCCCGGTTGATTCCCCCACCGGAAGGGGGGCATTAGTTGATACTACCCTGCACGCGCTGCGCGACGGCGTAACCATCCCCCTTCCCTCCCGTTGACCGATCGAGTATGCCAATCGTCGCCCCCCCACAAAGATCGACCCCTGCACCGGGATCGGCCCCCCCACGAAGGTCGCCCCCTGTGGCCCAGCCGAGCGGCCATGACGATCTTGCTGTGCGCGAGCGCTACCTCCGGCAGCGCCGGCGCTTTCGCGACCGCGGCCTCGTTTCGCTCTGGGTAACCTTCGGCGCGCTCATCGGCTGGCTTGCGATCGTCATCTTCGCCGGCCTGACGCACTGAAGGCCGCTTCAGTCGATCAGCTCGCGCAAGTCCTGAAGCTGCTGGGCGATCCAGCGGCTGATGTCGTTAGCGCGAACCGTGTCCCTGATGTGATTGGCGCGAGCTGCGCGCTGTTGGGGATCCATGGTCAACCCGAGGTAGAGGGCGTCGGCGGTCTCGTCGATGTCGAACGGATTGACGGTGAGCGCGTACGCGCCGAGTTCCTCGTGTGAGCCGGCGGTCTCGCTGAGCACGAGCACGCCGTCCCGGCGGTTGCACAGCGGGCCTTCCTTGGCGACCAGGTTCATGCCGTCGTAGATCGGATTCACCAGCAGCACGTCGAAGTTGCGGTAGCCCGCGACCGCACGGTGCATGTTGTCCTCCACCTCGACCCGTATCGGAGTCCATCCACCACGGCTGAACGAGCGGTTGATGCGCGCGGCCACGCTGAGCACGCTTCCGAGGTACGCACGGTAGTCGTCGATGTCCTGCCGGCTGGGCTGGAGGTACGCCCAGAACTGCACGTCGCCCTGCAGCTCGGGGTGGTGCAGCAGCATCCGCTCATAGGCGAGGAAGCCGCGCACGATGTTCTTGCTGAGGTCGGTGCGGTCGACTCGCAGAATCAAATGCTTCGGGCGCCACTGTTCGATCCGCTCCTCTTCGATCAACACCTCGGGACGCGCGGCGAGCTCGAGGAACGACGCGGTGTCGATGCTGATCGGGTAGTTGCGCACCCAGACCGCGCGCCCGTCGAAGAACACGGTCCGCTCGCGAAAGTCCACCCCGAGCCCGAGGTTTTCCTCGCATGTCATGAGGAAGTTGCGAACGTCGCGGCTGGTCTGAAACCCGATGACATCCGCGCCGAGCAGTCCGTGCACCACCGAGTCGCGGATGTTCTTGGGGAGGATCGTCCAGTACTGCGGCGTCGGCCACGGGATGTGCACGAAGTGCTGGATCCGCGCGTTCGGAACCTGCTGGCGCACCAGCTCGGGAACGCAGTACATCTGGTAGTCCTGCACGAACACGAGTGGTGTGCGGCCGGAGGATGCCGCCTCGGCAGCGACCCGCTCGGCCACCAGCTGGTTGACGCGGACGTAGCCTTCGCTCCACGCGCGCTGGATGGAGGAGTCGACGATCGGCTCGCGCGCCAGGTCCCACAGGTAGTGCTGGATGAACCAGAGCAGCGGGTTGCTGATGACGTTGTAGTAGAGGTCGTAGGCGTAGGGATCCGGGTCCACGAACGCGACGCGAAACTCGGTGCCGTCTTCGGTGACCAGCGTCGCGGGATCGCCCCGCTGAGCCAGCACGCGATCCGATTGATCGCGAGCCACCGCCACCCACGTGGCGTCGGTCGCCGCGGCCAGGGAGCTCAGCCCGGTGACCAGGCCGCCGACGCCCTTGACCAGCTGTTCGGGTACGCCCCGGTAAGGATCAGCCGGCTGCAGGGCCAGTGGTGCGCGGTTGGCCACGACGATCGGCCGGACGGCCCGCAGCAGGCGGCGGGCATACGGCTCGATAGCTGGCACGGCTGGCCTCCATCCGATCGACCGGCGTCTGGCATCTCCCTCTGGCGGCCATGCTACCGGCTGGCCCCGAGCCGGGTCCTGCTCACCGACAATTCATCGCGATGACCCACGTCATGCGGGAGCGGCGCATCCGCACCGCCGGCCCCACCATCGCGATCCGCGACCACGAGGGCGGCGAGCCGGCGATCCTGGCGATGCACGGACTGGCCAGCAATGCCCGATGGTGGGACCTGGTGGCTGACCGCCTTGCCCCGCGGTTTCGGGTCATCGCCGTCGATCTGCGCGGGCACGGTCTGAGCGACAAGCCGGACACGGGCTACGACTTCGAAACCGTCGTGGACGACGTCGCCCAGGTCATGGACCAGGTCCACCCTGGGCCGGCGGTCGTCGCCGGTCACAGCTGGGGCGCGTCGCTGGCGCTCGCGTACGGCGCGCAGGTGGGGTCCACCTTGGGCGTGGTCTGCGTCGACGGCGGCGCCACCGACCTCAAGGCGTACTTCGGCCCCACCTGGGAGATGGCCGAGCAGACGATGAAGCCGCCCGCGCTGACCGGGGTGACAGCGAAGGTGCTTCGAGAGTGGATGGAGTCGTCGCCGATCAGCGACGGCTCGGACGCCGACACGGCCGCCGCCATCCTGCTGGGCAACTTCGAAGACGACGGCACCGGAAGGGGCACGCTGCGGGCGCGACTCGCGCTGCCCCATCACATGGAGATCGCGCGCCATCTCTTCGAGCTCGACGGCTATGAGCTCATGGCGCGAATCAAACAGCCCGTGCTCTTCGTGCCGGCCGGTCATCCGGATCACGAGGACACACCCAAGGTGCGCGCGATGGATCACGCACGCACCGTGCTCGGGGAGCGCGCGCGGGTAGTCTGGGTGGACGGAGTCCATGACATACCCGTGCAGCGGCCCGACGAAGTAGGGGCTGCCATCGCCGCGTTCGTGTCTAACCTGGCCGGAACTCCGACCCCCGGAGTGTAGGGCGGCTCAGCCCAGCAAGACGTCCCAGAAGTAGCGCTCGCGACGCGGCACTCCCTGGTCGACGTGGATGTGCTTGACGTGGGTGTATTCGCGCAGCCCGTACATTCCCAACTCGCGGCCGCTGCCGCTCTGCTTGTAGCCGCCAAACGGCGCTCGCGGGTTGAGCAGGTGCCAGTCATTGATCCACACCGTCCCGGCACGGATCCGCTTCGCCACTTCGATGGCGGCGCGCGTGTCACGCGACCAGACACCGCCGGCGAGTCCATAGATCGACGCATTGGCGCGGTCGATCACCTCACCCAGGTCCCGCCACCGCTGCACCGCGAGCACGGGACCGAATATCTCCTCGGTCGCCGCGTGCGAATCGGGCGGAACGTCCACCAGCACCGTCGGCTGCACGAAGTGGCCGCGCTCGCCGACTCCCGGCGCGCGACCGCCGCCGCATGCGAGCTTCGCGCCCTCGGCGACCGCTCGATCGATCGCCGCGAGGATCATGTCGTACTGCGCGCGGGTGATCACCGGCCCGACCTGCGAGTCGAAGTCGCTCGCGTCGCCGACCTTGAGCGTTCTGGCGGTTGCGACGAGGCGATCGACGAACTCGTCGTACACGTCGTCGTGCACGTAGAGGCGGGTGCCCGATTCGCACATCTGGCCCTGATGGAAGAACACCCCGAAGAGCGTTCCGTCGACGGCGATGTCGAGATCCGCGTCGGCGCAGACGATGTTCGCCGACTTGCCGCCGAGTTCGAGCGTCACCTTCTTGATCGTCGGCGCCGCGGCGGCCATGATCTTGCGCCCGGTCGCGCTCGCCCCCGTGAACGCGAGCTTGTCGACATCCGGGTTCTCCACCAGCTCGGCGCCGACCTCGACCCCCGGGCCGGTCACGACGTTGATGACGCCCTTCGGGATCAGCCCCGTCTCGTCTATCGCCCTGACCAGCTCCAGCGCCGTCAGCGGCGTCTGCGGGGCCGGCTTCAGCACGACCGAGTTGCCCATGGCGATGGCGGGGGCGATCTTCCACACCGCGAAGATCAGGGGGAAGTTCCACGGGATGATCCCGGCGCAGACCCCGATCGGCTCGCGCTGCACGAAGTTCCACGAGACGTAGGGCTGGTCGATCCAGGCGAGTGGCTCGTACCAGGGGATCGACAGCGCCTGCTCGGCCAGGCTGCGAAAGTGCTCGATCGCGAGGGGGACGTCGACGACGGCCGCCTTGCGAATGACCGCGCCTGCGTTCTGCGACTCGATCAGCCCCCAGTCCTCGGACACTCGCTGGAGGTGCTTGACGATCTCGAACATGATCTCGCTGCGCTGCTGCTGTGTCTTGTTCCGCCACTCCCCTGCATCGAAAGAGCGGCGGGCCGCTGCGACCGCGCGCCGGGCATCCTGCCGATCGCCGGCCGCCGCTGTGGCCATCACCTCTTCGGTGGACGGGTTGAACACCTCGTACGTCTGACCTGAGCCGGCGTCGACCCACTGGCCGTCGATGTACTGCTTGTAGGTCGCCACCTCTGGCTTCACCATCGTCGCCACTGGCCATTCCTCCGCTGATGAATCTGACGTGATTATGCGGTTCGGCCGGGCAGATCGACGCCGGGATTGTCCGCCGCCGCGGCGTTCCATCCTGATACTTTTCTGTTATTCTGCGGTCGCATAGCGGCGCCGGCTGGCTGCGAGCCCTGCGGCGCCGAGAGGGGAGCGCAATCATGGACGACGCGCAATTCGCCGACGGCTTCGACGCGCCCGATCAGCTCGTCTTCGGCCTGGGCGCAGGACAGCTTCTGGTCGTGGTGGTCGGTGTCGTGGCTGCTTATCTCGTACTCCGCGCTCCGTTCCCCGGCCAGCTCACGATGCCGTTCGCACTCCTACTCGCCGTGCTCGCAGCCGCGCTCGGATGGCTGCGCATAGGCGGCCGCGCGGCCTTCGACTGGGCCATGCTGATGGCGCGATATGCCACTCGACAGCGCGACGGAGCGCTGCTGCTGTCGCGGCACCCGCGCAATCGCGCGATATCCGCCCGATGCGCGGGGACGGCCCACCGGACGGTGCCCATCGGCCCAGCCCGCATCCCTGAATCGCAGGCGCTTGCGACGCTCGGTGACAGCCCGAAGCAAGGTGTGATCGTCCCGCTGTTCCGGGCGTCCGCCCGCGCCTCGGCGCGCCGGGTCGTGTTCTTCTCGCTCAGAGGCGGGAGTGGACGCACCACGCTCTCGGTCGAGGTTGCGTGCTGGCTCGCGGCCAATGGACGAAGCGTGCGTTCCGAAGTCGCTGCGGGTGCGCGGATGCAGGTTGCGCTCGTCGACATGGACGCATGCAGCCCCAGCGTTGCCGTGCGTCTCGGCATTCCTCAGCCCGTCGGCGGTGCCGCCCATCGATCCGCTCCCGGCGCCCTTCCCGACATCATGGCGGTGCATCGCTCGGGGGTTCATGTGGTGCTCGGTTTGCCGCTCGGGGCCACGGCCGGGAGCGAGCGCGCGGGGGTGGAGCCCATCGCGTCCTTGTTGACGCGATTGGACGGCGACGGCTTCGATGCGGTCGTCATGGATGTCGGCGCCGGTGTCACGGCGGCGACGCAGCCGGCCCTCCTGCTCGCCGACGACATCTTCGTCGTGGTGACACCGACCGCAAGTGGCGTGCAGGACGCATATCGCAGCACCGAGGCACTCCGCCGGCTTGGGTTGCGCGAACAGCTTCGATACGTCGTGAACCGGGCGCGGTCGAGCGTGGACCTGTCGGACACGATGGCGGACCTGGCTGGACAGCTGGTTGCCGAGATACCCGAAGACGCGAGCATCGTGGATGCCGAGAACCAGCATCGTCTGGTCGCGCTCGAGGGATCGGGTCCGGCCGCGAGCTCACTCCGCGAACTCGGCGCGTTTGTGCTTCAGCTGCACGGCAGGTGAAGCGCAGCGCTCGCACGCGACTGCGATGGGTGGAGCCCGGCCCTTTCGTGGTGCAGCAGAACGCGGTGTCGCAGCCCGACGGGACGCGGTCCGCGGCCATCGTCACCGGTGACCTCGACATCGCTGCGCTCGACCCGACGCGTCGCAGCGGCGCTCTCGCGGCGTTCGGCCGTCTGTGCCGCACACTCGACGCGCCGCTGCAATTGCTCGTCCGGGTGCGGCGGGTCCCCTCGCCGGACGCCGCAATCGGTGCTCTCGGTGACGGACTCGAGGCGGCCATGCAGCTGCACTGGGCGGAACGCCTGCGTCTCACGCCCGCTCACGCACGCCAGATCATGCTGGTCACCAGCGCGCGGACAGACAACGGTCTCGACGTTGCCGTCGAGCGTTTGCTCGACTCGCTCCGTGCCATGGGCGTTCGCGGGCAGCGGATGGACGACCGCCAGCTGCTCGATCTCCTCGCTGATGGCCTGCGCACGGGCGTGCCGGTGCCGTGGCGGGAGCACCCGCTTCACCTCGAGATCGGACGGACGCTCGCCCGCGGCTTCGAACTGCGCAGGCTGCCCGGCCATGCTGTCTCGGCCGGCTGGCTTGCGCCATTGCTGACGGTGGCCGTCGACTGCGACATCGCCATTCATATGAGGCCCGCGTCGTTGTCCGACGCGCTCTCGTCGCTCGGCCGGCGCCTGCGCGATTTCTCCGCGCATCGTCTTCTTGAAGGGGAGCGCGGAGTGATCGGCGACGCCCGCGTCGACGTCGCGCTGGACTCCGCTTTCGCACTGCGCGGCAGGCTGGCGCGCAACCTGGGCCGACCACTCCACATGTCGGTCACCGCGACGGTGCGCGGCGAGACAGCCGACGACGTGCAGCGGCGAGGCGACGCGGTGCGGCTGGCGTTCGGCGCCGCTTCGATGGGCGTCGAGCCCACGCACTTCCGCCATCTCGCTGCGTTCCTCACCACGCTGCCGCTGGCAACGGATGTCCTGGGTGGGGGCAAGCTCGTCGAATCGGTCGCTGCTGCGACCTGCCTTCCCTGGGTGGACGCCGGCGGTGTCGACCCAAGTGGGTATCGGATCGGCTCAACCCAGCGCACCGGCATCCCGGTGCAGCTCGATCCATTCGACGGCGAACGTCACGACAACGCCAACGTGGCCGTGTTCGCCGCGTCCGGCCACGGCAAGAGCTTCGCACTCGGGATGCTCGTGCTCGAGGCGGCGGCGCGCGGCGTCGACTCGGTAATCATCGATCCGGAAGGCGAATATCGGGGCGTCGTGGACGCGCTGCGCGGCAGTTATCTCGCACTGGCGCCGGGCAGCGGCTCGGCGGTGAACGTCCTCGAGTCGGCGAGCGACGATGCCGACGAGGCTGCGGCCGCCGTCGTCGAACTGGTGGGAGTCCTGTGTGGGAGCCGGCTCGACGACGTGGAACGCGCACACGTCGACGGCGCCGCCCGCGACGCCTGCGCGCGCGCGGCCGCCGCGCGACGCACGCCGATCCTCGCGGATTGCCTGCCGGCGTTGGAGATACCCGCGCCGCGGGTGGCCACCGTGGTGCGCCGCTTCTGCACCGGCTCTCTCGGGGAGCTCTTCAACCGCGAGACATCGGTGCGCATCGACACCGGTGTGTGCGCGATCTCGCTGCGCGACATGCCCGAGGAGCACGTGGCGGCCGCCACGCTGATCGTGGCGCGCTGGCTGTGGGACCTCGTGCGGCGTGACCGGCGGAGCCGCCACATCGTCTTCGATGAGGTGGGCGCGCTGTGCGTGCACCCGCCACTGCGAGCGCTGCTCGTGCAGCTCGCGCGGCGCTGCCGCAAACACGGCGCCTCGCTGGTGGTTGCAACCCAGAACGCTCAGGACCTGCTCGGCACCGACGAGGGACGTGTGGTGGCCACCAACTGCGCCATCGTCATGCTCGGCGGACACCGCGCCGCGGAGACTGCCCTGATGGAGCGCGCCTTCGGCTTGACCGAGGCGCAGCGTCGCGACCTGGAGACCGCGTCGCGCGGAGAATTCCTCCTGCTCGCCGGGGACAAGCGGGTTCAGATCCGTATCGAGGCTCCCGCCCTGCACCGCTCGATCCTCACCGGGACCCCTTGACGCCACACAGGGCCGGTCTCAAGATATGGGGGCTCCCGGGCGGACGGACCCCAACATGTGGGATAATGAGGGGGTTCGAGCGGGTCAGGTCTGGTGTTCGGCCGGCCGGGGTGCAGCCTTCCAGCCAACGTCTCAGCAACGGCAGCACCAACTCGATTGATTGAGGACATGACCGTGGAATCCAGCGCCTCCCCGACCCCGCCGAAGAACCGCCGCGAGGCCGCCGCACGCCCAGACGCGAGTGCACAACGATCGTCGCGGCGAGGCGGCGAGGCGAAAGCCGAGACCCCCGCCGCGACGGTCGAGTTGAGCGGTCAGGGTCTGCGCGTCGAACGGCGCTTCACCCGGGAAGGCTCGCATCCCTTCGACGAGGTCACGTGGGAGAAGCGCACCGCCTCCATCGCCAACGAGAAGGGGGAGACGGTATTCGAGCAGGTGGACTGCGAGGTACCTGCGTTCTGGTCGCAGATGGCGACCAACGTCGTGGTGAGCAAGTACTTCCGCGGACCTCTTGGAACGCCGAGGCGAGAGACGAGCGTCAAACAGCTCATCTCACGCGTCGCCGATACGATCGCCGATTGGGGACGTGCCGGTGGCTACTTCGCGAGCGAGGCCGACGCGCAGGCGTTCCAGGACGAGCTCTCGCACCTGATCCTGCATCAGAAGATGAGCTTCAACAGCCCGGTGTGGTTCAACCTCGGTGTTCCGGGCTCCAAAAATCAATCCAGTGCCTGTTTCATAAACAGCGTCGAGGACACGATGGACTCGATCCTCACGCTGGCGAAGACCGAGGGCATGCTGTTCAAGTACGGCAGCGGCACCGGGACAAATCTGTCGACAATCCGCTCCTCGCAGGAATCGCTCGCGGGTGGTGGCACGGCCAGCGGTCCGGTGTCGTTCATGAAGGGCTTCGACGCGTTCGCCGGTGTCATCAAAAGCGGCGGCACCACTCGTCGCGCCGCCAAGATGGTCATCCTCAACGCGGACCATCCCGATATCGAGGAGTTCATCACCTGCAAGGTGAGCGAGGAGCGCAAAGCGTGGAGCCTCATCGAGGCGGGCTACGACAGCGCGTTCACCGGTGAGGCCTACGCGTCGGTCTTCTTCCAGAACAGCAACAACTCGGTGCGCGTCAGCGACGACTTCATGCGCGCGGTCCTCGAGGATCGTGAGTGGCACCTGCGCGCGGTGACCGATTCCAACCGGACCCTCAAGACGGTCAAGGCGCGCGATCTCATGCGCCTCATGGCGGAGTCCGCGTGGCAGTGCGGTGACCCTGGCGTGCAGTACGACACGACGATCAACGACTGGCACACGTCGTCGAGCAGCGGCCGCATCAACGCAAGTAATCCTTGCGCCGAATTTGTGTTTTTGGATGACACAAGCTGCAACCTCGCATCCATCAACCTGATGCGTTTCGTCAACGAGGACGGCAGCTTTGACGTCGACTCGTACCGTCACGCCATCCATATCACCATCACCGCCCAGGAGATCCTGGTCAGCAACGCGTCGTATCCCACCGAGAAGATCGCGCGCAACAGCGAGGACTTTCGCCCGCTCGGATTGGGTTACGCAAACCTGGGTGCGCTGCTCATGGCGCGGGGAGCGCCATACGACTCACCACAAGGACGTGATCTCGCCGCGTGCCTGACCGCAATCCTCACCGGAGAGGCGTACGCGCAGTCAGCTCGGATGGCACATGAGATCGGACCCTTCAACGGATACGCGGTCAATCGCCGGCCGATGCTTCGTGTCATAGGCAAACATCGCGAGGCCGCGTACAACATCCCGTCGGAGGGCGTGGAGCCGGAGCTCGTCGCAGCCGCACGTCACGCGTGGGACGAGGCGCACGAGTTAGGGGCGCGATACGGGTACCGCAACGCACAGTCGACCGTCATCGCGCCTACCGGAACCATTTCCTTCATGCTCGATTGCGATACCACCGGCGTGGAGCCCGACATCGCTCTGGTCAAGTACAAGAAATTGGTCGGCGGCGGCATGCTGAAGATGGTCAACAACACCATTCCACTTGCGCTGCGCCGCCTCGGCTACGGCGACACCGCGGTCGCCGACATCGTCGCGTACATCGACGCCAACGACACGATCGAAGGCACGCCACACCTTCGCGATGAAGACCTGGCTGTCTTCGACTGCGCGTTCACACCGCAGAACGGCACCCGCTCGATCGCATGGCGCGGTCATGTGCACATGATGGCTGCGGTGCGGCCGTTCATCAGTGGGGCGATCTCGAAGACTGTGAACATGCCGAACGACTCGACGGTGGAGAACGTCGAGGAGGCGTACATCGACGCCTGGAAGCTCGGCCTCAAGGCGATCGCGATTTACCGCGACGGCAGCAAGCGCAGCCAGCCGCTGGCCACCAGCATCGACAGGACCACCGGCCAGAAGGTGCAGATCGTGGAGCGCCCGCTGCGCAAACGCCTGCCCGCGGAGCGGACCGCGCTGACCCACCGCTTCGAGGTGGGCGGCCACGAGGGGTACATCACCGTCGGTCTCTACGAGGACGGCACGCCGGGCGAGATCTTCCTGCGCATGGCGAAGGAAGGCTCGACTGTGAGCGGGCTGATGGACTCGTTCGCCACCGCGGTGTCCCTCGCGCTTCAGTACGGCGTGCCGCTGCCTGCACTGGTCGACAAGTTCTCGCACACGCGCTTCGACCCGCAGGGTTTCACCAAGAACCCGGAGATCCCGATCGCCAAGTCGGTGATGGACTACATCTTCCGCTGGCTGGCGTCACGATTCCTTCCGGCCGACGAGCGCGATCGGCTCGGGATCATCCGTCGCGAGCCCGACGGGGCCGTGTCTGCACCCACTGCCACAGCAGCGCCGTCGCCGGCGGCAGCCGCGCCGATCAGTGTGGTTTCGGGCCTGCCCGGTGCCTTCGTCAACCAGGAGGACGCGCCGACGTGCAGTGAGTGCGGAAGCCTCATGGTGCGCAACGGCGCCTGCTACAAGTGCCATAACTGCGGAGCCACCAGCGGTTGCAGCTGATCCAGCTCCGCGTGCCAACCCTCCCCTCTCGCCTGGCCGGGCCGCCGCTTCGGCGGCCCGGCCTCTTGAGCTGAGAGTTATCCGGGGGGCTCTGCCGGCGGGCTGGTCACCGCAGCGAAACGGCACCGACAGCGGACTCGACGAGACTTCCAAGGTAGAGCGTGCCTTCGTGCTCGCAGACCCCGGTCACGGCGTGGAACGTGTCGCCGGCGCGCTGGAGGTCGCGCACGATGCGTCCGCTCTCGTCGACTCCAAGCACCCAGGCCGTGCGCGCGACCTGTGGTTGCAGCCGCTCAGGCGTCGCCCACACCACCTTGCGCACCCATCCGGGCCACGCGAGCAAGCGGTCGAGCACGGCATCGCGCGGCGCGAAGATGGCCACCCAGATGACTCCGTTGCTGCCCCTCCCGAGGTTGTCCGGAAAGCCGGGTAGGTTGTCGATCAAGGTGTCGCTGCGACCCGCGTCGGCGCCGCGCAACCAGATCCGCGTCAGCCTGTAGCCACCGGTCTCGGCAACCGCGAGAAACGACTCGTCGCTCGACAGCGCCAGCCCGTTGGCAAAATCGAGACCGTCGAGGATGACCTCGACATTACCGTCTGTGTCGCGCCGCATCACCCGCCCGGTGCTCGAGTGCTCCAGAAAATCCGCGCGATAGTGGGCCAGCGGGAACCGCTGGGACGACTCGCTGAAATAGAGCGTCCCGTCCTGCGCGCGCACCGCGTTGCTGCAGTATGTGAATCGGGACGAGCCGATGCTCCCGGCCACGACTTCCTGGATCGAGCCGCTCTCGTCGACACGCAGCAGCCTGCCGCCCGCATGACAGACCAGCACGCCGCCGTCCGGCAGCGCCTCGAGCCCGAGCGGGCGGCCGTCGATTCGCGCCAGCGTCTCGACCCTGCCGCCGTCGACGGTCACTCGGAGGATCCGTCCGTCTTCGATACCGGTGAGCAGCCGGCCTTGCTGGTCGACCACGACGTCTTCCGAGCCGCGGCCGGGAAGCTCGATCCGCCGCACCGGCGGCATCGGCGGGTCGCTCTGCTGCGCACGGGCGCGCGCGGGGATCGCCGGAGCTCGCCAGCGTACGGGCTGGATCGACGGCCTTCGCGCGGTCAACGCTGAGCCTCGTTCCAGCCCAGCAGTGCGGTCCAGTCGCGCTCATAACCCAGGGTCGACGGAGAGGCCGGCTCGAGCGCGAATCGCTGCCCTGCGACTGCCTGCATATCCAACCAGCGCGCCGTGAGGATGCGGAGCAGGTGCCCGTGACCGAAGGCGAGAACATCGCCGTCCACGGCGCGGAAGCGATCGATCATCCGGTCCGCCCGGTGCGCGACCTGCTCGATCGACTCACCGCCCGGACAGCCGTCGCGCCACAGCACCCACCCCGGCCGCTCCTGACGGATCTCGGCACTGGTCATTCCCTCGTAGTCACCGTAGTTCCACTCCCGGAGGTCCGGGTCGACGACAACCCCCTCGACGAACCCCGCCAGCCGGCACGTTTCCAGCGCGCGCCGCAGCGGACTCGAGAAGACCGCGCCGAACCGCTCGCGCGCGAACACACTGCGCAGCGCGCGCGCCTCCTGCTCGCCGTGTTCGGTCAACGGCACATCGCTCCGCCCCGTATGGCGTCCATCGCGGCTCCATTCGGTCTCGCCGTGACGGGTCACGACGACGCGCTGCCCGGGCACGGCGATGCATCGTACTCGCAGCCCCAGGTGTCCTACGCAGGCGTGTGCCGGCCCGCCGCCCACAGCTTCGGCGCGAGGTCGGCTGCAACCGCGTCGGGGTCGTGGGCGGTCTGATCGACCCAGTAATGGCAGCGAAGCACGGTCACCTCACCGTCGAGCACCGGCTGGACTGCCGGCGACGGTTGCCCGGCGACCGCCTTGGCACCTTCGAGCACGGCGCGCGCGTCGCGCATGGTGCGCTCGATGTCGGCGTCGGCCGGCACGCGCACCGACAGCGTGAACTGGCGCACGCTGTAACTGCTCGCGTTGACCACGGCGTTGGTGAACGCGGTGAGGTTGGGGAGGACGGCGAGCTTGCCGTCGGGCGTGCGCAGTGTCGTGGTGCGCAGCGTGATTCCGAGCACAGTGCCGCCCTGGTCGAGGACCGTGATGGAGTCACCGATTCGAAACGGATGCTCCAGCAGCAGAAAGATGCCCGCGAGCAGGTTGCGCAGCAGGTCCTGCAGTGCGAGGCCGATCGCGACCGTGCCCAAGCCGGCGACGGTGAGCAGCACCGCGATGTTGACCCCGGCCGCCACCAGCGCGGTCAGCACGGCCACCACGTAGATGACCGCGGTCAGCACGTTGTGCACGAGGGCGCGAACCTGCGGGTCCGCGTTGGCGGTGTGCATCGTCGCGTCGACGAAGCGCCGCAGCACACGCCCACCGATGTACAGCACGGCGAACGCCGCAATCGGACCGACCAGTCGCTCGACCAGCGGCCCGAAGACGCCCGTCGGGTCGTGATTGTTGATCGTCCTGCAGACGCGGTCGAAGAAAAACGCTGGGTCGCAGGCGAAGTCGGCGATCACGCGCGCATCCTAGTGGACGAGAGTGCCGCACTCCCGCGGCGCTGGACCAGACGCGGAGCGCTACTGCTCCTCGGAGCCCTCGGTCGCCGCCGGCGCGGCCTCGCCCTCCACCGCAGGCGCCTCCTCGGCGGCTGCCTCTTCCTCGACTTCCTCGGCGAGCACGCGAAGCGGGGCGACCTTCACGACCAGCTCGTCGGGGTCGACACCATGAAGCAGCGTGACCCCCTCGGGGAGCGGAACGTCGCGCAGGTGCACGCCATCGTCGATGTTCTCCAGCCCGCTGACGTCGACGGTGAGCTGCGCGGGGATATCTCCCGGCAGGCACTCGATCTTCACGGTGGTCAGCACCTGCTGGAGCACGCCGACCTTCTGAACCGTCACGGCCGGCGCATCACCGACGGGGACGATGGCTATGTCGACGGTGAGCTTCTCGCGCAGGTTCACTGCGAAGAAGTCGGCGTGAAGCAGCCGCGCGGAGCGCGGATCGACCTGGAGTTCGCGAATCAGCACTTTGCGCGGGCGCGCACCGTCGACGGCGAGGTCGACCAGATGGGTGCGGCCCGCCCGCCGCCAGACTTTCTCGAGGGCCCGCGCCTCGGTGGCGACCGCCACCGCCTGCACGTTGTGGCCGTAGAGAACCGCCGGGACCTGGCCCGCACGACGCAGCGGATGCACGTGCTTGCCGGTGACCTCGCGCCGGGTCGCCTCGAGTGCCAGAGCTGTCGCCATACGGGCCGACTCTACCGCGCCGCCGCGGAGCCCAGCCCCGGTGAGCGCGTGAAGCGCGCTTTCACATAGCGCACCGCCTCGTCGAGAGAGGTACCCGGCGTGAACACCTTGTCGACCCCGATCTTCTTGAGGGCCGGCACGTCGGATTCGGGAATGATGCCGCCGCCGAAGACGACGATGTCTGGGGCGCCGCGCTCCCGCAGCAGGCGGATGATCTCGGGGAAAAGGGTCATATGCGCGCCGCTGAGCAGGCTGATGCCGATGCCGTCGACGTCTTCCTGGATCGCCGCCTGGACCACCATCTCGGGCGTCTGATGCAGCCCGGTGTAGATCACTTCCACGCCGGCGTCGCGGAGAGCGCGGGAGATCACCTTGATACCCCGATCGTGCCCGTCGAGGCCCACCTTCGCGGTCAGGATGCGGATCTTGCGCGGCGAGTCAGGCAGCGGCTCCAAGCTCATCGATGTCGATCTTAGGCTGAGGACGATGACGCGGCCACCGCGGCGCAGTCCGAAAGGCGGCGGGCGATGGCGAAGGCGGACTCGGCGTGTGGTACCTCGTTGCAGCGTTCGGCGTCGACGCCGGCGAGGCCGTCCCGCGCCCCGGCGAGTGACGCGGCGAGACCGATCGCCACCGCAGGAAGGCCGGCCGCGGCGGCGACGACACCGTCGATTCCCTCAGCGTGGTCCAGCGCCCACAGGGCCGCTTGGAAGACCGCGCCCGCGTCCTGGTCGGCTGCCGGGGGCGTGCCGTCATCGGGGATCCGGAGGCGGTTGAGCAGCGCGAACGGCGCGTCTTCGAGCAGCGACTGACGGAGGCGCACGAGCGCCGTCGCGAGGTCGAAGCGCATCAGGTCGGCGGCCAGCACCGCGGCGGCAACCGCTGCGATCGCCGTGCCCTCATCGGCGCCGGCCAGCCCGACGCAGCGGTACGCATCGCGTCGCAACCGCGGCCGGTCGAGTGGCGTCAGCAGCCCGAACGGCATGCCGCGCAGCAGCAGTCCGGCGCTGCCGCACCGCGACGGCCGTTCGAGCCCGCGCCTGTGCAGGTCCTCGGCGTCGAAGGCGCAGCTCGCCGCCACCGACTCCGCGACTCCCAGGAGGTCGGCCGCCCCGGCCGCGGAGCCCACCGCAGCTTCGCCGGCGCACACGCCGTACAGG
>Ga0307477_10001938_pt1 | contig 16446 bp, 27 predicted proteins | sample atmos_gasesECM2C_FD_203316 | JGI IMG/M metagenome (GOLD analysis project Ga0307477, IMG submission 203316) | Hardwood forest soil microbial communities from Morgan-Monroe State Forest, Indiana, United States - atmos_gasesECM2C_515 | ecosystem: Environmental > Terrestrial > Soil > Temperate...
CCCTGGTGCAGGTAGGGCTTCCTACACCAGGGCTCAGGTTCCATGTGTCAGGAGGGTAAATCAGACAGCATGGAATCTACGGATGGGCCAGTAAATTTCCAAACTATTTCTTGGGTATTGTAAGCATTCTTTGCTCTATCAGATGAACTATAGTAGATAGATTTCCTAACGTGATTGGTAAATTCTTCAATGAAGAAGAAGATCGTGCCCGCAAAGTATAGCTTAATGCCATTAGGCATAGAGATGTGGTGGTATTTAGTATCTCCTTGTCTTCGATCATTTCTCCATTCCTGAGTAGGAACATGATCTTGACCCACAGACCTAGCTCTGACATAATACTCATTCGCCCAGCCCTTAGTAGGACCAGGCGATATGTGGATGACATTAGCCGAGAATCTTTTCAGATGTGCTCGTCTAGTGCCGTCTCTCTTTCTTCCACGTTTGGCCACGACGATCTAGCTCCTCTTCAACTAGATATCTTTTGTCTGAAGGACAACGACAATAGAACTCGAATAAATCCTCATCCGGCGCTGCCTCTAACAACAGTCGAAAGAAGTCTACAATGTTCATTGTTTCTCTCCCATTGTCCCTATAGGTTAGCACAGATAGATTTATAGATCAACCCAAAGTCATTAATCTACGTGCCAATATCCGCCTAATTGTTCATTCCACTTGTCTTTTAGGTCCCAGAATTCAAATGTTTCATATCTATTGTTGGGAAAGGATGCAACTAGGTCTTGTTCTTCCCAATCAACATCGACAATAGTTCCATTTCTTTCTTCTGGAACATGCGCCCCTATCCATATATGTTGCCCAATCATAATTCTATGAGCAACATCTTTATCATCAGGCAAATCGATCAAATTTAACATACTGTTCATTGTAGTAGGCTCCTTGATACCAGTGGATTATTAGGATTTCTCCTGTTTCATAGTCCTGACCCCATTCAAATCCCTGCCTGATGACAGGGCATGGATAGTTTGGAGGATACCTACCATCCGTATAATCCTGACACATATCGCATGGACAATCAGGCCAGTATGCTTGACGATAAGGTTCAGATTTTTGGAGAGCTTCAAGCTGTCTAATTTTATGAGGGTCTATTTTAATTTTCACATTCTCCTCCGTTGTCTATCAAACACAATCCTAGCAGTAAATACATTCTTGACACGTTCAGTACCAAATCTACTGCACATACTAATAAGCATACCGCGAGTATTGCCTTTGTCGTCATTCTCCCATGGCTTAGCTTCACGCATCAGTATACGCCATGCAGCGTTAGCTACAGCTATACGCTCACCTAAGACAATGATGTCTTGGACATAGACATTAACATCAACGCTACCACCTTCGTAGGCAGTAACATGATAAATGTATCTTTCCTTGATCTTTTCTTCTATTCTAGCCATTCTACCCTCCACTCGCTTCGCTCATCGCCTCGTAAACTCGACATGGTTACGAGCAGTTTACAGTCATGCTCAGGACTCTCTCTGTAGGCTACTAAGCTACTGCTATGGGTGTCGCCTACCGGAGCTGAAAAGAAATGGGGATAGACCCGGCTGTCCCACCGCTGAGACCGACCCTAGCCTATCCCCTCCCGCAGCTCTTACACTAGCGGGCAGTTACCTCGTGATCCTGAGCATCAGATAGCAGGATTGCCATCCCTATCTGTACTCATTGCTGACGAGGGTAAATCAAACTTTCCAATACTTGGTATCGTCGTGAGACGTGTCCCAAGCATTCAATTGAGTTTTAGGCTTACGCCAAGGCGCATTACCTTTAACGTATTTAATGCGATGACAATCCTTAGTGCCCCCATGCTTTATAAGCATCTTGCACCAAGCATCAGCACAACTCTTTGTGCCTAATCCAGACTGTTCCAACAACGTCTCATCCCTAGGCGCAGGGATAGCACGCATTGCTGTTGAACCATCGAACCAGATCAGATCCATCAATCCTTCTAACAAACTCATCTAACCCTCCATGAGCTTCCTTAGTATCTATATACTACCACAAATAATGTTGTACCTCAACCGTAGTTCTATTTGGTAGAGGTTAGTTTTACCATCTATAGTATAAACTGAAGGTTTCCCTAGCTATTTAGATTAATAGTTGATATAATAGTTCATATAGATTTTGCGCAGACTGCCTAAGCGCGACGACCTGTCATTCTCCCCGAAGGGGAGAAGGACCTTAGCAAACTAACAACAGACAAACACCAAACAAACATGAATCAAACAACAAACAAACTATTGTGGTGTAACACACATCAGCGTTTAGTTGATAGATGCAAACACGAAGGAGGAATCCTATTGCCATGTCGTGTTGTTGATCTAACAAATCAACTAGAGATTGATACAACCTAATCCAAGTTGTACAACCTGTTAGAAATACGTAGTAACACGGTGATTACCTAATCTCCGTATTTCTACCTATAGACAACAGGACGACAGTATGCGTGCCGCCTACGTTTGGTAACGTACTTGTTTGTGGATAACTCGCAAATAACTGTGGATATGCTACAATCCAGGTTGTACCCAAACTTAGGACATGCTATCCTCTATTTGTTAGATGGCAATCATGCCTGATAACAAACACATGAGGGTTGTTATGGCTAAGCAAGTCACTAAGAAGGTTTCGCGAAATGCAATGGTACCGGCTAAGATCGAGGCGCCTCAAGCAACACGCGACACTCTCGAATATGACGCCGCTCGCGAATACGTCATGAAAGACGCGACGGACGCTAACGTTGTGTGGTTCTACACTGTTCATGCATTCCCTGAATATCAGGGGCGTGCATCTACACTAACGGACACCGCTGCCATTCTTGAAGCGGTGTTATCTGTTGATACTGACAAATACGAGGATGTCGAAACCCTCGATGAGAAGCGGACAGACGCAATGCGTGAACGTGAGCAAGCACCGACTGATCAAGTGGAGATTGAAGCCCTTGCTCAATCGGCGGCAGCAATCGAACGCTTTGCAATGGAACAAGCGGAGCACATCAGCAGTGCAACGCTTAAGACTATCAGCGGAAACCTCGATAGCGTCGAGCGTAGTAAGAATGGCGTTCTGATGACTTTGTTTGGTCTGCGCCGTGACTTTGGTGCAAAGCTAAACACTTGGCCCATTCCTGGCACTACCAAGGAGATGGTTAAGGGCACCAATATCAAGGTGTGGGATAAGCATGACAGGATTGAGAATGGCAAGCCTGTTGTGGTGTCCTTCTATGATCCAATCTATGCGTCAACAAAGGATGGACTTGCTATCACTCAATCTCTTGAGAAGATCAAAGAGGATATGAAGACCGATACCTCTTTCGATCTTAAGGATAAGAAACGTTACTGGTCTAAGCGCCTTGACGATGGCGCCAATGACATCCGCTTGGCTATGCAGATATATCATCAGATATATCTGATTGAGAATATGCCAAAGGTTGAGATTGCTATCTATCAGGACCAAAAGACTGGTGAAGTCCAACGGACTAACACTCCGATCGTTCTTGCTCCAGCCAAGGGCTTTGGTGATCCAATCAAAGAGACTGCTGGATATCGTCCTAAGCAGTTCGCTAAGCTGAAGCCTGTTGTTGCTCTCAAGAATGGCGGCACACTGGCAGCGTTGAAGGCGACGTTGAAAAAGGGAACAACGAAGCAAGGGAGACAAATTATCGTCACTCAACAAATGCCACTCAAGACGGCGATTGAAGTACTGACACAATTGCGTATCTACTTCGATCCCAAGTCACCGCAAGGTCAGCTACATCTTGCGCAATTGTCTAAGGCAATGGCAGATCCCAAAGAGGGAGACGAGAATGTCAACCTACTAGGCGACTTGTTCACTGTGACGTTTGCTGATATTTGGTCCGAGATAATGGCCACATATCAGACCAATCAGACGACCAGTGTCAGGACTAGGGCAACCAAGGAAGGCGAGCAGGCTGCAAGGCATAGTTCATAACGCACGACATGACAGGATCGCAGGCAATCCCGCTTGCGATCCTTTCTTTCATAGGAGGGTAATCTAATGGCATACGAACACGTCGCTCCCGTAGTCATCCAAGCTAATGCTTGTCGTGCCTATGGGTTCATGCGTCCTAACAATCGTACGCAATGGCAACTATGCGTTCGATACTGGGCAGATCACACTCGATCAGGCTTAGAGGTTCAATGTTGTCGGTTCATGGCAATGTTGTTTGATTGTCCTCTGTCTGAAGCAGAGGTAATCAGCATTGCCATTGAACAAAGAGACAACAAGCGGAGGAGTAACTAACATGGCTCTTCTCTGTTCACATCCTGAGTGCTTTGACTATCGAGAATGTATGCATAGGAGCATACCTAAGAAACCACCAGCGCCTAGCATTCGTAAGAAGCGAGGCATTGGCACCTATCGTGATCACATTGGCAGGCGTAACTACAACTGCAATCACGGAGGGACAGGCGACCATTGCAAGACTAGATATGCAACACAATGCATGTCATGTGCTCACTACATGCGTGCTGATAGTCCTTGCCTACCTAACTATCCTGTTCCTTGCACTACTGAGACTGCATTCTATGCACAGTATGTGCAATGGATTGCTGATAGTTATTGGTGGGAGCGTTGGACCTATGCATGAATGGATCATTCTCGGAGCATGTTGCTTGTTGATGGCACTAATTGCTCACTACGGAATGTGATCTAACAACTCACATCTAACAACTAATAACCCCGATGGTCGAAAGACTATCGGGGTTTTCTTTTGTCTTTATCAAATAGCGACGAGAGTTTGGTCGCGTCTTAAGATATAACTATGTACATGTGACACTATGTTCAACATGTTGTTCAATCGTAAGTCATTAAGTATAACTAATAACACCAATAACGTTAGTCACTATGTTCCTGTCAGGTCTCGCCTGTTTTATTTGTTAGATGACCAAACTAACAACTCGCCGCTGCGCGGCTCATCAGTTTGCAAGAGCAAACAACTAACAAACAACAATCAAACAAATAAAAGCATGCTTATCAAACAAACAACAATCAACAAACCCACCATAGGGGGTCGGATACAACCTTAGGTTGTGCGGAGCACAGTACTTACAAATATCTGACATAAAAATCTAGGGAAGTTAGATGTTAAAAATATCTGACAAGTTTTACTATGTCATCCTAGTGTTATTTATATGGAGGGGTAATACCCCTCCAGGTGTTTATTTAAATCAATCCTAGAGCTGGGTGCTATATCACCGCGCCTTATTATAAATCTTCTTCTCGGTGTATTTAGCAAAGTGTAGGTTAGGTTCTTCTTTTACAGTCAATTTAGCTGCTTTTCCAATATTAGAAACAATTATGTCAGGTTCTTCATTATTTCTATATATTTCTAATTTAGTATTAAGATCTATTCCTTCTTTAATTAATCTACGACAGTAAGCAAAAACAGGAGTTTGAGTATATTTTGATAATTTATTGAAATTTACCTTCATCTTAGCCTTTCTTGACAAAATACGTAATTTGTGGTAATATAGTATATGTTTAATATCTCTATTCCTAAGATAAATAGAAACAGACCTAATCCTTGGCAACGTTTAAATAATATGAAATCTTATTTCAATTTATATAATCCTTATAGAGTAACAAAGCAAGAGAAATATTTGAATAAACGAGATCTAGGATACATAAGTTTGTTAGAATCTACAAAACGTAGAAAGACAGCATAAGGAGTTTTATAAATGCAGATTAGACATAAGTTCAGGTAAAGATGTTTTCATTAAGTAACGAAGCAAGAATGGGTCCAGAATACCACGGTCTTCAAGGTAAGGTCCAAGAGTCCTGTGATCATTATTGTTCTAATATAGCAGAACCAGGTAAAGTACCTCTAAGTAATTCTGGTACTCCAGCTATGAATTATCTAGGTCTTAAAGACAAAGATACTCAGTTTTCCAATAGTGTTCAATATAAGCGTAAAGCTCCTGGAACACCATGGTTTACTTATGACACTGGAGATGAATGACTATGGCTAAATCAGTTAAAACTGCTAAAGGCAAGAAAGAAGGTCTTGACCGTAAGAAGAATTCTAAGAAGAGGAAAGTAATATGAACGTAGTGAATATTGCACGGAGTGGATATAACAATGGCTAATTCAAAAGGACAAGCTATGGCTCATGGTCATAGTGCAGGTGCCCAAGGACATGGTGGACACCATAAGAAAGATATGCTCCATGGTTCAGGTGTAGTTTCTCATAAATCAGATCATATGCGTAGTATGATTGGTAGGTCCAATGATACTATGCTAGGTGGTATGGGTCAATCGGGAGGACCAGGAATGATTGGGGATTCTGGTATGGGTGCTCCTTCTGGCATGCCTATGTGATGAATGAAATGAATAGCTAATGAAAAAGACTAAGAAAGGTTCGTACCAACATCTAATGGGATCCTCTACGGATCCATCAGGTATGGCCGTTCATTCTATACCAGACGCAACGGACCCCTATTCAGGAGGTCAGTTAGCTATTCCTGGAACTGTCCCAGGTGGTATGTCTGGAGCCTATACTCCTTCAGGATCTCAATAATGCCCTCTATAGTTAGTTTATATCTAATAGCTGTCTGGTTCTGTGTCGGTTTCTTTACAGGAGCTGGTTGGATGTTAGGAGCTAGAATTATAGGAAAACTTCTCTAATGTCGAGCAAAGCGAAGACAATGAACGAACGGAGTGAGTGAGTGCCTAGAGGATATGAGAAGATGAGAGATTCCTTTATTGGTAAAGGAATGTCTGTTTCTAAAGCTAAAGCTAAAGCTGCTAGAATTTGGAATTCTAAGCATAAAGGTAGAAGTTCAGTAGGTAGAGGTCGTTGAAGAATATTCAAAAGCCTTTACGTAGATTATTAAGAAGATTAACTAAAATGAGAAGAGGACGTAGAAGCAAAGGAACTATAATTCTTAATTTTATAGAAGCTTTTAAGAAGAAATGATTCAACAGTATATAGATCCTACTTCTAGATTAATTAACTATAATAATTCTTTCTTCGGAGGAACATTAGATATATCTAATAGCTTAGTAGAACAGCTTAATATATCTTCTACTTATTTTACTTCTGTTAATTGTACTAATTGTTCTTATCTAACATTTATTCAATATATTGGGAATTCTTCTAATAACCCTCCTACTAATATCTTAGCTTCTATTAATCTTACTAATTGTAACAGTCTAAAAACTATTCAAATAAGATATAGTTCTTTACCTAGTTCCTTTTCTATGGCAGGACATCCTTCACTTACTTTTGCTGTTCTCTCTAATAATTCTTTTACTTCAGTAGATCTTTCTAATATACCTACCTTAACATTAGTAGATATTAATACTAATCCTCTTACTACTGTCAATTTAACAGGCACTACTTTGAATAGTATTAATTTCATTGGTTGTAGTTTAATTCAAGCTTCAGTAGATAATGTTTTAATTGCTGCTGATGTCGGAGGACAGATTAATGGTGCAGTCAATCTATCAGGAGCTAATTCACCTCCTAGTATAGCAGGTCTTAACACAGCTTCTAATTTAAATACTAAAGGTTGGTCAGTAATAATTAACTAAGGAAAATAAATGGCAGTTCTATATATAACAGAATATCAAAATCCAGGCTTCTTCGGAGGAGTAGTTCCTACTGGAGTCGAAGCTGGTACTGATCAGACAGTAGCTATAGGTGGTTCTTCTGCTCAGTCTTCTACTTTGAAAACTAATACACAGTTAGTCCGTCTGCATACAGATGCTATCTGTTCTATTGCTTTCGGAGCCAATCCGACCGCAACTACTTCTACTCAACGTTTAGCTGCTAATCAGACAGAATATAAATCAGTCCCTCTGACTTCTGGCTATAAGATTGCAGTAATATCCAATACATAAGGATTAATATGAATAATCAATTAACAAGTCCCGTAGTCGATGCAAAAGGAAATAATCATTATTTCTTAGAAGCAGAGATGGGTAATCTAACAGGAGTCTTTGAGAATGGCAGCCTATAATAAGTTCAACCAGTTTACTGAGAATGTTTGTCGAGGAGTGCATAACTTTTCCTCTACTACTCCTGTTCCAGGATCAGCAGCTCCACATACTTTTGCAGTGATTCTTAGTAATACTGCCCCAGTAGCAACTAATGCAGTCTATGCTGATATTTCTACTAATGAAATAGCAACAGGTGGTGGATACACTGTCGGTGGCATTACTGCCAACAATCTGACTGATTCTACTTCGTCTGGTACTGAGAAAGTTATTTATACAACTAATCCAGTCTGGACAGGTTCTGGTGGTGGGTTTGGACCATTCCGTTACGTTGTAGTTATGGATACAACTCCAACTACACCACTTAAGCCACTTGTTTGCTGGTTTGATTATGGTTCGTCTATTAGCTTAAATGCTGGAGATACTTTCACCGTTTCGTTCGATGGAACTAACGGTCTATTTCAGATGACTTAATGGTTAGTAATTCTTCTACTATGAATATATCTTTAGTAGCAGATCCATTGTATGATGGTATTTCTGCTACTAGATGTAATATTGCTGCTTCAGGAGCTGATTTTAGATATAATCAGTCTATGTCTAGATCTGGGCACTATGCTAGAACAGCTATATCAAAGATTAAACTATTACTAGGTAATTTCTATGTCAATCAAAGTGGAGGTAATTGGTTAGAAACTGGATCAGGTTCATCTGTAACAATAACAGCTTCTATCGAATACCCTTCTGGAACATTTACTCAGATTAAGTTTGGAGGCAGTGCCTCTGGAACTATATTAAACAATAATACTATTCTGTCTGATTATGTAACAATTAGTATTCCTAAAGGTGCTCAATTCTGGGTTAGGCAGTTCTGGGTTAATACTACCGGTATTAACTATTACTTCGGTCTTAGAAATACGTCCATGGGCGATGCTATGACACACGCTGCTTCTGGTCTTTCTGATCAGACGCTGAGTGGTACGGTCACAGATACTGATGGATTAGGTATTCTTTTTCCATTGGCTATTATTAGTCCAATTACGCAACCTTCTTTTGTAGTTTATGGAGATAGTGTAGGAGCAGGACAAGGAGATGCTTTTGATAGTACCGGAAACCAAGGTTATATAGCTAGATGTTTAGGACCTACTTTTGGCTATACTAGTGCTTGTGCTTCAGGAGATCAGGCTCATTATTATGCTGCTTCTAATATACAAAGAGCTAAGTTAATGTCTTACTGTTCTACTGCTATATTTCAATATGGTGTTAATGATTTTAATTCTAGAGGTCAAACAGCAGCTCAATTAGAAACAGATTTAACTACTTGTTATGGAACAGTGCCTTCTAATATTAAGAAAACATATCAAGTTACTGTCTTACCTTTGACTACTTCTACCGATAGTTATGTTACTCTTGGAAATCAAACTCACTCAGGCTGGGAAACTGCACGTCTTACTTTTGTAGATGCTTTAAGAGCAGGTACCTTTAATTCTGGTAATTACCTAGATGGCGCCGCTGGTATAGAAACTTCTCAAGATAGTGGTTATTGGGTAACTCCTAGCTATACTACAGACGGAGTGCATCCTAACATAGCTGGTATAGCTTTAATGGCTAATAAGAATACAATTCCAATTACTTCAATAAAATAAGGATAAATAAATGAGTTCACAAACTTGGGTGCAAACCCTTATATCTTCTCAAGTAGATGGAGCTGCTCTATCTAACAGTACGGCAGCTACTAGTATTCTTCCAGGACAAGCTAAGTTTACTTTGCCAGCTAATTTCTGGAATTATGCAGGTCAAGCCATGAGAATTAAAGCTTCTGGGCGTATATCTACAGTAACAACTACTCCAGGAAATCTAACTTTAGACATTAGGCATGGTTCTGTTATTGTATTTACTACAGGTGCTATGTCTCTTAATACTACTGCCCAAACAAATGCTACGTGGTTAGCAGAGTTTATGTTAACTGCTAGAGCAATTGGTAGCAGCACAACTGCTAATCTAATGGGGACTGGTTTCTGGTCTTCTAGAGCTATTCTAGGATCAGCTGCAGTAGGTTCGGGTGGTGATGGTCTGGATGTTCAACCAGATACTGCGCCAGCTGTAGGCACTGGTTTTGATTCTACTGTTACCAATGTCTTAGATATGTTCGCTACTTTCTCTGTAGCTAATGCTTCTAATTCCATTCAATTACATCAGTTCTTTGTAGAAAGCCTTAACTAATGGCTACTAATTTTCTAGAAGCAGCAGGTACTAGTGGCTTTATAGCCACACCTTTCAATCTAATGACTACTGAGCTAAATGCTTTAGCAACAGCAAATAGTGCTACTTCTAGTGTTGGTGGCAGTTCTGGTGTCTTTACTCAAACAAACTTTGCTAATGCCATTTGGATGATTGTGGAGTTTATTTCCGGAGGAACTTTTACTCCAGCCGCTCCTAATTATATAGCTGGTTGGTTCTTGTTCAACGATGCTACTAATGGATATGAGACTACAGCATCTAATACAGATCTTCCTAGAACACCTGATTTTATAATTCCATTACTTACTTCTGCGTATGCCAGTGGAAATGTTGTACAATCTTCAGGCTTAGTTAGAGTTCCATGGTGGAGTACTAAAGTATTTGTTAATAGTCATGCTGGAGCAACATTACCTGCAACAGGAAATAAGCTTATTGCTGCGCCGGTAGCTATTCAATACTAATAGGAGGTAACTATGCAGTTACCCCTAACGGGTTCTGTTAGAAACAATATTATTAGACCGGGTATTCCAAGGATTAATTGGAATCACCCGTTAGCTAAATATCTTGTCGCTGCTTATCTTCCAGGTATATGTCCTTATGATATAACTGGAAATAATGGTCCTTTGACATATGCAAGTGATGCAGCTTTTAAGGTAACTTCTGAAGGTCTTGCATATCAATGTGTAAATCTAACAAGCGCTCAAGCAGGACCTAAACTATTAACTAACTCCAATATGACTATGTATTGGAGAGGTTTATTAGTAAATAATATTACTTTTAAAGCTATGTTTAACATAGCTGATTCTTCTGCCTTCAATACTTATTGGGGTATTTGGGGATGGGATTTTGGAGCTTCAGCTCCAGCAGCGGTGTGGAATGGTAGTAGAACTGAGTGTGCCTCAGGAACAGGAGGGTATACAACTGGTGTAGTTCAAAGTGCAACAGCTACCTATCCAAGTTCACATTATTCAAATGCATCTGGTTGTTACGCTAATGCGGTTTATAGTGATAATAGTGGAGGAGGGTCTACTGGCTTTGCTGCCAGTACTTTAACAGAGCCTAATGCTAAGTTATTTCTTTCTGCCGGTTCAGGAGGAATGACTTGTCAACATTTGATGGCGTTAGTCTTTAATACTAATTTCAATGATCAACAAGTTCTAGCTTTAGATAAACAACCTTATGATCTTTTCATATGGCCTGAAGATGAGTTATTATCAACATTAACTGCTACTGTTGCTGCTCCTCCGATTATTGTAGGGTCTAAAGCTCCTCTTATATTTAGACCTGGCACTGGTCCTTATTTTGGATTAAATACTACTTTAGCAGAAACAACTTCCATAGCTTATTCAATCTCTGCTGCTCAAGGTACTTATACTCTAACCGGACAGTCACAGACTTTAGGCGTAGGTGTAAATGCAACACAAGGTACCTACACATTAACAGGACAATTACAAACTCTTGCAGTAGGTATGCCGACTACGCAAGGTGCATATACTTTAACAGGACAGGATCAAACTCTTGCTGTCGGTATGCCAGCCGCACAAGGTACATATACTCTTACAGGTCAAGCTCAAACTCTTAAGCAAGGTAAAGGTATAGCAGCTACACAAGGTGTATATACACTTACTGGACAAGCACAAGGTTTAAATCCTAGTCTTCTTTCTACTGAAGGTAGTTATAATGTAACTGGATCTGCAGTCACTCTTACTAAAACTAAACCTATCACTGCAGTATCAGGCACATATACCCTAACAGGTCAAGCACAGACTTTAAATAAAACTTTATCAATAGTTGCTACGAAAGGTGCATATACATTAACAGGAAATGCAACTGTATTAACTAAACAAACACCTGGAAGTGGCCCAGGTCAATCGCTAGGTGGTAAGTTTATTGCAGATGTTGGATCTATGATGAGTAGAAGCTTCTAATGGCTAAAGTAGTACAAAAGAAATCTGTTCTTTCTACAGAAAGACAAAGTAGAAAACTATTAGCAGAATCTGATCTAGAAGAGTTTATCAGGCTTGTTCATCCTAAAAGATTACTAGGAAATGTTCATAGAGAAGTTATTAGATGGTGGACAGCGTCAGACGCTAAGAGTTATCAATTATTATTATTACCACGCGATCATATGAAGAGCGCGTTAATAGCTTATCGAGTTGCTTGGGAACTAACTAAGGACCCTACGTTAAAAATATTGTTTATATCAAGTACGTCTAACTTAGCTACTAAGCAACTTAAGTTTATTAAAGATATTCTTACTTGTGATACTTATCGTATTTATTGGCCAGAGATGGTCGAGAAAGAGGAAGCTAAGAGAGAGAAATGGACTGAGAGAGAAATCTCAGTTGATCATCCTCTAAGAAAAGAGGAGTCTATTCGTGACCCTTCTATATTTACTGCTGGTCTTACCAGTAACATTGTTGGGATGCACTGTGATATTGCTGTACTTGATGATGTCGTTGTCGAGTCTAATGCGTATATTAGGGAAGGCAGGAACAAAGTCCAAAACCAATACTCCTTGTTGTCGTCTGTGGAAGGAGTTAACGCGAAAGAATGGGTAGTTGGTACTAGGTATCATCCTGAAGATCTATATTCAAGTTTAATAGAAATGGAGGTTGAATCATATGATGAGTTGGGTAACGTGGTTAAGGCCACACCCTTATTTGAAGTATTTGAACGAGAGGTTGAGTCAGTTGGTGACGGAACCGGAGAATTTCTATGGCCCCGTCAACAAAGACATGATGGTAAGTGGTTCGGATTCGATGCTAAGATTCTGGCAGACAAGAGAACGAAGTACATTAACAAAGTACATTTCCGGGCCCAATACTATAACGATCCGCACGACATCGATTCGTCCCCCATCCAGAGAGATCTCTTCCAATACTACGATCAAAACTACTTAAATCAAAAAGATGGAAGATGGTATTTCAAAGGTGTTAGATTGAATGTCGTTGCAGCCGTGGACTTTGCTTATACTACTGGCAGGGATTCTGACTACTCTTCTATTGTCGTTCTGGGTGTCAGCGGTTCAAATGATTATTACATCTTGGAAATAGATAGGTTTAAGACTGATAGAATCTCTGAATATTTCAATAGAATTCTAAAGCTTTATCAAAAGTGGGGCTTTAATAAAATAAGAGCTGAGGTCTCTGTCGCTCAATCAGTCATTGTTAAAGATTTAAAAGAAAACTATATTCGTCCTCATGGCCTAGCTCTTGGAGTTGATGAATATAGACCATCTAAGTTTCAAGGTAATAAGGAAGAACGTATTCTTTCTACCTTAGAACCAAAGTACGCTAATCGTCAGATGTGGCATTATAAAGCTGGCAATTGTCAAGTATTAGAAGAGGAACTTATGTTCGCTAATCCTGCTCATGATGACGTTAAAGATGCCTTAGCTGCTGCAGTAGATTTCATAGTAGCTCCTGTTAATTTCTTTCAAATGAAGAAGGATAGTATGTCCTCATTTAATTATCATAGTAAGTTTGGTGGTGTCCTATGACGGGCAAAGTCCTAGAACTTCATAATGTTATTCAACCAGATATGTTGGCTGTTCGTCTGACTGAACGTTGGATAGAATGGGATACTCTTAGGAATGTCAAGAAAACAGATTGGGAAGAGATTCGTAGATATGTGTATCAGACTGATACTACTCAGACTACTAATGCTCAACTTCCCTGGAAAAATAAAACTACGGTTCCTAAATTATGTCAAATTAGGGATAATCTCTACGCTAATTATACTGCTACTTTATTTCCTAAACGTAAGTGGTTGGTTTGGGAAGCTAATGAATTAAGTGCAGATTCTGTTCAGAAAAGAGATGCTATAACTAACTATATGACTTGGTGCATTAATCAACCTTCATTTAAACATGAAATTGATAAATGTATTCTAGATTATATAGATTTTGGTAATTGTTTTGCTACTGTCGAATGGACAGATCAAAGAGTTCAACAGCCAGGAGAGATTAGGAAACATGGTCCTAATACTGCACCTGGAGTAGTCTGGACAGATCCTCAGAAACCTGGACCGATGCAGAGTGGATATATAGGTCCTACTATCCGAAGGATTAGTCCTTTGGATCTAGTGATGAATCCTACTGCAGAAAACTTCATTGAATCTCCTAAACTAGTTCGTTCTATCATTAGTATGGGAGAACTTAGGAATTTACTTCAAAGATTATCTAATGATCAGAATCAAGCAGAATATGAAGAACTATTTCACTATCTAAAAGATATCAGGTATCACGCGAGGACTTTTCAAGGTGATTGGATTCAGCGTGATCATCTTTATTCAGTCGATGGCTTTACTTCTTTTAGGGCTTACCTTCTTTCTGATTTTGTCGAGGTCTTAACATTCTATGGGGACTTCTACGATTACGTCAATGATGTCTTTGAAAAGAACAGAGTTATTACCGTTGTTGATAGGCATAAGCTTATTGGGAATAAGCCTAATCCCTCTTATTTCGGATACCCTCCGATATACCATGTGCCGTGGAGAAAGAAACAAGATAATTTATGGGGCATGGGTCCTCTGGATAATCTTATTGGCATGCAGTATAGGATGGATCATGTCGAGAATATGAAGGCAGACGTCTTTGATCTAATAACTTATCCAGTTCAAATGGTCAAAGGATTCGTCGAAGACTTCACTTGGCAACCAGGAGAAAAGATCTTCGTTGGAGAAGAAGGTTCAGTCGAGATGATTGTTCCTGAAGTCCAAGCTCTTAATGCTAATACAGAAATAGACATTCTTGAGAAAAGAATGGAAGAAATGGCCGGAGCACCTAGAGAAGCCATGGGCTTCCGGTCTCCTGGAGAAAAGACTAAGTATGAGGTTCAAAGGCTCGAGAATGCTTCCGCAAGAGTCTTTCAGAATAAGATAAAGCAGTTTGAAGAACAGTTCGTCGAGCCTCTTCTTAATGCTATGCTTGAACTAGCCTGTCGAAATTTAACAGGCTCTACCATCATTAAAGTCTTTGATGATGAGTTTAAGATAGCGACCTTCCAGTCTCTGACTGCAGAAGACATAACTGGTATAGGACGTATTAAACCAGTAGCTGCTCGACACTTTGCAGAACAAGCAGAACTTATTCAAAACTTAACATCATTGACTGGGTCTAATCTATGGCCAGTCGTACAACCTCATTTCTCAGGAGTTAAGTTAGCTAAGATTCTAGAATCAGTCTTTGATCTAGAAGACTATGAAGTAGTTACTCCGTACGTTGCATTGGCTGAACAAGCTGATGGTCAGCGACAGATGCAAGCGCTCCAGCAACAGACTCATATGGCTACAGGTACAGCCACAGGTATGGGAGAAGATTACGATATGTCCGGAGGACATTTCCAGCCGCAACCTACCATGGGATTAGCTAGACAGCCATCAGCAGGAGCAGAGCCTCGAGGTATATTGGGAACTCAGTAATGGAAAATTGGATTGTTACTTTAGTAGGTTTAATCCTGACTGTAATAGTTAGTTCTGTTTCCTTAGCTTGGTGGTTATCTAAACAATTCGGAACAATGCGAAGTTTAATCTATGAAAAAATAGAAAAACTTCAAACAAATATTCTTACCAAACTTGAATATCATGAGAAACACGATGATGCTCGTTTTGATGCATTAAGTAAAGATATTTGGACTATTCGTCTTCGTAATGCTTCTAAAGATAGACAATTGGATAGAAATAATAAAGATCAAAACAATCAGAAAAATGGTCAATAAATGTACGTAGCTTGGACCAAGCACCTTCAAGATACTAAAGAAAAAGAAGATTTTAAAAGAACTGTCTACGGTTCTAAAACAGTCTTAGAAAGATTAACCAGTATCTTAAACGAAATGGAGACGGACTTAAATACTGTCGAAATTAGTCCTAAGACTTATGAAGTCCCTAACTGGGACTATAGACAAGCACATAACAATGGTTATCGTCAATGTCTAAATATACTAAAGAAATTAATTAATCTGGACCAACAGAAAGAAGAAATAGATGACCGACAATCTACTAGCGGAAGACAATTCCCAATTACCAGCGGACCCCCCGCAATCATACCTAAGCGAGTTGGTAGGAGACCAGAAGAAATTCAAAACTCCTGAAGACTTAGCTAAAGGTAAATATGAGTCAGATTTCTATATCAAAACTTTAGAGAAGCGTCTCGATGAAATGCGAGTCGATTATCTAAAGACTAGAGAAGAGAATATGGCTAAGGCTAAGCTAGAAGACTTGATAGACCAAATGTCAAAGCAA
>Ga0307477_10001939_pt1 | contig 16446 bp, 12 predicted proteins | sample atmos_gasesECM2C_FD_203316 | JGI IMG/M metagenome (GOLD analysis project Ga0307477, IMG submission 203316) | Hardwood forest soil microbial communities from Morgan-Monroe State Forest, Indiana, United States - atmos_gasesECM2C_515 | ecosystem: Environmental > Terrestrial > Soil > Temperate...
ATTGCGTCGGGATGCTCGGCAGGCGGAGTGGGCAGCGATGGCGGCGGCTCTATTCGCGTGCCGGCGCACTTCTGCGGCATATGCGCTTTGAAGCCGACGCCGGGAAGAATCCCGGCGACCGGGCACTATCCCGCGGGCGTCGGCGCGTTTTCCTGGGTCGGCGTGGTTGGCCCAATGGCGCGAACGATTGCGGACGTACGTGCTTTGTTTGAGGTGATGGCGGGGCCAGATCCCGGGGATGCAATGTCGGCGCCGGTACCGCTTGCTGCGGCGAATGATGCGCAACTAAAAGGCCTGCGCGTCGGCCTTCTGGAAAGCGATGCACTGGGCAAAGCGGATTTGGAAACAGCTGCGGCCTTGCAAAAAGCGGCAAACGATTTGGCGGCGCAGGGATTCGTGGTCGAGCCGATACGGCTGCAGGGCCTGGAGCGCGCGATCGAACTTTGGTGGTTCTTCTTCGGGCCCGTGATTGCGCATCTGTTTCAGCCGAGCGTCGCGGGGCACGAAGATAAGCTCAGCCGCATTTTTCGGGAGTATCTGCAGTTTGCGGAGGCGCCGGTGACGCTCGACGCTTTGTTGAGCGCGTGCGCAGAACGCGATCTGTTGCGCGCAAACATTTTGCGGCAGATGCGTGATGTGCCCATTCTGCTCTCGCCGGTTTCCACGACGACCGCCTTTCGGCACGGCGAAGGAACCTGGCGGCCGGGCGCGAAGCAGTTTTATCGCGACACAATGCGTTTTTCGCAGTGGCTCAACTTGACTGGGTTTCCGGGGGTGTCTGTGCCGGTAAGCGTCTCCGCGGAGGGGCTGCCGATTGGCGTGCAAGTGATCGGGCGGCCGCATGAGGAAGAGCTGGTGCTCGCGGTTGCCGAGCGGATCGAGAGCGGGCGCGGTGCGTGGCAAGCGCCGCCAATTTAGCCGCCGGATGCATCGGAGGTTGTGAGACGCGCACTACTGTGGCGGCTGTGCGAGCTCGGGGTTCGGTATGCGCTGGTCGCTGAGTGACTCGCGACGTTTGCTGAGATCGGCGTTGACCATTCTCTTGGCGATCGCGAATTCGGCTTGCGCTTCCTCAGGACGTCCGAGGCGCGCGAGCACCTGGCCGCGGACGAAGTGCACGCTCTGATTGTCGGGCGCCAGGCGCAGTGCCGAATCGATCGCCGGCAACGCTTCGCGGTATTTTTCCTGCTGCATATAAATTTTGGCCAGGCCGAAAAGCGAGGAGGGCATCTTGGGGTTGCGCTTCAAAGCTTCATGGAAGAAGCGCTCCCCTTCTCGGTTGTTTCCGGCGCGTTGATAAAGCTGCGCGAGCTGCTCGTAGGTATCGGGCAAGTCGGGCTCGACAGCCAAATCCTTGCGAAATTCCGCTTCGGCTTCTTCCAGGTGGTCGAGACGCACATGTGCAACGCCCAGGCTGAAATGCACGAACGGCAAATTGGGATTCGCAGCCGCGGCGCGCTGCAGTTCGGACAGCGCTTTCTCAGGCTCTTCGCGGTTCAGGTAGGCCTTGCCAAGAATCAGATGAAACTCGGGCTTCTCCCCACCAATCTCCAGGAGGCGGCCGAGCGCTTTCTCGTCCAGGTCTTTCCTATCAGCGTTGTGCGCCGCGATGCCCAACACGTAGAGGTACATGAAATCGCCGGATTGCTCATCCCACAGTGGCTCGAGCACGGTGACGGCGTCGGCATAATGCTCGGTAAACACGTTGCACAGACCTAGGAGGTAGCGCGCCTGCTGCGAGTCGGGCTGGTCGCGAACCACGGAAGCGAGCGGCGCGATCGCTCCGGCGTAGTCGCCGCGGCGGTACTTTACCAGGCCGATGTCCAGGCGAATGCCAGACATTTTCGGCTCGAGCTTCTCTGCGCGCTGCAGCAGCGAGAGCGCATGGTCCCAATCCTTGCGGCGCATGGCGATGACACCGAGATTGGCGTACGCGGCACCCGAGCGCGGATCGGCGGCCAGCACTTTGCGAAATGCCGCTTCGGCGGCGTCCAGGTCGCCACGCTGCAGCGCGGCCTCGCCTTCCGCGAAGGTCTTTTGGAGGTCGGCGACGGCGGGGCTGCTCGCTGCTGCCGTGCGCGCTTGCGATGCGGCGGTGCGGAGTGAACCTCCCGCCCAACAAAAGGCGGTAAAGCCTCCAGCGAGCGTAGCGGCACCGAAATTCACAGCCAGAGCGAGTACCAGAACCCTTCGTTTCATGACGCACGTAGTCTCCGGCAGCGCGGCCTGGAATTCAAGCGGCGACCGCGAAATACCGTCGTTTCAGCGGGATTGGGCGAGCAAGAGGGCGGAAATCGCGCATTATGCTTGGCCCCGCGCAAACAGGCGGCCGCAAAACAAAAGAGAGACAAAATCCCACTTGACACCGGCGCCGTTATGCCTTATTAACTCGATTTAATAAGTCCCGGTGCAATCTTGCTCAGGTCGAGTGGTGGGGGCTGTGGCCGAATGAGTTGTCTCCGGCGAATCATGAGCCTGGCGGGCCCGTCTTGCCAGGCGCATTGTCCCTCACATTCCCGTAATTCAAGTTTGAAATTTTTGGAGGTACTACCGTGAAGGGACATTCGCATTTTTTTCACGCTCGTAAGTCCGCGAACGTTCTCGCCAAGAACGCCTCTGCCCTCGGCCTATTGTGTGCTCTGGTGATTACGCTCCTGATGCCGTGCGCTTCGTATGCCCAGGACACCGGCTACATCAGCGGGACGGTGATGGACAAGTCTGGAGCGGCCGTTGTTGGCGCCGACATAGTGCTAACCAACACCGCCGGCAGTTTGACGCGCACAACGACGACGAATGGCGATGGTGCTTACGTAATACCTGGTCTGCCGGGCGATACCTACAACGTTAGCGTGAACGCAAAGGGCTTTCAGAAATATACGGCGCAAAGAATCAAGCTGGACGTGGCGGAGAAGGCGCGTGTGGATGTGCAACTCACGGTCGGGGCCATGAGCGAAGAGATCACGGTGACCGGCGAAAGCATCGCACAGGTGGAAACGCAATCTTCGGAAATTGGCGAGACCATTACCGGCAAGCAAATCGACCAGCTCATACTCAACGGCCGCAACTTCACCCAACTCGTTACTCTCGCGCCGGGCGTGGTCAACCAGACCAACACGGACGACGGGAAAGTGGGTGTCTACGGCAACGTCTCCTTCAGCATGAATGGCGGTCGCAATGAATACAACAATTGGGAGCTCGATGGCGGCGACAACATGGACAACGGCAGCAATGCCACGCTAAACGTTTATCCTAATCTTGAAGCCATCGCCGAATTCAAAGTGCTCACGTCAAACTACGGCGCGCAGTATGGCCGCAACGGCTCCGGCACGGTGGAAGTCGAGACCAAGAGCGGCACGAACAGCTTCCACGGCAGCGCATTCGAGTACAACCGGAATGAATTCTTCAAGGCGAAATCATGGGCAGAAGGCGCAACGCCACTCGCCAAGAAGGCGCCTTACAAGAAGAACGATTATGGGTATACCTTTGGCGGACCAATTTTTATCCCGAATCATTACAACACAGACAAGAAAAAAACCTTTTTCTTCTGGTCCCAGGAATGGCGTAAGGAAAACGTCTCAACGACAATCCTTCAGAACGTTCCTTCAGATGCTGAACGGAGCGGTAACTTTAGCGATCTTTGCCCCGGAGCCGATTGCCCTCACCAGGTCAACAGCGCCAACCCTTTTGCCGGTAATACGGTGGTCCCGTCCGCGGTTGGCACGGCTCTTCTGGCGATCATCCCGAGCGCAAATACGACCGCCAATGGATTTCCAGCGGTTCAGGAAACTGTTGCCAGTCCCACCACCTGGCGGGAAGAACTTGTCCGCGTGGATCACAACCTCACGGATAATTACCGTTTGACCTTCCGCTACATCCACGATTCCTGGCAGACGGTCGTGCCGAATGCACTGTGGGGCAATGGAAGCAGTTTCCAGAACATCACAACCAACTTCGTGGGCCCGGGGACAAGCTTTCTGGCCCGCCTGAACGCCAACATTACTCCCACTTTGCTCAATGAGTTCGTAGCCAGTTACACCGGTGACCATATTTTTCTCACGACCGGCGGGCCTGTGGGGCTACCTTCCGGGTTCGCGATGGGCTCGATCTTCAACAATGGTTTCGGCGGGAAGCTTCCCGCCATCTCGGTTGGCAGCAACAACGCCTACGGTGGGACCTTTACGTCAGATTCGGGTTATTTTCCCTGGCACAATGCCAATCCCACGTATACATATCGCGACAACGTCACAAAGGTCCTGGGTACGCACACATTCCAGTTCGGTGCTTATCTCGTATTCGCGCAAAAGAATGAGGCCAATTCGCCCTACGTCCAGGGGATCTTGAGTTTCAGCACAAGCGCCGCGAGCGTTACCACCGGTAACGCCTTTGCCGATCTACTTCTGGGAAATATCACCAGCTACCAACAGACAACCAAAGAGACGCAGTACTACAACCGCTACAGAATCCTTGAGCCGTACTTCCAGGACGACTGGCGCGTCACCAAGCGCCTCACCCTGAATCTCGGCTTGCGCGTGAGCATGTTTGGAACCTACCGGGAGCGCTACAGGCAAGCATTTAACCTCGACCCAAGCGCATACGTCCCCGGCAACGCACCTGCAGTATTCTCAAACACGGCCAACCCAACCGATCCACTGAATGGATCCTTGGTACCCGGAGCCGGCAACCCGTTTAACGGTTTCATCCAGTGCGGAGGGTCGGGGGGAACCTCGGCTATACCCGCATCCATTTTAGCGGCGTTTCCATCAGCTAATGTTGGTTCTTCTTCCAACGCTGGTTGTCTCTCGGGACACCTCTTCAACCCCGCCCCCCGCATTGGCTTCGCGTTTGACCCCAAGGGCGATGGCAAGATGGCCATCCGTGGCGGATATGGAATTTTCTACGAACACACCAACGGCAACGAAGGCAATACCGAGTCGCTGGAGGGGAGCGCGCCGTTGGTGCTTACCGAATCACAAACCAACATCATCGGCTACCAAAATATCGGCGGCGGCGGTGGGTCGGTTCCCTTCTTTCCCATTACGACGGGGTCGGGAGGAATTGATTCCATCCCGAACAAGGCTTTATGGCCATATATGCAGCAGTGGAACCTAGGCGTGCAGAAGGAACTGCCGTTTCACATCGTGCTCTCGGCCGCCTATGTCGGGAGCAAAGGCACTCATTTGACGCTGCTCAGCAACGCCAACCAACTTTTTCCCGTGTCGGCGAATCCATACACTGCTGGAGAACCAATCGTTACTGCGGGGGATCCAAACGCTACGGGTAAGCCTGTCAATACCGTCTGCCCTGCCGCTGATCTTACCGGTGGCATGGTAAACGGCACTCCGGTTTCCGGCCAGGTAGCCACTAATCTGGCGGTTGCTTGCGGAACGGTTACGAGTGTGGCTTCGGTACGCACTGCATTCCGCGGCTACGGCAATATTGGCACACTTCGCGACGTAGCTAATTCCATCTATCACTCTCTTCAGATCGGCGCTATTCGCACCGTTGGCGATCTGACGATGAGCGCTTCGTACACCTACAGCCACTCCGTTGACGACTCGTCCGATCGCGGCGACACTGCGTTCGTCAATGCCTACAACTTTGCTGCTAATCGCGCCAGCTCGAATTTCGACCAGCGCCACAGTCTGTCCGTCAGCTACGTTTACGCCTTGCCGATTTTCAAGGGAGCGGGTCTGACACATGACGTCCTCGGCGGTTGGCAGGTTTCTGGCATCACGGTGGCCCAGACCGGCCTACCATTCAGTGTAACCAACGGGTTGTCGAACTTCCCCGACAACGCTGGCGTAGGCAACGGCACGGGCACCGGCTCCCGCGCCGATCTGGTGGGCAACCCCGGCTCTGGTTTCTCCGCCAATCAGGATCCTACTCAGCGTGGGCCGCTCGCGTACAATCCGGCGGCTTTCGCGGCTCCCACGGGACTGACGTTCGGCAATGTCGGGCGCAACACTCTGAATCTGCCCGGGCGCGTCAACTTCGATTTCGGCGTATTCAAGAAGTTCCCGATTAGCGAGAGGGCGGGCTTCGATTTCCGCTGGGAAACATTTAACCTCTTCAACCACACCCAGTACGGTGGCAATAGTAATAGCGGCATCAACTCGGCATTTGGACCGAGCAACTTTCTGCATCTCACCGCTGCCCATGACCCGCGGCGCATGCAGTTCGGGTTGCGGTTCTATTTCTAACTGACCACCACCCCGAAAAGGCGGCGCTTCCCGGAGCGCCGCCTTTTTTGTGATTCGCACACGAATGCCGGGATTGAATTAGCTCGTGTTGCTCGCTTTTGGCCTGCAATTTTTTTCGACTGCCAACTCTCCGCGAAAGGAGTACAATGCGCGCCATGAATCGACGAACTTTTATCGGAACATCCATCGCCGCTACCGTAGCCGCCTCGCGCCCTGCGTGGTCCGCTGAAACTCATCACATCGAACGTGTCGGATTGCAGCTCTATACCGTGCGCGACCTCATGAAGAAGGATTTCGAGGGCACCATCGCGAAAGTCGCGCAGATTGGCTACAAAGAAGTCGAGTTCGCGGGGTACTACGGCAAATCACCGCAGGAAGTCCGGGCCATTCTGGACAGCAACAAGCTCACTTCGCCGTCGGAACACGTTCCGTACGAAACGATCGAGAAAAAGTGGCCGGAAACGCTCGAAGCCGCCCACACGATCGGCCAGAAGTTCATCGTGTGCCCGTGGATTGATGTTTCGCAGCGCAAGGAAGGCGACGGATGGAAGCACGCCGCTGAAGCGTTCAACCGCGCGGGCGAAGCGGCGCAGAAAGCCGGCATCCAGTTCGCTTATCACAATCATGCGTTCGAGTTCGAGCCTTCCGAAGCGCTGGGCGGCAAGTTCCCTTATGATTTTCTGCTCGCCGAAACCGATCCCAAGCTGGTCAAGATGGAAATGGACCTCTGCTGGATTACCGTGGGCGGGCAGGATCCCGTGAAGTATTTCGACCGCTATCCCGGCCGCTTCCCGCTGGTACATGTGAAAGACTGGACATCCAAGGGACCGGGCGGCAACGACTACGGCGGCGCCACCGGTGCTTCCAAAAAGCCCGGGCACATGACCGACGTAGGCCAAGGCGAAATCGACTTCAAGCGCATCTTCGCGCAATCCGGCAAGGCCGGAATCCAGCACTATTTCGTTGAAAACGACGAGCCAAAGTCGGCGTTTGAAGACATCAAGATCAGCTACGACTACCTAGCAAATTTTAAGGTCTAAGCCCTGTCAGGTGCGGGCGTCTGGCAGTGGCGGGCAGCCAGGGAATTCGCGCAGCGATGTGTTGCCGATGTACTGTAAGTCGGCAATGCCAATTTTGCTGGTGTAGAAGCCGTCGCAGGTCATCTTGCGCAGAAACGCGAAGAAGGCGACGCCCTGGCTCAGCGACGCGTCTTTCTTCGCATTCTTGCGATACGCAATCAGGTCTAGCACCTCGTTGCGCTGCTCCGGAGCGCATTCCATAAAAGATTTCGCGTAACGGTCCGCGCAGAAGCTATCGAGCCACACCAACCCGCCGCCTAACCGCAACTGGTATTTTTCATTTTCGCTCGTCAGCAAATCGATGAACTCCGGCGCGCCGGCCTCCACCGCTCCGCCGGAATGATCATCCTTGGGAATGATGGCGTCGCAAAGCCCATTCAGCATCTCGTATTGGTGCGCGGAAAAATATTTGGGAGTGTACTTCCCTGCCGGCGACGCGGCCTTTTCCTTGCGCACCGCCTGGTGCACGAATTCCGCGGCCTTGGCGGGAATGACTTGCAGCACAGAGCCGCCGACTGCGCCCAACGCCAGCGTCTTCAAAATGTCGCGTCGCGTTACACCGTGTGCACTCATAGCTCCTCGCAATTCCTGCGGTTGAGGTCCTTTCCGGCCAGGGCGGAATCTTCAATCGCTACGCCTGCCTGCGCAGACAGGCTCAGGATGACGATGTCTTTACACGTGGCAAGCATCAGAGATTTCCTTTTTGCGCTTCGGCAAGCAGGTACTCCGAAGCGCGCCACGACAACGCCATGATCGTCAGCGTCGGATTCTTATCCGGATTGGTCACCAACGGCGCTCCGTCAGTAACAAAGAGATTCTTCACGTCGTGCGCCTGGCAATAACCGTTCAGCACGGAAGTCTTCGGATCTGCGCCCATACGCGCGGTGCCCACTTCGTGGATGATTTTGCCGCCCGCTTGAATCCCGAACGGATACGGCCCATCGATCCTCGTCTTCGGGCGGTATTCCCCGCCCGCCGCCTCGACAATAGCGCGGAAGGTTTGCTGCATGTCTTGCGCTTGCCGCAACTCGTAATCAGTCCATTTGAAATGGAAGCGCAGCACCGGAATGCCCCACTGATCGACGACGTCTGGATCGATTTCGCAATACGTGTCCGGGTTCGGAATCATCTCGCCGCGCCCGGAAAACCCGATGGTCGTGCCGTACACTTTCCGCGCTCGCTGCTTAAGCCCCGCGCCGTAGCCTTCCTCACGGTGGCACAGCCCATCGAACATTCCGACGCCGGGCATGTCGCGCCCGCCCCAAATCTCGATGTGATAGCCACGAGGGAAATCGTTCTTGCGGTCGAATTTCCACCACGGAATGTACACGTGCATTCCGCCAACGCCGTCGTGATTGTGCGGCGGCATTTTGTCCAGGAATGGGAATTCTCCCCAGCCGTCGCTGCCGACCGAATCGGTCAGATATTTGCCAACCGTTCCTGAAGAATTCGCGAGGCCATCAGGAAATGAAGCAGACTTGGAATTGAGCAGCAGCCGCGCGGATTCGCACGCGCTCGCCGCCAAGACGACGGCGCGCGCGCTGATGCGCTTCTCGGTGCGCGTGGCCTTGTCGATGTAGGAGACGCCCTCGGCTTTTCCGTCTTTGCCTACGAGAACCTCGCGCGCCATAGCACCGGTAATCAACGTCAGCTTGCCGGTAGCCATCGCCGGCGGCAACAAGACCTGGCTGGAGCTGAAATTCGAAGCGGTGACGCACCCGCGCCCACACTGCCCGCAATAGTGGCAGGGCAAGCGCCCGTTAACCGACTGCGTGAGAATCGCAAGGCGCGAAGGGATGCAGATGATGTTCAGTTTGTCGCAAGCCTTCTTGACGATCAGTTCGTGGCAGCGCGGCTTCGGCGGCGGCAGGAAAACGCCGTCCGGCGCGCTGGACACATTCTCCTTCGTTCCGAACACGCCGATATACGATTCCACCTTGTCGTAATACGGCGCAAGATCCTCGTAACTGATGGGCCAGTCCGCTCCGAGCGAATCTCGCGTGTACGAGCGAAAATCCACCGGAGCGAACCGCAGCGCGATGCGCCCCCAATGATTCGTACGCCCGCCCACAATGCGCGAGCGGAACCACTGAAAATCCGCGCCCGGCGCCGATGTGTACGGTTCGCCTGCGATGTCCCACGAACCATTGGGCGCTAGAAATTCGCTGAAATTTTCGAGCGCCGCCCCGCCTACGCCCGCGCCGCGATGCGACAGTTCGTACGGCCACATCAGCATCTTGAAATCTTTTTCCGGATAGACTTGCGGGCCGGCTTCGAGCAGCGCCACGCTCAGGCCGCCTTCGGTAAGAATCTTCGCCGCCATCCCGCCGCCTGCGCCGGAGCCAATCACACACACATCGTAAGTTTTCACCGAGCGCGTGACTTGAGCCATTTATCTTTCTCCCTGAACTCTGTGCATTACCCTGCGTTCTCTGTGTTAGATCTCTTTTCTTCGTCAGGCGCCGAGCAGTTCGCTGCGCACATTCTTCAGCACCCACGCCGCGCGCTCCACGCCCACCGGCCCCGACAAAATGGGGTCTTCATTCTCAATGCTCAAAATTCCTTCGTAGCCGATATCCATATACGCCTTCACCACGGACTTCCACAGGCTCGCGCTGTGACCGTAGCCTACGGCTCGAAATGTCTCCGAAGCCTCCGGCAGGTCGGCGATTTCGGACGCAAAATTCAGCACACCGTATTTCCCGACGTTCGCTGGAAACAAAACAGTGTCCTTCATGTGCGCATGGTAGATCGCCTTTTGTTTTCCCAGGAAATGAATCACTTCCACGGGATCGCATCCCTGCCAGAAGAGATGGCTCAAGTCGCAGTTCGCACCGATTTCCTCACCCGCCGCTTCGCGCAACTTCATCAGCGTGCGCGGATTGTAGACCACGAAATTCGGATGCATCTCCAGCGCCAGGCGATGCACGCCATGCGCGCGGGCGAATTTCGCCGCTTCCTTCCAATAGGGAATCACTTTCTCCTTCCACTGCCAGTCCACCATCTCCGCATATTCAGGGGGCCACCGATACGTGATCCAGTTCGGCTGCGTGTCGGCCGATGTGCCTCCCGGACAACCGGAAAATCCCACGATCACACGGACGTCCAAGCGCTCCGCGAGCAGCACCGTCTTCCGAAAACTTTCGCGGTCGCGCGCCGCGTGCTTTTCGTCAGGATGAACTGGATTTCCGTGGCAGCTCAGCGTGGCAACTTGAATGCCGCGATCTTCGAACTTCTTTTTCCAGGCCTTCGCTTTGCCGGGATCCGCCAACAATTCATCGATGGGACAATGTCCGATGCCCGGATATCCGCCGGTGCCGATTTCCATCGCCTCAAGTCCCAGTGCGCTCACGCGGTCCAGCATCTCGTCGAGCGACAACTTGTCGTAGACAGGATCGAAGACACCGATGGGAATCTTTCGCAGCGAGCCGCCTGAGCTTTGCGCGGGAGGCTCTGCAGCGGAACTCGACGCGGCGCCCGCTGGCCCTGAAAAACTCGCCCCCTTAGCCACACCCGGCATCGACGCCGCCAGCAGGCCGGTTCCGGTCGCCGCCAGAAACTCCCTGCGGTCGATGCTCGAGGATTTTCGCGGACTTTTCATGCACTCTCCTCAGCGATGGCGCTGCTACTTTTCGCCGGGCGGCATTATACGACGCTTTTTGCAGTGGCAAGCTATGTGATTCGGGGAGGCTTGAGGGCACTAAGAGTAGGAATCGAGGTAGGCACGGTGAGCACGCGTTCAGGCGGACGCTTCTTCTGCTGAATCGCTTGCACAAACATCTCGATAGCCTGACCAGTATTTGGCGGAACAAAAACGGTTGCGGCCAGCAAGCCGCTGCGCACCCAAGCCTGGCCCGTTTTCGGCAAGCCGTCGCAACCGGTGAACGGCAGCTTCAACCAGCGTTCGCGATCACCTTCGCCGGGCAACTCCTCAAACGCCTTTCGCGCGCCAATGGCCATCGAATCATCCTGCGCCCCGATCAGGTCCACCGCGGCCTTTTGCGAAGTGGTCAGCTTCAGCCACGAGCGCACCGCGCGGTGCGAAGTTTCTTCTGTCCACTGACCGCGAAGCGCGATGACTTGGATGTTCGCAGGCTTGGTCTCCTGCATGCCCAGCGTGCGTTCCTTCGCGGCGGAATTCTCCGACGGACCCTGGATGTACAGCACCGTTCCCCCGCGCGGCAACAGGGCCGCAAACTGCCGCCCCTGAATGCGCCCAATCTCCACATGATCGGAACTGATTGCAAAAATCGTCGCGGTCGAAGCCTTCCGCAGATCCTCTATGTAATTCGCATCGCGATTGAGCACCGCCCATCCGATGTCCACAGCGGCCGCAGCGCGCGCCACCTGCGGCAATGCTGTCCCTCCGACAGGCTCAAACACGATCGCGTTCGGGCGGTCTTCCGGCGATGCCTGGATGGCTCGCAAAATTTGCGTGCTCTGATTGATGGCGTCGTTGTTCGCGTAGATGATTTCCGCGCTCACGCCCAGCTTGTTAGCGGCTTGCTCTGCTGATTGCGCCTGTTCGATTTGATAGTCGTTGTCGTTGGTGGTCAACGAAACGAGAATCCGTATTTTCGCCATCTGCTGGGTTACGCTCCACGACCCTACCATACACCGGGTCACTGCAGGACGGAGCGAATCGTTTTTTTCCCGCTGCCATCCAGACATTACTCAGGAGCGCAATATTCGTGGCGAAGAGGCCAAACCTATAGACTGTGATATGCAAATTGGAGGAGTCCCTAATGCCCCGAAAACAGGACGAATACCGCTTGACACCAGGGGACAACAAACGTACACTTATGCAAGTGAATCGTACATTGAAAATTGAGAGGACACAGATGGCTACCGCCTCCGTGAATGTCAACGTTAAGAGGATAACAGCCACCGATTTGCGGGATAGCTTGAAGGACTGTCTAAAAGCCGCCAGGAACAACCGTGTCCTTCTGATCGAAAATCGGCGTCAATCTGCAAAGTACCTCGTGGACAAGGAATTCTTGGATGCGCTCATGAATGAACGTGACTCCATACTCGCAACTTTGGAAATTCTCGCGGATCGTAATCTTACCGATCGGCTTCTGAGTCTTTCAAAGTCCATCGACAGCGACTTTGCTGCTGGTCGTCTGCTCACCACAGCCGATGTTTTCGGCGCATGAGCAAAAAGCGAAAACATTCTTCGTTCACATCACCCGCCGCCCCGAGACCTGAGCCTAAGGCGGCGTCTTCTTTTGAACTTAGATATACAGAAGATGCCGCCAAGGAAATCAAGGAACTGGACGGTAGTATCAAAAAACCACTTCGGAACGTCTTAGAGAAAAAGCTGGCTGTCCATCCTGAAGGTTATGGATTGCCTTTGCGTGGGCCGCTTTCAGGCTACTGGAAGCACGAGTTTGCGGATCATCGCGTGATTTACAGAATCTATCCTGATCCTCCCACCGTGGTTGTCTGTGCTGTTGGTCCTCGGAAAGCAGGTGACGCCGAGGACATCTACAATCAGTTAGATGCCATCACCAAAACGGGTCGGCTTGCTGAACAACTTGCTTCGGTGCTCAGCAAGTTTCTACCGAAGAGGCCAAAGAACAAGTAATTACCAGTTTTGCGGCGGGGTAACATGAATTCCTCGCAGGATCGTGGTAGCCCGGACGGGAGTCGAACCCGTAATCTTCACCTTGAGAGGGTGACGAGTTAACCGATTACTCTACCGGGCCACTTCAAACAGTTTAGCGTGTCGCACTTCGTTCAGCAATCTGAGCCACATTTGCAGTCTTAATATCGGCCGACCTTCAGCGAGTCCCGCTAGCGCTACCAAGCCAACCGCGGCTCCAATATCCTCGGCATGAAAAACTCCAGAAACTGGTCCGAACTCGAACGCAAGCAAACTTGCGCGTTCGGTGCTCCGGATTCCACTCGGGTATAGCCCTGGTCATCGACGCGCAGCCTCTTCGGCTCTGTCGGGCACAACTCCGGATGGCTCGCATAGGCCACCACAACGGCGTCGAATAACGTAGGAGTTTGCGTTGTGCCGCGCGCCCACTGCGTGTAAAGCACCAACAGCGCATCCGTCAATGCCGTTCCAGCTTTGAAAATTTCCGCTCGTTCCAGTTCCTGCAATTTGATCTGCGTGGAATCAAGCGGCATGACGTATAAAGGAACGCCGGAGTTGAAAACCTTCTGCGCGGCTTGGACGTCGCAGAGGATATTCCATTCGGGATCGGGCCCGTGGGTCTTGCCGTAGTTGAAGTGACTATACCCGCGATAAACCGACCCTCCCATGAGCACGATGCGTTTCAGCTTGTGAAATGTCGCCGCGTCGCGGTCAATCGCCGCTCCCAAGTTCGTTTCAGGGCCAATGGCAAGTAGGGTGATTTCGCCTGGGTAACGCCGTATTTGGTCCAGAAGGAAGTCCACGGCATTCGGATAATTCTGGTTCGCAGGTCCACCTTCTGCGTAAGCAGCCTGGCTCAGCGTATCGAGTTTGCCCGCCGGATGCTTCGCAATGCCCATGGCCACGGGAATGTCTTCCCGGCCGGTTTCTTTAAGGAAGCGGCTCAGCAAGCGGGCGCGGAGATGCGTGTCGCCCCAGGCGCTGGAGATTCCCAGAATCTGGAATTCAGGACTTCGCAGCGCGAGCCCAACGGCGAAGGCGTCATCAATATCGCCGCCGATGTCAGTGTCGATGACAATTTTTTCGAGTGTATTTGCTCGCGATGCAGAGGTCTCCGTTTGCGCGGATACAGAAGAACTCAAGAGGAGACAAACGGTGAACGCTCCGCCAATTCGACGCACGCTAGCTCCTTGCTTCCGCCAACTCCATCACCGCCCTGTGTGCCTGATCAATCGCTACGTTGGTGTACGCGTTTGCCCCGGCATCCGAATTTGCAATGGCGATGCTTCCGAAGCGCTTTCGCCCGATGACCCACGGCTTTTCTTCCTCTTTCCAGTCCGGATCAAACAGCGCATTGGGCGTGAATGCATAGCCATGCGCCCAGCGATTCACAGTGATTCCTTCAATGTCGCGAGCCGCGTCAAATCCGGCTCCTCCAAGCATGCGTGCCAACTGGTCCCGGATGTTGCGCTCGAATGTCGCGAATGGCGTCTGCATCAGTTCCATTCGCCCCGCGCGATGTTGATTCCGCGGCGAAAGCCCCGGCCGGCACGGAGTGCGCAACATGAAGAGCACCATCGGCTCTTCCGGATTGCTTGGAAACTGGTATTGCCCCAGGCTCACTGGGAAATCGAGCGCGGTGTACGTGTGGTAGCCGCCAGGCGCGACGATGTGATGCACTCCTAGCTTGTGGAACGCGGTCCAATTGCGCAGCGCCACGTGGGTGTACACCAGCGGCGCCTTCACCAGATACGACAGCGCCTCTTTCTGCTTCTCCGGCAGCTCCGGACAAAGATACCGGATCATGCCGTTGTAACACGCCAGCACGCACTTCTTCGCCTGAATGCTCGCCAAGTTCCCCTCGCGAACGTATGCGACCTCGACATCCTTGCCGGCGTTCGCACCCTTCGCGTGCTGCACATGCACGACCGTGCTGTTCAACCGAATTCGCACGGCCGCGTTCGTGTCGTCGAGCTTGCTGTAATCCGCGCGCGCCGTCACCACGTCGTCCATCGTTCCGCCGGGCACCGCGCCAGGAATCAAGGCGCGAACCAATAGCCGCGCCACCGTCGCGTTGCCGTCAGGAAAATGAAAAATGTACGGCTCTTCCTTCTCGTGTTCGGGAAATCCCAGCCCATCAAAGCCCGGATAGGTGAACGACTGGTAGTCGTCGCCTGCCCTATAGCAAGCCGCCGCCGAAACGGCCTCGATGCCCACGCAAAACAAATCATGCGTAAACGTCTGAAAAAAGGGCAACGCCTCCGGCGTGAGCTTGCAATACTTCACCAAATAATCCGCGTAGCTGATTTTTCCGAGCTTCGCGAGCTTCTCCTGTTTCGACAGGCCGGGAAGATAGTCGACTCTCTCTGTATAGACGCGCGCGATATCGCGCCGCGCGATAGCAGAAAGTGGCGCCTGCGCCAAAAATTCCGGCCATGCCGTGGAGTTCATCCCCGTCACCAGCCGGTCCGCACCAAATGTCTCTTTGTCAAAAAACGCCGCCGTCCCTAACTTGCTGTACAGATTCTGATCGTACGCTTTGTAAAATCTCTCCGTCTGAATGCCCAGTTCCGCAAGCAGGCCCTTTGCAACTTCGCTGTATTCGCCCGGGCTCTCCATCGATTGCGTGCCACCGTAGCTCAGCAGCATGCGCCCGCCGGCCTTAAATTCGTTGCGCTTGGCGTGCCCGCCAAAATCGTCGTGATTGTCCAACACCAAAATGCGCGCACTCTTTCCCGCTCTCTTTCGGTAAAAATGAGCCGCCGCCAGCCCGCTGATTCCGCCACCCACCACGACCAGATCGTATGTTTCTCCGCTCTTGGCCGCCGCTCCCACGGAATCCCAGCGCTTTCCATCGCGAAGTCGATGCGCGTAGGTGAACGTGCCGTTGTGATTGCCGCGCATCCCGGTCAGCGCTGGAGGATAGTAGCCAGCCGCCTTTTCCGGAGCCGTTTCCTCCACAACCAGCGCCGCAAGCGCCGGATCAGCAACCAGCAACCCGCCCGCGCCGATCGCCACGCCATTCAGAAAATCCCGCCGCGTAATCGGGCAATGCATGCCCAACTCCCGGTTTCTCTTCTTCTCACTCATGCCAAAAACCCTCTTCCCCAAATCCTCGACTCCTTTTCACTCGCGCAAAAACTACTGCGTCAGCGAACGGATGAGAGTAACATCCGTGCACCACAAAACACACGGAGGATCGAATGCCAATCACCATTTCAAGTTCCCTTCGCAGGCTCGCTGTTCCCCTGCTCGCGATCGTTGCCGCACTCGCGTTCCCGGTTTCGAGCAACCTGCAAGCGCAAGCCAGCGCGTCGCTGCAGCAAAGCGCCAGCGAAAAGCCGTACGTCATCGAGTACTACTACAAAGCCAAGTGGGGCCACGCCGAAGAATTTATCGCCCTTTTCAAGAAAAACCACTACCCCGTCCTGAAAAGAGAAATCGAGTTAGGCCGCATCCTCAAGGTCTTCGCCCAAGTCCCCCGCTACCACGCCACCGAAGACGGCCGCTGGGATTTTCGCACCACCATCGTCTTCAAGAACGCCCAAATCGCCAACGACAA
>Ga0307477_10001940_pt1 | contig 16432 bp, 12 predicted proteins | sample atmos_gasesECM2C_FD_203316 | JGI IMG/M metagenome (GOLD analysis project Ga0307477, IMG submission 203316) | Hardwood forest soil microbial communities from Morgan-Monroe State Forest, Indiana, United States - atmos_gasesECM2C_515 | ecosystem: Environmental > Terrestrial > Soil > Temperate...
AGAGTGCATATTGCGGGGATGCCGGGAAAGCATTACCCTCATCCCACTCAGTTGACTCGCCCGCGGCATTGACTCCGATTATCTCAAGCCTGAGTGACACCGAACCGGAGACGATGTAGGGTCCATTTTTTGAGACGGTAATCGTTTTGTGGCTAGACATGCGTCACCATGAACATGGACGGCGTCCGAGACCGTAGATTGTGCAGGGCTGATTCTATTGGATAGGAAGTACATGAGCAGTTTACGCCTCTTTGCTATGACGAACTATGAATTGTCGGCCGCCAATGGAGGTGATGGAATGAAGAGAAGCAACGGTTCGAGAATGTGCACAGCGATAGCTTTATGCACAGTGGTCGTCGTGTTTCCAGCAACGCATTTGGTGGCACAGGTTGCGTCACTCGATCCGGCCAAGATGCCAACCATAGGCACGGTCGATGAAAGATTTCAGTCCTACAACATTGAAATGGTGGAGGTCATCGGCGGAAGATTTTGGAAACCATACGGGAGCACCACGAACGAAAGTAAAGCGCAGGAGCCCGCCCCTCAGGCAGGTTTCACTCCGGCAGGCATAGACCCGAACCTCTATCGATATCGAGCGCCCATTGATCTTTCAAATCCGCGATTGCGAAAACTGGCAGCGGCATTAGGGCCCGCATATGTGCGAGTCAGCGGTACGTGGGCCAATAGCGCTTATTTTCAGGATTCGGATAACGCCGCCCCATCTAACGCCCCACCAGGCTTCAGCGGAGTCCTAACGCAAGAAGAATGGAAGGGCGTCGTCGATTTTTCTCATGCGGTGAATGCCGAGATCGTCACGTCCGTGGCAACCGGACCAGGACCCCGTGATGCGCAAGGCGCGTGGACCTCCGAACAGGCTCGGGAATTGTTTGAGTACACAAAATCTGTTGGAGGACGAATCGCTGCAAGCGAATTCATGAATGAGCCGACATTTGCAGTCATGGGCGGCGCACCGAAAGGATACGATGCCGCAAGCTATGGCCGCGACGTCGCGGTGTTCCGTTCGTTCCTTCGAAAAACAGCGCCCGATACACTATTTCTCGGTCCAGGTTCAGTTGGCGAGGGACCTTTCGCAATACCAATGGCTGGCGGAGTGTTGAAATCCGAAGACCTGCTCCACGCAGTCGGTCCGGTATTCGACGCTTTTTCGTACCATCTCTATGCCGCTATTTCGCAGCGGTGTGCAAGCATGGGCACATCATCACAGGCAACGGCAGCAGCAGCACTTTCTCAAGACTGGCTCTCGCGACCGGAAAAGATTGGCACATTCTACGCGGACCTTCGCGACAAGTTCGAGCCAGACAAATCACTCTGGATTACGGAAACCGCCGATGCAGCCTGTGGAGGAAACCCCTGGGCGTCGACTTTTCTGGACACATTCCGATACCTTGTTCAACATGCAAGCCTTGCTCAGCGAGGCGTGAAAGTGATTATGCACAACACACTGGCGTCAAGCGACTATGGCTTGTTGGACGAAAACACATTTTCACCACGTCCGAATTACTGGGCCGCTCTGCTTTGGCGACGCATCATGGGTACGACAGTTCTCGATCCACAGATAGCATCAACTCCGAATCTCTATGCTTATGCGCACTGTCTACGGAACCATTCCCGGGGCGTTGCGTTCTTGGTCATTAATGCCGACGAACACCAAGTCCACGAGATCACATTGGCCTCTGAGGCAGAACGCTACACGCTGACTGCCGGGCAACTTCAAGACAGAGCAGTGCAGCTCAACGGGAAGACTCTTCAGTCTAACAGCGACGGCGACGTTCCAGAATTCGTAGGTCAGCTAACCCGCTCAGGTCGCATCAGTTTCGCGCCAGCCAGCATTACGTTCCTGGCAATTCCCAACGCTGGTAACAGCAGTTGTCGCTAGCTCGCGACGGGACTCATGTTGTGGCGATTTGACTTGAGGAGACTACTTTCATGAGAGAGAAGAAGCCGACAGCGATTCTTGTAAGTCTAGCCACATTGCTTCCAGAACTAGAGGCTGTCTACAAAGAAATCCATGCCCACCCCGAGTTGTCGATGCACGAGACACGAACCGCTCAGATTGCGGCGGATCATCTCAAGGCCAACGGCTTTGAGGTCACCACAGGAGTCGGCAAGACGGGAGTTGTCGGTATATTGCGCAACGGAGACGGCCCAACCGTAATGGTGCGCGCTGACATGGATGCGTTGCCCATCAAGGAAGCTACTGGACTCCCCTATGCGAGTACAGTTACAGCGGCAGGTCCAGATGGCAAGACGGTGCCAGTGGCGCACTCCTGCGGCCACGACATGCACGTGGCCTGCTTGATCGGAGCTACCTCGCTGTTTGCCAAAAGCCGCGATAGCTGGCATGGAACGTTGATGCCAGTTTTTCAACCAGGTGAAGAGACGGCACAGGGCGCTCAAGCCATGATTGACGACGGGCTCTTCAAACGGTTTACGAAGCCCGATGTCGTACTCGGGCAACATGTCATGAGCTTGCCGTCTGGGCACCTCGATTGGCGTACAGGAGTTGTGACCTCCGCTGCTGACAGCCTGCAAATTCGTTTGTTTGGGCGTGGTGCGCATGGCTCGATGCCAGAGGCGAGCATCGATCCCGTTGTCATGGCCGCCTCGACGGTCATGAGGCTGCAAACCATTGTCTCGCGAGAAGTCGCTCCAACAGATTCCGCCGTGGTGACGATTGGGGCGCTGCAGGCGGGCACGAAAGAGAATGTTATTCCTGACGAGGCGATTATCAAGTTAAACGTGCGCACGTTTGATGAGGGAGTCCGCAAACGTGTGCTTGCAGCGATTGAACGAATTGTGAATGCCGAAGCAGCAGCTTCAGGTGCGCCGAGGGTGCCGGAGATCACTCCACTGGACCGCTATTCAATGGTAACAAACGATGTCGATGCGACAGAGAAGGTCGTTGACGCGTTTCGCCAAAACTTCCTTGACGGCTCGGTAGAGCAAACTAAACCTACGATGGCGAGCGAGGATTTCGGATGCTTTGGGGCGGAGTGGCACGCTCCGGCGGTGTTCTGGTTCTTTGGCGGTGACGATCCTGAGGTCTATGACAAGGCGAAGAAGGATGGCACGCTCAATTCGCTGCCGACCAACCACAATCCGCGCTTTGCACCGGTGATCCACCCAACTCTGGAGACAGGTGTGAAGGCCCTGGTTGTTGCGGCGCATGCATGGCTGGCCTTGTGAACAGCATCCTGATGCACGGGCATCAACTCGCGGGTCGTTTTCTGGATGCGGTGGATCTGCTTGGCACATTCGTTTTCGCACTCAGCGGTGCGGCAGCGGGTGTCAAAAGCCGGTTCGATCTGTTCGGTCTAATGGCGCTCTCGTTCGCGGCCGGTAATGCCGGCGGGATCACACGAGATGTGCTGATTGGTGCGGTGCCACCGGCGGCCATCAACGATTGGCGCTATCTCGGAGTCTGTCTTCTGGCAGGATTCGTCACGTTCTTCTGGTATCCCAACATCGATAAACGTCGCCGGCTGGTGTTGTTATTCGACGCCGCGGGACTCGGCCTGTTTGCCGTGGCCGGCACACAAAAGGCGCTCATCGCGGGACTCAATCCGGTGATGGCGATTTTCATGGGAGTACTGACCGGAATTGGTGGTGGCATATTGCGCGATGTGCTTGTCAACCAAACCCCGACGGTGCTTGAGGCGGATATTTATGCTGTTGCTGCGCTAGCCGCGGGCGTCGTAGTAGTGATCGGATATGAATTGCATTACCCAGCTTTTGCGGTGTTGACCGTGGGCGCACTACTTTGCTTCTGGCTGCGAGTTATGGCGATATACCGAGGATGGCATTTGCCCGTCGCCCAGTCGCAGAATCGACGGGATTGAATGATCGTTTGCTACGTCGCAACTCCTGGAGTTGTTTCAGGGCAGAGCTCGAAGCCAAGAGGTTCTAGCGGAACTGTTTTGGGCGAGCCTCCATTGCCGCTGACGGGGCTCTGCAGCAACTCGCAGTTGTGGTGTGAAGTCTGATCGGACAGACACGGTAGGAGGAATTCTGAGACAGGTTCCGCAGCTCGTGAAGACTCCAGACAAACAGGCCGGGGGCAGGGAGCTACTACCCAACGAAATCGGAGTCGGAAATCGTCCTGAAGCTTCAGCCCGCCAAGACTCCAACGAACGAAAGCCCGCCCAAGCTCAGCCTGAAAAATCAATGAGCGCTGATGATAGTGATTCCCATCGGCGCAAACGAAACTGGGACTGCAAACAAAGCCGGATATAAGGCCTCGCCGACACTAGCGCATTTGTGCGCAGTCCGGCAATTCTTTGGTGCCACTGCCGTTCGGCGCCGATGGTCGCTCCCAGAAAGAGCGCAGTTACAAGATATGCAACGAAGTGATGCCCAAACCATGATGTCACCGTGAGCTAGAAGTTGAGTTTCAAAGCCACTTGCCCGATGCGTGGTGGCGCTGCTTTCAGAACGTGCCCGAAAGTCGGGCTGTTGATGTTCCCGTCCACCGAGCCGTTCGGATAGAACTGGGCGTGATTGAATGTGTTGAACGTTTCGAAGCGAAACTCGAGCGTTTTGCTTTCAGTGATTTTGGTGATCTTGTGAAGGCCAATATCGAAGTTGTTGATCCCTGGTCCGTAGAAAAACCGTCTCTTCGCGTCTCCCTGTGTGCCTAGAGGATTCGGCGTGAACAGCGATGTATTAAAGTACGGCTGCCCGTTGCGCGGATTGTGATTGATGTGAAGATTCCCTGGAGTGTAGTTCGGCAGGTCGATGCTGACGGAGTTCACCCCGTTGTTTTGAACGTAGACCAGGGCGTTATCACCGAAGCTGGCGAATGTCACGGGCAGGCCCGTTGCAAGGCGACTGATGCCGGACAGAGCCCATCCTTCGGTCCAGCGATTGGTTTTTCCAGTCACCTTCGCGAATGGAAGTTGATAGTTGTAGCTCACAACAAAATTGTGTTTGATATCAAACGCCGAGGGGGCGTGTTCCATCCCATAGTTATAGGGATACACCTGTTCCTGAATGCTCGAAGAGAGGTCGAGGGACTTGCCATAGGTGTAGCTAGCAAGCAGCGTGAGAGGTCCGGTCGTGCGTTTCAGAGTGAGTTGCAAGGCGTTGTAGTTGGCGTTGCCCATGTTCTTGTACCAGGCATCGGTACCGATCGTGTTGGGAAATGGACCGCGTGTCCCGTTGACGATCGTTCCGTCTGGTCGCGTGAATACGTTGTTCTCCAGAAACGGTCCGTAGGTTGGAGAACCCGGAGCCACATCTTGCGGCTGGCTCAGACTCATACAGAGAGCAGGACTTCCCGGATTCGCTCCGACCACGGTCAGCAGGTGCCGGCTCTCGGATCCAATGTAGCTGGCACTAGCCAGCATGTTCGACCCGATCTGCCGCTCTACGCTGAAATTGAGTGACATCGTGTACCGCGTCTTATTCTGATACCAGACGCTGCCCGCCCCGCTAATGGGTGTGTAGCGTGTCCAATTCACGTTCGTGTCCGGGTTCTTGGGAGAAACGTTGTAAGGAGGAACGTTGACCGGGAACTGCTGAATGTATTGTGTCCCCGTGAGTGCGCCAACGAAGGGAGTGCTCATCAGAGGCGGTTCGGGGCTCGTGTAGGTCAGTCCATAGGGCGGATTGCCTGTTGGATAAGCCACCGTCAGTCCCTCGGGTGACGTGAAGAATCGCCCGGCGCCGAAATGAATGCTCGTTTTGCCAGGCCCGCCCGTCAGCTTGCTCAGGAAACCATCTGACCAGTTAGGAGAATAGGCGAGACCAATACGAGGCGAAAAGTTATCTTTTGGAGTGGGCGCAATTCCCGCAGGGATCGTCTGGCCGTTCGGCAAATGATCACCCGGTACGAGATATCCGAGCGGCGCACCGGGGAAGGTCTGCGATTCTACTCCGGGAATGAGAGTGGTGGTTTGATGATGCATCTCCGCCCAGGGTGTTACGTAGTCCCAGCGCACGCCGTAGTTCAGAGTCAGATTCGTCTTAATGCGCCAGCTGTCCTGGGCAAAGATTCCCCCGTCTGCCGCGCTCTCGTAGAAGGGCGGGGAAGACTGTTGCGAATAGAAATCGGGTAATCCCAACAGAAAGTCGCCGAATCCGTTTCCGGTGGACTGAGTTCCGGAGCCAAAAAATGAAAACGTCCCATTCGCAACCAGATCGGGCGACTGTTTCACCTTGTACCAGAGGTACTGTCCGCCGATCTTCAAAGTGTGGTTATCGATGACCTTCGAGAAATTGTCGGCAACCTGATACGTGTTGTTCACCTGTGCCAGAAAGAACGGGTTGGTTCCCACGGTGAACGAATTGAAATAAAGAGTCTCAACCCCGGGAAATTGAGGGAATCCCTGCTGAATGCCTTGCGCACCGCCGGAGATGCCCTGATCCGCCAAACTGATTCCCACGCCTCCCTTGGGAACACCAAGCGTATTGTTCAAGCGCGTGTAGCTGAAGTGAGCCTCGTTGACCATGCTCGCACCAAGAGTTTTAGTGTCTCGCAAGACGAGGACCTGGTACGTGCCGTTTGAAAGCGCATCGTAGGCGCCGGACGGGCCGGGAACGGTCGCGCCGCCAAAGCCGACCGGGTAGGGATCGTCGAGGTTGTAGCGATCGAGGAAGTAGTACGCGGACAGGTTCCCGTTCTTCGTGGTGTCAGAGTCAATTCTGACGGAGCCTTTGTCGTCGTTCGTTCGCCGTTTTTCCGCGCCAGATGAGAACTGATTACTCCCAACATTGGGGGAAGGAATGAACCGCAGCATTTTGGTTGCCGGAAGTCCCAATGCTTGTTGAGGAATGATCGCATTGGGAAACACACACTGTGTGTTCGAAGCGCAGCCGGGCGCGTAGAACGACTCGCCGCTATTCACCTGATATCCCACGCGGCGGGAAAGAGTTTGGGCTAAAGAGGCTCCGTTAACCTTGCCGGTAAGGGAACTAGCCGAATCAGAAAAGTTTCCGGTGCGGTTGAGCAGCGAAGGCACACTCACGATGCCGGTCTCAATCCCTTCTACGGTTCGCTGGCCTTGGTAGTCACCGAAGAAAAACAGTTTGCCCTTCTTGATCGGCCCACCGAAAGTGCCGCCATACTGGTTCTGCTGAAAGGTAGACCGCTCCGGTGAAAAGTATCCACGAGCGTCCAGAGCCGTATTGCGAAGGAACTCGAAGACGGAGCCGTGAAACTGGTCTCCGCCGGATTTTGTTACCACGTTAATCAGGCCACCGCTATAGCCGCCATATTCGGCGTCCGCGTTGCTGCTGATGATTCGGAACTCCGCAATCGAATCCAGGTTCGGGATGATTCCAGCCTGTTGCCCGATTGATTCCTGGACGCTGGCTCCATTCAGGAAAAAGCCATTGGCGGACTCGCGCTGTCCGTTGATGGAGAACTGCCCGGTGTTTTCATTGCCCGCAACCGGGACTGTCCCGAACCCGCCGCCAGAGCTGCTGTTGGCAGCGCCGCTGGTTGTGATGGGTGACACTCCAGCCTGGGTGGCCAGCAGGTCCGTGTAGCTCCGTCCATTGAGAGGCGCTTCGGCCACGTGCTGGCTGGAAATTGTTTCTCCAATCTCAGCGTCGGACATCTGAATTGTGACAACGCTGTCGTTGACCTCGACGGTCTCGGAATTCTTTATCTGCAAGGTTCCGTCGATTTGCAGGGCGCTGTTTACGTCAATCACCACGCCGATCTTCTTATATGGCTGGAAGCCCGAAGAATCGACCTCAAGTTCGTAGTGCCCAATCGGAACGACTGGGAACGAATATTGCCCCTGGTCGTTGGTGGTTGTTGTCTCTTTGATCCCGTTGCCCACGTTGTTGAGAGTGACAGTGGCGCCAGCGACGAATGCGCGACTGGGATCGCTGATTATCCCGGAGATTCTTCCTGCCACATCGGCCCATGCAATATTGAGTAAGAGACAAAACACAACAACCACCCATGAAAGCCGTTTCATCGCTAAGCAAGCCTTGATTTTCCTTTCTTCTCTCCTGATTGCGGTGATGGACAACTGGCCGGCGAAGAGGCCCTTCTTTGCGACGGGCTCCGCCGGGCCTTCCGGTTCACATTCGTTATTGGTCTCGCGAATCGGTGCGGCTATCTCCACGTCAACGAAGCTGCGGAGTTCGGGATTGATCCAGACTCGATCGAGTGGATGCGCTGGATTTCCGGTCTCGATCCAAACGCAATAGAGTGGGTTACGATTTAAGGTTGGAATAAATGTGTTCGTCATCGTTTCCTCCTAGCAGAGACACGTATCCTGTCGGGCGTCCGCCTGTTGAGCGGCGTTCGGAGACGGTCTCGGCAAATAAATTTGGTTAGGAGGAGTGAGTCGAGCCGTTCAGATACGGCGGGATTCGCTCGCTCAGGTCACAGGTCAAGTGCTGTGGCGAGCGAGGAGGAGATGGCCTACAAAATGCTAGGTGCCTCTTCTACACCGCTGTTACAGCACAGTTCAGCCCTCCGGCTACCCGGAGGTTCTTGCGCAGATTCAATGTTCATAGTGCTTCTATATTCTCCGTTGAGTTCCCTCTGGGAATCTCGACTCGATTCTTATATCATATCCCCCTAGCATATAGGCAAGGAAAAAATGTCACATCTTGAAAAAGAAAAGCAGAAGCTGATCGCTCGCATTAAACGCATTCGTGGGCAGGTTGACTCCATCGAACGTTCGTTGACGACGGACGACGACTGTGCAGATGTCTTGATGCTCTTGGCCAACGTGCGTGGCGGGATCAACAGCCTCATGGCTGAGGTTCTCGAAGACCACATTCGTCTCCACATGTTGAGCGATGAAAAGAGTTCAATGCCGACTGCAGAACTCGCAGAAGATCTTATTGGTCTGGTCAGAGCGTACCTCAAATAATTTCACCGGACGGAGCCTGGAGACGGAAGTGGAGTTAGCGGGCCGGTTGCATTGGTCACGGCCGTTGTACTTCGTCTCCGGCCGCATCTCCAGACTTTCATCCAATGAACTCGACAACGCCCCGACCCCGTACGGGTCGTTCCTGCTGATATAGAACATGCAGTTCTGGAACAAGTAACGGCAGTTCATTCCTGACCAACGGATTGGCACTGACGCCCCTTAACCCTCCGTCAGGATCCCACTGGAGGCTCATCTTGCAGATAAGCAGACCGCCCGGTTTCAACGCGGAAACCATCCTGGGGAAGAGATTTCGGTCCAGGTGATAAAACAGGACGATCAGATCAAAACGTGTGGGTTCAAATTTGTACTCGGCAGCGTCTCCTACGAGAAGGTCGAGCTTGACGTGCGACCCTGCACTTCAGGTTCTAACGTGGAGTCTGTACCGCAGGCCCGATCTGGCAGACTCCGCGAGGGGCCTGCACTCCGCTGACCCGGCTTGGTTGGCGACAATGGTTTGATGTTCGAGACCGCGCCCTCCAGTTCACTAGTGAGCTTTCGCGGCGGCCGTCTCGTCGTCTTTGCTGGGCTTCTGTAGAAGGGAGACAAGCGGAATCAGACAGGCAAACGCGACAGACATCAGCCAGAAGGTATGGACGTAGCCAAGTACGGTCGCCTGAAGGTCGACTGTCGCAGAGAGTTGGGCAGGCGCTTGGTGATGCTTCGATGGCGTGTGATCCCATGGCACGAAAGCTGCTGGTCAGTAAGGCCAGCTGACGCTCAAAGAACGGATTGGCGTGATTGGTGTGCGTCGTCAGATTGGCTCGCGGAATCTGCGATTGCCGGAAGGTGAAGGTGTTGAGGATGGACACCCCGAATCGATCCGCCGATATTTCGAGAGAAGCTGCTCAATCCGGAAACCTGATTGTTCCGCAACTGAACCACGTGATCCGATCCGAAGGCCTCGAGCCGATGAAACGGGTGCCACAAGCGACTTCCGGAACTCATTGCGCAGTCGTCGAACGCTCCAGGTGGCGCCGGAGTTGTAGCGCGGCCACAGAGGCAGGCAAGCTTTATTTAAAATAATATTGCCGTCACGCGGGAATAATTTTCGCGCCGCGGCAGTTGTTCTCCGTGGAGGGCTAGGAGGTCGTGGAGAAAATGGCTGAACGTGCGCCGGGTCGATCAAAGCCGATTTACGGGATAGCAACGAAGCAAATATTTCAACCGATGCGCAACATGTCGCCGCGCGAGAAGGCGGCTATTAAACCGGAGGGTTGGGGTGGTACGTATATTTCGGAATCAGATCGTCAGGTTCATTGTGTTCACGTCTTTTTATCTCACGCTCGCAGTCGCGTTCAGCGGGGCTTTGTTGGCAGCCCAGGATCTGTCAACATCGCCAGTAGATCCTAAAGCGGCACTGAGCCCGCTCGTTTTCGATGTTTCGTACTTCAAATCAGTAAACCCTACATTCGCACACCTGACGGATGCGCAGGCAACAAGCCAATGGCTCAACCATGGCGCCGCCGAAGGACTCAGGGCGCACCCGCTTTTCTGGAGCAAGCAGTATTTGGCTTTCTATGCGGACCTGCGGGCGGCATTCGGCGCCACGAATTATCCTGCCGCGATCGAGCACTATGTATCTACCGGGCACAGCGAGGGACGCGAAGGAGTTCTGGCGCTGACGCCGAATGTCTTCGATCTCTTTTATTACAAGTCCACGAATCCCGAGGTCCAATCACTTTCAACAATGCACGCCGAGACTTTTTGGATTGAGCACGGCATAGCTCTGAACCAGCATGCCCATCCGCGCTTCTTCGCTCCAGACTATCTGTTCTTGAATCATGATAAAGAGCTTCTCTTTGGTCCCGCAGGAGTCCTCCCCGCCATCGACGACTTCGCACTTACGGGATCGAATCCGGCCCCCAGCGGCGCGCCCAGAATCGGTATTTTTTCTCTCGCTCCCTGGGTGTTTGATCCGGCTTATTACATGAGCCGGCATCCAGGGCTTAAATCGCAAGATCAAGCGGTTGCCGCATGGCTCAACGCGGGCATCAAGAAGGGCGATAAAGGATCGAATCTGTTCTCGGCGGTGGAATACCTGGCGCAGTATCCCGACCTGCAGAAGGTATTCGATTCCCAGGGTTATCTCGGCCTGCTTCGCCACTACGTTCAATTCGGGCGACGTGAAGGACGAAGAGGTCTCTTTGCGATTGATCAGTCCTATCTCTCAAAGATTCCCACATCAGCCGGACTGACGATCAAGCCAGGCGACACCGTTGAGAAATTCACCTCAGTTACCGGCAAGGAAGTGACTGTCACCATTCAGGCCCCGGCCCCGAACGACAAAGTGTACAACGCAAAAATCAATAATCCGGACGCGGATTTCCCAGCTGCGGTTGCCGCGGCAATGACGCAAGGCGCGGGCATCGTCTTGATTCCGCGCGGCACCTACGTGTTCAAAGGCACGCAGGTGGACTGCAGTCCGACGGGCAGTTGTGCGAATTGGACCATCAACAATCCGACCGACCTCATCATCGACGGCCAGGGATCGACCCTGCAATTCAGTAAACTGGCGACCTGGAGCATACTGGTCAACCAGCCTACCAGGGTACTGTTCAAGAACTTCGTCATCGACTGGCCTGATCTTCCCATTTCGGCTCTTGGAACCATTGTTGCCGGTTCTACTCCTGGCCAAAACCTTTTGCAGATGAGTTCGGCCTTCCCCTTCGACCCTGCAAAGACAATCGACGCGATCACCGACTGGAATGAAAAAGACAACATCTTCGGCAGAGAAACCGCGACTCAGAGGTTTTGGTCTGGGCCCGCAAGTTCTCCGCCTGTCTATCAAGGCAACCTGACGTATTCGGCGCCGGAATTCTCGGGATTCCCCGTAGGCCAATCGGTGTTGGTTGACTACTACCACGGAGAGGCGAACGGCTTCGGAGTTGCTGGCGCCAGCGACATCGCATTCGAGAATGTCATCATCCATTCCGTTCCCGGCTTCGCATTCTTCATTTCGGGCGCTCGCGGGATACGGTTTTCGAGATGCGAAATCGGCCGTTCTCCGGGTAAGCTTACTTCCAGCGCCTCGGATGGTATTCACTTCGAAAATGTACAGGGCGACGTCCTGATCGAGGACAGTACGCTTTCCGACGAATTAGACGACTCGATCAACCTGGCCACCGAGACGATGGTTACGGTGCAGCGGGTCGATGGAACGCACATCACGGCAGCCACGCCGGAGTTTCCAGTGAGTGTCGGCGATCCTCTGATGTTTTCAAATTCGGCCTGGGGCTTATTGGGCTACGCAACGGCCACTCAGGTATCGACGAACGCAGATGGTTCGGTGAACGTGACTTTAAGCGAAGAGATACCGCATCTCGCGACGGATAGCTGGCAAGAGGATCTGAACTTTATGGGTCCCCGCTGGATCATTCGGAACAACGTCTTCCACAACGGTCTTGGCCGAGCTGTTCTGCCCCAGTCGCCGTACGGAGTGCTCGAAAACAACGTCATGAGCGATATGTTCCACTACCCTATCTTCATCGGAATTCTGCAAGATGTCCCCCCGTCCGCAACCCCTGGAGTGCAGGACTTGCAGGTGCTGAACAACCAGATTTCCACCTCAGGGGCGAAGGCAGGCAGTGCGTTTATTCCCGGCCAAGTGAGCGGTTTGCCGGGAGCCATCCTCATTGGAACCTGGCTCAATAACGGGCTTTTTGACGAAAGTGGCAGTACAGACGTTCCGGTCAATCAAGACATCGTCCTTTCAGGAAACAGTGTGCGTGATGTTCCCGGCCCAGCAGTCTTCATAGGTTCCGCGAGCAAGGTCTCGGTGAGCGGAACTCAAGTTGAAGACTCCAACCGGAGGGCTGAGCATTACTTCCTGGGAACTGCGAGCACCGCAGGCTCAATCGTAGTGAGCCAGACTCATGACGTAACCATAACCGGGACCGAAATGACCGGCGAAAAGACTGGACCTATTTCCATTGATCACCATTCGACTAGCGAAATCAAGGTGGAGAAACGGGACCGGTAACACTCATTCACTTGACCCCTAAACTTTGCTGCAGGCATGTTTCGGGCGCGTCTTGTCCGGCGCGTTCGGTTTTTCTTGGGAGAAATTTGAAGATGAAACCAAGGTAGCAACAAACGAAGCTGAGAACGGCAAACAACGCCGGATCTTGAAGACTTGGACGAACGGTTCCGCTGCGCTCAAATCCGTGTGCCGTAAATGTGCCGCGGGGTTCGCAAAGCCGCGAGTTTTTCGAGGTTTTTGAGGCACCTCGGAACCTTCCGTGCGAGCTTTTGTTGTGGGTAAACGATTGATTCATTTAGGTGGACGGCACTTTCTCTAGTAGCATGAAACCTGCCTTACAAGCAGGAGGTCGCAGGTTCGAGTCCTACACTGCCCACCAATTCTCTGAAGCCCCCAATAAAATCAGCGGCTTAGGATAGTGTGGCTCGTGGCCGACCACCAGCCAGTACTCCTCTTGCCTTGAGGACAGATTGCAAACTGTCCATCCCAATCGATCTTGAACGCGCTCAGATCGTAGCCGCTTTTGATGTGATTGCGCGGATTGTTCTGTTTCACCGGACCGACAAGTTCAATGCCATGATTCTTTCGGCTATCGAGCACGATTTGACTTCCTATATAGGAACCGTCCACAAGTTGGCGCTTCGGCAGGAGCTTTCGTCCTGCGAGCTCGTTCTGCCTACGGGCGATGTGGGCAGCGTCCGGAGCCTGCGCGGTCGGTGTCGACATTAATGATCAAATGCGGCACATCGGGCGAGCAGACCTCTGTGATGTGAACTTTATAGCCGACCCACTCCCTTGAGCGTTTTATGCAATAGCGCGCGTCGATATCGTAGGCTGAGTCGATCCGGACTGAAACGGGCGGAAGGCTACTGGCGTGACGCCAACGCACAAGTCCATTGTCTGAAGCTGCAACTGCGATCAATCTTCGCATTCACTTCATCGCTGGCGGCTTTCATCTTGTTGTCGCACCCGATCCCGACATCGAGAGGATCGTCACCGCGCTGAATGATCGGTTCAAAGTCGAATACGTTGCCCCCGGTCACTGCACCGGAGAGCCAGCGTTCACAGCCCTAAGAAAAACCTTCGGCGATCACTACCTTTATGCGGGGTTGGGCACAACACTAACGACAACACACGCGGGACGACCGTGATCTTTGGTTCCAAAAGTCCCCACAGACCACCTACCCCGGTGGCTGGGAGCGCATCGCCGCGCTGTAGAATCCAACCCGGTCAATGGAGTTCTTTACTTCGTGTACCAATCGGAGTGCGCCGAACATCGACTGCAAGAAAGGCACCGGGTTTCAGTCCACTGGTGCCGGCAGGCTGGGCAGACGCCTCCGGTCTCGAACGTGTTCCACTCATAGCCGCAGGTGCAAGACCACTTGCTTTACGGGGCGACCAGCCGCACGGTGGGCAACGGATGCGCGGACCTGACGGATCGAGACTTTTGTCTTGCCCAAGGTCGCGATCTGGAATTATGACCGGATTGTTTGATATGGGAGGCATGCCCGCTATTGTGACGTATGCCTGGAGGGGTGTTCACGATAAGCGGGGTTAGGCTGTTCACGCTCCGAACTGCCGCAAGTGATGGTCCATGTGAAGGTATCCCAAACGCATCCATTCCTTCTCGGACATCTTGCCAAACTGGGGATGAACCTGCCACTGGAAGTCTCTTGGCTGTCGCGTATAGCAATCCACGAGACGCTGTAGCTCGCGCACGTCATTGTGGAATTCTACGGGCGGAGTGCCGCCTGCGTGTTGGGCTAGCTCCGGCACGGTGTTAAATCCTTTCGGCCAAGGCATTGGTGCCCAGAGCGCAACCCGCTTCAGCAGGCTGCGGGGATAAGGCAGGCTTGCCGGGCTCACAGGTTTCAAGCCCATGTACATCTTGAATCCATCGCTCAAGTGACAGACCATCTGGTGAGCGGACATCTTTCCCCAGAGGCGCAAGCTAGTGGGACGAACTCCTTGCAGCCGGGCGATGATCTCTTCCTTGTCTTTCACATTGAGCAGAGTCTTCACCTTGCGAATATAGTGCAGTGCTCCTCAACCTGAAGATCAGTGCGGCATCAAACCTTACCTGCCCAACCTTTAGTCCCCAGAAGAATACCGTGGTTGCGGCGCCTCGTTGATGTCAAAGGTGTGCAGGGCAGTCCAGTCGAACTGTCTTTGAATCTGAGTCAACGAAGGTGTGCGGACTTTCGCATAAATCTGCACCGCGAAGAGGATGTTATGCTTTGCGAATTGACGGGCAATTCGGTCAACGACTGCTGATTGGAGGAGTGATAGGGCGAAGGTCCAAGCCTTGCGTTTCATCCAGGCCGTGCCCCACGGAGGCGCGACAAAGGCGACGGTACCTCGATCCTCTGGCACTTGGCGCTCACCAAAAAGCCTTACATAAGGCGTCAAAGATTGTGCTCTGGACGTCCGCAGCAATTTATGTTGTCGGTTTGTTTGTGGCGTATGTGTTGGGGCCGATATTGAGCAGGCTTGACCGATAGGCGTCATTCATAATGCCGGTTTCCCCAGATGGTCACGGGGTGCCCTCCGAATTGTTCGAATTCATCCACTTTTACCAGCCACTCCATGTCGTCGATCACTGATTGGTACTTTGCGTGGTAGTAGACGACTTTTATGTCCCGCGGATTGTGAGAGAGTGAGGCTTGAATGTTCGCCAGGGTGTCACGCAGGCTTTCGGGCCCAAAGGGATTGAACATGAAATAAATGGTTCCATCGGACAGGTCTGCCGTCGTTGCATCTCCGCGAACGATCTCAATCGGTGCTTTTCTTCCCCGGAGGCTCGCCGCATTCCGGCGTGCGATTTGGCACAAGGGTTCCTGTAGTTCTACGCCCACGCACTTTCGCACCGGTTGTTGAGCGGCCACGCACAGGATTCTTCCCATCCCGCAACCGATGTCATAAAACACGTCCTCCGGCCCCGGACTCAACACTTGCAAGATTTTTCGGACGTGCTGGTAGCCGATGGTTGCGTAACGCCAGTTGTCACCATGCCTCGCGTTGTCGGAAGCAGGGCTTCTCCAAGGTTCTTGCTCGGAAATGACCGGGCCTTCAGGTCCTGTCCGGATGCCCAGCATGAGGTCATTGCACTCGGTCCATGCCTGGCTGAGCAAGTTCTTAAGAAGCGTTTTCACCAGTGTAAATCTCTCCTTTTTCCTCAGAAAGAGACAGCATTTTACACCACTGGTTTCTTCGCGATGTTGCTCCATGCTAACGCTTGATCGCTTTGGGCAGGTCGAAGATAGAATGATACGGTTGCCAAAGACACGAGGGAAAACTTGCCGACAAGAGCCGCCACCGGTTTTCATACCGAGCAGTCAAGACATCTTTATGAGCGCGCGGCCCGGATCCTGATTGAGGGGGGAAGTTCTCCCTCGCGCGGGCCGGTGAATTACGGCGAGTATCCCATTTTCATGCAGCGCGCCCAGGGATCCCGTCTGTACGACGTGGACGGCAACGAATACATCGACTGGATGATGGGCTTCGGCGCCCTGCCTCTGGGGCACGCTGATCCCGA
>Ga0307477_10001941_pt1 | contig 16432 bp, 17 predicted proteins | sample atmos_gasesECM2C_FD_203316 | JGI IMG/M metagenome (GOLD analysis project Ga0307477, IMG submission 203316) | Hardwood forest soil microbial communities from Morgan-Monroe State Forest, Indiana, United States - atmos_gasesECM2C_515 | ecosystem: Environmental > Terrestrial > Soil > Temperate...
GCTATCGTGATCGCGTCGTTGCTTTCGACGATCCGGTCAAACCCGGCGCGCGCAATGCAAGGCTCACGACACAATAGGAAAGCGGAGGATCGGCACGGATTCGCCCTTTGGTGCCGTCGGCCGGGCGGTGGCCGGGATTCTCAGTGCAGTGGATAGCCTCGATAACCTCAACCGTGGGAACAATCTGGCGGCGGCGGAGCTGGCTTTATCCGCATCAGCCCTTCTCGGCTCGCTTGGTCCTGGAGTCTATCAGCGCGCCGAGTTTATCAATTCATTTAACTGTAACAGATATCCGTTAATCGTTTTGTCACGTTAATGACGACGGCGGTCATGCATGGCGCAGCTTGCAACGAGGTCCGGAATGACGGCGGAGCTTGATCAAATCACTGTGCAGAAAGCCTATGCATTCTGGGCGCCTATTTACGACCTCGTCTTCGGCGCCCTCTTCGAGCGGGGGCGTCGGGCTGCCATCGCGGCCGCGGAACAGATCGGCGGACGGATTCTCGAAGTCGGCGTCGGCACTGGGATCTCCCTTCCGCGCTACTCCCCCTCCAATCGCGTCGTCGGGATTGATCTCTCCGAGCCGATGCTGCGCCGGGCGCAGGAACGGGTGGCGGAACTCTCCCTCGGGAACGTCGCGCGGCTGGAAGTGATGGATGCCGAGCATCTGTCATTCGCGGACGCTTCGTTCGATGTGGTCGTGGCGCATTACGTCGTTTCCACCGTGCCAAATCCCGAGGCAGCACTCGACGAGTTCGCCCGTGTCCTCAGACCAGGCGGCGAGATCGTCCTCGTCAATCGTGTCGGGGCGGAGACGGGCTTGCGACACTTGGTGGAAAAGATGTTGCAGCCCATCGTTCGCCGGCTCGGTTGGCGAACGGAGTTTTCTTGGAACCGATTCGCGCGTTGGACCGAATTGCGAAATGATGTGCACCTGATCGAACGTCGGCCCATGCCGCCGTTTGGTCATTTCTCGCTCCTGAGGTTCGGAAAATCCGATAAGGACCGAGTTGGCGATAACGGTCCCGGGCCGTGATTGCCCGTCGCCGAGAAATCGGGTCGCCGTCGCCGTTCCAGAACGCGGATGTGCACTGCATATCGTCGATGCAAAAGGGGAAATCTGCAATGACTGGCTTTCTTCAGACACTCAAGATGCAGCGTTGGGACGATCATCGCTATTATCACCACAGCCTCGTCAATCAGTCGCTTCACCTATTGAGCGCGAGCACCTTTGTGTGCGCCTACGTTCTGATGTTTTGGGATCCGTGGGCGGCGGCGCTGATCGGATGGATGATTTCGATGACAAGCCGTCAGATTGGGCACTTTTTCTTCGAACCAAAGGGGTACGATTCGGTCAACGAAGCGACCCATGAATACAAAGAAGAAATCAAGGTCGGCTACAACCTCAAGCGTAAAGCCGTGTTGCTTGCGATTTGGGCATTGTCCCCACTCGTGCTCTATGTCGAGCCGACGCTGTTCGGCCTCATCAAGCCATACGCCGACGCTCCGGAATTTATTCGCCGCACCGGACAAATTTGGCTTCTTATCGGTGTTTCCGGCCTGGTCTTCCGAGCGGTGCAGTTATTCTTCATCAGAGATGTGCAGACGGGCTTGGCCTGGGCCACCAAGATCCTTACCGACCCGTTCAACGACATCAAGCTCTACTACAAAGCGCCGCTTCGTCTGCTGCGTCACGAGACGATGGACGAGATGCGGACGGCGTAGCGCTTCCATCGTGTCGAGATTCGATGAGCAATCATCTCACGCAAAATCCGGCGCTTGATTTTGCGGTTCGTAATGCGCGGATCTGCCCACCACCAGCCGGCTCGCTGCATCGCTTCAGCTGCCGCAACGAAGCGATCGGCGACGGCATCGAACTCGACTTCCGTGTAATTCAGGCTGAAGATAAGTCTCCCAGTGCCGACCCAGCTCAATGCCAGACCCGCCTCGCGCAGGTAATACTGGAACATCCAATTGTAAGCCGAAGGTCGGGTATAGAATATCGTCCAAATCGACGAGAGATTCGCCACCTGGACGGGCAACCCGCGATCGCGCAGACGCCGATTGAGATCGGCCGCCCGCCCGTTCCAGTTGACATCGAGATCACGATACAACGAGCTGATCGCGGGCTCTTCCAAAGACCGCAGGAATTCGTTCATCGCCGCCATCACGTAGGGATGCGAGTTGAACGTACCGCGCGCAAAGCAGATGTCGGCTGGCCGATCGTCCAGGAAGCGCTTCATGAACTGTTTCCGGCCGCACACGGCGCCGATTGGCAGCCCCCCGCCGAGCGTCTTGCCGTAGGTCACGATGTCGGCCTTGACGCCGAAATATTCCTGTGCACCGCCTGGTGCCAGCCGGAAGCCGACGAATACCTCGTCGAAGATCAAGACGATGCCGCGCTCGGTACAGATCGCACGGAGTTGTGCCAGCCACCTGGCGTAGCCCGCGCGGTCGAAATGCGCGGACCGTGCGCTGTCGACCAGGGTCGAATCGGCGGGCGCGGCGCTGTTCGGGTGCAAGGCCTGCAGGGGATTGACCAGCACGCAGGCGATGTCTTTACGGGTGCGCAGCACTCGGAGAGAATCGTCGGACATCTCCTTGAGTGTGTAGGTTTCGTGCGGCGGCACCGGATTGCCGACGCCAGGCTGCACATCGCCCCACCAACCGTGATAGGCGCCGCAGAAGCGCACCAGGTGCGAACGCCTTGTGTGGAAGCGCGCGAGGCGCACGGCCTGCATGACGGCTTCGGTCCCGGACATGTGGAACGAAACCTGGTCCATCCCCGAGAGGCGCGTAAGACGGATGACGTTGTCGGCGACCACCGGATGATAGGAGCCCAATATCGGGCCGAGTGCGCACACGCGCTCCCGAGCCCGGTCGATGCATCCCTTGTAAAAGTCGTAGCCGAAAAGGTTCACGCCATAGGAGCCGGTAAGATCATAAAACGAGTTTCCGTCGAGATCGGTCACGGTTACCCCGGACGACGCTTCGAGAAACGCTCCAACCGGCAAACGGCTGCGCACGAATCGACTGAATTGAAAAGGTATGCGGTAAGTCTCGGTGAACTGCAAATCCGAGATAAGGCACGTGACTTCGGTGGTCAGCTGCAATGTTCGGGCGTACCGCTTGCGATAGAGCTCGGCCAGCCGTTCAAAATCCGCGCGTCGCTGCGCGGCAACCGAGTCCGGAGCGCCGTCGACCGCGAAGAACCGAGCGTCGTCGTATTGGTAGAATGGCACCAGCGAAGCCACCCGCCGGGCGATTCGCGCGTGTCCGTCGAGCGACGGATGCTTGGCCTTCGACAGTTGCAGACGCGACCTCAGCATAATCGACGGTACGGCCACGGCGAAGACCCCCAGTGCATAAAATGCAGCTGTCGGAATGGCTGGCTCCTTCGCTGCAGTCAATACGCGATCATTTTTACAAATATATGACAGTGCGAACGGAACTCGCCCGGATTTCTCCGCAGAGAGAACTGAACTTTCTGCTCACGAATCGCATTCCGCGTCAACTCTTTACTCGATTCATGGGTTGGTTCAGCCGGATCGAGCACCCTCTTTTAGCCCGAGCGACGATCGCGATCTGGCGGCTGTTTGCTGATCTCGATCTGAGTGAGGCGAAGACGGAACACTTCAGTAGTCTGCACGCCTGCTTCACCCGAGAACTGAAAGCGGGCGCCCGTCCCGTCGACTCCGATCCACGCGTGATGACCAGCCCCTGCGACGCGATCGTCGGCGCGTCCGGGCGCATTCATGGTGACGAGCTGATCCAAGCGAAGGGATTTCCGTACTCGCTGCACGAGTTGCTGCTCAATCCAGCCGCTGTCGACCTCTATCGCAACGGCCAATATGTCACGTTGCGGCTGACTTCGAGCATGTATCACCGCTTCCATGCGCCGTACGATTGCATGGTCGACAAGGTGACGTACATCTCCGGCGACACATGGAACGTCAATCCGGTTGCGCTTCAACGCGTCGCCAAGTTGTTCTGCAAGAACGAACGCGCGCTCATTCGCACCGTGCTGCGCCCGTCAGGTCATGTCGTCACATTGGTGGCGGTGGCCGCGGTCCTGGTAGCGAGCATTCGGCTGCGCTTCCTCGATGTTTTGCTGTGCATGCATTACCGAGGGGAGCCCGAAATTCCCTGCCAAGCTCGGCTCGACAAGGGTGAGGAGATGGGTTGGTTCGAGCACGGATCGACCATCATCGTATTTGCACCGGGGGGCTTCAGGCTCTGTGAAGGCATTGCGGAGGGGGCCACGATCCGCATGGGACGGCCTCTGATGTGGCTGTCCTGAGCGGCGGATCACGACGATGCGAATCCTGATCGCGACCGACGCGTGGCACCCGCAAATCAATGGCGTCGTGCGAACCCTACAGTCTCTCGCCGCTGCTGCGCGAACATTTGGCGCAGAGATCGAGTTTCTGACGCCGGAAGGGTTCCCGTCATTCCCGCTGCCGACCTACCGCAGTATCCGCTGCGCCCTACCAGATCCCCGCGAAATCGCGCGCCGGATCGAACGAGCCGCGCCCGACGCGCTGCACATTGCGACCGAGGGACCTATCGGGCATATGGTGCGACGCTATTGTCGCAACCGGAGGCTTCCATTTACGTCGAGCTACATGACGCGGTTTCCGGAATATATTTCTGCAAGGCTGCCGATTCCCATTTCATGGAGTTACGCGGCTTTCCGCCGCTTTCATGGCGCTGCCGCGGTGACGATGATTTCCACGTCATCCTTGATGCAGGAGCTGAGCAGTCGCGGGTTCAAGAACCTCGTAATCTGGACTCGCGGGGTCGATACCGATCTTTTCCGGCCCGATCGCGCCACGGCACTCAATTTACCCCGGCCAATCTTCGCCAGCGTCGGGCGCCTCGCGGTAGAAAAAAATTTAGCGGCGTTTTTGGCACTCGATCTGCCGGGCTCAAAGGTCGTCATTGGCGCCGGTCCGCAGGCGGCCGAACTCCGACGCCGGTTCCCGAATGCCCACTTTCTCGGCCCGATGGCAGGAATAACACTCGCTGCATACCTTGCTGCTGCGGATGTATTTGTGTTTCCAAGTCGAACCGATACATTCGGCGTGGTTCAGCTCGAGGCGCTCGCGTCGGGTGTACCTGTTGCGGCCTATCCGGTGCCCGGGCCAAAGGACGTGATCGGCAGCCGTCCGATCGGCGCGTTGGACGACGATCTCGGGGCTGCTTGCCTGAGAGCCTTGAAGATTTCGCGCGATGCGTGCCGTGCGTTTGCGCTGATGCATTCGTGGGAAAGTAGCGCACGGCAATTTATCTCGCATTGTCAGCGGTACAAGCCGGTGGCTGTCGAGATGTCCTTCACTGAAGCGGCCGGATAATCGTTTGAACTTCTGCCATTGCGGGCTGAGGGTGTCGGACGACTGGGGCGGGCGCAGAAGCTTCTCCCAAGCCAAGCACTCCGGGAACCCAATCGTATATTGGCTTGTTTTCGGAAATAGCTATCCGGCCAAAGGGACGTCAGTTCCCGGGCGCGCCGTCAACGGAGGATAGGATGCTCTATTGGGCGTTGATGTTTCTGATAATCGCAATCATCGCCGGCTTTTTGGGCTTTGGTGGAATCGCCTTTGCCGCGGCAGGCATTGCAAAGATACTGTTTTTCATCTTCCTGGTCGTCTTCGTGGTGATGCTGCTGACGGGTCTGATCGGCAGAAGAAGCCCGCCTATTTAGCTCCGTGACCATTAAGCGCGGCCCGGGGGCGAGAGGGCGTCCTCGCTCTGAAGCAAACGCCCGTTAGCTTTTCTGTCCCAATGGCCGGTCCTGCGGTGAGTCGTAGCCGGATCGCCCCTTCTCCGAGAGGAAACCCGACGTCGCTCCCGGCATGCTGACCGGCACTTTTTCAACCTGGTGCGTGGGGAAGACAAACAGCACCCGCGCCGGTTCGTCGTAGCGGTTCAGAAAGCCATGCGCGGTCCCGGCCGGAGCCAGCACCGTATGGCCGGGGCCGATCGTCATCCGTTCGCGGCCGAGGAGCGCGTCCAGCCTCCCTGCCTGAACGATGACGGCCACTTCCGTGTGCGGATTGACACATCGCGGTATCCGAGCATTCGGCGCAACGGTCACCTCTTCGATGTGCAGGGACTGGCTTCCACGATCTCTGCCCACGAGGACGCAGGTTTCCAACCCTGGCCCAGAATCGGCCGTTTTGCTCAAGTCCTGCTTACTGATGATTGGCATCGCCGAGATGCCGGAGGAGCCCCGGAAGCCGGGGCTCCTCCGCTGCTGCCTCCAGCCTTGGTTACCGGTTCACCATGTCATAGCTGCGCAGGAACTTCCCGGGTGTCGCATGGGTGCATTGGCTCTCCTCGAACGTGATCCCACCGTTGACGATGGTATAGCGGATGCCTTTGGCCTTTTGGATCAGGCGCCGCTCGCCGCCTGGGAAGTCCGTGGCATAGACCGGGTTGTCATACAGAAAGCCGAGCTTCTCCTGCTCGTAGACGATGATGTCGGCGGCGTAACCCTCCCTAAGGATACCCCGATCGGTGAACCCGGCAATCCAGGCCGGCAGGCCGCTGATCTTGTAATGGGCCTTTTCGAGGCTCATGACCTGACGGTCGCGCGTCCACATCGCCAGCAAATTAACCGGCCAAGTGCCCAGGGTCAGGTAGCGGACATGGGCCCCGCCGTCCGAGACGCACGGGTGGATGTAGGGGTGATTGAGGATTTCCGCGACCGCTCGAGGATCCGTGCCGTTGGTCGGATCGGTGGAGAACTCCGTCCGCAGATCTTCGTCGAGGGCCAGATCCAGCATGGCGTCCATCGGGTGCTTGCCGGTCGCTTCGGCCAGCTCTGCGATGGTCAGCCCCTCGTATTGGAAATTCCTTGGATGCCGGACCTCGACGACGCGCATCTTCGCCCAGTTCGCCGTCACGTCGGCAGTGCCTCCGGTGCCGGCCCAGGCGCCGACATCCCGGCGCATGCGATCGCGCACCCCGGGCTTGTTCAGCTTGGCGATGCGTTCTTCCGGCGTCCCGACAAACGGGTCGATCCAGCCGGGCATCGCGTCAAAGCCGTTGTACTCGGCGAGCTCGAAGACCGGCGACGGCGGGTTCGAGGCCGTCTGGGCGTACATCCATGCCCCTTCTTTGTGCGCGCGCTCGAGAAAGGCGAGCTGCTCCTTGTAGCGTCCCGGAGCCGCCTCGCTCTGGCTCACCGCCCCCCATTGCAGCGGGCGTCCGCTTGCCAGGCACATCTCGATCAGGAAATCCTCGCGACCTTTCCCGGGCGCGTCACCTTCGACCGGATCCATCTGAATGCCGGAACCCGTCGACGTCTCGCCGCCGAGCAGATCGGGTTCGCCGGGCGGCAAGGGCCGCTCGGCGGCACCTCGCGTCCAGCCGATGCTGCCGACGCCAAACTCCGACAGCACCTGCGCCAGAGCCAGGTATTCCTCGTTCGACGCCACCTGACTGGGGATAAAGCGGCCGTCGTCGGGCCGGTTGATCAATGTCTTCATCGACGACCAGCCAAAGGCCCCGGCCGCCATCGCCTCACGCACGAGAGCCTGCATCTGGCGGGTTTCCGCCTCGGTCGCATGCACGCGCTCACGCGAAGCGTCCATGCCCATTACATAGAGCCGCAGCGGGTTGAAGGGCACCAGGGCGCCGACATTGACGCCCAACGGATGCTTGGCCAGGCTGTCCATCCACTGCGGAAACGTCTCCCAATCCCAGCGCAGACCCTGCTCCATCGAGCTGAGCGGGACCGCTTCAATCCGGGTCAGGAGGCGCATCGCGGCCTCTTGATCTTTCGGTTTGCACGGGGCGAAGCCGAAGCCGCACTGGCCAATCGCCACGGAGGTCACGCCGTGCCAGCCTGACATCGTGGCGTAGGGATCCCAGTTCAGCTGCAGATCGTAATGGTTGTGCAGGTCGATGGCCCCTGGGGCCACGATGCATCCCGTGGCGTCGACCTCCTTCTTCGCCGCCGCCTTGATATAGCCGCTGATCATGGCGATCTTGCCGTCCTTGATCGCCACATCGCCTCGGTAGGCGGGTATGCCACCCGTCCCGTCCACAATCGTGCCGTTGCGGATTATCAGATCATACTCGGTCATGTTCTCATCCTCCTCATCCACAGTTGAGGGACTAGTCGATGACAATAAAGAACGTATCGCCGATCTGAAGCAGCCTAGAACTATATCTCGGGGTTGTCACCGACATTTCCGGAACTTCGACGGATCTCTCTAGCGTCCGAACTGGCCGTAATCGGCGACCATATCATTGGCGAGATTGAAGTCGACGCTGCGGCCACCGCATTGCGAAGTCCGGAGCTGAGCCAGTCCCCATCTTCTCGTCTGGTAGTAGACGTAGTAATCCGGCCAAGAAGTTGGGGCACCAAGCCAGCATAATTCAGCAAGCCCAGCCGACAGCAGCATGTTGCAGACCAGTCCGCTGCCATACACCCCTATCCGGTAGCCGAATCCGGCGAGCCTGCCCTTCAGTTCCCGAAAGTAGGCGGCGACATTCGCCAACTCGTAAGCTGCTTGCCACGGGCCATCCACCCCGAAATAGATGGCACTCCCTGGCGGCTGCGAATTTTCGCTGGCGAGGGCGAGCGATCGCTCGGCGTCCTGAAGCCCGCGCAACGGGGTGAACGAGGCAAATTGGTTGTTATGGTGCTGAAAAACGACCGCGGTCTTGAAGCCGTTTGTCAGGATTAGGTTCTGTTCGTCCCTCCGCAGGGTTTTTCCGGGAAGAGTTTCGTCTGCATGGTCGTAGTACCGGATGATGGTCTTGATCCCGATCCCCCGCATCGTGTTCAGGAAGCCCTGGTCGACACGTGCGGATAAATCGACCGCCTCCACCCGGAAAGTGTTGGAGCAATAGTCTCGCGACTGCGCCGCAGGCGCCCAAACGGTCAAGCTCGCGAACACGAGACACACGAGTTCGGCCGATCTCGCGGCCGAAGATCCGGCGGTTCGCACGGGCAAGGTCCCCCCAACGTGCTCACCAACGAATAGACCACACGATGCCCCGTCAAATCAATCGACGGTGAGCGTAGATCAGCACCTGAGCGACGCCATCATGACGGTGCGCCCGGCCGGGCTTGAATCTTCCGGCGACTCTGACGACCTCGTGACTAGCCGATGCAGGTAGCGGGAAGACCTGCTAGGATAAAATTTGGTCAGTCTTCCGGGGTTGCCGCTATGGGTTCGTTCAGCTTGATGCATTGGATCGTAGTCTTGGCCATTATCCTGATCCTTTTCGGCGCCGGGAAGCTGCCCCGCGTGATGGGTGATTTTGCCAAAGGCATCAAGGCCTTCAAGGCAGGTATGAAAGAAGAGGATGAGGCCGAGACGCCGCCGGCGCAAGTGCCGCCGCCAGGTGCGGCGGCGAGCACGGCGGCCCCTGCCGGCGCTGCCGACCGTCCGCGCGAGCACGTCTGAACCCTGCTCGTCGGCTGTCGGCTGCGGCGGCGCTCGGCCGCTTGCGGCCGATACCGAACCACCGCATCGAGATCCGCTCCAGCCCCACGCGCGGCCGTGGGGTCTTCGCACGGAAGGCAATCGCACCGGGAACACTGATCGAAGCGGCGCCGGTCATCGTCATACCGGCCGGCGATTGTCAGGCGCTCGATCAGACGACCATCCACGACTACTACTTTCACTGGGACGGTGATCCCGAGGGCACCGGACGCGGCGCGCTCGGGCTTGGCCTCGTCACTCTGTGCAACCATGCGCGCCGCCCTAATGCGCGGGTCGAAAGGAATTTTGCGAGACGCACCCTCGATCTGATCGCCACCGGCTCCATTGCCCCGGACGAGGAGGTGACGATCGATTACGGCTGCACATTGTGGTTCGAGCCGCGCGACTAGTCGCGGTCGCAATCTTCAAAACTCGTAGGTGTCGATGATCATCGGCTCGTTGCGGGCGGCGGCGACCCATTCCTGCATCGCCGGAAGCGCCATGATCTTCTCGCAATAAGCGTCCGCTTCGCGCTCGAGATCGATCTTGTACGTGCGAAAGCGCGTCACCACCGGCGCATAAGTCGCATCGGCGATACTGAAATGCCCGAACAGGAAATCGCCGTTGCCTTCGCCAAATCGCTTGCGGCAATCGCGCCAGATCGCCATGACCCGATTGATTTCGGCCTGAACCTCCGGGGTGACGCCGCGGTTGGGAAAGCTCGAACGAACATTCATCGGCAGATGGGCGCGCAGAGCCTGAAACCCGGAGTGCAGCTCGGCGCAGACCGAACGTGCGACCGCGCGGGCGTCGTGGTCGCGCGGCCAGAGGTGGAATGTCGGGAAGGATTCGGCAAGGTACTCGCAGATTGCCAGACTGTCCCACACGACGAGCTCGCCATGCTTCAGCGCCGGGACGGTTCCCGAAGGCGAATACTTCATGATCGTCGCCTTGCTCGTCGCCTCGTAGAGCGGGATGACGATCTCGTCGAAAGGCACCCCCGTCTGCTTCAGCACGAGCCAGGGCCGAAGCGACCAGGAAGAATAATTCTTGTTCCCGAGATAGATCGTGAAATCGGCCATATGGCGCCTTTCTCAAGCGAAGGGAAGGTAAATGTGGCGACAATCGGGCCGGCACGCAACGACCGTCGGGGGCGGAGCAGCTCGGAGCCCGACGCAAGGTTCCTCTTTGCAAGCCGGCGAGGCGGCGGCATTCTGCTGCGCAACCGGGCTCCGAGGGTATCGAGATGGCCTTTTCGCTGATTGACGACACCGCCGGCGCGATCCCCGTCGCTGGACTTACCAAGGACCGGCTCGCCGCGTGGCTCGCCGCGGCGCCGAAGCGCGAACGCAACTGGCTGACCGCGATCGGCTTTTCCGCCGAGCAGGGGAAGCTCGCCTTGGTCCCTGCCGACAACGGCCGGCTCGCCCGTGTGGTAGTCGGGCTCGGCGAGGGGAGCGACCCCGGCGCCGGGATGTGGGCGCTCGCCGGTCTGCCGGACGCGCTCCCGGAAGGGAGCTACCGGCTCGAGACCGCGCCCGACGGCGGCGACCCGACGCGACTGGCGCTCGGTTGGGCGCTCGCGACGTATGCCTTCACTCGCTACCGCGTAAAGAAGGCCGCGGCGACGGCACTCGTCTGGCCTGACGGTGCCGATCGCGGTCGCGTCGAGCGGCTCGCCCGCGCGGTGTTTCTCGCCCGCGACCTCGCCAACACGCCCGCGGGCGACCTCGGACCGGCCGAGCTCGCCGCCGAAGCCATTCGCGTCGCCAAAGCCGCGGGCGCGCGGCACCGAGTGATCGTCGGCGATGAGCTCCTCGCCGAGAATTTTCCGACGATCCATGCCGTCGGCCGGGCCGCCGCACAGCCACCGCGCCTGGTCGACATCGTCTGGGGCGAGGCTGCGGCGCCCAAGGTGACATTGGTCGGCAAGGGGGTGTGCTTCGACACCGGCGGCCTCGACCTCAAGACCGCCTCGGGCATGCGGCTGATGAAGAAGGACATGGCGGGGGCCGCGATCGTTCTCGGCCTCGCCCAGGCGATCATCGACGCAAACCTCCCGGTGCGCTTGCGCGTGCTGCTGCCGCTGGTCGAGAACGCCGTCTCGGGCAACGCCGTGCGCCCGATGGACATCGTCCGCACCCGCAAGGGGCTGACCGTCGAGATCGGAAACACCGATGCTGAAGGCCGGCTGATCCTATGCGACGCGCTAGCCGAGGGGGCGACCGAGAAGCCGGCGCTGCTCGTCGACATGGCGACGTTGACCGGGGCGGCGCGGGTGGCGCTCGGCCCCGAGCTGGCGGCGCTCTTCTGCAACAACGACGCGCTCGCCGAGGCACTCCTCGCCGCCGCCCAAACCGAGGACGACCCGATGTGGCGGATGCCGCTTTGGCGCCCCTACCGCAAGATGATCGACAGCAAGATCGCCGACCTCAATAACGTGTCGGAATCGCCGCACGCCGGTGCCGTCACAGCGGCCCTCTACCTGCAAGAATTCGTCGAGCCGGACATCCCTTGGGCGCATCTCGACGTGATGGCGTGGAACCCGCAGAGCCGCCCCGGCCGCCCCGAGGGGGCCGAGGCCACTGCGCTGCGCGCGCTCTACGGCCATATCGCCCAAACGTTCGGGTAGGAAGAGCGGCGCTAGGTCCGGCTGTTGACGCGATAGAAAGGCCGGTCGAGCATGGTCTCGTGCCAGCTGTCGTACCACGCCTGGACATGGGGCTTGATCCTGGCCAAGAGGTCGGCGCGCGCCCGCTGCGCCGGGGTCAGGCCCTTGGCGCAGAATGCGCGCACTTCGCCATAGAGGGCCTCGACATCGATCGTCATTGGCCGGTGGTCCTCGACCACGATCCTGCCGCCGATGACGACGGTCGCGACGTCGGTGCCCATTGCGCGCTCGACGAAGGCCTCGGCGATGTCGAAGCGCGGGTCGATCCAGGGATCGCGGGTGACCCGGTCCAAATCGATGAGGATCGCATCGCCCTTCATGCCCGGGAGGAGAGCGCCGGTCTCACCGGGAAACCCGGCTGCCTGGGCGCCGTTCACGGTCGCGATCTCGAGCGCCTCGTAGGCGCTCAGCGCGGGTGCCGCCAGGTCGAACGTATGCAGGCGATGCACCTTGTGCATCATCCGCAGCTCCATCACGGCGTCCTCGTCGTCGTTGATGGTCTTGTCGTCGAGCCCCATCGCGACATTGACCCCCGCGGCGCGCAGCGGCATGACCGGGGTGATGCCGTTGCGCATATGAAAGTTGCAGCTCGGGTGGCTGGTGACCGAGACCCGCCGGCGGCCCATCAGCTCGATCTCGGGCTCGGTGACGTGAATGGCATGGCCGTAAGCGACATTGCTCTCCACGAGGCCGAGATCGTCGAGCCAGAAAACAGTCGGCTTGCCGTGCCGGCGTAAGCCATAGGCCTTTTGCACCGGCGATTGCAGCAGGTGCATGTGGATCATGGCACCGCCACGTGCCTCCGACTTGGCGCGCACCCGGCGGAGGAACGCCTCGCTGGCACCATGCGCCCAGCACGGCGCCAGCAGGATCCGCGTATCGGCATTGTTGTAGGTGTCGTAGAGCTCGTCGAACAGATCGAAATAATCATCGGCGAACGCCTCCTTGTCGAAATAGACGAACGGGCGCGCCGCTTCCTTCAGATCGGCGGGCAGCGTATCGATGAACTCCTCGCCGCCCATAGCGAGCTTGCTTTCGTCGCGAACCCCGGGTGAGAAGGCGAGCCTGATGCCGGTCGACAGGTACGTCTTGATCGCCGCGTGAGCGCGTCGCGCCCCTTCGGGACCGTCGTCATCGAAGCCGTTGTGGTGCAGCAAGGTGCAACCGCCGCGCAAATGGCGCAGCGCGCAGAGCGACGCCGTCAGCTCGGGCGGCAGGACCGGCATGTACGCCCAGTCGAAGAGGGCATTTTCCAGAAAATCGTTGTGCACCCCTTTCTGGATCGGCGAGAGGCCGCGCCCATGGCTGTGAGCGTCGACCAGACCCGGCAGCAAGAGCTGGCTGCCATCGCCGATCACCCGCGCGCCGGAGTATTTCGGCGCAAGCGCGGCGAAGGGCCCGGTCTCGACGACCGTGCCGCGGGTGATCGCGACGGCTCCGCCGGGGATTACGCCGGCCGGACCGAGCCGCGGGTCGGTGACCGCATGGGCGCCGCGCATGATGATCGTCTCAGCCATGGTCTCTTGCTTCTCCCGCGGCGCTAGTCTTGGTCTCAGAGGAGCCCCTTTCAGCTAGGGCTTCCCAAATGTGGCGATCCGGTCGATATGACAGACGAACAGGACCCGCCTCTCGTCGATCTTCGGGTCGCGCAGGCCGTAAGGTGGCGGATTGCCGGTGTATTTGGCCCAGATCCGGTCGAGCTGTCGGGTGACGTACTCGCCGCCGGGCTCCCACTCCCGGAGCTCCTTCGCTACCGTGTGCTTGATCTGAACCCAGTGATAGGCGTTATCGGGATTGACCAGCAGGCTAGTCATCCGGGGGTTCTTGCGTATCCATTCGCATTTGGCGCGATGCGAAGCGGTGTTGACCAGGATGTTGTCGTCCTCGTAGTCGAACCACATCGGGGTCAGGCTGGGCCGGCCGTCCGGGCCGATGATACCCAGCGTCTGGGTGATCGGCCGGTCGAGCAGCTGCCGATAGATCGGATCGAGGTCGTCGAGGCTCGCTGCCCGCTGGCGCTCGCCGATCGCAAACTGGCCTTCCTGCAGACCGTCAGCGACGTGCCGGAAATTGGCAATGATGAAGGGCATGCGTGCCTCCCCTACCTGCGCGTTTCTGCTGCAACACTCGGGCATTATGCAAAGCCGCCGACTCGCCGGTCAACGCGCACCGGCGAAGTGGATGCGGCAACCCACGTGACCGGCCAAGATCGCGAAGTGCCAATCATTTTCGGCGCGCGAGCCCAATCTGCCGTATTCTGCCCTGGCGTACTTAACGATGCCGGAGGATATCATCATGGCGAGACTCTCTCCCATCACGAGCAAGGATCAGGTCGCTGCCGAGCACCACGCGGTCTTTGATTCGATCGTCCAGAGCCGCGGTGCGGTTCAGGGGCCGTTCACGATGTTCCTCCACTCTCCGGAACTGGCCGGTCGGCTTGCGCATCTCGGCGCGTACGTCCGCTTCGAAGGCTCGCTCGACATGCGGGTGCGCGTGCTCGCTGCGATGACGGTCGCCCGCGAGTTCGAGGCGGTCTATGTCTGGGGGGCGCAAACGGGGGGTGCCCGGCGGCTTGGTGTGCCGGAGACGACGATCACGGCGATCCGCGAGAACCACTCGCGCGGCATCCCGCCGGAAGACGCCGAGATCGTCGAATTCACCCGGCAACTGCTGCGCAAACATCGCATCGACGAGGCGAGCGCCAAGGCGCTGCAACGGCGCTTCGGCAATGACGGGTTCATCCAGCTGACCGGCGCCATTGGCTACTACAGCATGCTGGCGATGACGGTGAACGCTTGCGAGCTGGAGGCGGGTCCCAACGCCGAGGTGCTCAAGGTCTGAGGGCGGTGACCCGCCGGATTACTCGGGCATCACCGGGGCCACCGCATTCGGCCCCGCGAAAAACTCGAAATGCACGGTCCCCGGCGGCCAATGGGCCGAGGCCGTTGCGGCGGCCGCCATCATGCCGGCCGGACCGCAATAATATAAGTGGGTGCCCGGCCGGCATTCGCGCAATGTCGCGGCGATGTCGAGCCCGTTCGCCGGATCGCCGCCGTCATGGTGGAATCGCACCCGCCCCTGCGCGGCGAGCACCGCGAGATCATCGAGAAACGCGGTCTCCTCGGGCGAGCGCGTGCAGTAATGCACGCGGAACTCGGCGCGCCGGCGGCGCAATTCCGCGATCATCGCCATGATCGGGGTAATGCCGATGCCGCCGGCGAGCAAGAGGTGGCGCTCGGCCTCCGCCGCAAGCGGAAAATTGTTGCGCGGCATCGAACCCTGGACGACGTCGCCGACGCGGACCGCCTCGTGGAATTGGGAGGAGGCTCGCCCCTCGCGCAGCACGGCGATGCAATAGCGCCCGCGCTCGGCCGGGTCGTTCCACAGCGAGAAATCGCGCACGAGCCCCTCGAGCATCCGAACCGAGATATGCGCCCCGGCGGCGAAGCCCGGCAGGTCGTGCCCTTCCGGATCGACGAGCTCATAGCCGTTGATCCTCGCGGCCAGATAGGTGATCGAGCGGATGCGCAGCAGCATGTCGAGGATCGAGAGGTGGCAAGCTAACCCTAGCGCATCAACGTTCCCTCGGCGAGCGCGGCTGGAAACCCCGGCGTCTCTCTGCGATGATGCCGAGATGATCAAGACGCTGTCTATCGCCGGCACCTCGCTCGAGGTGGTCGAACGCGGCCAGGGCCGGCCGCTGGTGTTTCTGCATGCCGGTGAGGGGCTGGAGCCCGAGCGGCCCTGGCTCGACCTCCTCGCTCGCCGTTACCGGGTGATTGCACCCTGGCATCCGGGTTGGGGCAATTCGGCGCTGCTCGACGGCATGGGTGTGGTCGACGACCTCGCCTATCTCTACCTCGATCTTGCCGCCGAGCTTGGGCTGGACGATGCGGTGCTGGTCGGCGCCTGCTTTGGCGGCTGGGTCGCGGCGGAGATCATGGTGCGTTCGACCGCTCGCTTCTCCCATCTGGTCCTGGTCGACCCCCTCGGCGTCAAATTCGTAGGCCGAGACGAGCGTGACATCACCGACATGCACGCGCTGCCCCGCGCCGAATATCTGAAGCTCGCCTGGGCCGATCCGGCGAAAGGCGAGCTAGACTTTACCAGATTGCCGGATAGCGAGCTGGCGGCGATCGTGCGCGGCCGCGAGGCTTTCGCCCTCTACGGCTGGAAGCCCTACATGCACAACCCCCGGCTCAAGCGCTGGCTGCACCGGATCGACCGGCCGACCCTTTTGCTGTGGGGCGCCGAAGACCGGATCGTCACCCCGGTTTACGGCGAGAGCTGGCGCCGGGCGATCCCGAATGCCCGCCTC
>Ga0307477_10001942_pt1 | contig 16429 bp, 15 predicted proteins | sample atmos_gasesECM2C_FD_203316 | JGI IMG/M metagenome (GOLD analysis project Ga0307477, IMG submission 203316) | Hardwood forest soil microbial communities from Morgan-Monroe State Forest, Indiana, United States - atmos_gasesECM2C_515 | ecosystem: Environmental > Terrestrial > Soil > Temperate...
ATCGCTTGTTCTCCTTTCGCGCTCCTCGCGCGCACCGTCGAGGGGAGACACACACAGCCGGGCGGGGCGCGCACGGAAAAGGGGCCGGAGCTTGGCGCAGTCGAGCGCAGGGCGCAGCGAACCCCTTGCAGTGCGCGCGCCGCTCGGCTAGGCTCCACGACTTCTGACGGTGCGCGCGAGGACGCGTGAAAGGAAGTCTCGATTTCCCTCATGCGCTAACAATATCGCGCCGCGCGCCATGCCTCGGCTATTGAAAAGGCGAACCCACTCCTCTCCGGAACGTCAACTCACCGCCGACAATCACGGACTGGCAGCTCATTGCGTTCGCGTATCCGCGGTTCTGAATGGAGTGCATTCGCCATCGCTCAAGAACCCGGTGAAATTCTGAAGGCACTCGCTTCTAGTTGCGAAGCACCCTTAGATGGATTGCCGCGCTGGCGCTGCGGCTGCTCGCGCGCTGGTTCGTCTCGGGCAGTTCGACAATCGTCTACACCAACGCATCGGCGGCGGACGGCTCGGCGCTCATGCTCAACGCCGTGCTCGTGGTGATGCTGACCGCTGCGCTGACGACCGTGCGCGTCCGATTGCTCGCCATTTCGAAGAGGGAGCCGTCGGACGCGCCGGTCAGCGGCGCATGAAACGGGGCCTCGGCTTCATCGCGACGCTTCTGCTCTTCTGGATCATTCTGATTCGCGGCGACGTTTCGGCCCAGCGCCGCGAGTTCGTTTCGGCCGCGACGTTCACGCCCGAGCATCGGGTCGTTCTAGAACTGCAGCGGCCCTACGCCACAAACGATAATGCCCATTTGGCCCTGTATCATGTCCCGATGACGCAATTGGTCGCGCTGCATCTCGGCAAGGAGCCAATTACCGGCGCTCGCTTCGGCGCCGAACGACCATTACGGCGTTTGGACGTCCATCCCGATTATTCAAAAGACACGACCGCATCGAATGGCGCGATGTATGTCACGCCGTACCGGGTCGATCTCGGCCGCCTCCCCATCGGAGAGTACGCCGCGGTGTGGACGCTCGGCGACGGCCGCTCGGTGCAAATGATTACGATCGGTACGCTGGGCTCGCTCGTCGTGTCGAACTTCTACCGGAACGAACGCGTCATTATTCCGCTCGATCTGCGGACCTTCAAGCATCGCGGCGACGTTGCGTACACCCTCTATGCCGGAGCGGCGATGAGCGCGCTCAAGCTCGGGACCGATGGCCTGCTCCACATCGCACCGAAAGACAACGCGCTGATCGTCGGCGCGGCACCCGACGGCTCAGTAAGCATCACGCAGACATACCCAGCATCCGGCAATTTGACGGAACGCGTCGCCCTCGAAAGCGACCGGCCGATCTATCGCCCCGGCCAAGTCGTGAAGTATCGGGCCGTCGTGCGTCAGGGAGAGGCCGGCTCGTATCTTATCCCAAGTGGGTCGCGCGCGGTTCAGCTGACGCGCGCATACTCGAACGACGTGCTGGCCCACTCGACTGCCATCTTGGACGAATTCGGAACGCTTAGTGGCGAATTCACGCTCCCCGACGATGCCGAGACCGGAAGCTACTGGATTGCGGTCGGAGAACAGCGAGATTGGTCGTCAGCCGCAAACTTCGACGTTGAAACCTATCGGCGTCCCGAGTATCTCGTAGAAGCCAAGCCGCTCGCGCCCTACCTAATCGGGGGCGAGCCGGCGCGGTTCGCGGTCGACGTGAATTACTTCTCCGGCCGGCCGGCCAGCGGGATCCCGATCCACTACGCAGCGAGATACGAAGCCGATTCTTATTTTGCATACTATCACTCGGCGGCCGCAGCCTACCAATTTGCAGGCGAAACCCCGCGACCGTATGCAACCCAACCGCCCGCTCTGAACGGGGTTATCACGGCTGACGCGAACGGTCACGCGGAGATTCGTTTGCCGACGAGCCGGCTGGAGAGCGAATCGCAACTGGTCGTGCAACTCGACGTGCGCGACGCATCGGAACACACCGTCAGTTCCGAAACGCGCGTGCGGGTAACGCCGGCGTCGTTCTATCTGCGCGTGCTACCGGAATCGTATTTCCAGCGCGCCGGCGACGTCGCCGTCCTAAACGTCGAGAGTCGCCGTTACGACGGTACGCCGCAGCCGGCGACCGACGTTCGACTCGAATTCGCGCGGCAAACTTGGGATCCGAGCACGCAGCGCTACCAACTCGTCGTCCTTCCCGAACAGACGCAGACTGTGCGAACCGACGCGAGCGGTCATGCGACGCTGCGTTGGAAAGCACCGGAGGCGGGGTACTTCTTCATCACCGCCACGGCGCACGACGAGACCGATCGGTTGGCACAGACGACGTGGTATCTGTGGGCGGTCGGAGCCGGCACGTCCGCCTATCACTTCCAGAAAGCGACCCTCGAACCACAGCGCGATCACTATGCGCCCGGTGAACCGGCGACGCTCCTGGCGACCGTTCCGCGCGGCGACGTCGACGGAGCGCTCGTGGTGTCGAGCGGGACGGTGCAAACGGTGCGGCTCGTCCATTTGCCGGCGACGACGTCGACCTTGACCGTCGAGCCGCCGCCCGACGTCGCGCAGTATCGCGCGACGCTGATCGTGCCCTCGGTCGCAAGCACATCGGCGCTCATTCGGATCGATCCCCCGCAGAAAGCATTGAAGGTGCGCATCAGGCCTGATCGCGAGCGCTACGAGCCGGGGAGCGAAGCGCGTTTCTCCCTCGACGTCAGCGACGCTCGGGGGCGGCCGGTTCGCGCCGAGGTTGCGCTCGGGATCGTCGACGACGCGATCTATGCGCTCCGCAAACGTCAGGTCGCATCGGCGTTCGACGTGTTATATCGCGCCTTTTCCGTCTTCCCCGGATCGACTGCGAGTTTCAGCGCGCTCAACGAGCCTACGCCGGCCTGGATCAATCCGTCCCTGACCACGATCGGCAGGGTGAGGGCTCAGAACCAGATGATCCTGCCGGGAACGGCCGCCGATACGTATTCAATCTCTCCGCCGACCTTTGAGAATGTGCGGAAGGATTTTCGCGAGACGGCCTATTGGTCGCCCGCGATCGTGACCGACGCCTCCGGCCACGCGCTCGTCTCGTTCCGCTGGCCGGACTCGCTGACGTCGTACAGCGCCGACGCGAGTGCGATCACGAAAGCGAGCGAGGCCGGCGACGCGTCTTCGCGCTCGCTCGTCACCAAGGACTTTCTCGTTCGTCTCGAAGCGCCGCGTTTTTTGCGAGTGGGTGACGAGGCGTCGATCGTGGGGATCGCGCAGGGCCAAAGAGGCGCGACCGGCGCGGCACTGCGTTTTTCCGCGCCCGCCCTCGGTGTCGCTAATGCGCAGAGTCCGGTTGCGTTCGATCGCTTCCAGAGCGCGGCCTCCGCATGGACGGTCCGCGCGAGAGAACTCGGGTCGGCGAACCTTCGCCTCGCCGGGTCGAGCCTGAACTCGAGCGACGGAATCGAGATGCCCCTCCCCGTCGAGAGCGCCGGGACGGCGGAGCACCAGCGGTTTGCCGGGATGTTCCCGCAGTCAGCCGGCGTCAACTTGGAGCTGCCGCAAGCGGCGGATGCCGGGAACTTGCGCGTCGACGTCGCGCCCAGCGTGTTGGCCGAGTTGGGCCACGATTTGCAGCTGCTTCAAGTGTATCCGTATTATTGCACCGAGCAGACCCTCTCGGCCGCGCTGCCGCTCGCGTTCCTCGATCGAGTCAGTGCGCGCTTCGGGCTACCTGTGAAGGGACCGTCGGCAAAGGTCGTCGCGCGCCGCGCGATCGACAGGCTGAAGGCCTTGCAGCATGTAGACGGTTCCTGGGGCTGGTGGGAACACGACGCGGCTCATCCGTTCATGACGGCGTACGCGCTCTACGGATTGTCCGAACTACGCAACGCGGGTTACGACGACGAGTCGTCTGCAATTTACCGCGGTAGGCTAAGCCTGATCGCCCAGCTGCGAGAACAGAATTCCGATACGCTCGCGTTTTGGGGCGGACCACAACCCGGCTCGCAGTGGAACACGCGTGCGTTCATGCTGTTCGCGCTCGCCGACGCCGACCCAAAGGCCTTCGACAAGAGCCTGCTCGGCGACGCCGCTCCACACCTCGACGACATGAACTCCTATGCGCTCGCCGTACTCGGGCTGGCGCATCACCTCGCAGGCGACGATCCGGGCGCTCGGACCGTTCTGGCCGCTCTAGATCAGCAGGTGACGGAAAGCAACTCGTACGCCTATTGGCTTGGGAGCGGCTGGCACTATCGCTGGGAGGACGACCCGATCGAGACGACCGCTTACGCGCTCCGGCTCGAACACGCGCTCGCGCCGTCCTCGCCGCGCATTCCGAAGATAATCTCTTGGTTACGGGCCAAAGGGCGCGGCTCGAGCTGGTACACGACCAAAGACACTGCGGCTGCGATCGCGGCGCTCGCCGAGACGATCGATCCATCGGGCGACGAGATGACGCCCCACGAGACGGTCCGCGTCACGCTCGAGGGAAAAACGCTGAAGATGCTGCGCTTCGACTCGCCGAATCCGCCGGCCGACGCGTCGTCGTTTACGATTCCCGCGGATGCACTGAAAACCGGCGGCCGACTTGCTTTCGAGCGTGAGGGGCGCGGTGCGGTCTACTGGTCAGCCGACTGGACGCGCTATGTGACGGCTTCGGGTGGCCGGAGAAGCTCGCCTAGCGTAGCCGCGCGATTGCGCGAACTGCACGCCGACGTCTCGAGTGCGTTTACGGTCGCGCGCACCTATCGCGCCGAGCACCACGGCATACTCCGCACCGGCGATATCGTTGAAGTAAAGATCGACGCCACTGCCAAGAGCGATCAGCAGTACGTTGCGATCGAGGATCCGTTCCCGGCGGGGCTCGAGTATCAGCCGCTGCAATATCAGAGCGGGATGGACTGGAGTGGTATTCAGTTCTTGGACGACCGTGCGGTGTTCTTCGTCACGAAAGTTGTCCGCGGCGAGCACCTGCGGCTCGCCTACCGCTTGCGCGCGATGACCGCCGGTTCATTTACGGCGCCGGCGGCGACGATGTACGCGATGTACGGTCCGCCGGTCGCGGCGATGGGCAACTCGGAACGGGTCACGATCGCCAAGGAGAAACGCTGATGTCAAAGCTGGTTTTTGAACCGGGGCAGACTTAGATGAAGACGATGCACGCGCTCACCATCCTCACTTATCTCGTAGCCATAGTCATGTTTTCTTCGCCTGCGAGTGCCGAAACGGATATCGGGATTGGCCTCTCCCCCCTGGTCGGAACGCATGACGAAGGTGGCGGACCTCAATGGGTTCCACCGGTCCCGATTCCGATCGTCGAAGTTCGCCATCGAACGGGCCCAATGGAGGTGTTCTTTGAGACGCTTCCGATCGCACTCCCGATTGCACACGGGGCCGGAAACGGGCTTTCGTCGACCACGAACCTAGCGTTTTTCGACGGCGCCATCCGGGTGTATATTCCGGGTGATCGCGCTTACGTTGGACTTGGCGAGCTGGTTTATAACCAGAGGACGGCGTATTCAACGGGCCAAGTTAACTCATCGCGCGTTGCCGGCAGCCGATATGAGATCGGCACCTTGCTCTTGCCGGGTCGCCGGCTACGTGTCGAATTCGATTACGCGCCCCACATGTCTGGGAGCGTTGCGCAGAACTACCCGCTCCCGGGCGGGGCAGTTGGGCGAATTTCAGTGCCTGAATCAGGTGGCCAAGTCGAAGCCAATCTTCAGTACACGATTCCCCACGATGCTACGGAGCTACGATACGGACTGCGTTACCTCAACTACGTTGAGGGCTTCCTCGGTGGGATGGTCGCCGATCATAACGTCGGCGTGCTTCCGTCAATAACATTCCTTTGGCACTTCGGATCACGACGTTGACCTCCGGAAGTCGACAAAGCGTGCGACGCGACGCGCCCATCGCGTAATTTCTGATCTTTTCGCTACGGCGCAGAGGCGTGGCCGGCAACACAACTCGCACTAGAATTATTCGCATTCTACGATGCGTTCTAAGTAGGGAAGGTCATCAGAGCACAATAGCAACGGATCGTCACGCTTCGTTTGCGGCGAAGCGTGCTTAGTGTAGTGCCTTCGCAACGGTCATCTGCCCGTAGGTCTCGCCGCTGCTGCGATGCCGCTCGTCCCACTTCTCCCGAAAGAGCGCCGAGCGGCGAAACAACCGCTCGACCCGCACTGCATCGGAGCCACACCAGAACGCGAGCATCGAACACAGCGCTAAATCCGCGCGGCTGTGATCGTTGCCGAATGCCGCGAGTTCGCCTCGATCGAACAGCGCACGAAAGTACTCGCCGTTCCTGGCGCTACGCGCCCTTTCGAGCAGCACGTCGTCGTCCGCTACCGCTGCGATCGGCGCTCGCGCCAACGGCGCCGGAACCGGATGCGTGGGGAGCATGCGTGCGAGCACGACGTCGAGCGCGCTCTGCCGGGGTTCGATCGTTCTAGGCGTTGTCGCGAGATGATCGCCGGTCACCGTGACGTACCGGGCACGATCGTAGACCTCGAAGGAACCCGTTCGATTGCCAAGTCCGGACGGCAGCGTAGCTCGAACGAAGATGCGCAGGCCGCGGCCGCTCGGCGAAAGCTCGGTGTACGAATCGAGCTCCCTCGCGATCGCTCGAGCCCACGGATCGATCCCACCGAGATCGCCGGCGCGCACGGCGTCCCCGCGGCCGATTGCGATGCAGCGATCGAGGTCGAGAGCCACGAGGCCGTCGCCCGTCAAGACGAAGCCGCCTCCGTCGAAGCGCATCTCGGTCGCGACAGCGCCGACCGCGCAGTCGAAGTCGCACCACGTCGCAGCATGCGTACTCGAGGCAAGTCTGCCGTCGACGCGCCGCGGAGGCTTGTCCCACTTCTTTTTCGTTCGGGACCATGCGTACGCCCAGCACACCCAGCGCGGAACCGCGCGGAGCTCGTGCGGAATCTCCTTCGGGCGGAAAACGGATCGACTTGGTCTTCTCGATTCGCACCGGCCCTCGTCGGCCGCGCTCGTCTCCTCGAACAACACAGTTCACTTCCAACATTGGGCACGCTGTCGGACGCCGGAGCACGGCGTCGTCACGACTCGCCGACTGCACGCACGACGACCGAAACCACAGCGATCTGGCGCGCCTTACGATATTCGGCCCAAAGCGACAGCGAAGCTCGGCAGCAGATTGCGCGTCGCACCGAACCCGATAAAATCGTCGACGGACCCAAACGCGACGAACGTCGGTCGACGTACAGACGCAACGACTTGAGCTTCCGATGCGCCGCTTCGCGCGAGGCAGGGCAGCGGCGCCAAACGCACCTCGCACGTCTCACAGCGCGGAATGACGGCGTAGTGCTGCCTTGGCATCAGAGATGCGGCCGGCGTGTTCTGGGCAGATCGCACATTCCTCGGCGTCGAGCCGGCAATCGGCGCGATGAGCGTCTCGGCTCGCCCGTTGAATCGCAAGCTCGTAGGCAGCGTGCAAAAATGTACCGCTGATCCCAGGGATCACGGGATCTCGAGCGCTGGCAGCGGCCGGAGCTTTCTTCGTCACTCGACGTCACCGCCGGCTTCATCCGGCCCTTCTCCATCCATGTCGGAGTCGGTCCCGCCGGGTTGCGCTTCGCGTGAGTCTCCCGACGTCACGTCATCGACTGGTTCAACGCCGACATGCGGACCGAATTCGGTGCCACAATCAGCGCACGAGCAATCTCTCGCATCGTGGTTGCATGGTTCCGCATCGCCGTTGGGGCCAACGCGGTCGTCGAGTACAGGCGGCAAATCGGCGGACATGATCGTCCGGCCGTTCTTCCTTGACTTGCGCTTCTTGGTCATATGTATTCTCCTAAATTGGGCGTGCCGTGCCGTCGCCGAATCCGGCAACGCGCGGCCCGTGGGTGGCACTGTCAAGGGCGATGGGAACCTCGTGGCACTGCGAGCTTGTAGCCGATCCCGTGGATGGTCGAGATGAGCTCGGACTCCTGAGACTCACCGAGGCTGCGGCGCAAGCGCCTAATATGCACGTCGACGGTCCGCTCGTTGCCGTCGAAGTTTTCCGGCCAGGCGAGTTCGAGGAGCTGCAGGCGCGTCAAGACCTGGCCGGCGTGACGCGCGAGCACGTCGAGCAAGTTGAACTCGCGCGTTTTCAGTGCAATTTCGCGACCGTCGCAGACGACCAGGCGCCCCGCCCGGTCGACGACCAGCCGGCCGACGGTAATTCGAGATAGGACCGTAGCCTGCGCCATCGGCGATCGCGAGATCCTATATCCGACGCGCTCGAACATGAGAGCCGCCTGCCGCACGCTCTCGAAGCGCAGTGGGTTGTCGCCCCGATACAATGTGTCCGCGATAGCACGAACCTCGTCGTCACGCAGGGAATGCGTGGCGAAGCCCGTTTGCGGAACTCGCTCGGCGATATCGCGGACGAGCGTCTCGAGTGAAGTCAACATCGGTTGCCTCCAAGAAAAAGCGAGAGCCCGCTGCCAGGCGGGCTCGTGTGTGTGGTGTGGAGTCGCGAACACTGCTACGCGACGGCGCGCCGCCGGCGCTGACGTCTGCGAGCGCGAACCTCCAACTCGGATGCGTCGAACGCTGCGGTCTCATCCGCCGGCCGATCGAGATCTTCAAGCGGATGGATGCCGAAGACACGCCGGGCAGCGGAACCTGCGGCGAGAAGCTTCGCAGCATCGTTCCGGTCCAGGGCGTCGATCGCGACAGGGTGCTCCGCGGGATCGAAGCCCCAGGCCAACGCGCCGGTTCCATCGGCGATCATCGAGAGCAGCGCGTCGCGCATCGCGGTACTGAGGCGGGTAACGCGGTATAGCTCGCAGAGCGCGTTCGCCTGGTCACTCGCGGTGCCAAACATCCACGTGCCGGTGACGGGATTCCATTCGCCGCCATTCGCCTTCATCGCGACGCGGCAATAGATCGTACGCTCGTCCTTGATCGTGTAGAGTTCAGCCATCGTCGAAGTCTCCTTTCGCGCGCGAGGTGCTCGCCGTTGATGGGGTCCGGTACAGCCGCGAACGGCGAGGCGGGCAAGGACGACGCGCAGCGTCGAGGCGTGGACCGGAACGCAGTGAGGACCGGAAGCCGGTCCTTGCGCGACTCGATGGCGCGGCTAGGATCCCATCCAAACAACGGCGAGCGCCGCGGGCGCGAAAGCAGACGGTCTCTGCCCGCACCTGCTCGACCGGCGCGGCGCCACCATTTGTTACGATGCCGATCCTTCGAACTCAGACATGTGGGTCGTCGCCGGCGACGCAGTACTCGCGCAACCGGCGTACCGCTTTAGCGTGAAGACGGACGATCGCACTCTGGGAGATGCCGAGCTTTCGGGCCAGTACTGCGCGCGGGAGTTCGCACCAGTACGTGCCGATCACGACCCGGCGCTCTAGCGTCGGTAGCGCAGCGATTCCTTGATTAAGGCCGATGAACTCGCCGACGTCGAGTTTTCGGTTGGCAGCCTGTGCCTTGAAAGATGCGTTATCCAGATCGTCAAGATGCGCCCATTGCAACCGAAGGCGGAACCAGCGAATTTCAGCGACGGTCTGGTTCGTCACCCCTATCGCGCTGGCCAGCTCTGCATCGGTGGGTTCGCGTTCAAGTGTTGAGTACAAACGCTCCCACTCGGTCCAATAGCGGCGCTCCAGAGCCTGCAATTTGCGCGGAGGGCGAACCAGGTGCTCGCGGGCTCGCACATGATGCCCGAGTTCGCCCAGAATGATCCGCCACGCATAAGCCTCAAATGGAACGCCCAGGCGCGCGTCATAGCGATCGCCGGCTTTGATCAAACCGATCGCGGCGACTTGTTCGAGGTCCGCTTGCTCCAGGCCAGGGCGAAGAAACTTGCGCGCCCCACGCCGACAGAGGTGGCCGTGCTCGGCGAATAGCCCTTCCCGATCGTGGGCGTCGGTTTCCATGCGTTCGCCGATTATCGAAGGGAATTGTTACGAGAACTTTTCCACAAGGTTGCGAAATCTCGCATGCGAACGGGGTGCGGCCCAAACGTAGATAGGAGGGCCCATGGGCGCACCAAGCATTCTCGTCGCCGAAGACGACAGGCCGATCCGCGAACTCCTCGTTCACCAGCTGGCTCTCGGCGGATTTGTCCCCGTAGAAGCCTGCGACGGTCCAACGGCGCTGCGCATCGCGCGCGATGGAACGGACCTCATCGTCCTCGACCTCGGCTTGCCCGGAGTCGACGGCTTCGAGATTATGCGCACGCTGCGGCGCGAGGGCCGAGAGACGCCGGTCATCATCTTGACCGCAAGAGCCGGTGAAATCGATCGCGTGGTCGGCCTAGAGCTCGGAGCAGACGATTATATTGCAAAGCCATTTTCGCCGCGCGAACTTGTAGCGCGAGTTCGAGCTGTGCTTCGGCGAATCGAAGCGGGACGCGACTCGGGACCCCGTGTGCTGCGCTTCGGGCGACTTGAGATTGACGAAGCAGCTCGCGAGGCACGGATCGATGGGGTCGACATCGGGTTGAAACGGCGAGAGTACCAATTGTTGTGCGCTTTAGCAGAAAATGTCGGCATCGCGATGTCGCGTGAAGGCTTGTTGCGACGTATCTGGGGCTACGACTTCGGCGGCGACGAACGGACCGTCGACGTCCACGTCCGCCGGCTACGCCAGAAACTCGCCGAAGGTCACGGCCTCTCCGAGTACGTCCAAACACTACATGGCTACGGATACAAGTTCTCGCCGGGCTAGCCGACTGCGCGAGGATCTTTCGTTTTTCGCGACCCTCGCGCATGAACTGCGAACGCCGCTCACGTCGATTCGCGGCTACCTGGAGACGTTGATCGAAGACGATCTCAATCGGGAAATCAGACAGCGATTCCTCGAGACGGCGCTTGCGGAGGCGTTGCGGATGAGCCGGCTGCTCGACGGATTGCTCGACGCCTCGTCACTCAAGCCGCGAATACCCGCAGAGCAGGCGCAGCGCGCCGACTTGCAAGCCACCCTTGCAGCGGCGCTGAACGCCGTCGCACCGATAGCGGCGGCGCGGCGAACCGTTATTTCGCAGTTAAGGTGCGAAGGCGCCTCGATTTTGCTCCCACCCGATCAGTTTACTCGGATTCTGATCAACGTGCTGGAGAATGCAGTCAAGCACGGACGTGAAGCCGGTCGTGTGTACGTCGCGTCGACTCTGGAAAACAGGTACGTGCAGATCACAGTCGACGACGACGGGCCAGGCGTTCCTGCAGACGAACGCTTTGCGATTTTTACACCGGCGTATCGCGGAAGGAAGTCATCACCTACGGGCAGTGGTCTGGGCCTCGCGCTCGTTCGGCGGCTCATCGAGCGCGCTGGCGGAAGCGTCGAGGTCGCCGATTCACCACTTGGCGGCGCGCGATTTTCCTTGCGCATCCCCGTCGCGTTGGACGAAGCGTGATCAGAGCTAGGTGGTCCCGCGCCGACCGGTCCCGCCGGAGAACCAGATATCGTTTCGCACCGATATCACGACGTGCTTCGTGAAGTAAAGGGCAGTTGAACCGATCTAGGTCAGCGCGTCGACCCGTTTTGCGGGCGGCGCACCGGCCTCGCCGGCGCGCCCGTTGGCCCTAGCGTGCTCAAGCATCTGCATGGAAGCCATGACGACCTCCGCTGCTCTGTGCTTCTCGCCCCCTTTGGACTGGTACGAGCGAATTGCCAGGCGGCCTTCAACCAAGACGAGCATCCCCTGCTTCAGATAAGTGGTGGCCGTTTCGGCGAGTTTTTTCCAAGCAACGACATCGATGTAGTCGACCGACTCACTCTGTTTGCTGCCATGATTCACCGCGATCGTAAACTTGGTAACTGCTGCACCGCTCTGAACGTAGCGAATGTCCGGATCGCGGACGACATTGCCGACAAGAACGATGCGGTTAAAGCTTGACATGATCGGCCTTCCTTTCTGCGCGCGAGGCGTAGGACACGTAATCAGATTCTTCTCGCGACTCGGCCGGCGTCTCGAATCTCTCGCTCACATGCTCGTCGGCAAGCTGACCGAGGGACTTCCTCATCCGTCGGGCGTGCTCACGCAGGAGTGCAAGCTTTGCCGGCTCGACCGTCGTCGTAATGCGAATGCGCCGGGGCCGGCCGAGTTTTGGTCGACCGACTTCGCGCGGTTGTGGATCTCCGAGCTGCGGTGTCGGCTCTTCACTAGCAGCCACGGGCAGCGAGCAGATCGGCGTACTCATCCAAAACCTGCGCCAAGCTCACGTTGTGCTCGGCAAGCAGCTCGCGTGTGCGTTGCCCGATCGACGTCTGGACATACACGCGAACCTCAGCGCCGATGGTTGGCCGTCCAACTCGCAATACCACACCATGGGTCGGTTCGCGATGGGAAGGGCTCCCGCTTCGCGAGTCTTGCGGCTGACGCCGGCGGCGTCCTTTGGAGCCACCAATTCTCAGATTTACGTCGCGCCGCATGAGCTCGACAACCGAAGACTCGTCGCCAGCTATCTCAAGGCATTCCTCGAGAGCCGACATCGAATCGTCGCGCGGGTAACGAAAATCAGCATCCGGTAGGGGCAAACATCTAACGATCCGGCCCTCCCGGTCTCTCCACTTCCCACGGTCGTACACGAACCTACCTCACAATCATACGTTCTGTTCGGACGAAAAAGTAAGTGCCCACATTCGCCGCCTTTGTGCTGTGGATAGAGGGAGCCAGAATAGATCCGCCGGCGGCATGATAGGGGCAAGCCGCACCCCGGCCAGGGCACGAGCCAACTTTTGTGTGATATTGGGGAGCCGTGGGAAACACAGCGTTCAACAAGCGCTTCAAAAGGATTGTCCGAGATCTGAGCGACACCGAGCTTGGCTACATCCTCGGGGTTACTGCGGCCGCCGCTCGCAAAATGCGCAACGGCGATATCAAGAGCCTTAAGCTAGAGGCTGCCCTTCGACTCGCCCGTAAAATGCAAGTTTCGCCATGGTACTTGGCCGGCGAGCCGGAGCCGACTACCCCTCTCGCCCAGGGCCCTAGCGGTCGTAAAGGACCGCAGAAAGGCCGGCAAGCCGCTGACCGGACCGCTGAGCGCGCCCAGCTGGAGACTGCCGAGAGCGCCCTCCTGTTACACGACGAGCTCGTCGCGTTACGAAAGCGGGTTCGGCGCCTAGAAGCCGCAGTTGCAAAATTGCGATCACGCACCTAAGCTTTGTCCGCGCGGTATCAAGTCTATCGCGCGGTCCGACGTCGTCCACGTGCGTGCTGCTCCCCTTTTTCGACCCGCGCTTGCTGCCGAAGAACGGCTACGCTCGGATGTCGTCCTGGTTAGTGCCCGCTCTGGCGTATTTCACGAGGCATCTCCGCTCCGGCGTACCAACGACTTATTGACTCCCGCAAACGGGATCGATAACCGTTGGGTGGCCCTAACTGGAGCCCTATCTCATCGTCCACAGTAGGTCAACATCGTTCAAAAAGTTAGTAACCATCGAGGTTTATTTCGTCGGTCCCGATCGGCGCTCAAGTCCAGAATCCGAGGCGTAAACCTGTGAACTCGCGTGACAGCGTAGAACGATAGCGGTCGCCGCGATCGGCAGCGACATGAAGACGGAATCATTGCGTCCAAAACCCGCTCAGGCCCGCAAAATGAAGCAAAAATCGAGCCGGACGCCGAGAATGAGGCGTGCTTGCTTAGTCTCGGGAAAGCTAAGCGGGATGGGACTTGGGCCATTTATTTCCGCGACCTGTTAAGTTAGAGCCTCCACATCAGGAGTCTTGATCTCACAGAGTTTAGTCAAGAGTTCGAGGCACTGGTCCCGCAGGTATTTTCCGTGCGCCGCGATGATGTCCGAACGAGAAATAGTCGCCCAAAGCGGGGCATCAAACTCGAACTTAACTAACAAATCGGATTGAGTCGCGAAGGCCTCGGCCAGAGCGACCATATTTGTGCGTCGGTAACACCTTTTGACCGCAGCCGCTGCTCTGCGTAAGACAGCCTCCGCCAATAGGCTGCTTGACTGATTCGTGACTTGTGGCGCGTTTTTGCAAGCAAGAGCATGTTCGTCAAAGCGACGTTCAGGATCGCAACGCAGCCATAGAGGCGCGAACACGTGGATCGTATAGTCGCTTATTAACAATGAGCGCTGCAACCTTACGTTCAGGCCCGTGTAACGCGGTGCCGTAAAAAGCGGCGTTCGATCTACTATGGATGTGCCAGTAATCTTCAGGCAATAAGGCTTCAGCGCATCCCTGTAACGGTCATCGAAGAGCGGCGAGTCGCCTAGCCACTGAACATACCGCGCGATTTCAAGCGCTATCCTAGCAGGCTTTCCCGAAACACGTTCGCCGTCCGTATCGCCGGCGAGCCACGCCGCGGCGCGCACTGCGCTGCGCGGACCAAAGCCTGCCTCCAAGTGAAAGTCGGGTAGGAAGAACTGCTGCAGGCGTTTGCGGCGATCTAAGAAAATCGGCACCCTTCGTTCGGTCCGAAATGTGGGTCTATATCGGTTCGGCTTTGCGGCACAAATACCCAGCCGCTCCGATCGCAGCGCCACGCACCCGGCGCGGGGCCTCGTTTCTCCGGCGGAGCCGCCCTGCTACGCTGCGCCCTGACAACTCTAACGCTGCCTGTAGTGCAGCCACGATTCGCTGCCTGGCTTTCCGGCTTCCGTTCCGACCCACGGCCTCGGCGGCATGCAACTCGGGACGGGATACGTTGTCTTGAACTCGCCGCTCGGCTGATAGTATTCATTACAGCCGCCATTCAACACCGCATACCCGGCCGCCCAACCGATACATGGCCCATCGTACGCGTCGAAAAATAGAGCGTACTCCCCGTTAATGATGAAGCGCATTGTCTTGGTGTGGACATATCGCTGGATTTGATGCAATACGTGCAGATCAGATCGCATCACGACCGGCACGCCCTTCTTTCCGATATCACTCCCGGCATAGCTTGTCGGGCTCACCCCGATAAACCATTCTCGACCCCAACTATCATACTCTCTACCGCGAGCTTCGCATTTAATTCCGAGACCGTCGTGTATCGCTGTGCTCACGACATTATAGGATGTCACCCCGGGTGGCAACGTCGCTTGCGCAAGATGGACCAGAGCGAGACTCAACATGCCATGTCACCTCACCGTTTAAGAACCACGGAAAGCGCCGATCCGTGACGGCTAAGCCGCTCCGATCGCAGCGCCACGCCGCCGGCGCGATTCGCTTAGCGCTTAGCTGCCCGGAGCACCGAGAGGCGGCTTTGCCCGGGTATGGCCGGTTGCCCGACTAAGACGCGATCTGCCCGGAAAAGGCGATTCGATTAAGTGGGCGTTGGGGTCGGACAGCTATTTGTGACGCCGCAACCGACACTTATGGTCGCCGTTGGCGATGGAGCCGGCGTGTGTGCTATCAAGCCACAAGGACAGAACGCCCCGCCGGTGCTGCTCGTTCCGCCGCAAGCCGCGAGGCCAGCCATAAGAACAAACAGCGGCAAGGAAAGCCAAAGCGCCTTGCTCATATCCGTCAGCCGTTTCGTCCCCCGGCGAATGTTCCTTCGCCCGTTAAACGGCCGATATAAGTATCTGGGCGCTTTGCGCTCCCGCTGAGCGTCCGGGATCGCGAGGGGTAGATCGGTTACCATGCAGGGCCGGTGTACTTTTCGCTATCAAGTCGGCCGGCCCGGCCCGTTTAAAGTTACTTTCGGGAGCTTTCCGACGGATCAGGCAGCTTCTCGTCTCGGCGCATGATCGCGCGCCGTCGCTCCTCGGCCGCCCGGTAGGCAGCGATGGCCGCCTCTTGAGTGGAGGCGTGGACGGCCAACCTTCGCAACTTGCCGCCCAACCGGCCTTGATCTTCGTAAGCTTTGGGTTTTCCATGCCCTTAAGCATGGCAGCTTCACCGGCTTCCGTCGAACACGGAATAAAAATTCTTTGAACACGAACCGCAGACCGCCGCTTAACCGGGCAGCCGGCCATATCCGGGCAAAGCCCCCGAGAGGCCGCTTTGAGCCACGATCGCATAGCCGACCATCGATAGGATTTCCGCGCGATTTACGGGCGAGCTCGGGGCTCGCGCAGCTAGATCGACGGCGGGGCGCCGGCGGGTGACGAACACGATCACCCCGATCAACAAGTACACCCACGCTATCTGAATGCCGGCGCTGACCAATTGAAACGCCGTCGACATGTCGCTCATGTTCGGCCAGTCAAACGGCAACTTCGGGCCGCTCGCGCCACAAACACGATGCTCGCCACCCAAACGGCGATCACGATCTGGACGCTACCCTGCCGTAGAAGACTCATGACCGCCGCTTTCGCGCCTACTCGGCGCGACCTCGACTGAACGATTCGGAGGCCTTGAGCGCTTGTAAAGTCAGCATAGGGCATCATCGCCCGGCAATTGCTCGAAGACGTGCGCGTCTCAGGCCCGTTGGCAAAGCACGTTTAGCATGGTCGCTATAACTCGTCGCGAATCTCAGACGGGTGACGTGGCACTTCGGGCAGCGCCTGGGCTTCCGTTTCATG
>Ga0307477_10001944_pt1 | contig 16408 bp, 11 predicted proteins | sample atmos_gasesECM2C_FD_203316 | JGI IMG/M metagenome (GOLD analysis project Ga0307477, IMG submission 203316) | Hardwood forest soil microbial communities from Morgan-Monroe State Forest, Indiana, United States - atmos_gasesECM2C_515 | ecosystem: Environmental > Terrestrial > Soil > Temperate...
GGCGGCGTTATGCCGGCGCGCGAGATCGTAGAAGCGTTCGGTTTTGAAACCCGGATTGCGCACTTCGAGAGCATGACGGAGCGGCAGACCGTCGATCTCGCGCGGCAGCAGCTTGAGAAAACCTTCGAAATCCTCGGCATCGAATTTCTTGGTCGCCATGAATTGCCAATTGATCGGACCGAGCCGATCGCGCAGCTCGCTGATACCCTGGCCGATGAAACGGGTAATCGAATCGCTCGCGCTCGAAAGCTGCTTGCGATTGGTGCAGTAACGCGAAGCCTTGATGGAGAAGACGAAGCCGTCCGGAGTCTCGTCGCGCCATTTGGCCCAACTCTGCGGCTTGAAGGTGGAATAATACGTGCCGTTGATCTCGATCGACGAGAGCTGGCGGCTGGCAAATTCCAGCTCGGCTTTGTGCGGCAAGCCTTTGGGGTAGAACAACCCGCGCCAGGGTTCGTAGGTCCACCCGCCGATTCCAACGAAAATCGATGAGCGACGCCGCGCCACCTGTCAGCGGAACCGGACCGAGGTTTCCGTCGGTATGGCGAATTCCGGGATGCCGATCGCGCTGTTGTTCTCGGCGCAAATTTCTTCGTCGAGGATATTGCCTCTGCCGAACGGATCGGCAGCCGCGCCCGGGAGGCCTACGCCGCGATAGGTCTCGATGCCGGTCCAGGGCATGGTGAAAGCACCGGGATCGTCAACCGTGAAGCGGACCTCCAGATTTTTCTGGTTGCCGGGACCACGGACCACGCGAATGCGCTCGATCACATGTTCCTTGGTGGTGTGCGGCGTATGGAAAATATCGACCGGTGTCTTGTCGTTGAGGCCGATGGTATCGACCACAAGCGTGTCACCTTCGAAATGGCCGACCGAATCGCCGTACCAGGAGGGCGGCGGATTGACGGCATGGGGCTTGTTCAGGTGCACGATGCGGATTTGATGATCGCGCTGATGCAGGAAGGCGACGTAATCCTTGGTCTGCACAAGCTGCATGGTTCCGGGGTGGGTCCAGTAATTCGGGACGCCGGAGGGAAAACAGGTTTCCTGCATGGTCGGAATGCGGTGGCCGCCCTTTGCCGCTTCGGTTGCCTTCTTGACCGCCTCTGCCGTCCAAGGCTGCAGGATGGGATTGGTCGTATCGGCTTCGTGCACGAGGTATTGGCCCATCGCGCGCATTTGCGCGATGGTTTTGACGTCGTGAATCGGCCCGGCGCCGCCTTCCGGCGGAGCAACGAAGCCGAGACTGAAGCCATGGGTCCAAAAGCCGTTCAAATCGGGCGCATCGGCGGCCTGAGGAGCGGCCGGTTGCGATGCCGCCAGGGCGAGAGCCACAGCCGGCACTAATAGGCGATATTTCATTTCGGCACTCCTCTGACCCGGGAAATGTCGCGGTGCTTATCACCGCAAGTGAAGGCGGTGTCGATCCGCACCTCGGGATGCAAATCATAGAGGAAACGCGCGCTCCAAGGCCGCGTGAACATCGCCGGATCTTCCACTGTCGCGACATCCTCCAGCACTTTGCCGCCGTTGATCTTGCGAAACCGTTCTGTGACGTGAAGCTGATCGCTATGCGGAACGCCGCTGGCGTCTATGAAGGTTTTTTCGTTGAAGCCTTTGGTCACGACGACGAGCGTGTCGCCTTCCCAATGGCCGTACGAACTGCCGGAAAAATAGGGATAGGCGACCAGAGCTTCGTCGGTTGGAACCGGGCGATCCAAAGGAATGGAGCGAAAGACGTGATTCTGTTCATAGACGATGGTGACAAAGCCGGGCGATTGGAAAATTTGAAAGGGATAGGGCGTGGCGAGAATGCGCGGCACACCGTCCGGCACACAGAATTTTCTCGCTGCATCTTCGATGCTGCCGGCGTTGAGACCCGCCATGTTCTTGCGGAATGCGCCGGCTCCTACGGGCGTAAAGGGGAGCGGGCCTCCGCCTTCGGGGCGGATTTCGCTGTGATAGGTGTTCGTCCACCAAATGCCGGAGACATCTTGAGCGCCTGCGTTGCTTGCAGGCGCTGCAGAAGCGCCGTCAGAGGCCGCGGCCAAGAACAGGATTAGAGCGGTTGAAGGTTTCAAGGTGCGAACTCGCTGTGCTGCCGACGGTACTTTAACACATCGCGGCTGAGGTTCTTCCCCCCACCCGAAAACGCGTTCCGCGTTTTCGTTTCCGGCCGGCGACAGCTCCCCTGTCGCACATCGGCCTCCAACCCCACCAGGGGGAGGCGGGTTTAGAAATCCGGCTTTGCCGCCACCGGCATATGATAGTCGAAAAGATTGGTATTGTTCTCGGCGCAGATCTTTTCGTTGAAGTCCTGATCGATCCTCCGATAGTGCCGCATTCCGCTCCAAGGCTGATAGAATGAGTCGGGGTCGTACACGGTGAACCTGACTTCCATCGTTTTGCCGCCATCGATCTTATGCCAGCGTTCGATCACATGGAGCTTTTCGCTGTGCGGCGTGCGGTAAATGTCGACCACGGTCTTGTCGTTGAGGCCGACAGTGTCGATGACGAGCGTGTCGCCTTCATAGTGCCCGACGGATTCGCCGTACCATGACGGCTTAAGATTCTTCGAATGCGGCACATTCAGGTAAACGCGCCGGATCTGATTGTCCTCGGTCCAGATCATCCAGACTTTCTTGGGCGTTTGCAGAAATACGATCGGATCCGGTCCGCCATAGCCCATGAAGAACGGCACGCCCGACGGCACGCAGCTCGATTGCGCTGTGAACGCACTTTTTTTCCCGGCGAGAATCTCGTCGATGTCCGTCTTCATCCGCTCTTTCACCCAGGGTTTGAGGTTCGGATTGGACAGATCGGCGATACGAAAGCTCGGTTGGCCTTGACCATTGGCGACGAAAGGATGGACCGGGTCGCTGACGATTGGCGGCAGCTGGCCGGGAACGGGTTCGAAAAACGGACCACCGCCATTCATGCCGACCCAGCCGGCGAAATTGGACGAGAAATCCGGCGGCGCGGCTTGTTGTTGCGCCACGGTTGTTGCGGACGGCATTGCGGCAATGATGGTGGCAAGCACGCCGCTTGCGAGGATTCTTCTGCCGTTGGACAAGGTCATGGCTCCTCCCCGATTCAAAATGACGGTCCGCGCTCTTCGGGAATCGTGCCGAAGATCGAGCCGTCTGCGAAGCTGCGATTGTTCTCGGCGCAGACCATTTCTTCAAGCTGGTTGACGCTTCTGTCCTGACGATATTCAGCCGTTCCCTTCCACGGCATGGTGAAGGCGCCGGGATCGTCGACGCGGACGGTGACTTCCAGGCCCTTGCCGAACGGGGTCGGGAACAGGCGATAACGCTCGATGACATGGAGCCTGCCGGTGTGGGGCGTGCCGAAGGGATCGACGACCGACATTTTGTGCGCTTTCAGCCCGATGGTGTCGACGACGAGCGTATCGCCTTCGTAATGCCCGACCGATTCGCCGTACCAGGATGGCGGCGGATTGGCGGAATGATCGCGGTTGAGCCAGACGCGGCGAACCTGGTGATCGCGCTCATAAAGGATGACGACACGGTCTTTTGCCTGCACGAATTGCACATTGCCGATCAGGTTGACGGCCTGGGGCACGCCGGAAGGCCAGCAGGAATCGTCGGCGGTGTAGACATGCTGCAGGCGGATTTCTGCTGCGGCGTTCTTTTTGACGATGTCGCGCGTCCAGGGCTGCAGGATCGGATTGCCGGAATCGCCCGCCCAGATATCGTCGGCGTCGCGGCTCTTCACAGCCAAGCGCTCGACCGGTTTGCCCTCCTTGTCGTCGGGGATCGGATCGAACCAGAGATCGCCGACGCGGACGAAGGAGCCGGACAGGTCCGGCACAGCCATTGCGGAGCTCGCAGGCGCGCAAAGGCTGAAAGCGAGTGATGCTGCAAGAACGATCCTCAGGGTCGCCCTCCCGCCGTTGCCGGCTGTAGCGGCGGGGTGGTTTTGGGCGGCAAGCGGTGATGCGTCGCCTGCTCATAAGCGTAAGCGAGCTTAAGCAGCGTGGGTTCGCTATAGGGCCGCCCGAAAAAGGTGATGCCCACCGGCAGATTGTCGGTGGTGAAGCCCGAAGGCACGGTCATCGATGCCGCGTAAGCGAGGAAAGTGTTCAGCACGGGCACGCCTTTGTTGTTCACGTAAGGCGGGTTGATCCCGTCCTTGATCAAGGTTGGCTGATGCTCGACCGTCTTGTGCACGATGGCATCGAGCCTGTTGTCGGCCATCACCTTCAGGATGTTGATCATCAGTTGATCGCGCGCCTTCAGATATTCGGCATATTTGGCAGGGTCGGCCGGCTGAAGAGGCGTCGTCCAAATCTCCGCATTGCGGCGGGGAAAGCTCTGGGCGAGCAGCGGCGAATTGGCGATGTCCCGGCGGGTCTTGTACGGGCTGTTGGGATTGCGCGCCAAATAAAGCCGCAGCGCTTCGTCGGACGCGATGGGATCGGCCGCCCGCTTGTCCAGCAAGTCTTTGAGATGCGGGATCGCGATGTTATCGACAATGATCGCGCCGGCTGCTTTCAATTCCGCAATGTCCTTTTCGAAAACCGTGTCAACCTTCTTGAAGTCCTCCGATTGCGGCTCGGAATACAAGCCGATGGATTCGCGCAAGATGCCGATGCGCGCGCCCTCCAGTCCGTTCTTGTCGAGAAAGCGCGTGTAGCTTCCATCGTATTTCCCGACGCCCATTGCGGTCAGCGGGTCTTCGGGGTCGTAACCCACCATCGCATCGAGCAAATGCGCGAGGTCGCGCACGTTTCGCGCGATCGGGCCCATTTGCGCGGCGAGCGTCGGGTAACCGTCCCACATACCGCTGCGGCTCACGAGACCGGGCGTCGGCCGCAAACTGACCAGCGCGTCCCAGCCTGCCGGGCGGCGGATCGAAGCAAAAGTCTCTTCGCCCAGCGCAATGGTGGAGAAGTTTGCAGCGACAGAGGCCGCCGAACCACCGGACGAACCGCCCACCGTGCGTTCCAGATCGTAGGGATTGCGCGTGACGCCGAACATCGAGCCGTAGGTGTCGCCGCGCGCATATTCGGAAAGCGTGGTCTTCCCGAGGATGATCGCTCCGGCCTTGCGCAAGCGATCGACGACAACGGAATCGCGCGTTGGGCGGTAATCCTTGAACACCACCGTGCCCAAAGTGGTGGGCAGCCCGGCCACGTCGATCTCATCCTTGACCAGAACCGGAATGCCGTGCAGCGGACCGGCAAAACCCGATCGCCGATAGGCCGCGTCCAATCGATCGGCATCCTCCAAGGCGTGGGGATTGAGCGCGATGATCGCATTGATCATCGGACCTTTCTTGTCATAGGCGGCAACGCGGTCGAGATAGGCTTGGACCAATTGGCGGGCGGTCAGTCTGCCGGATTTAAAGGCCGCATGGATGTCGTCGATGGAGGTTTCAACGACTTGAAACGGCGCAGTTTGCGCGACGCTCGCGGCCGGCAAATTCGCCGCGAGCAGACCGGCAAGGATCGCGGCTATCCATTTCCTCATGGCATGCCTCACACGCTGTCAGAAGTCGGGCTTGGCCGCTGTCGGGACCGGATCGAAACCGAGATTGAACTTGTCGTCATTGTTCAAGGCGCACACGGTTTCGTCGAACGCCCGTCCGGTCACCAAATGACGGGGCCGGCGCGCACCCCAAGGCTTGTAGAATGTGCCCGGATCATCCGCAGTGAAGGAGATGTCGAGTGTCTTGCCGCCGTCGGTGATCTTGAAGCGCTCCACGACGTGCAGCCGAGTCGTATGCGGCGTGCGGTAACCGTCGACGAAAGTCCGATCGTTCAGACCGATGGTGTCGACGACGAGCGTATCGCCGTTTTCATAATGCCCGACCGATTCGCCGTACCAGGAGGGCTTCACGTTCCTGGAATGGGGCACGTTCAGATAGATGCGGCGCACCGTCTGGTTCGCTCCGCCCTGGATGATCACGACTTCCGTGGGCGTTTGGATGAAATACCACTCAAAGGGCGCCTCATGGATGTCGGGAACGCCTACCTCCCAGCATCTCGCCTGGCGGGTCTCGCCATTGCGGCCGTCCAGCGCGAGAGCGTTCTGCTTTTTTAACGCTTCCACCGCCCAAGGCATCAGATTCTTGGCCGCTGCATTGTTGAGATCCGCGACGCGGTAGGTCGACGAGACGCCCAGGTCCTGGGCGACCGCGTTGTTGTAGAAGGGATGAACGGGATCGGCCGTGATCGGGCCAATTCCACTCTCCGGCGGCGACCATTCATTGGCCGTTTTGTCGTAGGCGACTTGAGCGGGGTTGGCTGGCCCGTTGCGAAATCCGAACCTGTAGGCCTCCCATGCAACGCCGGGCTCCTGCAACAGCCGTGGAATGGGGGTGCCGGAATCCGCCGCGCGCGCCGGAAAAAGCACGACCGAGGCGCAGATTACGCCGGCCAAAGCGCCGGCAGAGCATTTCGCAATCCGATGGAACATGCCGGCCTCGCAAGAAGTGGACGCTTTAAATCCAGAATAGTGAGCAGGCGTTATTCGGGCAATCCGGTAATGCACCGCGCACGGCCCCACGGGGCGGCGGCCGGGCTCTCCAGTGATGCGCAAGCAGGTGTTTTGCGCAAAACAGTTTGACGATGGGATAACCGGGAGAAGTTCGTTTTGCAAAATGGGCCTTTTGCACAAGCAGTAGCGTGCCTCCCTTTCCGCCACGCCAATATCGCGGCACCTATCTCCATCATGTCAAAGGCTGGCATCGGCAGCATTCGCGGGCTCTTGGCGCGCCGGCTAATCATGCGGGCGGCTCGCGGCAGGTACCGTGCGAAGGCCTGCGCGAATTGCGCGCGCGAGTTCCGCGGTGTCGTATCCGCTCATGGGAAGTCTCCAGAGGTCCTGAAAAAGCTTGCGCCCGGCAGCTTCGTCAGCCCCGGCGCGCTTTGCGCGCCTTTACCAAAAAATAAAGGGCCGCGAAGCGGCCCGGGCGCAATTTCCATCAAGGCTGAAACACCTATCTCCATCCCCGGGGATGAGCAAGCAAGTGTTTTGCGCAAAACAGTTTGGCGCAGCGAATATCGAGCCCCGGCGTAGTAGTTTTTTTGTCCCGAAAATGCTTGCGCCCGGCAGCCTTGCCGGCTCCGGGCGCAATTTCCATCAATGCTGAAAGACCTACTTTCATCCCCGGGGATGATCAAGCATGTGTTTTGCGCAAAACACTTTGGTCGCGGGACTGAGCGCGACAAATCCGTTTGGCACAATCGCCTGTCTGGAATGCCCCCCCGCGAAACGCCTTCGCCTCAGTCGCCGAGGCCGATCCAGCGCGTGGCGTCCTGGTTGTAATGCTGCTGGGGATCGTAAATCTTGACCGGCAGATCGAGCGCCTTAGCCGTCAAGCCGCCGGTGGCCGACAAAAGCTGGTAGGCGGCGACATAGGCGTTCCGGCGCGAGGTGACGAGCAATACGCGCGCATTAACCAAGTCCTGCTCGGCGATCAGCACATCCAAAGTCGTGCGCTGGCCAGCTATGGTTTCCTGCTGCGAGCCCTGGAGCGCAATTTCGTCCGCCGCGATCTGGTCCTGATTGGCTCTGACAGCGGCTTGCGCGCTGCGCATTTGCTCATCTGCCGTCCGGACCTGTTCCCGCACCTGGCGTTCCGCTTCGGCGGTGTTGAAGTTTGCCCCGCTGCGCTGCTGCTTGGCCTCGCGCACGCCCGCATATTCCGCCCCGCCCTGATAAAGCGGAATGGTAAGCTGAGCGGTGATGGACAGGGAGTCGATCTTGATTCCTGCGGCAACCAGATCGACCGACCTTTGATACTGCCCCTGCAAGGAAAGCGTGGGCAGAAGCGCGCCGATGGCGGCATCAACGGCATAATCCGCGGCAATGGCTTGCGTGCGCGCGTAGATCAGCGTGGGGCTGTTTTGCAGCGCAAGATTGAAGGCGGTTTCATAGCTTTCGGGCACCACGGGAAAAACGGACTGTTCGTCCAAGGACTCCGCCGGCCTGCCGACCACATGCTCGAAGGTGGAACGGCTGGTCGCAAGCTGTCCTTGCGCGATCGCGAGATCGGACATTGCGCCGTTCAGCCGTCCTTCGGTTTGTGCGAGATCCGTCCGGCTGAGGTCGCCCAGCATGACGCGGTTCGCCACCGTGTCGCGCAGGTGTTGCAGTTCTTGTATTTCGTCCTGTTCGAGCTTGACGGTTTGCTCGTATCGCACCACGTCCATATAGGCCGTCGCCGCAGTCACCAGCACGGATTCCTCCGTATACGTCAGTTGGGCGCGGCCAGCTTCGACGAGCGCCTTGGCTTTGCGTGTATTGGGGATTGTGTCGCCGCGAAACAGCGGCTGCGTGATGGTTACGGAGCCTTCCCGCGGTTGTGTGCCGGCACGCGGTCCGGGGATGGCGTAATATTCGCCCTGTTCGTAACCGTAGCTGCCCTGCGCGGCGACGCTGGGACGCCAACCGGCGAGGGCCTTTGCGACTTCCTCATCGGTTGCACGCAGCGACGCCCGCTGGGCGTCGAGCTGCGGATTGCTCTCGTAAGCGAGACTGAGCGCTTGGTTCAGCGTGAAGGTCTCCGCCTTTGCGGCGGTTGCGAGAATCGGAAGAAGCATCACCGCAAAGCCAACGCCGATGTTTGTCTGCATGTGCGGCCCCCCAGCCGAAAACACAAAGCTAGCCAAATTCCGGCCGATCCGCGCTCACGAGGAGTTCCTGAAGCGGGCCCAGCCACGGTTCGTAATGGCGCCAGCGCGCGACGGATGTTTTGTACACGGGCTGCCGTGCCTGCCACACGCTCGCGGTTCGCACGCTGCGCGGATTGCGCTCCGGCTGCAAACAGGCATCGTCCCATTCCAGGCCGCAGAATTCAATCATTCGGCGCGTCCAGGTCTCGCGATCTGCGACCAATTCCTCATACGGAATTTCCAGCAACCGGTCCACCGGCAGGGTGCTGCGCCAATGCGCCATCAGACGCTGATATTGCCGGTAATAGGCGAGCAGATCGCCCCGGTCGTAAGCAAACTCGATCCGGCGCGAGAAATTCTGGAAGTAGATCGACAGGCAGGTGTCGACGGGGTGCCGTCGGCAGTGGATGATTCTCGCATGCGGAAACACGGAATGAATTAGCGGGATAAATTCGAAATTCTGCGGCCGCTTGTCGGTGACCCGCCAAGCCGTTGCGGAAATGCCGCCAAGGAGCGACCGATACTCGCTTGCGACCTTCACCGCCCAGGTGGGGCTAATCCTGCCGTCACCGCTCATGCTGAAGCCGGGTGCTCGTTCGCCCCAAAAGGCAAGCTCGCCGCCGGCGGCAATGTCGGGATGGCTCGATAGGATCTGCTCGACCAAGGTGGTGCCGGACCGGGGCATGCCCACGATAAAGACAGGCACGTCCCAGTCGCTTCCTAGCCTGGTGTTGCGTCCGAAAAACTCCGCCGTGAACATCGTGATGATGCGCTCGACAACGGCGGCATGCGCTGTCGCCACGTAGTGCCCCGCTATCGGACGCTTGAGACGGTTTCCTTCGTCGAAGTGCTGGATCGCATTCGAATATTCCCTCAGGTCGTCATAGGCCTTTCCGAGTGCAAGATGCAGATCGGCGCGCTCCGCATCGGCCAGGTCCTTTTCCCTCAGCATCCATTCCATCTGCGCCAGGAGCGGACGATCCGGCTCGCTCAGTTTCTTGACATGAACGAGCTCGTGGTGTGCGGCAATCTGCTGCCGGTTGAGGGCAAGCCCAAGATCGAATGCGACGGCCGCGTCGTGGAAACGGCCGAGTTCCATCAGGATCGAGCCGAGCAAGCAATGGGCATCGCTGTTGTGCGGATCGCGCTGGACCGCGCGCCGGATCACCTCTTCGGCGGTCGTGGGATTTTCGTCCTCCATGAGGAGCTTCGCCTGGCACATCAAGCCTACGACGGAGTCTGTCTTGTCTGCTGCCTTCTGAAGAGCCAAGAGCCCTTCAACGCGATCGCCAACGAATAGAAGAAGATTGCCAAACTTTGCATGCGCTTCCACGAAGTTACCGTCGATCGCAACGACCTGGCGGAAAGCAGCGATGGCTTCGCCATAAAGCCCCTGCCGCTCCAGCGTGAGAGCCTTGTTGTACTGCGCAATCACGAAAGCGGGATTGCATTCGATCGCGCGGTTGAAACACTGAAGCCCTTTGACCAGATCGTTCTGATGCAGATGGATGAGGCCGAGATCGTTGTAGGCCGAGGCATTATGCGGCTCGAGCTCGATTGCCCTCCCGAGGGCCGCGATTGCCTCCGGATCCCGATCGTCGAGCCGCAAAAGCTTTGCAAGCTGGATATACCCTTCCGCGCGGCGCGGCTCGAGCGCGATGACCTTCTCCAACAGCTCGATACCGCGCTGCGGCGCGCCCGATTGCCCTGCCACGGCCGCAAGTATCTGCAAGCTCGCGACGTGATCGGGATGCTGTTTGAGAATCCTTTGGCACGAGGTCTCGACTTCGACGAATTTGTCGGCGCGATAGGCGGCGACGACATCCTGGAGCAGACGGTCGGTGACGCTAGCTTCCTCCGTTTGCTCGCCCATCATGCGCTCGAGCTCGGCGTGTCGGGGCTCATTGCTTGCGGCGCTGCCGGCTCATCGAGAGCCGCGAAGAGCGGCCCCAAATGCTTCTCATAATGCCGCCAGCGGCCGACGGAGCTGCTGTAGATTGGCTGACGCACCTGCCAGTGGCTCACGGTGGCGACGGTGCGTTCGGTGCGATAGAACTCGAGGCAGGCAGGCTCCCAGTCCAGTCCGAGAAAATCGATCAGCCGGCGGCTCTCGCCTTCGAGATCGGCGACCAGCTTCTCGTAATTGACTTCGATCATGTGCAGCGGCAGGAGCTTCTGCCAGTGCTCGGCTAAGCGCTGCACATCCCGGCATCGTCTGCCGCAGTCGGCGAGGTCGTAGGAAAAGTACTGCGCGCCTTGGACGAAGACCTGGAAATAGCAAGACAGCGCCGTATCCCGGGGATCACGGCTGCAATAGACGATCCGCGCACGCGGGAACAGACGCGCGATCACGCCGACGAGCAGCACGTTGTCCGGCAATTTGTCGACCACCCTCAACGCGCCGCGGCCCAGACGGTGCAGACGCACGATGTGCCTGTCGGCAACGCGTCGGGCAGTCTCGAACAGCCGCGGGCCCGTTTGCCGCCCCCGCAGCATTTCCCAGGCGATCAAGGGAATGGCGTCGAGCTCGCCTGCGGCGTGTATGCGCGCGTGACTGGCGCAGATTTGCTCGACCAGCGTCGTTCCGGAGCGCGGCATGCCGACGACGAAGACCGGCAGCTCCGACATGTTTCCGGCGCGCGCGCCGTCGGCGATGGCTTCTTGCGTATTGGTCGCAATCAGCGCATCGACCCGGCAGCCGAAGGAAACGGGGTCATAGCGGTCGCCGTCCGCCCGCCAATTTTCGCGCATCAGGCGATTGGCCTCCGCGTAGTGCGCAAACGCCTCGTCGAAGCGGCCGGCCTCATCGAGCAGACGCCCCAGGGCAAACGCCGCGGCGATGCGGTCTTCGCTCTTGTTCGCGGGATTATCGAACGCGGCGGCAAGGCGATCGAGCTCCGCAACGTCCTGCTGCTGCTTGCCGGTCGCCGGAATATGGCGAACATCGCGAAGATCGGTCGGATCGATCTCGCGAAGCCGCTCGAGACAACGATCGGCTTCCTCGAAGCGGCCGAGCAACCGCAAAGTCCAGCTCAGGCCTCCCCATGCCTCCTTCGAGTGCGGCGAGAGTTTGAGCGCCTGGCGAAAGCTCGCCTCGGCGGCGGCACCGTCATAAAGCCGGATCAGCGCTCCGCCCCGCATGCAATGGAAACTGACGTTGTCGGGCTGCAACGCAATGGCGCGGTCGTAGCAATGCACCGCTTCCTTGAAGAGGCCGAGGCTTGCGAGCTGGGAAGCGAGCTGGGCATAGGAATCCGGACGCTCCGGTTCGAGCTCGATGATCGCGCGCCACGTCTCGGCTGCCTCCGGCAGCCGCCGCGCTTCTTTGAGCGCAACCGCAAGGACGATGCGCGCTGGGATCGATTCGGCCTCGATGGCGATTGCCGTTTGGCAATGGCTGATCGCGGCCTCATACCGTCCCAGTTCGGTAAGGAGGCTGGCGATGCACGCGTGCGCGAGGGCGTAGTTAGGATTGCGCGCGAGCGCCCGACGGTAGTTCTCGAGCGCTTCCTCACGCTTGCCGGCAATCCGTAGCGCATTGCCGAGATCGAAATGGGGTTCTGGCGTCGCGTCGAGGCACGGGATCGCCTGTTGGAGCAGTTCGATTCCACGCTCGACATGGCCGCGTTCGGTCTCGCTCACGCCCAACAAGTGTAGGGCACGCGGATGATCGGGCGCGGCCTCCAACACTTGCCGGTAGAGCGCAGCGGCCTCGTCGATCCGGCCGGCGCGATGCAGCGCCAGTCCCGCCTGGAGCGCCTCCGCTGGATCGAGCGGAGATGGCCCGGAGGATACGGCCTCGTCGAGGGTCGATGCCATGGCCGCAGTCCCTCACCGCTCCCTGAGCGCCTCGTGGCCATAGCGCATGAAAGGAGACAGGATGTAGGAGATCAAGCGGCGCTGGCCGGTTTTGATTTCCGCCGTCACCGTCATGCCGGGCTCGAGCGGGCGCGGCCCGTCCTCGGTTTCCACTTGCGTTCCGTCGATCGACACCCGCGCGACATAGGCGGTGTCGGTCGATTGCGAATTCTGCTGGGCTTGCGGCTGCGGTTTTCCAGTGTCTTCGTCACGATCGGGATTGGGCGCGTCGCGCTCGTTGCGCAGCGCGTCGCGACTGACGGTCCGGACTTGCCCATGCAACAGCCCGTAGCGCGTATAGTTGAAAGCCTCGATTTTCAGTTCGGCCGTTTGGCCTGCGTGAACGAAGCCGGCATCACGGTTCGGCAGCATCGCTTCGACTTCGAGTCTCGATCGATCCGGAACGACGACCATCAGGGTTTGCGCGGGCTGTACGACGCCACCGATGGTATGGACCGCAAGCTGCTCCACCGTGCCGGCGACAGGAGCGCGCAGCACTTGCAATCCCGTGCGCTGCGTCGCTTTGACCAGCTCCTCGCGCTGCTCGGACGCGTACTGATCGGCCTTGCGCAGATCGTCGAGCGCCTGGCGGCGGAATTCCGCATCGGTCTCGCTGCGCTGCTGCGCGAGCGCGTCGATCTGGGCAATCGCCCCCTGGACCTGCGCGACCGCCCCGTCGCGATCGTGCTTGGACTCGATCACTTGGCGCTCGGTGTCGATCCGGGTGACCTCAGACGTAAACTGGGTTTCGCGCAGCTTGTTGTAGATATCCAGCTTCTGCTGCAACAGAGGCAGCGAGCCGTCGATCTTTGCGATTGTTGCACTCGCCTGATCTCGTTCGGCAGCCTTGGCTGCGATTTGCCGGTCCAGCCCGTCGATCTTGGCTTTCTCTTGCGCGAGTTGCTGAACCAGTTGCCGGCGTTCCACATCGACGATTGCGGGATCGGCACTGGCCGGAGCTACAAACGTTGCGGTGCTGCCCGCAAGCACGGCGCGCAGACGCTGGATGTCCAATTCCCCCTGCATGAGATCATGCGCCACGCGGTCACGGTCGGCTGCGTTCATTGTGGGATCGAGTTCGACCAACAGCTGGTTGGCGGCAACATGGTCGCCCTCGGCGACGGCAATCGTTCGGACGACACCGATTTCCAAGGGTTGGATGAGCTTGATTTGGCCAGCCGGAATGATCCGACCATTGGCCGTGGCGACGATGTCGATTTGCCCGATACAGGCCCAGGCGACGGCCACGACGATCAGGAGTCCCAGCACGCCCATCATGATGCGGCCGGGGGGCGAAACCGGCGTTTCGATGATCTCCAGAGCCGCGGGCAGGAATTCGCGCTCGTTCCGGTTGCGCCGGACTGCCGGCGGCCGTTGCGGCAGCGGAATCAGCTTGTTTCCCGTGACGGGTTTTTGCGGCGGTCCGGCCTCAGGCGACATCGGCTTTTCCCGCCTGGATGCGGTGCAGCAGCGCATAGCGCCCGCCGCGGCGCATCAGGTCTTCGTGGGTCCCGTCCTCGATCAGCCGGCCGCGTTCGAGCGTGATGATGCGATCGGCACCGCGCACGGTCGAGAGACGGTGAGCAATCACGATCACGGTACGGCCGGCCGCGATGCGGCGCATGTTCTCCTGGATGATGCGTTCGCTTTCGTAATCGAGCGCACTAGTCGCCTCGTCGAAAATCAGGATGCGCGGGTTGCCGATCAGTGCGCGCGCGATCGCGATGCGCTGGGCCTGCCCCCCCGACAGCGACGCACCGCGTTCGCCGATCACCGTGTCATAGGCGTGCGGCAATTCCAGGATGAATTCATGCGCACCGGCGAGCTGTGCCGCGGCGATCACATGTTCCAGCGGCATGCCGGGATCGGACAGCGCGATATTCTCCCGCACCGAACAATTGAACAGGACGTTTTGCTGCAACACCACGCCGATCTGGCGGCGCAGCCAGCTGGTATCCGCCATTGCGAGATCGACACCGTCCACCAGCACGCGGCCATCCTCGGGCGTGTAAAGCCTCTGGATCAGGCGAGCCATAGTGGATTTTCCCGATCCGGACTGGCCGACGACGCCGACCATCTGTCCGGCGGCGATATCCAGCGAGACATCGGAAAGCACCGCGGGCCCATCGAACCGGTAACGGAAGGTCACGTGCTCGAAGCGGATGGCGCCGCGCATTTGGGGCAGCGAGGCAGCGCTGCGCTGGGCCATCTCGCGCGGCGTGTTCAAGATATCGCCGAGCCGCGCCACCGAGATCCGCGTCTGCTGGAAATCCTGCCACAGTTGCGCGATGCGCAAGACCGGCTGCGCCACGCGGGCCGAAAGCATATTGAAGGCGACAAGTTCGCCGACCGTCAGATCGCCCGCGATGACCGCCTTCGCCCCGAAATAGAGGGTGAGAACCATGGTCGCCTTGTTGATGTATTGGACAAGCTGCGAGCCGACATTGCCGAGTGTCTGGGCGCGGAAACTCGCGCGCACATAGGCCGCCAACTGTTCCTCCCAGCGGTGCTGCATCTGCGGTTCGACCGCCATTGCCTTGACGGTTTCCGCAGCGGTCACAGATTCGACCAGGAACGATTGGCTGTCGGCACCGCGGGTGAATTTCTCGTTCAGCCGGCGCCGGAACATCGGCGTTACCACGATGCTGACCAAAATGTAGAAGGGAAGTGAGGCGAGCACGATGAAACTCAGGGTCGTGCTGTACAGGAACATCACGGCGAAGAATACGAATGTGAAGAAAAGGTCGATGGTCAACGTCAGCGCTGAACCGGTGATGAAGTTGCGGATGTTTTCGAGTTCGCGCACGCGCGCTACCGAATCGCCGACGCGCCGGTTGCTGAAATAGGCCATGGGCAGCGCGAGCAGGTGATCGAACAGGCGCGCTCCGAGTTCGACATCGATGCGGTTGGTAGTCTGGCTGAAGACATAGGTGCGCAGCCCGCCCAGCACGACCTCGAATGTCGAGACGATGGCGAGCCCGATCATCAGCACATCGAGCGTGGACAGGCTGCGATGGACCAGAACCTTGTCCACCACCACCTGGAAGAACAGCGGCGCGGCCAATCCCAGCATCTGCAGGAAAAACGAACCAATCAGAACTTCGCTGAGGACGCGGCGATAGCGGTGGACGGCGGAGATGAACCAGCGGAGATCGAAGACGTCCGGCAGTCCGGACAACGAGGCCCGCCGGGCGAGGAGGATCAGCCGACCCGTCCATCGTTTTTCGAACTCATCGCGCTCGACGACGCGGGCCCGCATTTCGCCGGGGCGGTGCACGACGAGCTTGCCATTCAGAAACCGGCTGGCGACGAGAAAGCCAAGGTCGCGCGTTTCAACGATGGCCGGCAAAGGAGTCTTATCGAGCCGGTCCCAATGGGTCTCGACCAGACGGGATTTCAGCCCGAGCTTTCTTGCGATGCGGACGAGATCTCCCGTCGTCGCGATTGTGGAAGACGCGAGGTGACGCCGCGATAATTCGCCGGGGTCGGCGGCAACGCGGAAATGGCGCGCGATCATACATAGCCCGGCGAGCCCTGTGTCGATGACCCGAGTGTCGGCTTCGGAACCCGCCGTTTCCATGCTTACGCCCCCCAACTCAGCTACGCCGCAACAGCCTTTCTTACGTGACGGTGAAATTCACCGACTGCGATCCGAATGCCACCGGGAACTTCTGGTCGTAGAGGCTGGAGCTGCCCAGCCCGAGCGTTGTCTTAAGCGTAATGAGCGGTCCTATGGCCCCGCTGACGCCAATCGAGAGAATGCTGGCACTCAAATGCGCGGCCAGAGCTTGGAGCCCGAGGACGAGCTGCTCGCTAAGGCTTGTGTCGTTGCTGAGCGATGCCTGCGGCGTCAGTCCGAGATCGAAGCTGCCGTAGCTCGACGCGTCCGTCAAGACGGTCGGCGTG
>Ga0307477_10001945_pt1 | contig 16408 bp, 27 predicted proteins | sample atmos_gasesECM2C_FD_203316 | JGI IMG/M metagenome (GOLD analysis project Ga0307477, IMG submission 203316) | Hardwood forest soil microbial communities from Morgan-Monroe State Forest, Indiana, United States - atmos_gasesECM2C_515 | ecosystem: Environmental > Terrestrial > Soil > Temperate...
GCATGTATCCTATCCCGCTCCCGCTCAGCGGGCACTAACTGCCAAGTTCGCAAGCCGAGAGAAATCTGCGAGAACTGCCGGAAGATTCGTTCAAAAGGTGAAAGGAAAAGAATGCGACCGGTTACAACTATTAAGGCGGGTCGTCTGTGGGTAATACTCCAGACAGCCACCGAAATCGGCAATCAGTTCATCCACCGGATACATGTCCACCTCTTTCCTTCAGGGGGCCCGGCGTGTTTTTTATTCTCCAAGACTTCGTAGTTGAGTTCCATCGCGTGGCATCGCTCATCGGTTTCTTTTCACCTTCGTGTTGCCGCTGCGCCCAGCCTTGATCCTTGCTGCTCTTGTCCTGCCGTCAACGCCGCCCTTGTTCTAGAGCGTTGAGCGGCATTTCTTAGACGGGCAATTCGGCGCGTTCTGTTTATTTCTTCTTCAAACGCCACGCGATGGTGAGGGCGTCGCGACCTTTGCCGGGGCTGATCAGTCCGCGCCGTTCCAGCGCCTTGACGGTATTGCGATTGGCAGATAGAGGACGTATTTCTTCATTATCTTTCAACCGCCGCAGGACTGGTTGCCGCCGAGCGAATCAGTTTCGAGTTGGTATCCGTCTTGGATGTGCGAAAGTAGGTCTTGTTCCGCATCGGTGAGTTTCGGCGGGAGATTAGCAGCTTTCTTCTTCGCCATTCTTCACGTCCATTTGCGGAGGTCTAGCTCTCCGATTCCCCTAGTCGGAGCACTGGAGACTCGGTTCGGCAACATACGCCGTACCGCTGCCACAGCCGGAACCACGGGCTATGCGCCAGCGTCTCGTCGTGCCTTCGATTTGCAGCAGAGATGTCGCTGGCGCTGAGTGGTCTAATGTCCGGCGCTTCGAACATTTCCTGTAGCTGCTCGATGTCGTCAATAATGCGTTCAACGTCCATTCCGTCTCAATATCCAACATAGGCACTGCAAAGGTCAAACGGAAGCTGCATCTCCAAAGACCGTGACTTTGGTTGCTCACGACGGAGCCTTGGGCTGGCTCCTCCTCACAGAGGCCGACGGGTCGATGCAGAAATTCACCGAACTGATCAAAATTGACCATCCACGTAAGCGGTTGGGCGTTATCTTCTTTCCGTGAAGAGAGAACTTACCCCCAAAAAGGTACTTGCTGTCCGTTGTCCGACCTGTGGTGCTGCTCCGGGGGAAAGGTGTGAGCTTAGCACTGGTCAGCCCCGCACAGAGCCGCATCGTGACCGCCGATTGATAGCAGCAGATTGAGCCAAGCCCGTACCGAGCCTAACAACCCAGTGTTAGCTCCGTGTTTTCCAAGCCGCTGTGCACAGGCTTTCGCCGTCGCAACCAAACGACCGCTCCGCAAGCCTGCTCCGCACCCGTGGAACTCACCCAGATTCAGAATCAGCTATTCTCATAGCACGATGACCAATGACGAGCGCATGCAGCGAGAGTCCAGCCTGATCGCTACGGTTAGAAAGAATCTTCCCGACTTCGCGAAAGCCTGCGCGGATGACACGGAACTGGTGTTGCTCCACCAAGACGCCTTTGCCGCCGACTACCAAGAGGACGAATACACGCTCCTCGGCATGGCGATCAAATACGCAGGTCTCCGTGGGAAAGAAGTGCGCGTGATTGGGAAGAACCGAAGCACCCTCGGCGAGGAAAACAGAATCCAGTAAAGCCGAATGTTCGACTCGGCTGAGTGCCTACCACATCATCCAGTTGCCGTGCGACTGTGTTTGTGGCCTACCATTCCCCTGCCATTCCTGCGTATACTCCCCGACCGTGACCAAAGACAAGCCAGTCATCTGCACCACGCTGATGGTCGAGGTGCTGGGTCCGAAGGACGCCAGCGCCAAGCGCATCAGGTTCGTCGAGGACATCCTGAGGAACTGCATCAGGACGCTCGACCGGGACTTCAGGAAGAGCCGAATCCCACAGATGAGGGGCTTCTCGCTCAAGCCGGAGCCGCTTCGTCGAAAGCGGAAAGGGAGCCGATAGTCGTGCCCCATACCATCCACGAGTACCCTGAGCTTGCTGGCAAAACGGTCTCGAAGGTCACCGTCACCAACGAGTCCGACTGGCGCAGCATCACGGTAAGATTCACTGACAACACCGCCATCCATTTCAGCATTCGCCCCTTCGTCCAGATCGAGCCGGAGCACGTGGACTGGAGAACCGGAGACGGAAAACTGCTGCGTATCTATCCCTTCGTGCGTGAGAAGCGAGGGTGACTTTGAAGCGATCACTACGAAAGACCAAGGCGTTCGAGCAGGAGTTCGCACGGTGGCAGAGAAACTTCGGGGTCGTGGTTCGGCGGCTCCGCAAAAAGGCTGGTCTGTCACGGCGAGAACTGGCGAGTATGGCGAAGTTCAGCGTCTCCACGCTGGAAACTATCGAGCAAGGCCGCGGCAATCCGGGTCTCACGCGAATGATGAATCTCGCCCATGCGCTGAAGCACACCTTGAGCTATCTCTTCAGGCTAACGCAGGAGTTGAACGACACGGAGAACACTGATCGGGCAGGGTAACCTCGACGACCTACCACGAGGCTAGAAAAGACGCCTCTTCTTCGCGGCGCGGACGAGCTTGCGGGATGCCCGGTACGGCAGCTTGACGATCTTGCCGTCGCGATCCTTATACCCGGCGTGCATGCGCATCAGGAAGACGCGCATGGTGTGGTACTTATCGCCGTCCTCCCGACTAAGGTCGATGCGACCGATCCGCTCTGCGATCTCGGCGATTGTCTTGCCCTTTGCCCACAGCCTCGCGACGAGGTCGTAAGGGAACGGATTGCGGGTTGCCCTCTCCATGCGCCTCTTAGAGTTTCCCTGCCACATTGAGCTTTGCCCGGTAGTTGCGCAGTATCTTCGTGTCTCCAGAGCCGACGTGCTGAAACTGAGGTCTGACGCTGACTGCCGGGAGCACGTCCACGCTCATCGCAGTCCCATCAGTGAACTCGACCGTAACGCAGTTGTAATCAGGATCGAACTCGACGGTCATGCGTTTGACCTTTTTGCCGCGAGCTTCCTTCAATTCGATCCACGGCTTGGGCATCGCTACTCACCATCCTTCGTGGGTCGAGTGATTGGCATGGGGGTGATGAGACGTTCGTTGCTTAGGTTCCCGCCAATGAAGTCGGCAAGCTCCGCTTCCTCGTCCACGAACGTGTGAAACCTAAAGCTGACCATCGTATCGTCCGTGAAGAAGATGCTGAGACAACGGTAGTCCTCATCAGGCTCGTTGTGCCACGTGACCCTGAGGACGGTCTTGCCCACGAGATGCTGTGTGTAGTCCGCTCGGCGTAGGTTTCCCAACCCCCGTGAAGGAAGCTTGCATGAATGGCTCAATCGTTGATTGCCAAAACTACGCCGGACGCATTCATGTGACATGCAACCCTTACGATAGCGCATGTAAGTTGCTAGCGACTTGTTGGGATGACAAAGCTAGAGCGTTAACAATCGTCGATTATGCTTGTAACCAGCATCCGAACCCTGAATCCTGTGAATTCCAGCGCAAGAACATGAGGGCAAGCATCGCGATGGATTGCGACAAGAAGACGCTTGCCAACTATTGAGTACGCTGCCCTCTGTCGAGCGGGGAACGCCCGTGCCGGGAGCCTGTCGCAATGTATTCCCGTTCATTCAATAGAAAAAGCCATCTCTGAAATGCCCCGGCCCGGTCTGCCATAACCCCTAGTGTGCTCGCGCTACCGACTGTCGAGGAGAAATCGAAGCGACAAAAATTCTCTTCTCGAAAAATGTCAAGTACCAAATCGAACTGATTTCATCGTCGATACACTCTTCAAACCAATATTGAAAGATGTCATGCTCAGGACGGCGGAGCGTGATGGACTCAAGTAGTTCCGATTGGATCGGATATTTTAGAACGTCGGTCCACACGCGATGATCTGAGATCGCCGTACCGAGTCCGTGATGGCAAGCCAGACCGCGTACGATCTTTCGGACCACTCGCAGCACCCTTTCATCGCGGCCCGGAAAGATCATGTGCCTGTCCTCGCCCGAAATTTTCACTGGCACCATCATCCGACGAATCTCTGTGGCTCGCCGCTCGCCATCGACCTCGCGAAAGCTCCGCCAAGTCTTTTCCCACAACTCTTGCACCGCCTCGTTGGAGTCGCCCGCCATGAGCATGACATTCCGAAAATGAGCCTCATCGTCGGAGTATCCACCATTGCAGGATCGGCACGCCGGAATCGTGATTAACTGAAGGTTCCCCTGTGCTCTCTTCGAGGGAGGGTACAGACACGCGGGAGGCACATGGTCACGTTCCAAGGGAACACCCGCAGTACCACAGTAAGAGCAGCAGGTCATATCGGAAGTGTACCAGCGACCGCCTGCAATGACAGAATCATACAATCTGGAGTGCAGTCCAGAGTCAAGCGAAACGAAGGAGCCGAGATGAACATCGCTTTCCTGATCGGAAGGATCATTTTTGCTGCGTTTTGGTTGATGGGAAGTTTCAATCACTTCAAGAACCTCAATTACATGAGCGAGTACGCGAAGGCTAGGGGAATACCGTCTCCCAAGGCTGCGGTGGGAGGAACCGGAGTGATCCTGCTGCTGGGTGGTCTCAGCATGTTGCTGGGCGTCTATCCTGTGGTCGGGATCATTCTGCTGATCATTTTCCTGCTGGGAGTGTCGTTCCAGATGCACGCCTACTGGAAAGTAGACGACGCGCAAATGAAGCAGATCGACATGATCAACTTCACGAAGAATATGGCGCTAGTGGGGGCACTCTTGATGTTCCTGCTGCTGCCGCATCCATGGCCGATGAGTCTGGGGATCGGCTAGGGCACACACGGCATGTGAGGGAGGTCTTTGACCGCGAAGCGTGCGAATACGGTGCCATAATGGCGTGAATGGCTTCGATGCTGCAAATAGCTTCTCCAGACGCCATCCGGCGAGTCCAACGGGTGCAGACCGTCACAATCGCTTGGATGAGCGTAGAGGCGGCGGTATCGCTCTTCGCAGCGTGGTGGGCAACTAGTCCTGCGCTCCTCGCATTCGGTGGAGATAGCGCCGTCGAACTTCTCTCAGCCGTGGTAGTGCTGTGGAGATTTCGAGCAAGGGGAACTCACGAGCACGCGGAAAGGCAGGCGGCTCATCTCGCAGGGGCTCTGCTGTTAGCACTGGCTGCCTTTGTTGCCGTCACTTCGATCACGAGTCTGCTGGGCTATAGCGAACCCAAACCAACGTTTCTGGGAATAGCCATTCTGGTCGCAGCCGCCGTCATTATGCCGTGGCTCGCGAAAGAAAAGCGGCGGCTGTCAGGAGCCACAGGCAGTGCCGCGTTGAGGGCGGACGCCGCTCAGTCGGCGCTGTGTGCATACCTGTCGCTGATCGCCTTGGCGGGACTGTCGATCAACGCGATCTGGCACATAAAGTGGGCAGACCCAGTTGCGGCTTTAGCCGTTCTGCCTCTCATCGTGTGGGAGGGTCGGGAAGCCATGCGGGGAAAACACTGTGGCTGTTGCTAAGCCCTACTTCTTCCCGGTGTCTGAACCCGATCCGAGGCTCTGAACTCTGCGATAATCTTTCTTCACTGACAATACCGTTTCTCGCTCGTGCGTAGTGGAATAGAGAGATGACCAATGTTGAATCATCGGGGATAGAACCCGGTCAACGGCGACTTAACGGCCCGCAGACCACCGGGCGTGAATACCGCAATTTGTCACAGCCTGCCCATGCTATGGCGCACGATGACGACGTTGCTGTGCCAATGCGGGACGGGGTTATGTTGCTGGCGGATGTGCATCGTCCGGCTGAACCCGGTCAATATCCGGTGCTGATTGCTGCCTCCCCGTATCCTCGGCAGATTCAGAATCTCGGTGCCCCAGCCGGATTCATCGAAGCTGGTGCCAGCGATTTCTTCGTCCCCCGTGGTTACGTCCACGTCATTGCTAACTGTCGGGGCACGAGTGGGTCTGGCGGCACCTTCGGTTTCTTCGATGGACAGGAGCGGCGGGATATGTACGACCTCGTCGAATGGGCTGCGCAGCAGCCTTGGTCGAACGGCAATGTCGGCATGATCGGGATCAGTTATTTCGCCGGAACGCAGATGGAAGCTGCCGTTGAACGGCCTCCGCATCTCAAAGCCATCATGCCCATCGCTGGTACATTCGACCTTTATGAGTCGGCGACGCATCATGGGCTGATGAGCAGCGGCTTTGTCACCCCGTTTCTCTTCATGATCGGGATGACGTCAGGGCACACCAACAAGCTCTGGCGCAGCACTCTAATGGACGCCGTGCGTGCCCTTCTACTGACACCCAGCATCCACAAAAAATTCGAGATGGCGAATGGGGAAGCCGCAATCGCTGGCCTCAAAGTCTTGCTTAAGCTGCACCACGATCCTCATCCTTGGGACGATCTCTGGCGTGCAATGGCTGCTGAGCACCCATTTCGCGATGCTTGGTGGGAAGACCGCAATCTACTTCCGCTACTTGATCGCGTCGAAGTGCCAGTGTATCTGGGAAGCGATTGGCAGAACGTGCCGCTTCATTTGCCGCACACCTTTACTGCTTACGAGCGACTCACTAACAGCAAGCATGTGCAGGTAGCAATGATGGGGCCACATGGCCTCGCTTGGCCGTGGGAGAGTCTGCACATTGAGGCGATTGCGTGGTTCGATCATTGGCTAAAGGGACAGGACACAGGCATTCTCGACGGCCCAAACTTTCGATACATCTTGCCGGAGGCCGAGGGCTGGCGAACCACCGATTCTTGGCCGATCCGCGAAGCGGTGCATCATTCTTACGCACTTCGAGCTGACGGGGGTCTTAGCGAGGACGAAGGAGAAGTTGGTTCCAGAACGTACTTGAATCTTGGCGGCGGTCTCAATCGCCCGCGTGCAAGTGAGACTGACCCTCCTCCATTCTTGCACTGGACTACCCCGCCGCTGCCGAATGACCTAGACCTGATTGGTGCCATCGAATTGCAGGTGGACGCCGCTTGCACCGCGCCAGACACAGCCTTCATCGCAGTACTACAGGACGTGGACGAGAACGAGAACGCCGTCAATGTCACAGCGGGCTACCTCCGGGCGGGATTGCGTGCAGTGGACGAGCCCGCGAGCAAGCGCGGCTCGCCTTTTCTACTGTGCCGGACCTTCGAAGCCGTACCGATTGGAGACAAGGTAATCTATCGGATTCCGCTAGTACCCAATGCCCGACGCTTTCGGGCTGGTCACAAGCTCCGGTTGTATCTCACTACGGACGACCAAAACGCAGACAGACCAGCCTTGCTTGAATTCAGACACGCCAGCATCGGTACCAGCTCCTTCAACACCGTTTTTTCGTCATCGCGTTTGCTTTTGCCGCTCCTGCGATGAACGGGTCAACACGGGCACGGATTCCGGCCATGCAGAGAACGTTTGCATGCTCAGAGGCGGTTTGCCGCGTGAACTCTCCATCGCAGATCAAGCACCTGCGCTTGCCCTGACCGACTGCGGCAAACACTTTGCCGATCTGGTCAGCGTGGATGGAGCCCGCGTCTCTCTGCGTTTTTTCGTCAGCAGTCATGTCTATCAGTAATGAGCCACAAACGTATACCCTCGTCACCAACGCGCCTCGTCTGAACTCGACCGAACAACGTCAACAGCATCAACAACGTGGGCTGGCGGCAGCATAGAGCCTTCGTCACCAGCACGTGATCTCTTTACCAGTTTGCAAACAAGACTGCGGGAAATACCCCACTTCTTTGAAACGGCAGTCAGAGTCATGCCCCTCAGCCGGTCCTGAACGATGGCTGGTCGGTCTAGGTTCATCGGAGCGCGTCCGATCCGTACTCCGTCGAGCTTCGCCCTCCGCATGCCAGCCAAAACCCGCTCGCGTATCAAGTCCGATTCGAGTTCAGCAATCGAACCAATCAGCGTCAGGAAGAGACGCCCCAGCGGACCACTGGTATCTATGTTTTCTCGCCGGGAGATGAAAACGATCCCCAAGCTGTCGAACTCATCCATCACTTGCAGGAAGTGCTTGACGCTCCTCGCGACCCGGTCGAACGCGGCAACGAGCACGACGGAGAAATTTTTTCGCCGCGCATCCGTGATGAGCGCGTCCAGACCCGGACGCCGTGCTCTACGTCCTGATACTCCACAGTCCGAATACTCCCGCACTACCTCGAAGCCACGCTGCGCCGCAAGCTCGCGCAGGTCATATAGCTGGCTTTCGACGTGCTGATCAGCAGTGCTCACACGGACGTAAATGGCGGCGGTTTTCATCGGCTGGAGTCTCCTCGAACTAGAGTTTGTGTTCCATGAGTCGAATGGATCGCCCGGTCTGACGATCTATGAGCAACGCGAGAGAGCGAGGAGTCTCTCGAAATCCCGCTCGGCATAAGCAGTCCTTCGCTTCGCGCACCGAAGGCACCATGAACGTGTTGCTGGCAAACTTATTCCTCTGGAATGGAAGCAGCAGGTGCGGTATGCCTGCGTGGAACAGCGCCGACTCAGCGTGGAGCAGATGCTCGCCTTCGGTGTACAGTGATGCCCGCGAGCGCCCGACTGCGACGAACTTGCCTGCTCGGCGTCGGCAAAGGCGCTCGGCAGCCTCCATGCAGACAGTCAACTCAGGGGCGAGCACGCTCAAGTTCGAGCAGACCTCGTGCTCCAACATCTGCCCAAGATGCACGTCCTTAAGTTCACGTAGTCGCACTGCCAGCACGCTGGGGATGAGTAGCGCTGCCGCGAACCGTTCCGTGAGGTCGCTGGAGCGCACACGCGCACGCTGTTCGTCCATAAGCTCACGGATCGTCAATCCTTGTCCCCCGCCTTAGTAATACAGTCGAGGTGAAAGTTTTGGCTACTTGATCCGGGCTTTGTTACCGAAGATTTGTGTCCAAAACCAGCCAATTTCTCACGTGCGACTGTATTACTTAGGTGGAGGGAAACCAGAATGCTCAATAAGCACTACATCCGAGACGGGAATCGAAAGATCATCGGGTCGGTCACAACCGGATTCAGCGACGAATCCGGCGTCGTGCGACGCGAAGACAACCAAATCGCTGGACGCACCAACGACAGATTTAGCACGACCCGCGACGCACACGGGAAACTCGTCTCGATCAACTCCTCTGATCCCGGCTTGCTGATCAACCAGAAGAAGTAACCGCCCCGCCATCCTCCCCACTTGGCTCGCTACGAGGAAAATATGCCTACGCAATCTCCATCGCCGACCGAAAGCATCGAGTGCCCGTTGTGTTCTGGTGCGGGCAGGCTGAAGCGCAGCGAGGTTCTTGACCGCCTCGGAGTGAAGGACTTTGCCAGAGTCGCTCAACTGAGCGCGGAGGAAGCTTTCCGCCTGCTCCAAAGCAAGCACGACCGTGAGCACCAGTCCGCGTGGTCACGCTTCGAAACCGAACTTGCGAAGCGTACTGCCGAAATCAGGGAGCGCCACAAAGATGAACTGCGCACTACCCAATCGGAGAGAGATGATCTCACGCGCCGAATCGAAGATTGCCTAAGAGAAGTCGGTCAGCTTCGGGAGCGGAACCAAGAACTCGAAGGCGAAATGTCCAAGGCGGCTCGACGGGGAAAACTGGAAGAGATCAGCTTCGAGGAAGAAGCGCGGACGTGGGCGGGTATTCACGTGAGTGAGAAACTGGCACGCGGTGGCGATTACATCTTGGCGTATCGCGATCAGAGCGGCGCACCACTGGAGCCTCGCGTCGTCGTTGACAACAAAGACAAAGCGACTGTCAGCGAGGGCGACATCAAGAAGCTGATCCGCGACACGAAGGAACGTCGCAGTCTGGTCGGGATCATTGTCGCGAGGGAGGAATCCCAATTACGGCAGCTTGACCGCGAGTGCCGGTGGGGTCAGGAGGACGGCGTGTGGGTTCTCCGCACGACGCGGCGCTGGCTGCCAAAAGATTTGGAAGTTCTAAAGCCAGTCTTCGAGCGGATGAGAATAGAGGGTGTGGATTTCCTCCAGAAGAACGCGATGCTTGCCGACGAAGTTCGCCGCACGTTCGTCGATCTGGACGAAATGGAGAAGGAACTCAAGAAAGCGTCGAAGGCAATCCAGTCCGTGGCAGCGCTCGTCGTCCGATACGGAGAGCGGCTGCGAGAACTCTGCGACACCGCTGCCAGCGCGAAGATCGCCCCGAAGACAGAACGGGACGGCAGCGGTCGCCAAAAGGCTGGCGCGTAACCTCGGTGGGAAAGGAACATGGGAGGGAACAAAATGGATGCCAATACTCAACTTGCCAACGACGTCCACCTTCTGACTGCACCGCTGCGGTTCATCGTCAGTCTAGTCAGGGCGGCAATTTTCCTCACGATCTTCCCGCTCGTGATCCTCGGACTCTGCTTCCATGCTGCCCTGATCGGAGGACCGATCATGGACGACGATACGTGGTTCTTGACGAAAGTTCTCTTCAGCGTACTTGCCCCGTTCGCCGCCGCGCTGATCGCAGGCGTGATGTCGAAGGGCAGCCTCGTCGGGGCGTGGGCGAAGGAATTTCTCGTGCTGATTTTGTCGTTCGTCGCCGTGGCTGGCTTGCTACGCTACGGGGTCATCACCTTCAATGACAGCGACCACGCCCCCGCGATCTGGACGAACCCGCAGTACGACTATTCAGACGTCTTCAAGGGCGGGTCCGCCTTCACGATTGGCAGCATGGAAAACGGGAAGTTCGAACTGTCTTATGAAGAAATCCAGAAATTGCGGAGCGATTGCCTCCACATGAGAGACGCCAGCCGGAGCGCGTCGTGTGTCAAGTCAGTCGATTGCATGACGCACAGCGCAGCGCCAGAGGACTGGAAGGCGCAGCATTGCGGTCAGGTGCATCGGAGGGAGAGATGATGGAATTCGTCCAAGTTTTTGTGCTTACGTCGCTCGATCTCGACAAAAGTGGCGATGTCAAAAGCCGAAACGTCGCTGTAACGTTCGATCTCTTCGAAGCTGAAGATCACCGAAACAAAGGCATTGAGCACGGCTACGATGTCTTTGTCGTACCCGGCGACTGGCAAGAGGATGCAGCGCAGTCTGAGTTATCTCCGACCGCGCGCGCGTTCCGGATCTTGCCAACAGAAGGGCTCTTGCACTGGAGGCTGCGAGAGCAGGACTCGAGGTTGGATCAGATGCCCTAAATCGCGGCGAAACGGTAACGCAGGGAATTCCGCTGGATTTGGCGATTCAGAACTATCTGGACGACATCAAGCCGCCGCAACGCGAGCCCAAAACGTATGCGGCCTACAAGTACGCCCTGGATGCTTTTCGAAAAGGTTGCGCGAAGTCCTCCATCGAGCACATCGTGCGCGCGGACCTGCTCCAGTTTATCCGTGGCCAATACGAATCGGGCTGCAGTGCACGTACTGCCTACAATCGTGCCAACATCGTGGTTCAGTTCCTGAAGCTCAATGGGGTCAAGGGCCTTTTGCACAAGCGTGACTGGCCGGAATATGTCGATGCGATTCGAAAAATATACGAGGCGGACGAACTCAAGACTCTGTTTGCGGCCTGCCTTGAGCATGAAAGAGTCCGTTACCTGTTTTTCTTGTTGACCGGTGAACGCGACAAAGAGGTTCGCTTCACAGCCTGGAGAGACATCGATTTCCGGCGAGGCACGGTTCGTGTCACGGCCAAGCCGCAGATAGGCTTCAAGCCAAAGAACAAGGAGGAGAGAGAGATCCCAGTGCCATCTGCATTGCTGGAAGCGTTGAAAGACTACAAGAACCGCCAGCGGGGACCGAACCCTTACAATCTGGTGTTTCCCACCGAGGCGGGGCGCCCGGACAAGAATTTCGAAAGCAAGCTGAAGAACATTGCCAAGCGGGCCGGCCTAAACTGCGGAACCTGTGCATCGCGGCACGGCAACCGCTGCTCCGAGGGGCCTTATTGCAGCAACTGGTTTCTGCACAAGTTTCGGCACACATTTGCGACCGTCAACCTGGAAGGCAATGTTTGCAGTATTCGCAAACTGCAGGAATGGCTCGGCCACAAGGACCTCGCGTCCACCATGGTGTATTTGAAATACGTTCGTGGTAAGGACGTTCAAGAGCGACTCGACAATAGCGAACTCGCCGGTTTCGCAATTCCGCAAGCGCTCAAACAGAGCTCGCACGAAATCGATCGGCCGAGCCCTGCTTAAATTGTTTTGCCAGGCACATGGCGCAAACAATGGCCAGCTGAGAGAGCGGTATCAGTTGGCTTTTTCGCAAACCGTGGAATTGCCCCATTCCGGCCCATTCCATGAAGACCGAAATTCAGTTCCCCAAAAATCCTTATCGCGCTTCACATCACGGACGGATACCGTCTAGAAAATAATTTTGCTGGAAATGAGTATCAGGCAATTCTGAAGTACTGCCGAATGGCCCCGATCAGGTCTGCGCTTTTCAACTTGCTATTTCCAAAGGTTGTTTTCAACGAACCCAGAATCGAAGGCCACTCGGAACTTTCTTCAGGAAATGCCGCGAGAAACGTCTTAAGGTCCTGCTCGATTCTTTGCGCCAGATGACCGCCGGATTCTCCGGATAGTGTCGCACCCAGTCGGAAGACGTCGGTTCGATGTTTTTGAATGTCCTTGGAGTCGATCTTCTCACCTTTTCTCTGGCGTTCTGTCATATCGATCCAGGCGCGAGCCTTGAGCGGAATCAAAGCCTCGGGCGTGACAAACGGCAAGCCGTCATCTTCGCGACGGTGTTCGAGAATCAAAGCATAGTAGTCGTCGTCTAGAAGAATGGCGGAAAGGTTTGCGGAGTTCTCGTCGATCTCGACAGGTATTACGCGTTGTTCCTGGGAAAGGTCGATTATTCCCGGTTGTCGGCTGAATAGCTCAAGCATGGTGGGATACGTGTCATCCTTGGGCTTCGAGAAGCGATAAAGTTCTCTCTTCCCTGTAGCGCGCTCTCTGATTTCGTACTGCCCCGCTTCGACGAATTCCCAAAATCGGGCAATAAAGCCTTGGTCGAGAGCTTCGACAATCAGCACAATGTCGATATCTCTGGTAGCGCGGAATTCCAGACCCTGAGTCGCAAGCCACTCATGACAAGCAACGCCGCCGATCAAGACGAACGATTTTGTGTGCTGGGCAAAATGTGCTTTGAATTTGTCTAAACCTTTTATCATGGCAGTGCCTGGCGGATGAGTTTCTCGATTTCTTTTTGCACCCGTTCATCGGCTGAATGCCGGAGACTGAGGTAGAGAGACAAGGGATCAGCGATTCCGGAACGGGCAAGGATCGAAGGATCATATTTCCAGGTCTCCATCCGTGCCTCCGCGTCTTCGCGGCCACCACAGCCATAGACCTCGCCTTTTTGTAACGCAGCGACGAAATCCTTGTCCCGCATTGCGTACGTGGGGAGTGGATCGTCTTCCAGCATCGAATATTTGCTGAGAGCTGTCATTCCCGCAGTCACGGCAGGCACATTTTGTTTTCCCCAACGGAACCACAGTGTCCGCTTCACAGGAGTCGACAATAGGGGTGCGGCTTTTTGCCAAAGATCTTTTCCCCTCAAACCGAAGTGCAAGGAAAGGGTCCGGCCCGAGCGATGAACTTCGCACAGGTCAGCATTCTGCAGTTCGTCTTGAGCCTTGCTGATCGCCATTGGCGAATATCGAAGACGCGAGGCGATCTGTCCTAAAGGCGTCTCGCTGAGCGATTCCCGCGAGAGGTGATAGAGAATTACAAGCTGCGAAACGGCGGACAAAACGTCTTGGGATTTGGTTTTTGATTTTGGGAAATGCTCTCGCAGGTCGATCATCAACATCGGCAAAAACATCTGCGTGCCGGGTACTATGAATGGCACCTTTTGATGTATCAAGCGGTTTCTGACATAGGCAGGAATATTCGATAAGACGAGGATGACGTCTGCGGCGAGCCGTTCTTTGATTGTGCGAGCATCGCGGGCGTACTCCGTCGGGGACGGGTCACCTTCTCGTGGCTCTTCAATCGCGAGTAGGTATTTTCGCCCAAACAGATCGGCGCGAGAAATCCGATAGCGCTGTTTTAGGAATGGAGGGAGTTTCGAAGCGAGCTCCGGGAGCGGCTCAATCCACGGCAAGTCTCCGCCGATTGTGCCGAGATAATTGACCAAGAGCGTGTCGCTGGATTCCCTCATCGCTAAACTAGAATAGCACAATAAACACCCCTTGTTTAGCGAGCAAATGTAGTTTATGTAACTCTGTAAACAACTGTATATAAAAGGCTTACAATTTGACAATCAGCGACAACGCGTTTTTATGGTGCTTCTATTCGAGATTCGGCCTCAGACTTCCGCAATTCCGAAAGCAGCTCCCGATGCTGATCGCCGCCCGTTCCAATTCCTTTGCCAGGCCACCATCTATTCACCCACTTAACCTTGCATCTGGGACTACAGCGCCAATTAGGGGCGACGAAGGTCCTTTCCTACCTGGCTCTCTTCTGTTTTCCGCGGCTTGCGGCCACGTCAGGAATGAGCTCTCTTTTCAACCACTCTGCCAGGATTTGTGGGTCGAATCTAAGCGCGCGATTTACCCGAAATGCACCCGGAATCCGGCCCGCAGCCCGTGTCTTGTAGATGTGCTTCGGGGTCACGCTCAAGAGCCTTGCGAGTTCGGAAACCTTAACAGCGTCTTTGCGATTCTCTAGCGTTTCTATGATTTGCATGTCTTTTTATCCCACGCGGCCACGGGTGGGCCCGTCAGAACATTCTCGCAACCCGATCGATTCGTACATTTCTTATCCTTGCTCGTGAACAAAACCGAGTGCCTGCTTTCGTTCTTTTAGAACAACCCTGTTTTTCGGTCAAAAGGCGCAATGCGAGTCGGATAAATACGCCACTAGCCTTCACTGTTGCTGCGGATTTGACCGAAATTTCATTTGGGCTTAGCTTCTTCACGGTCAGGACCGGAATTGGCATGGTCCTCGGCGGAGGAGGAGCGAGTGTTTTCGTCTCTTCAAGAACTCGAAGGAGGCCTTCGCGCAAGCGGCTACATTGCGGATTCGGTAGCCACGACAACGGTTTACCTGGCGGCGAGACTGCAGAAGCCGTTGCTGCTGGAAGGCCCGGCCGGCAGCGGTAAGACTCAGTTGGCATATGCAGTTGCGGATGCAGCGGACACCACCGTCGAACGCCTGCAGTGCTACGAAGGCATCAACGAGGAGAAGGCCATCGGCAAGTTCGATGAACCCCTTCAAAGGCTTTGCGTGGAACTCAAAGCCAAGTCCGCCGATGTTGATTGGGAATCCCTGCGGACGGAGTTGCACGGCCAGCAGTTCTTCGGTGCTGGGCCGCTTCTGCGCGCGTTGCAGTGTGAAAGGCCTTGTGTCCTACTGATCGACGAACTGGACAAGGTGGACCACGCGTTTGAAGCTTTGTTGCTGGAATTGCTGAGCGTGTGGCAGTTGAGCATTCCGAAGCTGGGCACCATAAAAGCCACGAGCATTCCGCTCGTTGTGTTGACATCGAATGAAGAGAGGCGCATCGGCGATCCCCTGCGCCGACGCAGTTTTTACCTACGTGTCGAACACCCCACCGCGGAGCGGGAAGCAGAGATAGTGGCGCTGAGAACGCCTGATTCCACACACGAATTCCATGCCGGCATGGCGGGACTCGCCAAGGCTCTGCGTGGCTGGAGCCTGGAAAAGCCACCCTCGGTCTCAGAGATTCTCGACCTCGCGCAGGCGCTCAAAGTTCTGGGAACTGAACAAATTACCGCGGAAATGAGAGACACTCTCCTGCCATTGCTGGCTAAGACCGAGGCCGATCGACGCAAGCTGCTCTTGCGGGATGGGTTTGCCAGCTTGATCTTTGACGCACAGCAGTACAGCGCCGAGGCTCTGCGAGGTAAAGCGGCATGAAGCTCATACTCATTTTGGCCCAAGCGCTCTGTGCAATCTCGATCTGCTGGGCGCAATCGCCCAAACCACAGGTACGGCTCGAAGCCGAATACTACGTCGTAGCCTATGCCCAACATTATCGGGTGCCCGTCGCGCTGGTACGCGCCATTGTCGAACGCGAGTCGCACTGGCAAGCATGCGCGGTCTCTCCCAAAGGCGCTGCAGGACTAATGCAGTTAATGCCCCTAACCGCTCAGCGACTCGGGGTAAGAGACCGGTGCAGTGTCGATCAGAACGTTTCCGGGGGCGTGCGCTACCTCGCATGGCTGATGCAACAATTTCATAACGATCTCAGGCTAGTGGCTGCCGCTTATTATGCCGGCGAAGACGTAGTCCGCAGACGAGACCTCGGCTATCGAAATCCCGACGTAATTGCCTACGTGGCAAGAATTAGAACAACTTACCTCCGCCAAGCCGGAATTAAACCAAGAACTACGAACACCAGTTCGGAAAGAGATGTGAGATGAAAATTTGTTTGAGTTTGGTGCATCTGACAACGGTTAGTCTCCTGCTGCTGCACATAGCTTCAGCGCAGTCCGATCTTCCACAGGCGCGAATCGTGAGCTT
>Ga0307477_10001946_pt1 | contig 16408 bp, 10 predicted proteins | sample atmos_gasesECM2C_FD_203316 | JGI IMG/M metagenome (GOLD analysis project Ga0307477, IMG submission 203316) | Hardwood forest soil microbial communities from Morgan-Monroe State Forest, Indiana, United States - atmos_gasesECM2C_515 | ecosystem: Environmental > Terrestrial > Soil > Temperate...
GATCAGGCGACACGGCAACGAGACCCTGAACATTAGCGTCCGTTCCCGGGGTCTGATCGCCCGTGCCGCCCGCTGAGATCTGGACGATCCTATGACCAGCGGGAGCCTGGAAGTCATACTCGTACAAGTCAGGTGTAAAATCGGTATCCGTAGGCAACAACTCCTGCTTCGTGGAGAAAAGAACCCTGGAACCGTCCGCCGACGCCGCAAGATACGTCGCACCCACCATAGTCCCCTCTTGGCATTCTTCACAATCAGCATGCGTAGGCTCAGACACCGCCACCGTTTCGGACGCATGCAGGCGAGCGTAGATCTCATCAACAGGAGGCCCCAGACCCGTGGCTTCCTTTTTAGTGGCAGGATCATACCCTTTACACCCACCCGGCGCCACAGAGAAGAATATCGTTTCGCCTGTTTCCGAGACGGCATTATACAACGATTCCCCAACACCACCCGAACCAGCACCAAGCGAACTGCCACACTGCCCGATCAAAGTATGACTACCGGCAGGCCCCGAGACTGCGACCATCGTCGGTGACGTATTGTTCTGGCCCGCATATTCATAGAGACTCCCAGCTCCAACAAACGTTTTATCGGCAGGCCAGAACGGTTCTCCTTCTGCTTGATCCTGCGACGTAAACAGCACATGGGACAAATCCGACGAAGTCCCTTTCACAGCAGACTTGACCGCCGGTTCAGCTTCAACCCCCGCCGTGTGGGCGCCCGCCGGAGCAGTCGGACCAATAACCGTGAAATTCCCAGTCGGTTCACGCAAATAAAAGTTTCTAACCGGCGTCGTCGTCGTAAAGGGAGTCGAGGTCCCATACTGGTTGACCGACGAACGCAAGTCAGAACTAAACGCTTCGATCACCGATTCGTTTTCGGGAAGCTGCGCCGCGGACGGATCGAGAGGCACCGTCACCCAACCGGACTGGGTGCGAGCAAACTCATATTCCGCTTCGAGATACGGACTGTTTTCAGTACCACCAAACGCACCCAAACTGTCGCCAATTACAATACCTGCGGTGACTCTGAGGAGGACACGAAACCCTGCCGTATATGCCGGGCTGACCATCTCATACGCCCGACAGTCAGGAAGCACACTCGAATCGTTTTCGACGCGCAACTGCGCGTTGGAACAAGCTTCGGCTACTTCCGGACCACCGGGCAAATAGACGAACGTATGATCCGCACTGGCGGTCGTGCCGTTGACGTCGGTGGCAAGGACCCGAAAATGATACGTCGTACCGGTGGTGAGACCTTCGACATGTTGAGCGACTGCCACATTGGACGTGCCCGAGCCTATCGCTTCAGGTGCAACAGGGACGCTCGCGCACCCACCCTGTTCACAAGCGGCCGCACCGTATTCGAAACGGTACGTCGCCGGCAGACCCCCCGGATCGATCGAGGCCGTCAAATCCACGGAACCAGCCATGACACCGGTCGCCGCGACATTCGCGATCACCGCTACCGGGAACGTCGTGAATCGCGCGTATTCACTGCTCACGTGCAGATCGGCATTCACGGCACGCAGACGATAGTAATAGCCCATACCGCCAGCCAGCCCGGAAACCTTGGCCTCGACAGGGACCGGCGACATACCCGACCCGATCGCCGCAGGACTCTCTTCGCAGGGAACGCTCTCACCAAAATTCCTGGTGGTTCCGTATTCAAACTCACAGCCTGTCAACACGGCCCCCTCGGGGTCGACGTTGCCATGAAAGGTTGCACCGACACCGGAGACGGCGCTCGACGCCGCTATCGTTGCTTCTATCCTAGCCGGAAATACTGCTACACGGTCCGCACCGACCGACAGAGCATAAATCGTGCCGTCCACCGGATCGACCGCGAGCGCACCCCCACCCTTCAGATCCCCAACTCCAAAATCTTGGGTCGGAACACAAGGACCAGCGGATGCTTCTACGGCCGGCCCTTCTTTTAGAGTACTATTGGCGGGAGCAGATGGTTCGCATTGTGTGGAAACATCTCCGATCGAGGTACCCGCTTCATCAAGATATAGGTCACCGCGAGTAGGGTCTACAACTAGACCGGTAATCTCGCTGAAAGGGCCTTCGGAGCCTTCAACCGCAGAATCGATAATGCCCAGCATGCTACCATCGGAGTTAAGCTCCTCGAGCGCAAATTCGCTAAAAGAAGTATAGAAGACCTTTGCATCGTTGACCCCGATCCCGAACGGCTCGACGCCGCTGCCGCTCCAATTTGTGAGAAAGTTACCATCCTGCCCAAACTCAAACATAGTGGCCGTCTGGTCGTACGCCCACAGATTGCCGGATGCATCTACCGCAAGACCGGCGAGGGGTCTGAGATGTTTAGTGGGGGGACCGACAAGTTGCCCGTCGGGGCTTTCACCAGGACCGTTGTTGCCCCACGTTTCGATCAAGCTGCCCGACTGACTGAACTTGGAGATGACTTCGGGGATGGCCGTATAGCCTTCTGTAAGCGTACTGACTTCCACCGTTGCAGTGCCTGGGACGAGACCCGCGCCGTTGACGGTAAGTTGAGGCACTTTGGTCTTAGCGAGCGCGCCAACGAAGTGGATCAGCCAACCAGGCCGTTTACCTTCTTCTGCGATTACGGTCACGTTGCCTTTTAGTTTGACGAGTCCTGCTAGCGCAGCTTCCACACTTTCCGCCGTGGCAGGATACGCGATCGATGTAGTCGTTTCGCCTTCGAAGGTAAGTGTGAAGCTGCCCCCTGTGGCATTGTTGATCTGGACATGCTGTTCACCGTTCCGGGCTTCTCTTCCACCGGTAGAGACGTAGACATCGCCCTCAGATGGACCACCGGAGTTGTCGACGGCGATGAAGTCGGGAGCTTCGAGCTCTCCCGGAGCCGACCCCGCAGTGCCCATGACGCAGCCGGACGTGCAGACGTTCACCCCCGGGCCGCCGACGCCCGCTCCAAACGCACGGACGAACGCGCCAGCCGGCGAGAACTCATCCACGCGACGGTTGCCCGTGTCCGCGACATAAATGTCATGTGTCGTGTCGTTGACGGCAAGACCGCTGCCGCCGATGAAGGGACGACGTCCCAGCCGAGGGAACGCCAGGCTAAGCTGACCGTCACCGGAGCCGGGGGCACCGAAGCTGGTGGAGTACGCGTGGGCTTGGTCAGCTATCGCAGGCGCCGCCATCAGCATCCTCACCAGCGTCACCACGGCGCACACCGCGATGGCGGTGAGGACGCCCACACGAACAGGCCTTGCGAGCAGCGTTCCCTCAGAGCGGGGCATCGGTCACGCTCCCTTCGCCTTCAGGGTCACGGTCTTGACGATCGAGCCCGTGCTGCCACCCGTCGGGGTGAACGCGATCGTCACCCTCAACTTCAACGTCCTTTTCTTCTTCAACGCCTTCTTGCCAGCGGCGGTGAGGCTCATCTTCAACGTCGCGGCGCCGGCGCGAGGCTCGTTCGCCCGTGCGCTCTTCAGGTCCTTGCCCGAGCTGCCGGCGGACACGACGCCCGGGCCGGGGAGGATCAGCTTGAGCGTCATGATCGCGCCCTTCACCGTCACGGCCGCCGTGAACTTGTTCGACGGCGGCACCGGCGAGGGAGGCGGCGGCACAACGATCGGAGGCGGAACGATGGTAGGGGTCGTGGAGGTCGTCGCGGTGTGTTCTTCGGCGGTGAACGTCGCGGCCACCGAGGTCGCCGCGGTGAGTGTCACTTCGCACGCACCCGTGCCGGAACACGCACCCGACCACCCCGCGAACGTCGATCCCGCGGTCGGGGTCGCGCTGAGCGTGACTTTAGTACCTTTGTCGTATTCCGCCGCACACGCCCCCGGTCCACCACCGGTGTTGCATTCCACGCTCCCGGTACCGGTACCGTTCTTTGTGATCGTCAACGGGTATTTCACGACCGGCGCGAGGTTGAATTCGACTTTCACCATTCGCGCTTCGGTGAACATGACTTTACATTCATCACCAGCGACGGTCGTGCACCCGGACCATTTGGCGAATTCCGACCCGGGATTCGCGGTCGCGGTCAGCACCACTTCTTTACCGTATTCGAAGCTCGCTTCGCATATCGCACCACAGTTGACGCCCGCCGGCGCGCTGCTCACGATACCCGTACCTGTACCGGCCTTTTCAACTTTGAGTTTGAATTCCTGGTTCTTGAATTCGACTTTCACGGTCTTAGCAATGGTCATTTTGACTTTGCATTCGGTGCTCGTGGTGCTACTGCATCCTGTCCATTTCACGGTTGTTTCGGTCCCGAGACTCGCAGTCGCCGTCAACGTCACTTCTTTGTTTTCTTCGTAACTAGCTTCGCATGTCCCACCACAATTGATCCCCGCCGGCACACTCGTAACCGTCCCCGAACCCGTACCCGTCTTTTCAACCTTCAATTTGAATTCTTTCACGGGACTCAACGTGAATTCGACTTTCACGGTCTTAGCTTCGGTCATTTTGACTTTGCATTCGGTGCTCGTGGTGCTACTGCATCCTGTCCATTTCACGGTTGTTTCGGTCCCGAGACTCGCGGCCGCCGTCAACGTCACTTCTTTGTTTTCTTCGTAACTAGCTTCGCATGTCCCACCACAATTGATCCCCGCCGACATGCTTGTGACCGTTCCCGAACCCGTACCCGTCTTTTCAACCTTCAATTTGAATTCTTTGGTCGATTCACCGGCGAATACGTCTACCTGGGAATGTGATTCATCAGACACAAAAAGATACCCGGTCGAAGATTGAAACGCGACCCCGCCTGGGCCTTCAAAGAATCCTCCTTTGATTTTATGTTCTGGTTCTTCGGGAATTTCAGAGCCGGTCAATGTCTTGATAAAAGTCCCTCCGGAGTTAAATATTTCGACAACGCCTTCGGAAAGTTCTGTAATTTCATTTTCTCCACCAGTGGAGAAATATATATACCCCGCCGGGTCGACGGCCACGGCCGTAAGTTCAGGAACGCCTGCTGTTTTTGGTTTGAGATTTCCGAGATACGTACCCGCCGCGTTGAATTCATCCACGACCACTTTTGTGGAATCGGCAACATATATATGGCCGCTGGATTCGTTCACCGCGACACCCACAGGACCGCCAAAAGGCCCTCCGTTAGCCGTAGTCAAACGAGAAAGATAGGCGTTGCCGACAGAGGTGCTGAACTCATCCACCGCTTTGCCGGTCTTGTCGGTGGCGTAGAGGACACCGCTGGACTGATTGATCGTCACTCCGGCCAGTCTGCTGCCAAGGGGGGCGCTGTTTGCTTCGGTGATCTGCCCGATTTTTGTGTTCGAAGAATCGAAGACGTCCACAGCCCCGTGTTCACTCGAAGCGCCCTTGGTGACCGAAACATAAACATTTTCACTCGTTTCATCGACGGTCACGCCCTCGACTTCCGACCCCACGGGAAACCCCGTCAACTGTTCGCCGGTATATTCGTATTCACCTGGTTTTGCGGATTCCTTAAATACGTCCACGACCTGTGTCATCCCCGCATCGACGACGTAGATGTCCCCATTGGGGGCAAACGCGACCTGCCTGGCGTGCGACAGGAGCCCGCTCGGTGTTTCCCCACCGGTCACCCGCCCCAAGTATTTGTACGTAGACGGATTCACCGCAAAAGCCGGCACAGCAGCCACAAGCGCCGCGATCATGAGCGTGAGCGTCACCGCGAGGCTCGCGTAAACCAGACGGAAACCATTGCCCCTCAGCACGAAAAACCTCCTCGTCATGGGCCACATCACGCGGCCCTCTTGTGATCGTGTGTGTGCGCGCGGATACCGCGCTCCACCCTCACGCCCGTGGGAGTGAGCCCCCACACGTTGGACTCAATAGTCATTTCGCTCCTTTGCGCCCACGCTCGGTGTCCAGTGCGAGCTGCTGGGTCACTCTCTCCCCGAGCGCCGTCAGACGCCATGCGTTGGGTTCGCCTTTGGCCTGGCCCCCACCGGCGTTCTGGAGCAGCCCGAGGCGTTGCAGGCGACCCAAGAGCTTTGAGATCTGGCCCTGGTCATAAGTGTCGGCGTGCTCGCCGATGAGACGATTGCTGGCGCCGGGGTGGGTCGCGGCGGCCTGCAATACGCGCGCGGTCCTGTAGGTGATACGCATAGGGACGTCCTTGAGCGGGTCCTCCACGGCGGCGCTCGTGGGGGTGTCTCGCGGCGCCGTGCTTGCGCGCAACAGGGAGGGAATGGGACGGTCACGTTCCCTGCATGCCACGGTGGGTCCCAAATACGGCAGGACGATCATGCTCATCAGCTCTCCCAAGAGATCCACGAATGGCTCGTCCCCCACGCCTTTGAGCAGGCGCTTGTAGACGATCGCCGCGACCGCTCCAACGAGACCCTCCGCCGTCAAGGGCGGGATGCGCGCCGCGCGGGCGCTCTCATCGCGACCCTCGTCGACGACGCGCGCCAGGCGCGCCAAGATCTCCTCCCGATACTCCAGCACGCGTCGTGAGCCACGCGCGCTCTGCACCACACACACTCCTGCCAACACGGGCTCACGATCCAGGAACGCAAGGACGCTCCACAATCCCACGCATACACGCTCACGCCACGACAGTGCCTCCAGATCGAAGCTCGAGAGCTCCGCACCGATACGCTCCACGGCGTCTTCCAGGATCGCCAGCAGACAATCCTCACGACCGGAGAACAGCTCATAGAACGTCTTGCGCGACACCCGCGCGCGAGCGGCGACGTGCGCGACCGTCGTGCCCGCATAACCCAACTCATCGATCGTCACCACCGCCGCGCTCAACAGCCGTGCGCGCTGCATCTCCGAAACCTGCACCCGGGGTGAAACACGAGCGTTCGTACGCGAACGCGCCTCCAGCGCAGACCGGCGACGAACGACGGTGGCGCCCGCGGACCTAGCGGACATCGCGCGGCCCCCCACAGCATTGTGAGCGTCGTCGCGGCCTCGAGCTGGGACCGCGCGTGCGTGCAAGCCAGCTCCGGCCTCGGAGGCTCCGGCCTCCGGTTACGGCACGCGGACGGCGAACGTCATCGTGGCGCGCGAGCTTCGCGCAAGGCGCGAGGCACGGGTCGCCATACCCCGCGAAGAGGCCCGAGAAACGCCGTGAAGAGGCGGCTAGACCGGGATCGCTACTGGGACAAGAGAGAGAGAGAGAGAGAGAGAGATGTGTCAGCGCTGCTGACGCATCTACCTACGAGCCCGAACGGGCGCGCAACGATCCCCCCCACATCTGTCCTTGGCGGACTCACGCGAAAACTTCCCCTCTTCATGCGATCCGGCCCTCTCCCCGACAATCCTCTGCAAGCGCTCAAACCGGTCCAGCGGACCGACCCAAACCCGATCTATTCCATGTGCCCTCATCCGGAGCACCTTGCTCCATTAATCATAAGCACACATTACGCTTCCCGTCAAGCCCCCTAACGAGATCGGCTCTGCAAAGCCATTCTAGGCATGGCTCGCCGGTCAGCGCCCGTACACATCCGTGATTCTCCCTGTCCGGCGTCATCCAGCGGGCGCGCGCATCGCGCTAGCCTGAATCGCATCATGGAGGAATCGCTCCGCGGTCAGCTTCTGCTCGCCTCGCCGGCGCTGCACGACCCCAACTTCGAGCGGGCCGTGATCCTCGTCGGAGTCCACAGCGAGGAGGGCGCGATGGGCGTCGTGCTCAACCGCCCCTCCACGGTGACCGTGGGCGAGGCGGTACCCCAGCTGGAGCAGGCCGTCGCTGAGGAGGAGCCGGTGTATGTCGGCGGACCGGTCCAGCCCAGCGCGATCGTGTGCCTGGCGGAGTTCCTCGACCCCTCCCCCGCGGGCCTGCTCGTGCTCGGGCGTATCGGCTTTCCCGCCCCTGACGCCGGGATCGAGGAACTGACCGAGGCGACCGCCCGCCGGCGGGTATTCGCGGGATACGCCGGCTGGAGCGAGGGACAGCTCGACGAGGAGGTGGACAACGGCGACTGGATCGCGCACGCAGCGATTCCCGACGACGTGTTCACCGAAGTACCGCGGGATCTGTGGAGCGCGGTCCTAAAGCGTATGGGTGGTGGCTATGCCCTGCTCGCCCGCATGCCGCCGGACCCGAGCGTCAACTGACGGAGCGGGGGGATCGGTGGAGATGGCTACCCTTCCTGAGAAGTCCCCCCACTCCATCCCGCCGATCTCTCCCGGAGGACCGCAATGCTGAAGCTCGCCCGCTGGTCGACAACCCATCGCAAGTACGTGGTCATCGGCTGGATCGTGCTGCTGATCGGCGTGAACGTGCTCGCGCAGTCGGCGGGCACGAGCTACTCCAACAACTTCACGCTGCCCAACTCCGACGCCCAGCGTGCGTCCGACCTGTTGCAGCACAACTTCCCCGCCCAGGCAGGCGACCGCGACACGATCGTCTACAAGGTCTCTTCCGGCACGGTCCTCAACCCGGCGGTGCGCGCGCGGATGAGCGCGACGTTCGCGCGGGTCGCGAAGCTCCCCCACGTCGCGGCCGTGATCAGCCCCTATGCGGGCGCCGCGGCCGGCAAGGCGATCTCGGCCGATGGCCAAATCGCTTTCGCCACGGTCGTGTTCGACGAAAAAGCCAACAACCTCCCGAAAGAGGCCGCCGAACGCGTCGTGAACACCGCGCGCGCGGCCGGTCAGCCGGGATTGCAGGTCGAGCTCGGCGGGCAGGCGATCGAGGCGACCGAGCAGGCCGGCTTCGGGCTGTCCACCGCGGTGGGGCTGCTGGCCGCGATCGTCGTGTTGCTGCTGACGTTCGGCTCGCTGACCGCGATGGGGCTGCCGATCGTCACCGCCCTGTTCGGCCTCGGCACGGGCCTCGGCGCGATCGCGCTGTTCACGCATGTCGTGGATACTCCGAACTTCTCCTCCGAGCTGGCCGCGATGATCGGGCTGGGCGTGGGGATCGACTACGCACTGTTCATCCTCACGCGCTTCCGCGAGGCCTACCGCACGCCCGGGCCGACGTTTCAGAACGCGCGCGAGTCGGTCGTGCAATCGATGGACACCGCCGGGCGTGCCGTCCTGTTCGCGGGCACGACCGTCGTGATCGCATTGCTCGGGATGATGCTGCTGGGCGTCGACTTCCTCTACGGGGTGGCGATCTCCGCTTCGATCGGCGTGCTGCTGGTGATGCTCGCCTCGCTGACGCTGCTGCCGGCCCTGTTGACGATCGCCGGCGCTCGCGTCGCGCGACCCAGCCGCCGCGCGCGCGCACGTGAAGCCCATGCGGCCGAGGCCGGCACCGTGGCCTCAGGGACCGGCTCTCCAGCGCAAGGCACGACAGGCGCCCAGGCGCTCGGCGGCAGTGGCGCGACGCTTCAAGCCGGGCACACGTGGCTGCGCTGGAGCGCGTTCGTGCAGCGCCGACCCTGGACGATCGCGATCTCTTCCACGCTCGTGATGCTGCTGATCGCCGCACCGGCAATGGCACTGCGCCTCGGGTCAAGCGATGCCTCCAACGACCCGGCGAACCAGACCACCCACCGCGCATATGAGCTGCTGGCGCAGGGGTTCGGCGAAGGCTTCAACGGCCCGCTGCTGGTCGTCGCGAAGGTCCCCAACCCCGTCCACGAAGCCGCCAAGCAGGGCGTGGCGCTCGCCCTGCCCCCGGGCGGCGGTAGAGCGTCGGTCGAAAAGCTGCGCACAGCGATCGCCGCCACGCCCGGCGTGGTGTCGGTAGCGCCCGCGAAGATCAACCCCTCAGGCGAAGTGGCCACGATCACCGTCTATCCGCACTCCTCGCCGCAGGCCTACGCGACCACCCAGCTCGTCTCGCGCCTGCGCGACAGCGTGATCCCACCGGTGAAAGCGCAGACCGGCATGAGCGTCTATGTCGGTGGCGTGACCGCGGGCGCGGTCGACTTCGCGGCCGTGCTGGGGCACAAGCTGCCGCTGTTCATCGGCGTCGTCGTGCTGCTGAGCGCGCTGCTGCTGATGATCGTGTTTCGCTCGCTGGTGATCCCGCTGCAGGCAGCGATCATGAACCTGCTCAGCATAAGCGCCTCGCTCGGGGTGATCGTCATGATCTTCCAGTGGGGCTGGCTGGGTAGCCTGTTCGGCGTCCAGCAGGGCCCCATCGAGTCATTCATCCCGGTGATGCTGTTCGCGATCGTGTTCGGGCTGTCGATGGACTACGAGGTGTTCCTGATCTCGCGCATGCACGAGCGCTGGACCCACACTCGCGAACATTCGCGCTCGGTTGCCGAGGGTCTCGCGCTGACGGGGCGCGTGGTGACCGCCGCCGCGGCGATCATGGTGTGCGTATTCCTCTCTTTCATGCTCGGCGAAAATCGCGTCATCAAGGAGTTCGGCCTGAGCCTCGCCAGTGCCGTACTGCTCGACGCGCTCGTCGTGCGCTGTCTGCTGCTGCCGGCCGTGCTGCACCTCGTCGGCGCGCGCACGTGGCAGATACCGGCATGGCTGGACAGAGTGCTGCCACGACTGAACATCGAGGGCACCGTGCTGCCGTCGGACACCGCACCGGAGAGCGACGCTCGCACGGGCGCGCCGGCACCCGGCGCCGGTCCCCAGCCACGGCCCGGCGTCGCGACCGAGGGGGCGGAGGGCTGAGCCCACCCACTCGGCGGTGGGCGACACTGCTCGCCCTCCCGCTCTGTGCGCTGTCCTTCGCCGCGCAGCCATCGGGCGCAGCGGCAGACACCGCTCCCATACGCGCCTCGGCGCTGCTCGTCTTCCTGCCGGCAAACGAGTCACAGCTCGCAAGCGTCCCCGGACTGTCCGTCGGGATCATGTCCGCCACACAGGGCTCCTACTCGGCCGAGCAGCTGCTGCTCGACATCACTCAGGGTGCGCGCATCGCGAACACTGCCTATTCGCCCAGACACCCACCGGTCATATCGTTATTACCAATCAACCGGTACCGAACCGCCGGGGCGATCGCAGGCTGGCAGGCCGCGCGCGCGCGCGCCGAAACAGCTCCCCAGCTGCTGCGTCCCGGCCTGCTCGCCACACAGATCCCGGGCGGCGCGGCCTACGCGGGGATCGCCGGAACGGACGACCTCGACGCGATCGCCGCGGCCGGGCGCAACGGGCGCGTGGCGAGCGTCTCGCTGGGGCCGGCCGCCACGCTGCTCGCCCGCGTCGCTCTGTTGGCGCGAACGCATCGCCTAGTCGTCGCCGACCTGCCCGCCGGTCCAACCGGTGTCGCGGATCTACGCGCGCTGAACACGGCGCGCGCACCGGGCGCACTGCTGCTGGTCGTGCAGCGCGCACGCGCGCCACGCGGACACGAATTGCTGTGGGCCGGCGCCGCCGGACTCACACCGAGCGAACGCCTCGCCGCGGCGCCCCCGACACAGCGAGCGGCCACAGCCTCCGCAAGCGTACTCAGCTCACAGACGACTAACCAGCGCGGCCTGATCGCAGCGGTCGATCTCGCCCCGACGATCCTGCATCGCCTCGACCCGACTCGGGCGCTCCCCGCCGATATGCGCGGCGATCCGATCCGCACCGACGGTCCGCTGCACTCCGCGAGCCTGCGCGCGCTGATGGCACGCCTGCACGCGATCGGCCCCCGGCGGCTGCGCGCGCTCGGCTGGCTGCTCGCCGCCTGGGCGCTGTTGCTGATCGCCTGCGCGCCCTCGCCGCGCGCGCGGGCATGGGCGATGCGCACGGGCGCGCTCGGTGTCCTGTGGGCGCCCGTCGCCGTGCTGATTCCCGCGGCCCTGCAGCCGAGCGCCGCGGTCGAGTACCTGACGATCGTGCTCGCCTGCCTGGGGCTGGGCGCGCTCACCGATCTGCTGCCCTGGCCCCGCGCTCCACTCGCGCCCGCGATCGTGGCGGTCCTCGCGCTCGCGATCGACGCGCTCGCGGGCACGCAGCTGCTAGTGCGCTCGCTGCTCGGCCCCAACCCGATCCTCGGCGCGCGCTTCTACGGCATCGGCAACGAGCTCAAGTCGGGCCTCGCCGTACTCGTGCTGGCGGCGGTGGCCGCGGCGCTGTATCACGCCAACCGTGGCCGCCGCGCAGCACTGTCGATGGCCGGTGCGGGCGTCGTGCTCGCGGCCGTCGAGGGCTCGGCGCGGATCGGCGCCGGGGTCGGCGGGGTGAGCCTGGTCGGCGCCGGCTCCGCCGTCGCAACGGTCATGCTGCTGCCGGGCGCCCTCACACGCAGGCGTGCCCTGATCGTGCTCATCGCTCCCATCCTTGCTCTCGTAGCACTTGCCGCGCTCGACCTCGCAACCGCCCACGGCGGCGGCCACTACACCGGCAGCATCCTGCACGCCCGCTCGCCCGGGGACCTGCGCGACGTGATCGTCCGCCGCTATACCGCCGCCTTCGGCGAGCTGCACAACCACGCGATGCCGCTCGCCACGTTCCTCGCACTGGTCTGCGCCGCCGTCGGTGTGAGTCGGCGCGAGCGCCTACTGGCTCCCGTCGCGGGCGATCCCGCCTGGCAGGCCGCCCTGTGCGGCGGCTTGACCGCGGGCGTAGTCGGCGCGCTCGTCGAGGACTCCGGCCCGGTCCTGCTCGTCGTCGCCGTCTTCGCCCTGATCTGCGTGCTCGCCTACCTGTGGGGACGGCCCGTAGCGCGGACCTCTACGCCGCGCAATCCTTACAGGCGCCATGCAACACGATCTCGTGCTCTGACACGGCCAGCGGCACCCGCTCGCTGAGCGTCTGGATCGCGCGCTCCAACCCGGGGTCCGAGAACGGCATCACCACCCCGCACTCGTCGCACACGAGATGGTGATGATGCTCGTCGGCGTGCTCACACACGCGCTCGTAGCGCACCATCGCCTGGCCGGTCTCCACACGTTGCACCAACCGCAGCTGCTCCAGCTCGTCGAGGATCCGGTACACGCTCGCCCGGCTCACCACGCGCCGGCTCTTGCCCCGCGCGCGCAGCGCCTCCTCGATCTCGTGCGCGGTCAGCGCGCACTCCTGCCTATCGAGCAGCTCCAGCAGCGCGCGCCTGGCGCCACCGCGGCGGTGTCCGGCGGCGGTCAGCGTCGCCTCGGCGCGCTCAGACCAGGTATCGGTGTGCGACTCGGCGCTCATAGGACGATGGTAAGAGCGTAGAAGGCGGCCGCGACCAGGACCACCATGCCGCCCGGAGGCAGCACCGCGATCCAGTAGCTCAAAGCCAGCCCGATCCACATCGAGACCAGCGCGATCGTCGCCGACAGCGCCATCCCTCGGTACGGGCTCGCCGTCAGTCGATGAGCGGCGCCGGCCGGCGCCGCGAGCAGGCCGAGCAGCAACAGCGCCCCGACCGCCTGCGTCGCCTCGGCGGCGTCGAGGCCGAGCAGTGCCAGGAAGGCGAACCCGAGCGCGCGCACCGGAACCCCGCCGGCGGCCGCGACCGCCTCGTCGAGCGAGGCGAACAGCAACGGGCGTCCGATGCTCAGCAGCGCGGCCACGATCCCGGCCGCGATCAGCGCGGCGAGCTGGGCCTCGCCCGCGCTCAGGCTGAAGATCGAGCCGAACAGCGTGCGCGCGGCGATCGTCCCGTTCGCGCCCGCCGCGCCCGCGTTGAGCAGGTCCAGACACAGCACCCCGATCCCGAGCGTCCCCACGAACACGATGCCGATCGTCACGTCGTCCGCGCGCGCGCGCTCGCCCAGCGCCGCGAGCGCCAGCGCCACCGCGACCGTCGCGACGAACAGCCCCAGACGCAGATCCAGGCCCGCCGCGGCCGCCGCCAGCGCGCCGGTGAACGCGACGTGGCTGAGCGCGTCCCCGGCGAACACCTGCACGCGCAGCACCACGAACCAGCCGATCAGCCCGCTCGCGATCGCGATGCAGGAGCCCGCGAGCAACGCGTCGCCGAAGAATCCGGAGAACGGCATCATCACGATCGTCAGCGATCCGTCGCCCCGCCGAGCGCCTCGCGGGCGTCCGGACCGCCGCGCCGTGCCCGCGCCGTGGACAGACCGCGTGTCAGACGCGCGCCCGCGTAGAGCACGATCGCGATCGTGCTCACGTAGAAGCCCGGCGAGTGGTTCGTGAAGTACGACAATCCCAGGCCGACCCACGCGATCACGAGCCCCAGCAGCACGCTCAGCGCGAGACCCGCGCCGATGCGCGGGGTCAGCTCGCGCGCGATCCCGGCCGGCGCGACGAGCAGCGCGAACACCAGCAGCACGCCCGTGATCTGCGCGGTCGCCGCGACCGCGAGCCCGAGCACGAGCAGAAACGCGATCGACAGCGAGCCGACGGGCACGCGACGTGCGCGGGCGAGCGGCTCGTCGATCGACGCGAACAGCAGCGGGCGTCCCGCGAGGGCGAGCAGCGAGAGCACGCACACCGCCACGATCGCCAGCGTCAGAACCTGCCCGCGCGTGACGCCCAGGATCGAGCCGAACAGCAGCGACTCCAGGCTCTCCAGCACTCCGCCATACACGCTCAGCCCCAGGAATCCCAGCGCCAGCGCCACCGCCCCCACCGTCCCGATGACGGCCGACTCCTGCGCCGGCGCACGCCGTCCACCCCCACCCGCGGCGCCGGCGATCACGAGCGCCCCGGCGGTGCAGAACGCGAAGTAGCCCGCCGCGAGTGGCAGCCCCACGAGCGCCGCCGCCGCCGCGCCCGGGAACGACATCATCGACAGCGTGTGTCCCGCGAACGTCTGGAGCCGCAGCACCATGAACCAGCCCACCACCGCCGCCATCACCGCCACCACGCTCGCCGCCAACAGGGCGTTGACCATGAACCTGTATTCCACCAGCTGGCGCACGTCCGCCACCAGATTCCACGTGAGATGAGGATTCATCGCAACACGTGCCTCGGTCCGTGCTCGTGCCCATGTCGCGGCCCGTGCTGGTGGGGCGCCTCCGGCTCACCCACGACGACCAGTCGCCCATCACGCGCCTTGAGCACCTCCACCGGCGCCCCGTACAGGCCGCTCAGCGTCTCGCTCGTGATCACCTGCTCGGGCGTTCCCATCGCCGCGTGCCCCCCGGCCAGGTAAAGAACGCGATCGACGTACGGCAGCAGCGGGTTGACGTCGTGTGCGACCAGCAAAACCGTCACCCCGTGCGTGCGGCAGATGCCCTGCACCAGCGCCGCGACCCCCGCCTGGTTGGGCAGGTCGAGGCCGTCGAGCGGCTCGTCCAGGATCAGCATGCGCGGAGACTGCACGAGCGCCTGGGCGATCAGCAGCCGCTGCTGCTCTCCGCCCGAGCACTCTCCGATCGGCCGTCCCGCGTAGGAGCTCGCGCCGACCTGCTCGATCGCCCGCGCCACCCGCTCGCGATCGGAGCGCGCCCGCGCGCGCAAGCGCCCCGCCAGCGGCAACGGCATCCCCCAGCGGCGCCCGTCCAGACCCAGGCGCACGACGTCGATCCCGCGCACCCGCGTGCTCGCGTCGAATACCCGCCGCTGCGGCAAGTAGCCGATGCGCTCGTTGCCCGCACCCGCCGGAGCGCCCAGCACCGCGACCTCGCCGCGCGCGAGCTCCAGCAGGCCGAGCAACACCTCCAGCAGGGTGGACTTGCCCGCCCCGTTCGGTCCCAGAATCGCGACGAACTCCCCCGCTCCCACAAGCAGATCGACGCCGCTCCAGATCGTGTGCCCGCCGAGGCGCAGGGACGCGTCGCGCAGCTCGATCGCCGGCTCCCCATCCACAACGGCGCCCGTCACGGCGCTCACCGCCCCGTTCCCGCGCGCAGGGCCCGCTCAAGCCCTTCCAGCTGCGCCACCTGCCACTGCTCGAACGTGTCGCTCGCCGGCGCCAGCGTCTCCGTCACGGTCGCGATCGGGATTCCGTGCGCCCGCGCGATTTCGTTGACGCGCTGCACGTCCGGCGTGACGTTCTGGCTGTTGAACACCCACACTCCGATTTCGCGCCGTTCGGCCTGGCGGTCCACCGTCCGCTTGTCCCGCGCGCTCACTTCCCCGCCCTCCGCGATCGCCTTGGCGAAGCTGTAAGGGGTCAGCAGCCTCAGCCCGAGGTCTTCGCCGAGCGGGCGGAAGATGCTCTCGCTGTAGCCCACCGGCGCGCCCGCGTAGCGCGCCCGAATCTGCGCTCTCAGCTCGTCGTAGCGAGCGAGGCTCCTGGTCTCGAAGGCCCTCTCCCGTGCGGCGTAGTACTGCGCGCCGGCCGGGTCGAGCCTGTCGTAGTCGGTAACGATCTCCCCCACGATCCGCCTCACGCTCGCCGGCGAGTACCACTGGTGAGGATTGTCGCCGTCCTTCAGCCCCAGCGCTTCACCCACGTTCAGCACCACTCGTCCACCGCCGCCTTCCCCGGGACTGGCCGCGAGCAGCTTCGGCGCCCAGTTGTCGTACCCGATCCCGTTTACGATCGCCAGCCGCGCGCCCGCGATCGTGCGCGCGTCCGCCGCCGTCGGCTCGTAGCTGTGCGGATCGGTGTCCGGGTTGACGATGATGCTGCTCACAGCGACCCTGCTCCCGCCGAGCTGGCTTGCGATGCTGCCCCAGAAGTTCTCCGCGGCCACCACCCTCAACCTGCCGGCGCCCGCACCCGTGCCCGCCGTCGCGCTCGG
>Ga0307477_10001950_pt1 | contig 16385 bp, 13 predicted proteins | sample atmos_gasesECM2C_FD_203316 | JGI IMG/M metagenome (GOLD analysis project Ga0307477, IMG submission 203316) | Hardwood forest soil microbial communities from Morgan-Monroe State Forest, Indiana, United States - atmos_gasesECM2C_515 | ecosystem: Environmental > Terrestrial > Soil > Temperate...
TCGTTCCCCGCGCCGAGCTCGAAGGCGAGATGGGCGAGATGCAGATGGGCCTCCAGGCGCGGCTGATGTCCCAGGCGCTGCGCAAGCTCACCGGTATCGTGTCCAAGTCAAAGACGTGTCTCATCTTCATCAACCAGATCCGCGAGAAGATCGGCGTGATGTTCGGCAATCCGGAAACCACCACCGGCGGCCGCGCGCTCAAGTTCTACTCCTCGGTACGCCTCGATATTCGCCGTACCACGCAGATCAAGGAAGGTGAAGAAGTCATCGGCTCGCGCGTGAAGGTCAAAGTGGTCAAGAACAAGTGCGCCGCACCGTTCCGCCAGGCGGAGTTCGACGTCGCCTACGGCGAAGGAATCTCCAAGACCGGCGAACTGATCGACATCGGCCTCGAGCACCGCATCATCGAGAAATCGGGATCGTGGTTCTCGTACGGCGATGTGCGTATCGGTCAGGGACGCGAGAACGCGAAAGGCTTCCTGCACGAGAACACCGACCTCGCTTCCGAGGTCGAATCGAAGGTCCGAAAAGCCCTCGGCATGGGCGGACCTGAGCTGACGGTGATTGAAGGCGGCATGGAGCCGCAGCCAAAGAAAGCTTCGAAATAGACTGTGCGGCGATGCGCCTCGATCAGGCGATCGCCGCACGCTTTCCCCAACACTCGCGCCGGCAGGCCCGAGAGCTGATCGCCAAACGACGAGTCCTGGTCAATGAGCGCCTCGTGGCGATCGCATCGCGTGAAGTCCGCGACGGCGATCGAATCGCGATCGTCGAGGATGCCCCACAGCTCGAGATCCTCAAGCTCACCGATGACTTCGTAGCGGTCAACAAGCCGGCCGGGATGCCGACACAGCCGGCGCGGGATCGCCGGCAGCGATCGCTTGAAGAGCTGCTTCGAATTCAATTTCAATCGATTTATCTCGTCCATCGTCTCGACATTGGCGCGAGCGGCGTCGTGGTCTTTGCCCGAAATCGCGAACAGGCGGCGCGATTATCAGAACTTTTCGCCGGCCGTGCGATTCGCAAAACATATCTAGCCCGTGTAGAGCCGCCGATCACCGAGCCGGTCGTCATCGACACGCCGATCGGTGGAAGAGACGCGCATACCGAAGTCGAAGCGGGTGATCCCGCCGTCATTCACATCACGACGGGCCGAACCCATCAGATTCGAAGGCATCTGGCGTCGATCGGACATCCGGTCACCGGCGATCGGCGATACGGGGGAGCCAAAGCATCGCGGCTCATGCTGCACGCCTGGAAGATCGAGCACGAGTCGATCGGGACGATCGAGGCTCCGCCGCCGGACGATTTGATACCATCCGGCGCGCGATGGAACCCGAAGTAATTCACGCCACCACAGTCATCTGCGTGCGCAAGGATGGCGCGGTGGCCATGGCGGGAGATGGTCAGGTCACTGTCGGCAACACTGTGATGAAGCGCGGCGCGTCGAAAGTGCGCAAGATGTACGGCGACCGGGTGCTTGCGGGATTTGCCGGCTCCGCGGCCGACGCATTCGCGCTGTTCTCCCGGTTCGAGGGCAAGCTCGAGGAGTATCGCGGCAACATGGAGCGCGCCGTCGTCGAGCTGGCCAAAGACTGGCGGCTCGACAAATATTTGCGGCAGCTCCAGGCGTTCCTCATCGTAGCGAATGCAGAGCGCGCGTATCTGCTCTCCGGAACCGGCGATCTGATTCAGCCCGATGACGGCATCCTGGCGATCGGCTCCGGCGGCCCGTACGCGCTCGCCGCGGCGCGAGCGCTCATGAAGCACACCGGGATGAACGCGGCACAGATCGCAGAGGAAGCGTTGCGCATCGCATCGACGATCTGTATCTACACAAACGACAACATCACCGTAGAAAGCCTCTGATTCAATGGTCATTCAGCTCCCTGGCAGCATCGAAGACAACGCGGAACGCCTGACGCCGACTGAGATCGTCCGTGAGCTCGACAAGTACATCGTCGGCCAGAGCGCGGCGAAACGCGCCGTGGCGATCGCGCTCCGCAATCGATGGCGGCGGCAGCAGCTCCCCGCCGATCTTCGCGACGAGATCGCGCCGAAGAACATCATCATGATCGGCCCGACGGGAGTGGGAAAGACGGAGATCGCCCGGCGCCTGGCCAGACTCACACGATCGCCATTCCTGAAAATCGAGGCCTCGAAGTTCACCGAGGTTGGATATGTGGGGCGCGATGTGGAGTCGATCGTCCGCGACCTGACGGAGATCGGCATCAAGCTCGTGCGCGACGAGAAGGCACGCGTGAACCACGACGCCGCGGTGCGCAACGCGCGCGAGCGAATCCTGGACATCCTCCTCCCCGACTCGCGCCGCCCCGCGGCCCGCCCGGCGTTCGTCGGCGCGAGCGGTCCGCCGGAGGAATCGCCGGTCGAAACGCGCGACAAGCTCGGACGCTGGCTCGACGAAGGCAAACTCGAAGAGCGCGAGGTCGAAGTCGAGGTCAAAGACCAGAGCTACCCGTCGTTCGAAATCTTCACGGCGCAGGGCGTCGAGGAAATGGGCGTCAACATCAAAGACATGATGCCCGGGCTGTTCGGCGGCCGCTCGAAGCGCAAGAAGATGCGCATCGGCGAGGCGCGCGAGATCATCATTCAGGAGGAGGCGGATAAGCTCGTCGATCAGCAGAACGTCGCGCGCGAGGCGATCGAGCGCGTCGAGCAGAGCGGCATCGTCTTCCTCGATGAGATCGACAAGATCGCCGGCCGCCAGCAGGCGTCGCATGGACCGGATGTCTCCCGCGAGGGCGTCCAGCGCGATCTGTTGCCGATCGTCGAGGGCACGACAGTCAACACGAAGTACGGAATGGTCAAGACGGATCACATCCTGTTCATCGCCGCGGGCGCGTTCCACGTCGCGAAGCCGGCCGATCTCATTCCGGAAATGCAGGGACGCTTTCCCATCCGCGTGGAGCTCGAGTCGCTGACGGAAGACGACTTCGTGCGCATCCTTCGCGAGCCGAAGAACGCACTCACGATGCAGTACTCGGCCCTGTTGTCGACCGAGGGCGTCGAGTTGCGGTTCAGCGACGATGCCATCCGCGAGGTCGCGCGCTACGCGGCGCTCGTGAATGAGAAGACCGAGAACATTGGCGCGCGGCGGCTGCACACCATCCTCGAGCGGGTTCTCGACGAGCTGTCGTTCGATGCGAGCGAGCGGCGAGGTCAGCAGTTGACGATCGACGCCGCGTACGTGCAGCACATTCTCGCCGACATCATCAAGAACGAAGACCTGTCGCGCTACGTGCTGTAGCTAACCCGCCGGGAGGCCGGCCGTCCAACGCGAGATGCTGCTCGCGTGCGCGTTGCTCGCCGTTCTTCCGCCGAACGTCCAACTTCACATTCAGCCCGACGAGGCGAACGCCGTCCTGGCGATCCTTGATGAGCGCGCGGCAAAGAGGCCGATCCGCGAAAAGGACTGGTCTGCTCTGTTTGCAACCGAGGGATACGTGCGGCTGCAGCAGCGCGAGCACTCGATGAAGCGGAAATTCGAGAACGAGGACTTCAAGGCGTTCGCGATGTCCGACGAGCTCCTCGCGCGTCGTACGGAGCTCCATCGGGTGATCGACACCTGGTCGCACGCGGACCTCAACGGTGCCGCAAAACGCGCGCTCGCCTATCTTCCGCCGAACGCGAAGATCTCGGCGACGGTCTATCCCGTCATCAAGCCGGCGAAAAACAGCTTCGTGTTCGAGGGAAACGCCATCTTCATGTACGTGGAGAACCAGTCGCGCGAGACGTTCGAGACGATCGTCGCGCACGAGCTGCATCACATCGGCTACGACAGCGCCTGTCCCGAATCGAGCGAGGACCTTCCGGCGAATCTGAAGACGCTAAGAAACTGGCTCGGCGCGTTCGGCGAAGGATACGCAACGCTGGCGGCCGGTGGCGATCGCGATCCAGAACGGGAGATGAAGCCCGAGGTGCACAAGGCGTTTCAGGACGGCGTCCGCGACTTCGGCAAGAACTTTCGCGAAGTCGAGACGTTCTATCTCGACGTCCTCGACGGCCGTCTCACCGGCGATGCGGCGCGCGATCGAGGCTTCGAATTCTTCGGCCTCGTCGGACCGTGGTACACCGTCGGCTGGAAGATGTGCGTCGTCATCGAGAAAACGCTCGGCCGCAACGCGCTCATCTCCGCATTCTGCGACCTCCGCGCGCTCCTCGGCACCTACGACCGTGCCGCCGCGATCTGGCGTCAACGGACGGGCGAGGCGCTGCCCACATGGGATCCGCGCCTGGTCAACGCGTTTAACTCACCGTCTTCTTGAACGCCGTCGCGCTCAGCGCGATCAGCACCGCGGAGATTCCCACGAGCGCCGCGACCGGCTGCCAGATATCCCAGAATCCTGCGCCCCGAATCACGATCGCGCGGCAGATTTTGATGAAATACGTCGCCGGCAGCACGTGGGAGATCACCTTCAACGGCGTCGGCAGCGAGGACAACGGAAAGACGTATCCCGACAGAAGCACGGACGGGAGCATCACCGCCATCGCGCGCTGCATCGCCTCCATCTGCGATTTCGCGCGCGAGGACGCGATGAGGCCGACGGACAGGAGCGCAAGCAGATACACCGGCGCAAGCGACATCAACAGCGTGACGCTGCCGTGAATCGGAACCTGAAACCCGAAACGCATCAACAGGGTGATGAGAATCAGCTGGATGTAAGCCAGCATGAGATACGGCAGGAGTTTGCCGATCACCACCGCCAGCGGCGACACCGGCGTGACCATCAGCTGCTCGAGCGTGCCGCGCTCGCGCTCCTTCACGATCGCGAACGCGGACAGAATCGTCCCGGAAAACGTGAGAAGGATTGCGATCAGACCAGGAATCAGCAGGTTCGCGCTGCGCATGTCAGGGTTGAACATCATCACCGGCCGGGCGTCGATCAGTGGCTGTTTGCCCGTCGATTGAATCAGGTCCTGAACGCCCTGGCTCAGCACGACGCCGTTGGTGGCGGCCAGCGCTTGCGTGGCGATGCTCGAGTCGGAGCCGTCCACCAGCACGAGAACATTGGCCGGGCGCTGCGCCGCGAGATTGCGGGCGTAATCGGGAGGAATCTCGATCGCCACCTGTGCATCACCGGCGACAATCGCATGCTGCAGCGCCTGGCGTGATCCGACCTCGGCGACGATCTGCAGCAGCGATGTGTTTTGAAACTGCTGGATCAGCAGCCGGCTCTCCTGTGTCCGGCTCTGATCGAATACGACGGACGGAATGTTCTTCGCGTTCATGTCGATGACCCCGAAGAGGATCAGCTCGAACACCGGAATGACCAGGGCGAAGAAAAGCGTGCCTCGGTCCCGGATCATCTGGGTCAGCTCTTTGCGAAAGATTGCTGTGAAGCCGTGCATCATCTCTCCTCTCGCGACACCATCGTTGCGCGCTGGGCATCGATCTCCCGGCCGCGGGTTTCGGTCAGCCGGACGAAAACGTCTTCAAGCGATGGCTCGATGTCGCTCACGACGACGCTGGCGACGCCGAAGCGCTCCAGATCGCGCTGCACTTTGTCATTTGAAACATTCGAGTCGATCAGGAGGTGTAGCGACGTGCCGAAAATCGTGCACGCGCGCACGTAGGGCAGAGATCGGGTTTGCCCGAGCAGCGTTGCCACGCCCTCCGAAGCCGCCGCTTCAACGCGGCGCGTGCCGTCCGGCGTCACCTCGGGAAGCTTCTTCAGCTCTTCGGGGCGGCCGGTGACGATCAGCCGCGACATGTACAGATATCCGACGTCGCCGCAGCGCTCCGCCTCATCCATGTAATGAGTGGTCACGAACATCGTGACTCCCTGACCGGCGAGCTCGAACAGCAGGTCCCAGAGCTCCCGCCGCGCGACCGGATCGATCCCGGCCGTCGGCTCGTCGAGAAAAAGGACGCGCGGCCGATGCATCAGCGCAGCGGCGAGCGCGAGCCGCTGCCGCCATCCGCCGGAGAGCGCTGCGGCGAGACGATCGCGATACGGGCCGATGTGCGTCAGATCGATGGCCCACTCGATCTGCTGTTTGCGCTCCGCGCCTTTGAGGCGGTAGATCGAGCTGAAGAAGTCGAGATTCTCCTGCACCGTGAGATCGCGATAGAGCGAGAAGGACTGCGACACGTATCCGATGTGCTGTCGCACCAGCTCCCCTTCGTGCTCGACATCGAATCCGTCGACGCTCGCCTCGCCTTCGGTCGGCGCGAGAAGGCCGCAGAGAATCCGGATGAGCGTCGATTTGCCGGAACCGTTGGGGCCGAGGAGGCCGTAGATTCCGCCGCGAGCGACCTGGAGGGTCACTTGATCCAGCGCGCGGAAGTTTCCGAAGTCTTTGGATACTGCTCGGACGTCGATGCCGATGTCGCTGCTCATCAGGAATGCCCCTTCACATCGAAGTCGACGTCGGCGGCCATTCCCGCTTTCAATTTCGGATCGGCAGCGACGAGCACCTTCACGCCGAAGACCTGCTCGGCGCGCTGCGCCCGCGTCTGAACGTTGCGCGGCGTGTATTCGCCCTGGCTGCTGATCGTGGCGATCTGGCCGGAGAACGTCTGATTCGGAAACGTATCGACGTGAACTTGCACCGACTGATTGACGTGAACCAGTCCGAGCTCGGTCTCCGGCACGTACACGCGTACCCAGAGCTGACTCGACTCGAGGAGCTCGGCGACCGGTTGATTCGGCGCCACGAGGTCGCCGGGACGAAGACCCATCGATTGCACCACTCCGGTCACCGATGACACGATCGTCGTTTCCGCGCGCTGCTTCATGAGGACGCCGAGCTGGCGCTGCTGCTCGTCGAGCTGCGCGCGTGCGGCGTCGATGTCCTCTTTTCTCGTCCCCAGCTGCAGGAGCCGCAAATCCTCGGCGGAACTCTTCGCGGTTGCCGTGGCGTCATCCAGTTGCTGCTTCGGGGCAATGCCGTCGCGATACATCCTGTCGATGCGATGCATCTCTGTGGCGTCGTGAGTGGCAACCGCCTGCGCTTTGGCGATCTCCTGCGGCCGCGGACCAGCGATGGCCTTCGCCAGATTCGCCTGAGCGGCATCGATCGCCGCCTGCTGTTGCGCAATTTGCCGGTCGATCGTCTCGGTCTCGAGCATCATCAGCACCTGCCCGGCGACGACGTGCGATCCCTCGTCAATCAGAATGCGGACGACGCGTCCGCCGACGAGCGACCCGACGTTGACGGTTCGCGACTCCAGCGTCCCCGACGCCGTCAGCTCCTGCGGCTCGCTTGTCTTGCGCAGATAAAGCAGGACCGCGATGACCAGCAGCAGCACGACGACGAACACCAGAGCGATCCGCAGCAGACTTGTGCGGGGCTTTACCACGATAACCTCCCACGATTGCGCCGCGGGACCACAGATCGATCAGCTCATCGATGTAGCGGTCGAGCGGATACGGTTTCGGAAGAATGTTCAGGACGCGATGCATCAGCACGTACGCCTGGAGCGATCCCATGAACAGGAGCGCGAACGCGCGCGGATCTCCGCTGCGAATGACGCCGGCGTCCATCGCCCGGCGGAAGTAGTCAGTGACGATCCGGAATCCGCGGCGCGGCGGGCTGTCCGCCGCTTCCGCATCGAACGGCACCACGAGCGAGCGGGCGCGCTCATGCATGAAGACGGCGATGTTCTCTCCGATGATTTTCTCGGCGAACGGCACGAAGCGCTCGGCGATCTCCCGGAGGACGACGCGCGGATCGCCGCGCCCATCGACGTGCTGAAGCGCGACGATGAACGGCGGAGGGGCCGTCAGCTGCGTGCGCATCGCCGCACGAAACAGCTCCTGCTTCGATCGCGCGTGACGCAGGACCGCCGCGGGAGTGACGTGAAGCTCGCGGGCGATGTCCGCGAGCGTGGCGGCGTCGAATCCCTTCGCAGCGAACACGCGTCGTGCCGTCTCCAACAGCTGGTCCCGAGAGATCCGCGCCGGCCGTCCCATTTGTAAATAAACGTATATTTACAAACCGGATCTGTCAAGCGGCAGCAATGAAAAAGGGCCGGCGCGCCGCCGGCCCCTTCAACATCGGAAAGCGTGCTCTAGAAAGTGACCTTCCCGGCGAGCTGCATGATGCGCTGGCCCGAGGTGGCTGTCGGTGTCCCGAACGCGGCGTTCGGCATCAGCGTGTTCGTTGAAGCGGCGAACGCGTAGTAGGTGGTGTTCACGGCGCTGACGTTGTGCCGGTTCGTCACGTTGAACGCCTCGGCAATGAGCTGCAGCTTTGTGCTGCCCCAGATCGCGATGTCCCGCGAGATGCGCGGATCGATCTCGAACTGCGTCGGCAGACGGAACGAGTTGCGCCGGAATCCCGGAGCGAGATCGTTCGACGGATTGCCGTCGTTGAGCAAATCGGCCGAGACTTTCGGGCTGTACGGCTGGCCCGTCTGGTAGGTCACGATGCCGCTGATCGTCCAGCCCGAGGCCAGCGCGTGGACGACGTTGTTGGTGAGGCCTTTCGCGTAGTCGTTCAACGACCACACGGCGCTCAACACCACGCGATCGCGGGCGTCGTTGTCGCCGTATGTGTAGTCGTGGTTGATATTCAGCGGGTCGCTGACGTATTTCGCGTCGTCACCCGACGAGAAGGGAACGACCGCGGTCTGGTCCGGCCGGTTGTCTTTCACTGATGAATGGGTCCAGGCGATTCGCGCCTGCCAGTTCGTCGTGAAACGGCGTTGCATGTCCAGCGTCACGCCGTTGTACTTCGATTGCGCGCTGCTCTCGAATGCGATCACGCGCGTGAAGTTCGAGAACGGCCGCGTCGAATACTTGTTGATGACCACCGTCCCGCCGCCGGCGATCGTCAGCGTCGTCGGCACCGGCGTCGCCTCGTTGATGTCGCGCGAACGCGAGAGATCGTCGCCTTTGACCATCTGATAGGTAACGCCGACCGAGTAGTCGTTGCCCACCTGCTGCTCGAAGCCCAGGTTTGCCTGCTGCACGCGCGGGTTCTGGTAGTGCTGATCGAAGACGAAGATCGTCGGCTTCGGCAGAGCCACACCGGTCGGCAGCGAGTTGTAGATCGCTGGATACGTCGGGATGAGGTTGCCGGTGAACGTGATCGTCTGCACGTTGATGCCGTTGTTCGACATCGCGGTGCCGTACATGATCGACGGCGTCCGCCCGTAGAAGATGCCGTAACCGGCGCGGACGACGGAACGGCCCGATCCACCCGGGGTCCAGGCGATTCCCAGACGCGGACCGAAGTTGTTGCCATCGATCGGAATGCGGTTTGTCGTGTATCCGGCGGCAAGCAACTGCGGATCAGGATTCTGCACATTTGGCTGCGCGACAACCTGGCGGTCATAACGAAGGCCCGCGTTGATCGTCACGACGGACGACGCGTGCCATTCGTCCTGAATGAAGAGGCCGGTCTCTTTCAGATTCGGATTCGTGAACGGTCCAGTCGTACCGGGTCCCGGGAATGCCTCGGTGAATGACGCCGGGGTCTTGTTCGCGAAATCGGCGAGGCTGTTGAACCGATACGATCCGAAGAAGTTGCCCGGGAAGTAGTTGAGAATGTTGTCGTGGTTGTAGTCGAACCCGCCCTTCACCGTGTTATCCCGGAAGATGTACGTCGCCGTATCGGCGATCTGGTAGCGCTTGATCGTCGTCTCGCGCGGCGAAAACGTGTTCCGGCCGATGTTGATGATCGAATTCCCGCCCTGAAAGATCTGCGCTTCCGGATCGGAGCTGTTTGCCTCGCCCGGCTCGCGATCCTTCAGATATTGTGCGCGTACTTCGTTGAACAGCGAGTTGTTGATCGTCATGTCGTGCACGGCGGATAGTGAATCCGTGAAGACGTCCGAGTTGCCGGTGTGTTGAACGGAATTAAGAATGCTTCCGTTCTCGAAATTCACGCCAAGGAACCGCTGCCGGTTGTATCGCAGTGACAGATGCATGTTCGACATTAGCTCGTGATCAGTCTTGATCAGATAAACGTCCTGATGCAGTTGCTGCGGGTACTCCGTCGCGAGCGGTGTCAGCGTTTGCACAGCGGCCTGGCTTGCCGCATCCGTCGGGAAGTTGGCGATTTTGCCCCCGCCGAGGACGACGAGGTTCGGCGTGGAATTGCGCTGCAGATCGACGTTTGCGAAGAAGAAATGCTTGTCCTTGACGATCGGCCCGCCGGCGGTAAAGCCGTACTGATCGAAGTGGTACGCGCTCTTCGCGCGATTGTTGAGGACGTTGATGTAGTTGTTCGCGTTCAGCGATTTGTCGCGGTAGTAGTCGAACGCGGAGCCGTGGTACTCGTTCGTGCCCGACTTCGTCACGACGTTGATTACCGCTCCACCCGCACGCCCGTACTCGGCGGAGTACGAATTCGAGTTGACCTGAAATTCTTTGACGGCGTCTTCGGAGAACTGGTACGGCGCGCGACCCGAGCCCGTGCGGCCGACGGTCTGCCCGAAGAACGTGTTGTCGTTGTTTGCGCCGTCGACCACCATCGAGTTCAAGGTTCCGCGCTGGCCGGCAAAGCTGATGTCGCCAAGCCGGACATCGCGTACGACGCCGGGCGTCGTCAACACGAAGTCGATGAAGTTGCGGCCGTTGACCGGCAGATTCTGAATCGCCTTCTCGTTGACGACCGAGCTCACCTCGGACTTGCTCGTTTCGACCATCGGCGTCGCGGCGGTGACGGTCACCGTCTCGGCAACGCCAGGGCTGAGCTTGATGTCGAGCGTCTTGTCTGTGCCGACGTTGATATTGAGCAGCGCATGGACCGGTTGAAATCCGGACAACTCCGCAACCGCGCGGTAAATGCCGGGCGGGAGAAGCGGGATTTCATAATGTCCGACCGCGTTCGTAACGACGCTTCGGGCGAACCCTGTCGCCGTGTTCGTCGCCGTAACCGTGACGCCGGGAAGCACGCTCGCGCTCGCGTCGGTGACAATGCCTGAAATGGATCCGGTGCTGCTTTGAGCGAACGCCGCCAACGGCACGAAAATCGCGAGCAGCAGAAACAGAGAGAGGAAACGGAGATTCATCGCACGGTTCATGTGGACTCCTTGCGCGTTTGAAGGTGGGTGGAACTCAATTTGACTCTGGACGCGTCGAGAATAGCACAGCGAGGAAACGACGAAGATGGCGATTGCGACCGTTAATCCTGCCACGGGCGAGACTCTAAAGACGTTCGAGCCGCTCAACGATCGGCAGATCGACGAGAAGTTGCAAAGATCTGCCGAAGCCGCTGAAAAAAATCGGCGGCGCTCCTTCGCCGACCGTGCGTCACGCATGCGCAAAGCCGCGGAGATTCTGGAGCGACGGCAGCGCGAGCTCGGCGAGCTGATCACCACCGAGATGGGAAAACCAATCAAGGCGGCGATCGCAGAAGTCGTGAAGTGCGCGCTCGTCTGTCGCTATTACGCCGACAACGCGCAGAAATTTCTATCCGACGAGCCGGTAACGACCGAGGCGGAGCAGACGTTCGTCCGTTTTGAGCCGATCGGTCCCGTGCTCGCGGTGATGCCGTGGAACTTCCCGTTCTGGCAGGTGTTTCGTTTCGCCGCGCCCGCGTTGATGGCTGGAAACGCCGGCCTTCTCAAGCACGCCTCCAATGTCCCTCAGAGCGCGCTGGCGATCGAGACCGTGCTGCGCGATGGAGGCTTCGCCGACGGCGAGTTTCAAACGCTGCTGATTGCGTCGGATCAGGTCCAGAAAGTACTCGAGGATGTCCGAGTCAAGGCCGTAACGCTGACGGGAAGTGAGCCCGCGGGCGCCAGCGTCGCAGGCATCGCGGCGAAGCACATCAAGAAAAGCGTCCTCGAACTGGGCGGCAGCGATCCGTTCGTCGTGATGCCATCGGCAAATCTCGAGGATGCTGTGGCCACCGCCGTCAAGGCGCGCATCGTCAACAACGGACAGTCGTGCATCGCCGCGAAGCGATTCATCGTCCACGAGAAGATCGCCGCCGAATTCGAGAAGCGATTCGTCGCGTCGATGCAGGCGTTGAAGATTGGCGACCCGATGGACGAGGCGACTGACATCGGGCCGCTCGCAATGCCGCAAATCATCAGCGACATCGATCGGCAGGTGAAGCGCTCCGTCGTCGCAGGCGCGAAGCTGCTCACCGGCGGCAAACGCATCGGCGCGCGCGGCAACTTCTACGCGCCGACAGTCCTCTCGAACATTCCGGACGACGCACCTGCAGCGTGCGAGGAGACGTTCGGTCCGGTCGCGTCACTCTTCCGAGTTCGCGATGTCGAGGATGCGATCCGACTCGCGAACGGCACGGCGTTCGGCCTCGGCGCCAGCGTCTGGACGACGGATCGCGAAGAGGCGGCGCGCCTCATCGACGGCATCGAGACCGGGCAGGTGTTCGTCAACGCCATGGTTGCGTCAGATCCGCGCGTGCCGTTCGGAGGCGTGAAGCACTCGGGATTCGGACGCGAGCTCGGCGTCTACGGAATCCGCGAGTTCGTGAATATCAAGACCGTCTGGATCGCGAAGATGAACGGCGGCGGGGGATCGCATCCCACTGCGATCGAGTGAGGTCAAATTTCCGATTCGAGCTTGAACTGGTGGCTGCTCGGATCGATCGGCTCGTTCGCGAAAATGTGGAACACGCAGCGGCCGTTGCCAGTCTGAAACTTCTCGTCGCGCTGCACGCGGACTCCGAGGAGTTTGCTGAGAGCATTGACGGAGATGCTGCAGAGCGCCGGGCGATTCATCGCAGTGTTGATGAATGGACAATTGCGCTCGATGAGCTTGTAGCCGTCCTCCGCTTGCTCGATCGTCATGTGCGGATCGTCTTTCAGATACCAGTCCTTGAGGGCCTGAATGCGCTCCGACAGCGGAAGTCCGCGCATCGCGGCATCGCTTGCTGCCACCTTCGCGTCCGCGATCTTCGAAAGAACTCTCTTGATCGCGTCCGGCCCCAGCTCCTCCGAGATCGCATCGATCATGGCGATATTGAGGGCGTCGTACTGTTTCGGGAAGAGATGATCCCCCGCATCGGTCAGGATGTAACTTGTGGCCGGACGGCCGGTCCTGCCGCGCTCCGAGGAGCGCGTGACCCGCGATTCGATCCATCCTTCGCGCTGCAGCTGCAGTAGCTGCTGGCGGACGGCCTCGCCGGTGAGCTGGAGCTCATCCGCGAGCTGGGCGATCGTCGACGGTCCCTGGCGCTTGAGCGCCAAAAGGATCGCGCGACGGCTGTCGGGAAGCTGATCGACGGTAATAATGGCCGGCCTCCTTGTAAAACTCTAATCGTTAAAGAGTTCCCGTGGCACGGAGTATTCCGAGGTCTCGTTTGGTTTTTCGTTGCCCAGCCTAACGTAGCTGCAAACCAATCGTCCAATCATCCGTACTGACGAGGGCAGGAGAACGTTTAATGCGGAAGCTCTGGAAAACACTGATTTTTCTTCTGGTCATCGCCGGCGCGAGCGCCGCGGTGTACGCGATCTCAAGAAATGGCAAGAAGGGAAACGACGGTCCGAAGATCGTCGACGTGACGACCGGCTCGATCGTCGAGAAGGCGGTCGCCGTCGGGCAAATCCAGCCGCGTCAGAAGTTTCAGGTGAAATCGAAGATCTCCGGAATCGTCCGTCGAGCCCTTGTTGAGGTCGGCGATACCGTCAAAGCCGGCGATCCCCTCTTCGAGATTGCTGCCGATCCGACGCCGACCGAGGCAAACGATGTCGACCGGCAGGTCGATTCTGCCCGCGCATCCTTCCAGCGAGCTCAGGTCGAGTACCAGCGGTCGGTGCAGCTGTCGCAATCCGGCGTTCTCCCCAAGTCCGATCTCGATACAAAGAAAGAGGCATATGAACTCGCCCGCGTTGCCCTGGCGAAGGCCCAGCAGGATCGCGATCTCACCCGTAAGGGCCGCTTGAGCGACACCGGCCAAGAGTCGATCATCACGGCGCCCGCCGTCGGCACTGTCCTTACCCGCTCGGTCAATCCAGGCGATCCGATCGTGCCGCTCACGTCCTATCAGCCAGGCACCGAGATGGCCACGATCGCTGACATGCGCGATCTGATCTTCCAGGGAACCGTCGATGAGATCGATGTGGGCAAGCTCTCCGTCGGAATGACCACACGGATCAAGGTCGGCGCGCTGCCGACCGATGTCGTCACCGGTCATGTCTCGCGCATTGCTCCGCAGGCGCAGCAAAAAGAAGGGGCGACGCTATTCGATGTTCAGGTCGAGCTCGACCCGTCGAACAAGATCACGTTGCGCGCCGGGTATTCAGCGAATGCGGACGTCATCATTCGCGAAAAGAAAGACGTCTTGACGATCCCGGAGCGGCTGGTTACGTTCGACGATGGCGGCAAGAAAGCGACCGTGGAGCTCGCAGGACCCACCGCGGCGGATCCGACGAAGAAAGTCGAGATCAAGACCGGCATCTCCGACGGTCTGAACGTCGAGGTCCTCTCCGGCCTCAAGAAAGGTGACCGCCTCGTCGAACGGCCCCCGAAAGAAATCTCCTAGAAAGCGCGGCTGACGCCGCGCGTTCGCGGTTGTCGGTTCTCAGTTGTCAGAAGATCGACAACCGGCAACTGACAACCGACAGCTGCTTTATGGTCACTCTCAAAGACGTCTTCAAACAGCTCATTCGCGACGTGAAGAGCGAGAAGCTCCGCACGTTCCTGACGGTGTTCGGCATCGTCTGGGGCACGGTCGCGATCAGCTTGATGCTCGCGTTCGGCACGGGGCTGCACAAGCAGCTGGTAAAATCGACCGCCGGACTCGGCGATCGCATCGTGATCGCCTGGCCGGGACTCACCTCGATTCCATACGAAGGACTCGGCAAGGGACGGAAGATCCGCATCACCGACGAAGATCTCGAAACGATCCGTGGGGATGTGGCCGGGTTGAAGGCGATCTCGGCCGAGTACTCGACGAGTTTCCGCGTGTCGTACGGCACCAAGACGATGTCGGTGGATACCTCGGGAGTCGCGGCCGAATTCGGCTCGATGCGAAACCTGATTCCTCAGGCCGGCGGGCGCTTCATCGATCCGATCGACGTCCACGACGTGCGTCGCGTCGCCTTTCTCGGCGACAAGCTTTCGACGGACATCTTTGGCGATTCTTCGCCTGTCGGCAAGACGATCCTCGTGAATCAGTCGCCATTTCTGGTCATCGGCGTTCTGATCAAGAAGGACCAGGACTCGAACTATAGCGGTCCCGATAGCGGAAAGATGTGGATTCCGCTGACAACCTATCGCGGCCTCACCGGCGAGAAATACGTTTCCAACTTCGTCTTTCAGGCCGCGACCTCCCGGGACACGAAGGGTCTTCTCAAGCGCCTGAGCGCCGCGCTCGGCAAGCGGCTGCGCTTCGACGCGAAGGACAAGGAAGCGCTGTCGATGTGGGACACGACGGAGCAGTTCGTGTTCTTCGACCTGTTCATGCTCGCATTCAACGGATTCCTTGGAATCGTCGGCGTGCTGACGCTGGTCGTCGGCGGCATCGGCGTTTCGAACATCATGAACGTCGTCGTCGAAGAGCGCACCCGCGAGATCGGAATCAAGATGGCTCTCGGCGCGAAGCAGCGCTGGATCCTCACGCAGTTCATGATCGAGACAATGCTGGTCACGGCGATCGGAGGAGCGATCGGCTTCGCGATCTCGTTCGGCGTCTGCGCAGTTTTCCCGAAGCTCGGACTCACTGAGTACGTCGGCGATCCTGTCGTGTCGCCGCTTGTGGCGCTTCTGACTGCTGTCGCGCTCGGCCTGGTCGGTTTTATTGCCGGCTACTTCCCGGCGCGCGAGGCCGCGCAACTCGATCCTGTTGTGGCGATGAAACTATGAAACGAGACCTCCACGTCATCCTCACTCTCTTCGCCAGCTCGTCGCGCCTGCAGAAGAAGCGGGCGTACCTGACGATCGCCGCCATCGCGTGGGGCACGGTCGCGATTCTGCTGCTGCTCGCATTCGGCGAAGGGCTGAAACGACAGATGGACAAGAACCGTCGCTCGACCGGCGAGAATCTCGCCGTCATGTGGCCGGACGTCACCACCAAGCCGTGGAAGGGCCTGCCGCCCGGCCGCCCCATCCGCCTGCGCAGCGACGATGTCGACTTCGTCCGCGAGCGCATGCCGGAACTGAAAGCCGTGCACGGCGAAGTGACATCGTGGCGAACGGCGCTTACCTACGGCCGCAAAACAGTGAACGGACGTGTCATCGGCGCCAACTACGTCTACGGCGACGATCGCAAGCACTATCCGGTCGCCGGCGGCCGCTTCTTCGGGCCGGATGACGAGATCAATCGCCGCCGCGTCGTTTTTCTCGGCGACGAAATGGCCAAAGACATTTTTTGCGATGAGAACCCCGTTGGCAAGACGCTGCTGATCAACAACGCACCGTACACGGTGATCGGCGTGATGCAGCACAAAACGCAGATGGGCGTCTACGGCGGGCCGGACGCCACTCACGCGACGATCC
>Ga0307477_10001952_pt1 | contig 16384 bp, 11 predicted proteins | sample atmos_gasesECM2C_FD_203316 | JGI IMG/M metagenome (GOLD analysis project Ga0307477, IMG submission 203316) | Hardwood forest soil microbial communities from Morgan-Monroe State Forest, Indiana, United States - atmos_gasesECM2C_515 | ecosystem: Environmental > Terrestrial > Soil > Temperate...
GCTCAGCGGTGACGATCGGGATCGTGCTCGCCTACGTGCTCGGTAAGCCGCTGGGCATACTCGGCGCGTCTTGGCTGGGCACGCGCCCGGTGCTGGGCGGTGGCAGAACCAGGCTCACCGTCACCTGGCCCGGTCTCGCGGGAACCGGCGCGGTTGCGGGGATCGGATTCACGGTGTCGCTGCTGATCGCCGATCGCGCGTTCGTCGGCGAACCGTTGGCACAGGCCAAGCTCGGCATCCTCGCCGCGGCGATCGTCTCGCCGCTCGCGGCCTGGGGCGTGTTCCGCTTGATCGCCCGCGTCCCCGCGACGGTGCGAGCCCGCCAACTCGGCCGCACGACCGAGCAGCTGATCGACCTCGCCGAGGATGTTGACCCCGCGCGCGACCACATCCGCGGCGCGCCCGACGCGCCGGTGACGCTCGTCGAGTACGGCGACTTCGAGTGCCCCTACTGCGGACGGGCCGAGCCGGCGATCCGCCAGCTGCTCTCCGAATGGGACGAGGACTTGCGCTACGTCTTTCGCCACCTGCCGCTCAGCGACGTGCATCCCTGGGCCCAGCTCGCCGCGGAGGCGGCTGAGGCCGCCGGTGTTCAGGGGGCGTTCTGGGAGATGTATGACATCTTGCTGGCTCACCAGGGTGAGCTGACGCCCGGCAGTCTGCGCCGCTACGCCCTGGATCTGGGTTTGGACGACGAGCGACTTGCCGAGGAACTGCGCCGGCGCGTGCACGCGGCGCGGGTCGGCGAGGACGTGGCGAGCGCCGACGCCAGCGGCGTCTCGGGGACGCCGTCGTTCTTCATCAACGGACGCCGCCACACCGGCGTCTACGACGTCGCCACGCTCAGCGCGGCTGTGCGGGCGGCTCGCGCGCGCGTGCTCCCGACACCCCTGCCCGCGTGAACGGATGGATAGCCTGCGGTCGTGACCGCCGGAGCGACAGAAGAGGATCCGCCGCACGCTGAGGATCAGCTACCCGTTGAGGATTCGCTGTGCCCCGAGGATCCGCCGCGCGCTGAGGATCAGCTACCCGTTGAGGATTCGCTGTGCCCCGAGGCGCCGGATCGCATGCACGACCGGCTGCTGTACGAGCGTGCCGGTGAGCGCTGGAGCGACTCGCGCCTGTCGCCATGAATGCGCTGGCTCCGGACTTACGCAGGCTTCGTCTGCCGGTCGGACCGCCGTGCGACGAGCTCGACGAGCTTGCGGGCGTGGCGCTCGATAGCGCCCCAGTCCTGGTCGGATTGGCTGATCTCATCGACGATCAGCTCGGCGATATCGGCGGCGCGGACGGTCATCTGTTCATGGCTCCTCATCTGCGGCCCTCCTGTAGCGAACACACGTTCGCTATCGACTGTATGGCCCGCAAGCGTCGGAACCGGCCTCTATCGAAGGGTTGTCGGCCTCCGGGCACAAACTAGTCACACTCTTGTCACACTTACGCGCAGGGCTTGGTTGCGCACGCGCAAAATCACTTCGCCATCTCCCGGCGCGTGCCCACGTGAGCGCTACTACGGAGCGCCACTACGGCGTCAATCGCACCGGCAGCGTCTTGAGCTGGTTGAGAAAGACAGACTCCACGATCGTCGGGGTGTCCGCCGGCTCCATCGCCGGGAACCGGGCGAGAGTCTCCTCGAACAGGACGCGCAGCTCCAGACGCGCGAGCGCAGTGCCCAAGCAGAAGTGACGGCCGCCGGCGCCGAACGCCTGGTGCTCGGTGGTGCGACGAACGTCGAAGCGGTCCGGATCTGCGTGGCAGGACTCGTCGCGGTTGGAGGAGACGTACCACATCACGACCTTCTCGCCCGCTTTGATCTTGCGGCCGTTCAGCTCGGTGTCGCGGGTCGCCGTGCGACGAAAATGGGCGAACGCGGGGAACATCCGCAGCGACTCCTCGACCGCGCCGGGGATCAGGCCCGGGTCGGCCAGCACCAGCTCGCGCTGGTCAGGGTTTTCCATCAGCGCGCGCATGCCGCTGCAGTAGGTGGCCTTGGTGGAGTCGTTGCCGGCGGCGACCAGCAGGAAGAAGCCCATCACGATCTCGTGTTCCTCCAGGCGCTGCCCGTCCACTTCGGCGTGCACCAGCACGCTCGTCAGGTCGTCGGTCGGACGCTCGCTGCGCTCGGCGATGAGCGCGCCGCAGCGCTGGAAGATCTCGGCCACCCCCGCTTCGACGCCCGCCTGCGGGCTCTCGTGCGGGTTCAGGTCGGGGTCGCCGGCGCCGAGCATCATGTTCATCAAGCGCGCCCACACCTCGTCGTCCTCGGGCGGTATGCCCATGAAGCTGCCGATCACCCGCGAGACCACCGGTTGCGCCACGTCGGCGACCAGATCGCAGGTCTCTCTGCCTTGCAGCCCGTCGAGCGCCTCCACCACGATCGCCCTGACGGCATCTTCGTGGGCGGCGATCCGCTTCGGCGTGAAGCCCGCCTGGAATAGGGCCTTGATGCGATCGTGCTTGGGCGGATCCATGCCGATGAACATCGCTCGCGAGAGCTCGATCGGCAGACCGATGTTGGCGGCCGTGACGCCTCCCAGTTCGGAGGAGTAGGTCTGCCAGTCGCGGCTGACCGCGTGGACGTCATCCGCGGTGGTAACCGACCAGTAGCCGGGCTCCTCGGGAAATTCGGTGATGGTCTCGGTCCAGTGCACAGGGCACTCCCGGCGCATGCGCGCGAACAGCTCGTTCGGCACGCCGTCTTCCCAGACCTCGCGCTCGGTGACGAGCACGTCCTCCAGTTCGCTGCTGTCCACCGTCGCCATCGGGGCCTCCAAGCTCGCTGTCCAGGGGTATCACGATCTTACCGGGCGCAGCCCGCAACGAGGGGGCGCTGGCTTGATGTTCGACGCGAAGTCGTCTCCGGGGATGGCTTGAAGCCCGGCAGATCCGAGTTTGGATTACCGATGTTGGGGAAAGGAGGACACCATGGACAGGGTGACCCTCGGAAGGACCGGCCTGCAGGTGACTCCGGTCGCATTTGGGACCTGGCAGCTTGGCGGGGATTGGGGCGACTACGACGAACGCGAGGCGATCGCCGCGATCAGGCACGCGCGAGCATTGGGCGTCAATCTGTTCGACACCGCGCAGGCGTACGGGTTCGGCGTCTCCGAGCGGCTGCTAGGCGAAGCGCTGCACGACGAGCTGCGCGCTCACCGCGAGGAGATCGTGCTCGCTACCAAGGGCGGCCTGCGCATGGACTCAGAGCACGGTCTCGTGCGCGACTGCAGACCCGCATGGCTGCGCCAAGGTGTGGAGGGCAGTCTGCGCAACCTCGGGGTCGAGCGGATCGACCTCTATCAGGTGCACTGGCCCGACCCTAACGTGCCATTTGCGGAGACCGGGCTGGTGTTGGACGAACTGCGCGATGAGGGCAAGATCGCCCATGTGGGCGTGTCGAACTTCAGCCCCGAACAGATGGCCGAGCTGGAGCGTTCGTGTCGTGTGGAGACGGTTCAGCCTCCGTACCACCTGTTTCGCCGGGAGATCGAGCGCGACGTACTGCCCTACGCGCGCGAGCACGACATCGGCGTGCTCGTGTATGGCCCGCTGGCACACGGCCTGCTGACGGGCGCGATGGATGCGGACACGACGTTCGCCGGTGACGACTGGCGCAGCGGCAGCGACCTATTCGAGGGGGAGGCGTTTGCGCGCAACCTGCAAACGGTGTCCGAGCTGGAGCGGTTCGCGAGCGCGCGCGAGTGCAGCGTCAGCCGCTTGGCGATCGCCTGGACCTTGGCCAACCCGGCCATTCAAGTCGCAATCGTGGGCGTTCGCAGTGCCGCGCACATCGAGGACAGCCTGGGCGCTGTGGACGTGTGGCTGAGCGATGAAGATATGCGTGAGATCGACACCATCATGGCCGGGTCGGTACCGGTTGCCGGTCCGACTCCGGAGGGCGTGAGGTCCGTCGGCTGAACGCCGCCATAGTCAGTATCCGCCTAGTCGTCCGCCGCGGGGGCTGGAGGTCGTGCGGCGCAGGCGCTGGACACGGCGCAGCTCCTGCACGTCCTCGTCCATGGAAGGGAGTGCGGCAGCGGGGCCGGTTGCGCCGAGCAGCTCGGGCACCAGGCGGTTGCGCACGAGCTCGCCGGCTACCTGGTCTACGCGCTGGGCGCTCGCGCCGGGACGGGAGCTGACGATCCGCTGCAGGCGTGTTCCGGCGAACAGCAGCCCGACGCCATCGTCCAGTGACCAGCCACCAGGCAGGACGCCGTCGCGGACGGCCGCGAGCCACACCGGTAGGCGCTCGGGCTCGCCGTCGGCGTGAACGGTGAGCGATCCCTCCAGCAGGCCGAGCCCAGCAAGCGGCTGAGGCTGGCCGCTGGAGCGGGTGATGCCACCTGCAAACCAGCACATCGCCCCGGCCGATATGCCCGCCAGCACGATCCCTTGCCGCCAAGCCGAGATCAGCAGGCGGTCGAGGTCGTGGGCGCGCCATATCGCCAGCAGGTTGCGCATTGAGCCGCCGCCGACATAGAGCACGTCCTGAGAGAGGATGATCTCCGCCAAGGGCCGGCGCAGCTCGTGCAGACGAAACAGCGACAGATGCTCGGCGACGCAGTGGCGGTCGGCGAACCGCGCGTGAAACGCGGCGATCTGCGCGGTGGTGTCACCGGAGGCGGTGGGCAGGAACAGGATGCGCGGCTCGCGCGTTCTCGCCGACGCGCGCGTGGGATTGGCGGTGGACGCGCCGGCCAGGGGCGCATTGGCCGCATCGGTCGCGGACAGGTGGGCATCGGCCGCATCGGTCGCGGGCAGGTGGGCGTGGGCTGCCGCGAGCGACAGGACGAAATCGTCGAGCAGCGGGTTGGAGGGCTCCATCGTGAAGCCGCCACCGCCCATGGCGAAGATCAAACGCTGCTTGGGGGGCGTAGCCGCGGGCGTGCTCACGCGACCGCGCCGATGGGCAGGCGAGCGAAGGGGCCGGGCGTGGCGGATCCCGGCGCGAGGGTCTCGGAGGAGCCGGACGCGGGGTCGACCCCGTCGACGAGCGCGAGGTTCGGGTCGGAGCCCAGGTGGGTGATATCGAGTGGGACCTCCACGACGGAGTCGCACGCCGGCTCGACTCGGTAGGCGCGGCCGCCGCGACGCGAGCTGACGGCGCGCTCGAGCAGCGTGCCGCGAAAGTGCAGCGCGACGCCGTCCTCGGCCGCAAAGCCGGCGCGCATGCCGGCGGCGACGAAGCGGTGGTACTCCGCACGACGTGCGGGCTCGGCGTCGTAGTGGACGCAGTTGGAGTAGGGCAGCAGCCCGAGGCCGCGCACGCGCCGGGGGGCACCGTGGAACGCCGACAGCGATTCGGCGAACCAGCACAGCGAGCCGGCCGAGGGCCCGCACAGGACGATGCCTCGGCGCCAGGCGCGGCGCAGGACAGAGTCCAGGCCGTGGGCGCGCCAGGCGCCGAGCATCGACACGACGTTGCCGCCGCCGACGTAGATGAGGTCCTGGGCGAGCAGGTGGGTGGCGAGGTCGTCCTCGACACCACCCACGCCCTGGTCGCGGCGAAACAGCGACACGTGTGAAGCGTCGCAGTGCGCGGAGAAACGACGGTAGAAGCGCACGACATAGTGGTCGGCGTCGCCGGAGGCGGTCGGCAGGAAACACACGCGCGGGCGCGCGGAGGAGGTGAGCGAGAGGATGTAGTCGTCGAGCAGCGAGGAGTCTTTCTCCATCGAGAATCCGCCGCCGCCGAGGGCGACGATCTGGGGGGTGCGCCGGGGGGCTCGTCGGGAGGGTCGCATCGCTGATCTCGCAGTGTCGGTGCGTCGAGTGAGGCCTATCGCATGCTTGCGAGAGCTTGGCGCATGTGGGCCTGCGACCGGTATGGACCTGAGTCGGAGATTCGGTGCGGCCACGATGGACACGCGCACATAGGGGGTTCAGGAAACTAATTAGGTTGTTGTTAACACGCTGTTCCTACGGCGGGCGGGGATGCCGTGGGATGTCGCCCGCACGCTTGGTGGCGGGTGGACAGCTCGATGCGGTCATATGCGACGTGGCCCCTATCGGGATAGTCTGGTGCGATCCCGTCGATCCGGCCGGCCCCACACGCGGCCAACCGTGGAGGAGACACCATGGACCTGACCTTCAGCGAGCCCGAGATCGCCTTCCGCGACGAGCTGCGCGCCTGGTTTGCCGCGAATGACGCGGGCGCCGAGCCCGACGGCGGCGAGGAGGTCAAGAACGCCTGGCGGCGGGATTTCCAGCGCCGGCTTGCCGAGGGCGGCTGGGCCGCGGTGCACTGGCCGCGCGAGTATGGCGGTCGCGGGGCGACGCTGACCGAGTCGGCGATCTTCTTCGAGGAGCTCGGCCGCTCGGGTGCGCCCCTGCCGATCAACGTGCTCGGGCTGCTGCTCGCCGGTCCGACGATCATGGCCTGGGGCAGCGATCGCCAGAAGGAGCGCTACCTCGCTCCGATCCTCACCGCCGAGGAGATCTGGTGTCAGGGCTTCTCCGAGCCCGACGCCGGCTCGGATCTCGCCAGCCTGAAAACGCGCGCCGTGCGCGATGGCGACGAGTGGGTCGTGACCGGTCAGAAGGTCTGGACGAGCGGCGCGCAGTTCTCGAAGTGGTGCATGCTCGTCGCGCGCACCGACCCCGAGGCGGCCAAGCACAAGGGGCTCACCTACTTCCTGATGGACATGCAGCAGGACGGCGTGCAGATTCGTCCGCTGCGCCAGATCACCGGTGAGCCCGAGTTCAACGAGCTGTTCCTCGACGGCGCCCGCATCCCTGAGGAGAACGTGCTCGGAGGCGAGGGCAACGGCTGGAAGGTCGCGCTGACGACGCTCATGAACGAGCGCGCCGGCCTCGGTTTCTTCCTGCAGGTGCGCCTGCGCCAGCTGCTCGACCGCGTGATCGCACAGGCCGCCCGCGCGGGACTGCTCGAAGATCCTGTTGTCGCCGACCGTCTCGGCGAGCTGCACCTGCGCACCGAGATCGTGCGGCTCACCGCCTATCGCGGGCTGACCGCGACCGAGAAGTACGGTCAGCCCGGTCCCGAGGGCTCGCTGGTCAAGTGGATGTGGTCGGACACCAACCAGCGGCTCACCCAGCTCGCCGCCGACCTGCTCGGCCCCCGCGCGCTGCGCGCGGGCGACCCGTGGGCCTATGAGCTGCTGCGCGCCCGCGGCAACTCGATCGAGGGGGGCACCACCGAGGTGCTCAAGAACATCGTCGCCGAGCGCGTGCTCGGCCTGCCGAAGTCGCGTTAGGCGCCGTAGGAACCATGGACTTCGACCTCAGCCCCGATCAGCGCGAGATCAAGGACGTCGCCCGCGAGCTGCTGTCCGCGCGCTCGCCGATGGCCAAGGTGCGCGAGGCGGCCGAGGCCGGCGAGTACAACACCGCGCTGTGGCGCGAGCTGGTGGCGCTCGGTTGGCCCGGCATCGCCGTCGCCCAGGAGCACGGCGGGCAGGGCCTCGGCGCGGTCGAGCTGGCCGTGCTCGTCGAGGAGCTCGGCTATGCCTGTGCCGCCACGCCCTTCCTCTCGATCGCCACGGCCGCCGCGGTCATCCAGGCCGCGGGCAGCGACGAGCAACGGGCCCGCTGGCTGCCCGGCCTGGTCTCCGGGGAGCTGAGGGCCGGTATCGGCACGCGCGAGCTGGCCGCCGACGCCGCCGGAGCGGCGGTCGTCGTCGTGCTCGACGGCGACGAGGCTCAGCTGCTCGTCTCGCCCGAGACCGAGGAGTTCGTCTCGATCGACCCCACCCGGCGCTTCGCTACCGTCGCCGGCGAGGGAGCGTCCCTCGGCCCCGGCGCCGCCGATCGTATCCGCGCGGCGTTCGCCGCCGATCTCGTCGGCGTCTGCCAGCGCGCGCTCGACATGACGCTGTCCTATGTCAAGGAGCGCAAGCAGTTCGGCGTCCCCGTCGGGTCCTTTCAGGCTGTCGCCCATCGTTGCGCGGAGATGCTGCTCCACACCGAGAGCGCCCGTTCGACCGCCTACTACGCCGCCTGGGCCGCCGACGCCGACCCGCAGCTGCTCCCCGAGGCCGCCGCACTCGCGGGCGCCGCCGCGGCCGAGGCCGGGCAGTCGGTCACCGCCGGCGCGATCCAGATGCACGGCGGCATCGGCTTCACCTGGGAGGCCGACGTGCACTGGCTCTACAAGCGCGCGCAGCTCGATGCCGCGCTGCTGGGCGGGGCCAAGCGCCATCGCGCGGCGCTCGCTCGTCATGCCTCTGAGAAGGTTCGGCAGCTGATGTAGCTCAGCCGGGTGTGACCCCGGCGGGTGCGGAGGTGTTGGTGTGATCGGCGCGAGCATTACGGTCGGCGAGATGGGGGCGCGCCGGCTGGCTCAGGCTGATGCGACGCCCCGCTCACGATAGGCCGCGATGATGTCGTTGGGCTCCAGTTCGGCGTCCAGAACACCGCGCGGCGCAAAGCCCTGCCGGGAGACGGCGATCAGCTTGGTAGACGCGTCCGCGCCCGGTACGGAGAGTCGCTTGGCTGCCAACGCGGCGCTGTCGGCTCGGTCGAAGGCGTTGTCCTCGCGCCACTTCACCGATCCGACGAAACCGATGTGCTTGGCAGAGGGGAGCGTGTCCCCGCCGACGAGGTCGACCTCGGTTGAGTTGTTCCGGGTCCAGAAGGCGCCGACATGGCGGGCGGCGCCCAAACGCTCATCCGGCAGGAGTCGCTCGATCCCGTCGCGAACGATGGGCTCGATCGCGCGTCCTCGGAATGCGGGCCAGCCCTGCTGGACGTCGGCAGCGACGAGCTCTCCGCGCCCGCGATCGATGGTGTCGAGCGCGCCGCCGATGAAGCGCAGCCAGAAGCGCAGGTAGGGGTCCGCGACCAGGTACAGGCGGTTCTTGGCCGGGGGCTTGGCGGAGTAGGGCGTTAGACGATCGACGACGCCCTTGCGCAGGAGCACGTCGATCGCTCGATTCAGAGAGGTCTGGGGCAGCCCGGAGCGATCGAGAAGCGTCTTGTGAGCGCGCGCGTCGCTGCCGATGGCCGCGAGCACCGCGCGTGCCTGCGCGTCGGTTGGGAATTCCGCGGCCAAGGCCTTCTCGGCGCTGATAACTAGGAAGGAGCTGGGGTCCGTGAGGGCGTCGAGGAGGTAATCCTGCAACGATCGGCCGCGACCCCATTCGAGCGCGAGAACGGGAAACCCGCCGATGACCGTGTAAGCGTCGAGCGCCTCGGCCGGCGGGAGGTCGATCATCTCCGCGACGGTCGAGGGCGCGAGCGGCTTGACGACCATCTCCCGGGCGCGGTCATACAGCGGCCGGCCTTCCTCAGCGAGCGCCTCCATCGTCGCGCGGTCGGATCCGATCAGGACAACGAGGATCGGTGCACGCTGAAATGTGCGATCCCACAGCAGTTGCAGCACGGCCTCGATCGTCGGTTCCTTGGCGATCAGGTATGGCAACTCGTCGATGACGAGGATCACGGGGGCCGAGCGGGTGGCGCCACGGACCGCCAGCGCCAGCGCCGCCTCCCACGAACTCGCGCTCGTCCCCGCACGGACCTCCTCGGCCGCCGGGACGTCGGAGTGCGCCACGGCGGTCATGAAGCGCTCAAGCTCCTGCGGCCCCGGTCCCTGGACCGCGGTATAGAAGACCGCCGTAGCGCCTGAGCGCTGGATCAGCTCCTCGACCAAACGGCTCTTGCCGACGCGCCGGCGGCCGCGGATCGACAGCATGCAGCCGCGGCCCGTATGCCGCACACCGCCGAGCGTGCGCTCCAGGCGTGCCAGCTCCTGCTCGCGGCCGACAAAGGCGTCGATGGGGAGTGCAACAGTCACATCCGTAGTTTACAACCAAAATTGGAACAACGCTTTTTGGTTGTTGAGGGGCCAGCGCGACGACATCTCGTGGATGGCTTGCTTGGCGGTAGTCGTGGTCTCTCGATTCCAAGGCTTTGGGTAGGCGTATACAAGCCGCGGAGGGTCGCCCGCAGTGCTGATCAGCCAGGCGGTCCGGACGTCGATGACGCGGCCGGCCTGTGCGCCGATTCCCCGGACCCGAATGTTGACGACACAGTTGACGCCATAGGGTGGGTTGTCGCGGTCTCCGCTGACGATAGTGGTCGGCCGAGACTGCCTGGGAGTCGGTGATGCGATTCGCGAGCGGTGCACCGCTCATGCAGACGGGTCTTCCCACCGAGGACAGGCAAGAACCGCGAGGCGGGTTTTCGACCGGGGATTGAGCTGCCGCCGGATCGGAGCGCGACTCAGGCCGCAAGCGGGTTGTTCCAGCGCACCTCGGTGAACCGCGCGAAGTCGGTGTCGGTCGAGCAGACCTCGATGCCGTGCTCGATCGCGAGCGCGGTGAGCTGGGCATCGGGGATGAGGTCGCCTCGAAGCTGGTAGCGCCTGACGAGGCCGCCCAGCACGTCTGCGTGGCGCGGAGTTGGAGTCGGCACCCAGACCATGTCGCTGGCGAGCCAGCTCTCGACTTGACCCCAGGCTTGGCCCGGTTCGAGCGGTCGTTCGAAGATGCGCGGGTTGGTGATGATGCGTAGGAACGCTCCCAGCGATTGCCAAGGCAGGCCGACGCGTCGCTCTCCGTTCAACTGGTCTCTCAGCCAGGTGCTGGCCTGCTCATGGAACGGACTGCGCTTGTTAGCCGCGAATAGCAGCAGGTTCGCGTCGACGAGCATCAGATCAGCGGTATTCCGGGCCCTCTGCCTGTTCGAGAGCCCTGGCGATGTCGGTCACATCGATATACGCGGCACCGAGGTCGTATGCGCGCTGCACGAATTTCTTGCGTGGTTCCTGCTTGCGGGCTATGCCCGCTCGCGCCAGTTCGTTCAGAGCCTCGCTGAGGCCCAGCGAGCGCTCGCGCCGCAGCCGATCGAGCTCTGCGGTTACGTCGTCGGCGATGTTCACGGTCGTGCGCATCGGCCTCCTCAGTGTAGCATCGCGATGCGCCTACTAACACATCATGATGCTCCTTGAAAGTGCGCGGCCCGTGCCCGACTTATCGCTGCTCGCCTACCGTCGCTCGATCCTCTGTCCGTAGTCTCTCGCATCGGCTCACGGGCGGGTACTGACGCATGGCCGCGCCGGGACCGTGTAACGTGGGGTTTGCAATGGAAGATGCGTGGGTCAGCGAGGGCTTGTTCTACAGTGGCGGGATTGAATTGGATTCGCCCAGTAAGGATTCTCGAAGGGCCGCAACTTTTGGGAGTGCGAAGGGTCAAGGGCCGGGTACAGGAACCCCGGCAAGCAATGGGAGGTAGTCGTATGAGGTCCCACGTCCGTGTCTCGCTCGTCGCGCTGGTCGTTAGCGCATGTGCCGTCGTCGCAGCGCCCGCGGCGCAGGCCGCGTTTGGCGTGGAAAGCTTCTTTGCGGCTAACTGCAAGGTGGCTGCTACCTGCAACGAAAAAACCGCTGAATACTTTACTCAGGCGGCTGGGCACCCACCAGCGGGAGTCACGGACTTCGTGATCAAACATTTCGAATCTGGCGGGGTGACCTTTCCCGAAGGCTTTCCCGGAGGGAGCGTCAAGGAAATACGTACAGATGTTGGCCCTGGTCAGAGCACCAATCCAGAGGCGGTCGGAAAGTGTTCGGTGGCAAATTTTACGTCGACGCTAGTGGAACCGGAAAAAGGCATTTATCTTGGACCGAAATGCCAGGAAAGCGGCACGGAAAACAGCGTAATCGGCGAAAATATAGTGAAGGTCGTTACGGAAGCGCCACCTCCCGCTCCCAAAGGCACTCTTATAAACGCCGAATTCAAAGGCAAGCTCTACAATCTAGAACAGCCAGCTGGCCTTGCTTCCTACTTCGGCGTGGCGCTTCAAGTCGCTCCGGGACTATTCGTCCACACTTTTCTCGAAGGCCACATTGAATGGGGCCAGGAACCCAAGGGGACTAACAAGGGTGACTATCACGACTATTACATCATCAAAAACATCACCCCCGGGCTCATAGAGTCCCGTCTGATCTTCAACGGTACTGCTGGTAGTACCAAAAAAGGCGGCTTCCTAACGCTCCCCAGCAGTTGTACGGGAACCGGACCGCAGACGACGACCACTCTGCACATCGAATCTTACGATGGGCAATCCGCAAGCAAGGGCTTCTCGGGACCTCTCGGCGCAGAAGGCTGCAAGGGCGAAGCCCCCTTCTCGGCAGTCCCCTTTGAACCAGGGTTTTTCCTGGGATCCGGTCACGAAGAATCTCAGTCCGATCTGCCGGACGGCATCACGACCGAACTGAGCCTGCCGCACGCCGAAAGCCCGACGGGTATCGACTCTTCGCAGCTCGAAAACGCCGTCGTCATCTTGCCCGAAGGCATGACTCTGAACCCGTCGGCCGCGCGTGAACTCGAAGCCTGCACGCCGAAGCAGGCCAGGATTCACAGCGAAGTCTTTGGGGTCGAATGTCCGTCTAAGTCAAAGCTCGGCACCGTCGCCCTGGATGTCCCCGATCTCCCCGCGGGATCGCTGACAGGCAACATGTATCTAGGCGGTCCCGAATCCGGCCCGATCAGGGGCGGTACGGAAGCCAAGCCGGAATACACGATGTACTTGAATGCCGAATCGAAGAGGTACGGGGTCGATGTTCGCCTTGAAGGCACGGTCACGCCCAACCCGACCACGGGACAGGTCACGGCGACGTTCCTCAAGAACCCCGAACAGCCATTCAGCAGCGTCGTGCTGAAATTCAACGGCGGGGCGCTGGCGCCGATCGCCAATCCGCTTGCTTGCGGCACGGCGACGGCCACAACGAGCCTGACGCCCTACACCGGCACGGCCGCGCAGACGCCCACGAGCAGCATCGGCGTCACCGGGTGCCCGTCGCCTATCCCGTTCGCGCTGAGCCAGGAAGCGATCAATCAGCCTCCGGGTAACGCGGGCGCGAAGACCTCCTTTACGCTCAACCTCAAGCGGGCTGACGGCCAGCAGTACCTGTCGCAGATCAAGACCGTCCTGCCCGCCGGCCTCGTCGGATTGATCCCGTCGGTGCCGCTGTGCGGCGAACCGCAGGCAAGCAAAGGCGAATGCTCTCCGGCCAGCCAGATCGGCGTGGTCGGGGTCGAAGCGGGCTCTGGTCCGTCGCCTTATCTGTTCTCCGGGCAGGTCTATCTGACCGGTCCCTACGGCGGCGCGCCGTTCGGTCTTGCGATCGAGACATCCGCGGTCGCCGGACCGTTCGACCTCGGCAGCGGGCCGTGTGACTGCGTGCTCAGCCGTGGAACGATCAACGTCGATCCGTTCACGGCGCGGGTTACCGCGACGAGCAACCTGCCGACGATCGTCAAAGGCGTGCCGTTGCGGTTGCGGAAAGTCACGGTCAACATGAACCGCCAGGGCTTCCTGGTCAATCCGACCAACTGCGGCGTGCTGGCGACCGAAACGACGTTGACGTCGACGTTCGGGACCGAACAGAAACTGTCCAGCCCGTTCCAGGTGGGCAACTGCAAAGCGCTGGCGTTCAAGCCCAAGTTCGGGTCGACGACCAGCGCGAAGACCTCCAAAGCCAATGGCGCGAGTCTGGAAACGACGATCAACATGCCGGCGGGCGACGCGAACATCAAGTCGGTGCTCGTGCAGCTGCCCAAGCAGCTTCCGTCGCGGCTGACGACGCTGCAGAAAGCGTGTCCTGAAGCTACGTTCGCCAAGGACCCCAACATCTGCCCGCCCGGCTCGTTCGTCGGCGGCGCGAGGGCCAACACGCCGACGCTGCCCGGGAAACTGACCGGGCCGGCGATCCTCGTCTCGCACGGCGGGCAGGCGTTCCCCGACCTCGACCTCGTGATGAACGCCAACGGCGTGCGCGTGGTCCTGGTCGGCAACACGAACATCAAAAATGGGATCACGACGACGAACTTTGCGGCGAACCCCGATGTTCCCGTGTCGAGCGTCACCGTGAACCTGCCGACGGGCGCGCACTCGGCCTTGACGGCCAACGGGAACCTGTGCGCGAACAAGCTCGTGATGCCCACGACGATGGTCGGGCAGAACGGGAGCACGTTCAAACAGAACACGACGATCAAGGTCAACAACTGCCCCGTGCGCATCACCGGGCACAAGGTCATCGGCAACACCGCTTTCCTGACCGTCCAGACGTACTCGCCCGGACGGATCAGCGGCAAAGGCAATGACCTGGCGACCGTGTTCCGGACGCTTAAGAACACGCAGAAATCAGCTTCGCTGCAAGTGTCGCTCTCACGGGCGGGCCGTAACCGGGGCCGTCCGTTCAGCACCAAGATACGCGTCGGGTTCGTGCCGAAGAAGAAGGGCGCGCCGTCCTCGGTCGCCTATGTGACCGTCACGTTCGGGTAGCGATCCGAGGACATTCCTGCCATACCCGCGGGGGGCCGCGAATGCGGCCTCCCCAGCCGGAAGGCCCCCCAACCGGGAGGCCCCCATGATTACAAGCGCCCCGGGCGGGGTATAGAAACCCCTGACTGCGACTGGATGGAGAGGAGGGTGGAAAGGATGAGGGACGCTGCTCGGATGGCATCGTTCGTGACGCTGGTCACCTGCGTGCTCGTCGCCCTGGCAGCATCGCCGGCTCAGTCGGCCGGGCTCGGCGTGGCCAAATTCGAAGCTGGAACCTGTAACGGCACCGAAGCAGAAGTCAAAAACTGCGAATACACCAGCCCTCACAGCGCCTTCTTCACACAGGCCGCCGGGCATCCTCCCTGGGGCCTGACGGGCGTTGAACTCGCGCATAAAGGTACGGGGAGTGGAAGGGAACCCGAAGGGGCGCCGCTGAAGCGCCTCCGCGTTGACGTCCCTCCGGGCTTGGCCGCCGACCCGCAGACGCTGCCGGTATGCAGTCGCGGCGAATTCAAAGCGAAAACCTGCAAACCCGAAACTGAAGCGGGCTTTGTCGAACTCGAAGCCGTGGCCGAACTGCCAGTGCTCGGCAGCACGCTCCTCACGCTGAAGGGGAAAGTCTTCAACCTGGCCCAGGAACCTGGGCTGCCGCTGCTGTTTGGGATCGAAGTCGAAGGTGTCCCCCCGCTCGTCGAAAGCGTCCAGCTGTTCCTGGAAGGGCACGTCAGCTACGCCAAAGAAGCTGTCCTCGCCGCCCGAGGAGTGCCCTCCGGCGACTTCCACGAGTGGTTCGAAATCAACAACATTCCCAAGGAAGTCGCAGTCAAAGTGCTAGCCCTACCGGTGGCCAACGCGCCGCTCAAGACGCTCAAGTCGAAGCTGTTCTTCAATGGGCACGCCGGGAAAGGGAACTTCCTCACGCTTCCGAGCGGGTGCGGCGCGCCGTCGCTTTCGACCTCCTACGTCGAAGTCGAATCCGGAACCGGCGAAATCGCCAGTACGCCGACGGTGCCGCCGGTGGGAGTCGACGGCTGCAAAGCGGTTCCCTTCGAACCTACGATTGATGTCAAACCGCAGAACTCCGCCTATGACCAGCCGGACGGTACGATCACCGGCGTGCTCGTTCCCCAGAACGAAGCGGAAGGCGAGGTGAACACCGCCGACATCGCCTCTGGGCACGCGCTGTTCCCGGAAGGGCTGACGCTGAACCCGTCGGCCGCGCACGGGCTCGAAGCCTGCGTGCCGCCGCAGATGCACTTCGAAACCAAGGAACCGGCCACCTGCCCGGCGGGCTCGCGGCTCGGGAGCGTCGCGATCGAAACCGACCTCCCGAAAGGCTCGCTGACCGGCAGCGTCTATCTGGCCGCCCCCCAAGGGACGCCGATAACAGGACCGCCCTACACGATCTACATCGTCGCGGAAAGCATCTATGACGTGAAGGTCAAGGTCGAAGCGACGGTCACCCCCGACCCGAGCACGGGGCGGCTGAAAGTCGACGTCGTGAACAGCCCCGCGCACCCGTTCAATCTGCCGCAGCTGCCGTTCAGCAGCGCTACGCTCACGCTCAACGAAGGCCGGCGGGCACCGCTCGCCAACCCGCTCGGCTGCGCAGTGGCCAAGACCGAATCGGACTTCATCGCCTACTCCGGTGAAGAAATCCTCAAACAGTTCACGCCGTCATTGCTCTTTCCCACCACGGGGTGTCCCTCCCCGATCCCGTTCGTGCTCAGCCAGAGCACGCAGAGCTCATCACCGAACGCCGGCGCCTATACCTCATACACGTTCAACCTCGCGCGGGCCGACGGACAGCAGTACCTGGCGCACGTAGCGACCGTTCTGCCCCCCGGTCTCGTCGGCGCGATCCCGTCGGTGCCGCTGTGCGGGGAACCGCAGGCGCAGGCGGGGACGTGCGCGTCCAGCAGCGAAATCGGCAAGGCGACGGTCAACGTCGGCGCCGGCTCCGAACCGTACTCGTTCACCGGCCCGGTCTACCTGACGGGCCCCTATGGTGGCGCGCCCTACGGACTGTCGGTCCCCGTACCAGCCGTGGCCGGACCGTTCGACCTCGGCAGTGGTCCCTGCGACTGCGTGGTCACCCGCGTGGCGATCGGCGTCGACCCATATACGGCTCGTGTGATC
>Ga0307477_10001953_pt1 | contig 16377 bp, 10 predicted proteins | sample atmos_gasesECM2C_FD_203316 | JGI IMG/M metagenome (GOLD analysis project Ga0307477, IMG submission 203316) | Hardwood forest soil microbial communities from Morgan-Monroe State Forest, Indiana, United States - atmos_gasesECM2C_515 | ecosystem: Environmental > Terrestrial > Soil > Temperate...
CAAAAAAACCTCTTCTCGGCGACCTTCTTACGTCCTTCCCTTCGCAATGGGGGCATCGCGGATTTTCCATCAAGCTCGAAATTCTGCCCATTTAGAACCTTAGCCCGATCATTGATCCAAGAGCAGGTGCAACGCCTCTCGTCGAGAATGCGCCTGCTCGCACATTGCCGGAGGTTACGTGATTTCAGCTTGCAAGCGCAACTCTGATCCCACCTCCGTTTCCATGGGCGATTTACCACATGCTTGCGCTTCGCTCTGCGAACGCAAAAAAAAGGCGGGGAGCCTGTCCTGCGCTCCCCGCCCCTGGTTGGCTGGATGGTTGTTAGTCTTTGCCCGTGATCGCCACTGTTTGCGGGCTGTTTCCGCCGTTGTCGTTAATGTTCAGCGTGGCCGGGAACGACGCCCCGTTGCTCCCTGGCGGCGTGAACGTCACCGCGATCGTGCAAGTTTGAAGGTGCGTGAGCATTGCACTCGGGTTCAAACAGGTGCTGGTCGAACCGCTGTAAGGATCTATGGCGTATGCCGAAGCGCCGGTTCCCGATAGGGTCGGCGCCGGACTGAAGGTTAACGTCGTAGTTCCTTCGTTGGTAATTGTTACTGACTTAGTTGACGTCGCCGGATTCGCCACTGTTCCAAAGGCTAGTGACCCAGTGATCTTCACCTCCGTTCCGGTTCCGGTGACGTTCATTACAAGTTGCGTTACGCTGTTCGGATCGCCCGTGAAATTCGCGGTGACCGTCCCAGGTATCACGCCGAGCGTATTCCCCGGATTGAACGCCACGTTGAAAACGCACGATTGGCCAGTTGAGAGCGTCGTGTTTCCGGACAGATTACAGAGTGTCCCAGAAAGTCCTGTGGAGTTTAGGGTGTAATTCGACGGCGATGGGACCAGGCTGGTTAACGTCAAAGACCCAGTCCCGGCATACTTGAACGTAACCTTCGTGTTTGTACTCGTAGTGTTTACCTGCTGCGCCTTAAAGGTGATTGTGCTGGGAGTGAACGACTCGAAGCTGCTCCCCGATCCGGTAATCGCCACCAACTGCGGACTGGTCGGATCGTTGTCGTAAATAAGCAGCGTGGCCTTTTTCGACCCTGTGCTCAGCGGATCGAACTTCACGTAGATGTTGCAGGTCGAGACGATCGCGCCAGTGCAAGCTGGTGGGTTGCCGGTGGTTATTGTGAAGTCAGTCGTGTCACCCGTGATGGTCGCCGGCGTAGCCGCATAGGTGGTGCCGCCCTTCACCGTTACTGTCTTGGTTACCGGGACCGAAATGGATTGGCTGCCGAAAGCCAGCGGGTTCGGGCTGACGCTAAGAGCCGTCGCCGTACCTTGCAGCGGCACAACCAGTGATGGCGCGAAGAAGCCAGGGTAGCTGATGGTGAGCGTGCCGTTAACTGTTCCGGCCGTCGTGGGCGCAAACTGTACATCCACGATGCAGGTTTGCCCGCTGTTGAGCGTGCTCGGGCAATCGTCGGTTTCTTTGAACTGCGCGCTCGGCGTGATGCTTCCGATGTTAACGGTGCCGTTGGCGCTCAGCGTCAAAGCGATTGGATCGCTGGTCATCCCCTTCGTCACCGTGCCGAACAACAAGCTGGACGGCGCGGAATTCAAGATCGTAAGCGCGTTGATCTTGCGAATGAGCCAGTTCTGGTAGTCGGCCACGTATATGTTGCCGGAAGGATCAACGCCAATGCCCCAGGGCTGATACAGCTCTGCCAAGGTGCCAAGCACGTCGTTACCCTTGAAGCCGGCCGTTCCATTCCCGGCGATCGTGTGAATGATCCCTGATTGATCTACCAACCGTACTCGCTCGTTGTCGTAGTCACCGATAATAACGTCACCTGCGCCGTCCACTGCAACCCCTGTGGGATAATAGAGAGAGGTTTGGTAGGCTAAGCCGCCGTCGCCCTCGTATCCCGCACTGCCGTTTCCGGCGTACGTGCTGACAGTTCCTGACGTATTCACTTTGCGGATCCGGTGGTTATATTGGTCCGCAATGTACACATTTCCCGCGGCGTCCGTGGCGACGCCAAGCACGTAGGAAAATTCCGCGCTTGCTGCCGGGCCTCCGTCGCCGGCGTACCCGTACGTGTGGTTGCCCGCGAACGTGGAGATATTGCCGCTGCTGACTTTGCGCACCACGTAGTTGTATTGGTCCGCGATGTAAACATTCCCGAAGTTGTCCGCCGCGACGCCATCTGGGTAATAAAGTTCGGCACCGGCCGCTGCTCCGCCGTCTCCCATATAGCCGCAGGCCAAACTCGGGCTGTGGCCCGCGAAGGTCGTAATAGTTCCGCCGCTTACCACGCGGATCAGACAGTTATTTGTGTCCGCGATGTAAACGTTGTTGGAACTATCCACCGCAACCCCGTAGGGACTGTTCAACATCGCGCTGGTGGCCGGACCTCCGTCGCCGCCGTACGAGCAAGTCCCATTCCCGGCAAAGGTCGAAATGTTGCCCGTGCCTGCATTCACCACACGGACAACGCAATTGGCGCGGTCTGCAATATAAATGTTCCCTGAAGAGTCCGAAGCCGCCCCCGTCGGGTAGTACAGGTCCGCGCCGGTTGCCGGAACATTGTTGCCGAAGTACGTGGTGGAGCCCGTTCCCGCGATTGTGTAGATGAATTTCGCGGTATCGGACCCCGGAGGCGTGCACGTAAGCGTGCTGACATCGCAGGGAACCTCGCGGATGCGATCGTTGTCTTGGTCGGCAATAAACAAATCTCCCGCGCTATCCACTGCTACTCCAACGGGGTAGTACAGAGTGGAAGAAGTGGCCGCGACATTGTCTCCGCCGCTGAAGCCGGCGGTCCCGTCGCCTGCCACTGTGTAAATGTCGCCAGCGGTCTGGCCTGTCGATGCAGTGCATGCTCCGCCGGTGCTCGTCGTCGTCACGCAAGAGACTTCACGTGTGCGTTGGTTATATTGGTCGCCTATGTAAAGATTCCCGGAATTATCCACGCTAATGGCTGAGGGATAATATAGCTCTGACGTGGTGGCTACGACTCCGTCACCGTTGTAACCGGCAGTGCCGGTATGTCCGGTAGATTCGCCCGTGCCGGCCAGTGTGTAAATGTTCCCCGCCGTCTCGCCCGATGGGGGAGTACAGGTGCTGATCCCCGTGCCGCACGCTACGCGGCGTATCAGGTGGTCATACTCGTCCGCGATATACAAGTTTCCAGCGGCGTCCGTCGTTACACCATAAGGTTCGTACAGGTTCGCTGTAATAGCCGTGATACCGTCGCCATTGTAAACGGCAGCTCCGGTACCGGCGACGGTGTAAATATCGCCGGCGGTCTGCCCGGCATTGGGAGTGCATGCGCCGCCGGTGCTCGTCACCGTAGCGCAGGACACCATTCGAACTCTCTGGTTGTTCCAATCGGCGATAAAGAGATTTCCATTTTTGTCGATTGTCACTCCCGCCGGATTGTACAGGTGCGCGCTGGTAGCTGCCCCGCTATCCCCGCCGAAGCCACAGGCTAGATTAGGGGTCGTTATACCGGCGATCGTGGTAATGATTCCGGTGCTGGCGTTAACTTCGCGGACCAGGCAATTGTTAAAATCCCCGATGAAGAGATTACCGACGGAGTCAACCGCGACGCCCGCTGGCGTATACAATTGAGCGTTGACCGCCAGACCGCCATCTCCGGAATATCCGTAGTAGTAGGTACCCGCGACGATGGTCAAAATCCCGGTGGACTTGGTTATCTTCCAGACCCGGTGCTGGGTGGCAATGCCCGACGACGTGTAATAGACGTTCCCGGCGCCATCCACCGCGATGTTCGTCGCCGCGTATACGGGCGCGGTCGTGGCGGTAACGTTATTGGGGCCGCCGCCGGCGAAATTATTGATGTAGCCCTGCTGCGCGCTGGCCGCTCCCGATAGGAACAACAAAATTCCGGCGCAAACAATGAGTCTGATGTAACGCATCGTGATGTCCTCTCTTTTTGTCCGCTCGTCGGCGCCTGGGCGCCGGATGAAGTTCGTTTCGGAAGCCGCCCCTTTTTGCAGCAACTCCGCAAATCGGAAAGCCGCCAACTAAAATCGTTGGGCGAACTACTATTGCGCCGGCGCAAGATCCATTCGCTCGTATTGCTCCGCTCCCGATGCGTCCTGATAGGTGATCATGAAGTTCGGCCCGCTTCCCTTCTGGCCCCATCGCTGGTATTCGGCTGCCGGAATCGTAAAGGTACCCACTAGCGGTCCAAGAACCTTGTGCTCGTTGAAACGCAGGATGGAGGCCTTGATCGGAGTCTGGTCCTTCTCCCACGCCTCGGTCGGCCGCGGTGAAAAGTGCAGCGAGCTTGCAATCGTGATGGACACGTTCTTCACGTCCGCCCCGCTGTTATTGATGACCCGAAGAGAGATTTTCACTACTTCGTTCTCTCCCTGCTCGACGGCTTTGATGATCGTGAAATCTCCACCAAAGTTTCCCCCGTTCTTCGCGAGTACCCGTGTGGCCTCCAAAGCCAGCATGGAAATCACACAGGCTACGGCTATCACCGCGTACTTCGAAATTGCTCTGCCACGTTGCATAGATATCGCTCCCTGCAGCTCCTTAATCTCGAAGCTGGCAATGAATTTCCTACTCGATACACACACCAATGGCCGGTACGAGACTACATATGTAGTCGCCGCCCGTTTCTAGTGCAGATTCGCGCAAACCGCTACAAATGGTCCGCCAAGCAAAATTGAAAAATGCATCTTCCGAAACCTAGAAACGGCCCATGCTACAGAAAATTGAAACCATCTGCGATTGGGTTAGGTTGAACGACGCCAGCGAGCTCAGGAGTCGGGGGAGGACTAAGCCCTGAGACACACCAGTACGCCGCGTAGATTCTAACCGTTCTTTATCGAAGTCTCCCCCAGAAGAGACGTGAAAAGAACAACGCAAGACTTGTACCAAAATTGTAAAAACTTTGTAAAAACTAAACCACGTGTAATCTTAGCGGGCTCGCGCGGCTTTATTCTCGGACCGGGTCTAACTGCTGCGGGCAGGACCACTGAAGAAAAAAAATCTTAGAACACTGCAAAACTTTTCACATTAGGGAATTTCTCCAAGGCTCCAGGATGGAACCATTCGGGTTGATAAGTTGCATGGATGTTGCAATCGCGTGGCTTAACTGACTCTGGTTACCTTCCACCGGAGAATTTCGCGGCGCCCCAGAATTCCCACACCGGCTGCCGGAGTCGTACACTTACGAGTCGCCTCCCTCTCGAACGTCCGGTTACGGACACTACGCTGCATCGCTGATCTTCCTCGCTCATTGGATCCAACAGGATAAGCTTCTTTCCGGCTGAACTTCAACCGTCAGCTTAAGTTCTGCGCTGTGCATGGTTATCAGCCGCAAATTCGCCCGTTCCCGAAACGACTGCTTGTTCGTTCCATAACCGTAAACCAGCACGGAGATAGTCGGCTCCTCACGTTCCCAGCACCAAGCAAACTACGAGGCACGGAAGAAGGACCTGGTAAATCGGTCGTACGGATTTACGATTCATTGCTCCTCCTTTGCTTTTCTAATCTTTTGCCGTGATTTTTACCGTCTGTGGACTCGCTCCGCCGTTATCAGAGATGCTCATCGTTTCGGAATATGAAATTCCGCCACCCGTTGACGTGAACTGAACGGTGAATGTGCAGGTTCCGTTCTGCGCCACCGGCGTTCCGCTCAGGCACGTGCTGTTCCCAACTGTGTTGGGGAGCACGTTGAATTGTCCGGCGCCAGTGCCGCTGATAGCGGGCTTGCCGCTAAACGTTAATGCAGTGGCGCCCTTGTTCGTCACTGTCAGCGTTTCGTTTTTCATTCCGCTCGCAACCGTGCCGAAGGCGAGCGCCGTCGGCGAGAAGGTCACTTCCGTGGCTGTTCCGGTCAACGGCAATTGCACCGAGGTGTTTCCTCCGGGGTCGCCCGAGAATGACGCTGTAACGTTGCCGTTAATCGCGCCGACGGACGTGGGACTGAAAGCCACGTTGAACGCGCAAGACCCATATTGCGCCAGCGACGTCGTTCCACTCAGGTTGCAAGCGCCGCTTGTGATACCCGTCGTGTTCACCGCGAAGTTCGCGGTGGGCGTGAGGCTGTTCAGCGTCAGCGTGCCAGTGCCCGTGTACTTGAACGTGACCTTCGTGTTTGCGCTGGTAGTGTTAACTACCTGATTCGGGAATGTGATCGACGTGCGGCCAAACACCTCGTAGTTTGTTCCCGTCCCTTTCAGGGCGATGCTTTCGGTTGGACCCAAGAAGCCATTGTAGTTAATGGAGAGCGTGCCTTTGAGGACGCCGGCGGTCGTTGGGGCGAAAGTGATCTGCACCGTGCATGAGGAACCGATCGGCAGACTACCGGGGCAATCGTCCGTCTCATGGAAGTTCGCGCTCGCCGTGATGCTGCTGATCATCACCGGCCCGGCTGAAGTGAGCGTCAGGGACACCGGCTCGCTGGTGGTGTGAATGGCCTGCATGCCAAATGTCACACTCGCAAGCGATGGTGCAAGTACAGCCAGCGCATTGACCTTGCGCACAAGACCATTGTGGAAATCTGCTACATAGATGTTTCCCGAAGAATCGAGGCATATGTCTGCCGTAAAATAAAATTCTGCGGTCGTGGCCGGCACATCTTGGCCGAAGAAGCCAACCGTGCCATTTCCGGCGATTGTGTGAATGATTCCTAGTCCATCCACCAGACGAATCCGGCTGTTATCCTCGTCCGCGATAAGAACGTCGCCGGCAGCGTCAATCGCAAGGCCACGGGGACCTACAGAGGTCTTGGTAGCAGGAACACCATCGCCTTCGTATCCATCTTGACCGTTTCCCGCGTACGTGCTGATGATTCCTGAAGCCACCACTTTCCGAACTCGCGCACGATCTGCGATATATACACTTCCCGCGCTGTCCGTGACTACGTCATACGGATCGTTCAACTCCTCCTCGGTTGCCGGACGGCCATCTCCTGAATAGCCCTGAACGCCGTTGCCGGCAAAAGTGGAAATGATCCCGCTGCTAACCTTTCGAATTCGGTTGTTATATTCGTCTGCAATGTAAAGATTCCCCGAACTGTCCAGCGTGACGCCAGCTGGGTTATTCAATTGGGCGCTGGTAGCTGGCCCCCCATCTCCGCTGTAGCCGCAGCCGAGTGCGTGGTCACCCGCAATCGTGGTTATGGTTCCTTCGCTGACCTTGCGGATCAAGCAATTAAACGTATCGCCGATGTAAACATTGTCGGAACTGTCGACGTAGACTTTCGCGGGCTGGTTCAAGTAAGCGCTCGTGGCCGGACCGCCGTCGCCACCATAGCTGCAAGTGCCAGGGGTACCTGCAAACGTCGAGATCATTCCCGTGTTTGCACTCACTATTCGAACGATACAATTGAAGGCATCGGCAATATAAATATTGCCGGCCGAATCGAAATGAGTGCCGCTCGGCGATGCCAGGGCTGCGTCAGTCGCGGGTACGTTGTTGCCGGAAAAGTTGCCCAGTCCATTTCCCGCGACTGTGTATATGAAGCCAGCCGAATCGCCCGATAGCGGCGTGCAACTCACATTGCTGTTCTGGCACGCTACCTCACGGACGCGAAAATTCCCGAGATCGGTGATAAACAAATCTCCCGTGCTGTCCACCGCAATTCCTGCAGGAGCGTACAGACTGGCTGAAGTCGCTTTCTGGTGGTCTCCGTTAAACCCGGTACTTCCATCGCCAGCCACAGTGTAAATGTCCCCAGTCGTTTGACCTGAATTGGGAGTGCAAGGGCTGCCACTGCTTGTGACCGTGGTGCAGGTCACCATTCGGATGCGGTTATTTCTCTGATCGGCAATAAACAGATTTCCGGAATTATCCACACGAACGTCGACCGGAAGGTTTAACTCGGTTGCCGTTGCTGCAATTCCGTCCCCCGTGTAGCCGATCATGCCATTCCCGGCCACCGTATAGATGTAACCACTCGTCTCCCCCAATGGGGGAGTACACCCGCTAATTCCGGTTCCGCAAGCCACTCGACGCACGCGGAAATTAAGCATGTCGGCGATATACAGATTCCCCGAATTATCTGTAGTCACCGCCGCCGGTTGCGACAACTCGGCCGACGTGGCCAAGATTCCGTCACCGTTGTAAGCTTCAGCTCCATTTCCAGCTAGCGTGTAGATGTTTCCGGTGGACTGACCCGAATTGGGAGTGCAAGTCCCGCCCACGCTGTTTACCGTAGCGCATGCGATTACTCGTATGCGGTTATTCCACGAATCCGCGATTAGAAGATTTCCATTCTTGTCGACCGAAATGTCGGAAGGCTCATTAAGATTGGCGCTCAAGGCTGGACCCCCGTCGCCGGAAAAGCCACAAGTTGACGGACGGTTGGGAGGTGTGATGCCCGCAATCGTGCTGATGTACCCAGTATTAGCATTGATTTTACGAATCAGGCAGTTGCCGCCGTCCGCAATAAACACATTACCCTGGAAATCGACTGCAATTCCCGGAGCATACAACTCGGCGTCGGTCGCCGGTCCTCCGTCACCGGAATATCCTGCGAATCCGTTCCCAGCGACCACTGTCAAGACCCCGGTCGAGCCGTTCACTTTGAAAACTCGGTTCTGAATCCCGCCGGTGTAGTAGATATTTCCAGTACCATCGAGAGCGATACTCGATGGAGCGTTGGCATTCGCACTTGTGGCCGGGACGTTATTCGGTCCGCCCCCCGCGAAAGTGTTTATGTAGTCCTGCTGGGCCCCGGCAGCTCCCGACATTGCCAGCAAGATTCCTGCGCAAACCACTAGTCGTATGTGATGCATCGTGATCTCCTGGCTTATTCGCCTTTGGCGCGCCTCAAACCCGGGGCGCCAGTGCAAGTCGTTCGCGCCGCTGCGCGCCTAGCGCATCGTGGTAATCGATAATGAAATTGGGTCCATTGCCCTTGCGCCATAGGTCGTACTCGCGAGCGGGAATGGTGAAAGTGGCTTCCAGCGGCGGGACAATGTTGTGCTCGTTATAATTCAGGGTCAGGCCCTTAAAGGTTGGCTGTTCTTTCTCCCAATCGAGCGCCTCACCACGCGGAATCGGTCGCAGCGAACTTCTGAGCGAGATGGTGGCGTCTTTCACATCTTCACCGCTTACGTTGATCACCCTCAGTGACATTTGAACCTCAACGCTGTCGCCCTTCTCAGTCACGTGGAGGATGCGGTAGTCTCCCGCGAAATTGCGCACGTTTTTGGCCAACGCTCCCAGCGCCACCGCGAAGCAGACCACGAGGCAGGAAAGAAAGATCTGGTAAATCGGTCGAACGGATTTACGATGCATTGCTCCTCCGATTTTCTCTGCTTAAAAACCTATGAAAGGAAATCCTGTTTGTCTGTTTAACTTTTGTGCGAGAACGAAGAGACACACCCAAATTTTAGATAGGGTCAACTGAAGAGTAGGCGCGTAGTAAGTTCAAAGTCAAGTTAACATTCGGTTTCACTGAGCCGGCGTAACTTTGAGCGCGGTCATCTTTGTCACAGTAGGGAGGTTAGCTGTAATTGTCACCGAAGTTGAGCCGGACACCGAAGCTGTGTCGATGTTGAACGTTGCGCTGTCCCCTCCGGCTGCAACTGTAACGGTTGAAGGCACCGTCGCGATCGAGGTATTGCTAGTGCTAAGCGACACAGAAATTCCACCGCTAGGAGCTGCGCCGGTCAGCTTTACCGTTCCGATGGAACTCGCCCCGCCCACGACCGCACTCGGTGCCAGCGATAGCGAAGTCAACACCGGGGCCGTCACCGTTAGTGTCGCCGACTTGATCGAGCCGCCGCTGTTGGCCGTAATCGTGACTGGCGTGGAAGACGCAACCGGCATTGTTGAAACATTGAACGTTGCTTTCGTTGCGCCGGCCGGAACCGTGACGTTCGAAGGAACTGCGGCTGCCGAAGAATTGCTCGAAGAAAGAGACACGGAGACTCCACCCGCATATGCCGGGCCAGTGAGCGTAACCGTTCCATGAGCAGTGTTGCCACCCACTGTGGAATTTGGAGAGACGCTCAAGGAAGCGAGCGCCTGGGTCACGGTGATCGAAGTCGACGTAATCGTGCTGCCCAGTGAGGCTTGAATCGTAACCGTCGCATTTGCGCTGGTCGGGTTACTGGTAAGTGTGAAGACCGATTGCGACGCTCCTTCCGACACCGTCACACTCGCCGGGACGGGCAACACCGACGGCTTGTTGCTGCTCAAAGTAACCGTGGTTCCACCTGCATGCGCGTTGGCATTCAGGACCACTGCCGCACTGATCGGACCACCGCCAACGACTGATGAAGCAATCAGCGAAATTCCTCCAAGCATGGGAACCACGCCCAAGGTATTTGACTGCGTTACACCACCCGAAGCGGAAATGACCAGAAACGTGTTTGTTTTCTGCGGCACAGTCGAAATGTTGAAATTCGCCTGCGTGGCCCCTTCGGGAATTGTCACGCTGGCAGGGACGGTTGCAACCGAGGTCTTGCTACTCCGTAGATTCACCATCGTGCCTCCGCTGGGTGCCGGTGCAGCGAGAATTATCGTTCCGGTCGCAGGCGAAGGTCCTACTACAAACTGAGGATTAAGGACCAACGATGTTTGCGGATTCGGCCCATTAAACGGCGGCAAGCCTCCAGGGAAAGGCAGATACAACGGGTCGCCGATATTCAGGATCATCCATTTAATCCACGCTTCATTCCTCAAAAAAGCGTCCCCTAAGTTCGCGCCTTCCAGAAGATTCAAGAACACCCCGTCAGGCTGTGCCAGCCCTTGCAGGAAAGGTTCGGCCACCGCCCCACTAGTAGCCGTTATCCCATGTTCAATTGCATTCGCCGACCAGTTCGGCCCTGTGCGCGGGTCCGCTGCCGACAGGCTATCCAAATGAAATCCGATCGCGCCCGTGTTCCATGTGAAGGCGTTGTTGTAATGATTCAAACTGTACCAGCCGGAAAAAAGTGCTGCATTAGGACAATCCGGCGCCGGAGGCGTTCCAAATTCCTGTGAATTTTGATCTTCGGTGACACTGAATCCAGCCTGCCCCGCGAACACGGCTGCCATGTGAAGTGACCAATCCCCGGCGCCGTAGCCCGCGTCGAATTGGCTCGCGATCGGCCCATAAGCCCGGTCCAGACACGCTTGACCGCTCAACCCATTCTGTTCCGCGGCGATCGCTTGATCGATCAAACCTTGGGCTAACGCCGCCGTCGCTCCATCCAGCCGCCAGACTGAATAAATCCGCAACGCGCTTGGCTGCGTCCTGTAATCCGCGAATGAAAGAAGCGGTTGATATGAATTGCCTTGCGCCTGGTTGTTCGCAAAATATGGATGCGCTTGGGCCGGGTATGGAAACGCGTCAGCCGTCGAGTATTGGTTCCAGATGTCCGCAACATACGAATCCATCGCATAAACCTTGCCATTTTGCGCGATCAATGAAAAAGGACGGATATAGCTAAACACGATGTACAAAATCTGATCCGCCCCCACAGTGTTCAAGCAATTCTGAACGGGTGTTTGCACCGTAGAAACGTACGTTGACCACGGCAGCACCGTCGCAGTCTCTGGCGGCGTGATAGCGCAAAGATTCCCGCTCGGAATCCCGCGCGCTGCCAAATAATGATTAGCCACATTGACCGAATCGTTGCCGCTTGGGTCAAATACCACCAGCACCCGCGAAGCGAGCGGGTTCTGCGCCCTCACGGGTAGCGCGCCAACAAGCCACGCCACCAAAGCCAAAAACACCGGACACACAACTCGCCGCATTGGAATTGAGCCTAAGCAAGAACAAAACACCGGTCAAGAACCATTTAAACGCCACCCCCTCGCGCACTTTACCTCCTAAAGCGCATAAGTCACGGTCGCTGGCTATCTAAGCAATCCTGATTGCCGGATTGCCGGAAGGGCTTGCAAAATATACGTTTATATCGCATATTTAGCATGTGTGGATAACGCGCGATATTGAGCCACGCTTGCAACGGTCCGCACGGACCCGTCCCGTGGTGCTGCTGACTGGCGCTCGCCAAACCGGCAAGACGTCTACCTTCAGACGGCTCTTCCCGAACCACATGATTGTGTCCCTGGACCTCCCCACTCAAGCCGAACTGGCGGAGAGAGAGCCGCAAAGCTTCCTTCAACGCCACCCGCCGCCAGTGATCATCGATGAGGTGCAGTACGCGCCTGGCTTATTCCGGTATCTCAAGGTAGCGGTGGACGCCGCCCGAAATCGCAATGGACAATTCCTCCTCACCGGCTCTCAGAAATTCACTCTGACGAAGAGCGTCTCCGAATCATTAGCCGGCCGGGCTGACATTGCAGAATTGGAAACACTCTCTTTGGCAGAGATCCGTGCGGCGCTTCCGCAAACCGTGCTCGAAAACGCCATCGTGCGAGGCGGGTTTCCCGAGCTGCATGCGAACCCGGACATCGATGTGATGGCCTTCTACAACTCTTATCTGGCCACCTATCTGGAACGCGACGTGCGGTCATTCGCCAACGTGGGCAGCCTGCGGGATTTTGAACGTTTTCTGCGCGCTTGTGCCCTCCGTTCCGCAAACCTGTTGAACAAGGCAGACCTGGCGCGAGATGTAGGCATCGCTCCCTCCACCGCGAATCATTGGCTGTCCACTCTGGAGGCTTCCGGGCAGATCGTGTTGCTCGAGCCATGGTTCTCGAACCGCACGAAATCCATCATCAAGAGTCCCAAACTCTACTTGGCGGATACCGGCCTGCTCTGTGCGCTGCTGAACATCCGCTCCGAGGGAGTTCTCCTTCAAGCGCCGGGGGCAGGCGCCATCTGGGAAACGTTCATCTTTGCCCAATTGCGAGAACGCGAGCGCCGCGCCGGACGCACGGGTAGCCTGTTCTTCTGGCGTGACCGCACACGCGAAGTGGACTTCGTTGTTGACATCGGCGGACGTCTGGAATTGTTCGAGGCGAAATGGACCGAACTGCCAGCCGCCAGCGACGCAGTGAACCTCGATTTCGTGCGCAACGTAGTGGGCAAGTCGCGGATTGCCAGCAGCGCTATCATTTGCCGCACACCGAACAGTTTTCCAATCGCTGACGGACTCCGTGCTCTGCCCGTGACGGAACTGGGATAGATACACGCATCGGACATACAGAGCAGGAAGCCCTCGGTGTCGAAGCCTACTGTTGCTCAAGTGAACTGAGGCATTGCGAACTCGACCCTTGGGATCTCAGCTGGCTGACGTGGTGCTGCATATCCTAATGCTGCGTGTGGCGCGGGGTTACTTATTGAAGCACAACTGGATCTGACAGGGCTTTTCACCAAAACCAGGCGCCCGTTTTGGTGCGGCATGAAACCAAAATCAGGGGACATTTCTAATGTGGTATGACAATTGCCGGATTGCTGGCAATCGCTGGGCAATCGCTCGCAGAGCTTGACATGCACGTTCACATGGATAACACTCACGCGGAAACTTTTTTTGCCGGGGATGGCATCGACCGTTGATGCCAGGCACATTACTAAACAACATCCGGTTCGCGGACGCGGTAGTTAGCGAATTGTGGCCAGCAGACCGCACCGCGCGCCGGTTCATGTTAGCGTTCACTAAAGCTCGCAGGGATTCTAATGCTCTCGGGACCGCGATCCTCCGCAGAGGTCGAATCGTCCTTTCGGTTCTTCTTAACGTACTTCCGCGCCGTTTCAACGGTAGTCACCGCGCTAGTCCTTTCCCACGCCTGTCCGCCGATCTCGTATGCACAAACTTCGCAATCCTCTCCAAATAGCGTTGCTCCACCCGCCCAGTTCGAAACCACGGAAGATTACAATCGCCGCCTCGAGCAACTAAACCAATCGCTGGCAGCCCATCCACCCAGCGGCGAACAAGCGGAATACCGCATCGGCTCGCACGATCTGCTGGAAATAAATGTCTTCGAAGCTCCCGATCTCAACCGCTCTCTCCGCGTCTCAGCCAGCGGAGAAATTTCCATGCCCTTGCTCGGCGCCATTCAATCTACGGGCCTCACCGCGCGCGAGCTTGAAGGCGTAATAGAGATCAAGCTTCGCCAATACATGAAAGAACCCCACGTCGGTGTTTTCGTCACCACCGTCGAAAGCCATCCCGTCTCCGTGGTCGGCGCGGTAAAAAAACCGGGAGTCTTCCAAGTTCGTGGCACGAAGACTGTCCTCGAAATGCTTTCCATGGCTGAAGGTCTTTCTGACGATGCCGGCGACCAAGTCCTGGTCATGCGTGGCGCAGGCTTGCAATTCGGCTCGGATTCAACGCTCGACCCAAGCAACAGCAATCCTGATAGCGCCGCCCCCGCGAATCCTGCGGGTAACGACACCGTCAAAATAAACTTGAAAGATCTTCTCGAATCCGGCGACCAGCGTTATAACGTGCCGGTTTACCCCGGCGACATCGTGAAAGTTACGCGTGGCGGCATCGTTTACGTAATTGGTGAAGTCAAAAAACCCGGCGGCTTCGTGCTCAAGAGCGACCAGAATATGTCCGTGCTGAAAGCGATCGCTCTCGCCGAAGGTCTGACCTCAACTTCCGCGAAAAGCCGCACAAAAATTATTCGCACCGACGAACATTCTGGCAAGCGTGTCGAGTTCCCCATCGACCTGGGAAAAGTTTTGGCTGGAAAAGCTCCCGACACTCCGCTAAAACCGGCCGATATCGTTTTCGTTCCAAACAGTTCCGGAAAAACAGTTCTATATAAAGGAACCGAGGCCGCCGTCGCAACGGCCAGCGGCCTCGCCATCTGGCGCTTTTAAATGGATCAAGAAAACAAACTCACCCTCTACGATGCCGCGCCGGGCGCCATCGCGAAACGCCGCGCATCCGCGCTTCCTTCGTTCGAAGCGGACGAAGCCGATAAGGTTCCCGGGCTGCTTGAATATGCGCGCGTCATTCAAAAGCGCCGAGCTACCATTCTCACCATCGCGTTCGTGGTCTTTTCCATCGGCCTTTTCGCCACGCTCAAGGAAAAACCTGTTTATCGCGCGCGCGTCCTGGTAGAGATTCAAAAAGAAAATCCGGACATTCCGTCCCTGCAGGAATTGTTCCAGCTCGAAAGCATTTCCGACACGTATCTCGAAACTCAGTACCGCATCTTGAAAAGCGAAAATCTCGCGCGCCGGGTTATTTCGGATCTCAAGCTCGATCAGCTCGCGGAATTTAACCAGCCGCCGCACTGGTGGGCCCGTCACGCGCAAGCGGCATCGTTGCAACCGGCGGTCGCCGCCGGTGAAAACGCCGCCCCGGAATCCGCAATCGACAATGAAGTTCTAAAAAAGTTTCAGGACCGTCTCGACGTCGAGCCTTTGAAACGCAGCCGCTTGGTGGAAGTCAGCTTCGAGTCCAACGACCGCAACCTGGCCGCGCAAGTCGTCAACACTCTGGCATCCACTTACATCCAGCAAAATCTCGAATCTCGTTGGCAAGCGTCGCAAAAAGCTTCCGAATGGCTCTCCCAGCAGCTTATGGGCATGAAATCGAAGCTCGAAAAATCGGAAGACGATCTTCAGCAGTACGCGCGCGACAACGGCCTCTTGTTTCTAGAAACGGACAAAGGCACATCTGAAAATATCGTTACGCAACGGCTTCGCCAGTTGCAGGAAGAACTCACCAAATCTCAGGCCGATCGTTACGAAAAGCAATCGCTCTATCTGCTCGTGCAGCAAGGGGATTTCTCATCCCTTCCCGGAATTTTCAACAACAAATTGATGCAGGATCTTACCGAAAAATTGGCGGAACTCGAGCGCGAACGCTCTCGGCTATCTTCCATCTTCAATCCCGATTATCCGCAAGTAAAAGAAATCCAAAATCAAATTGACGAAGCTCAATCCACCTTGGCTGAAGAACGCGAGCGCGCCGCCAAAGCCATCACCAACGACTACCGCGCCTCCGTCGAGCGCGAAAATATGTTGCAGCAAGCTTTCAGAGACCAGCAGCACGATGCCGATCTCATTGCCGAAAAATCCGTTCAGTACAATATTTTGAAACGTGAAACTGACACGAATAAGCAGCTGTACGTCGGCCTTCTCGAAAAACTGAAAGAGACCGGCGTTTCCACCAGCATGAAAGCTGCAAATATTCGCGTGATTGACCCGGCCTATCCGCCGAAAAAACCGGACAGCCCCCGAATCCCTCTGAATCTGTCTCTCGCCATGCTTTTGGGCCTATCCATGGGAATCGGCGCCGCATTCTTGCAGGAACATCTCGATAATTCGTTTAAAACTGCCGGCGAAATTGAACGCTTCCTGCAATTGCCCGCGCTCGCCTCGGTCCCCGCCGTCGCAGCATCAACGAACAGCAACGGCCACAGCCTCTACGCCCGTGCGCGCCACATGGCCGGGGAAAAATATCCCGCCGCCATCGTGCCTTCTTGGAATCGAATCGAAGGAAACGGACAAAACACTGCCCTGGCCGAAGCGTTCCAC
>Ga0307477_10001954_pt1 | contig 16374 bp, 10 predicted proteins | sample atmos_gasesECM2C_FD_203316 | JGI IMG/M metagenome (GOLD analysis project Ga0307477, IMG submission 203316) | Hardwood forest soil microbial communities from Morgan-Monroe State Forest, Indiana, United States - atmos_gasesECM2C_515 | ecosystem: Environmental > Terrestrial > Soil > Temperate...
AATGTTGAGATTGTCGATTACCACTAGAACTCATCTCATAAAACGCCGCACGTCAGGGCACGGCTTCAGCCGTGCCGAAAAGTGCCCCAATTTCGGGGGTTTCAACCCCTGAGGTTCGGTGGGACGGACAGTCGAACCATTTATGAGATAGGTTCTAGAACCGTTCCAACTATCAGCGCCCGTCGAGCAGGTCTGGCAACTCCTGGCTGACCCCCACAATTATGGGTTGTGGTGGGATGCCCTGTGATCCCGAACCCGTTCGCCTGTTTTTGGCGAACGCTGGTGAGGGATCCGCTTTTCGTTTTCTCGCCACTCGCCACTCGCCACTCGCCACTGCTCTGGCGCGATTGAAGAAGGCGGCAGAGCGTTCTCAACAAGCAGCCGCTAGCTAGAAATTAGAAACGGGTGCGGGCTGTACTTGCAGCCCGCCAATATAAAAGTCTGGGCTCTGCCGGGTGTGGGCTCTACTTGGAGCCCACAAAAAGAAAAGCGACAAGAGAAAGACCCCACCGTTCATCCCGCAAGAGCAGCGGGATGGGGCGGAGATACAAATCCCGCAAGGATTGGCCACCCAAAGGCGTTTTTCGGAATTACGGCGCGGCCACCCGCCAAACCCCAAAGTGATACGGCACCCAAGACCGTCTTATCGCGTCAAAGGTGTCCCACCCCCCCATGCTCGTGGACCGCTACCCACGCGAACCACGCTGGCGCGAACAAGTGAAAGGGCCCGCCTCGCGGCGGGCCCTTTCTCGGTCGTATTTTCGTGAACGTGTGGGCATGAGGCCCCTCCACGTTTGTCGCGGTCTTAAGGTGTCATGCAGACCACCGCGATCTCTGTCCCGGTCCCGGGATTGCCCGGGCTAGGCCCGTAGCCGGGGTCGTTTCGCACGATGACGACCTGTTTGATGTCGCCGCTGATGATCGATCCCGACTGGGTGACCCTGCTCGAGACAATGACGCCCATGAAGCTGGGGACGCTCGGTGGAGGCGGCGTAGAGTTGCCCGTATCCGTTGACCAGCTTCCACCGCAGTTCGGCGGAGGAAGGCCGAGGAAGTTGTCCTCGAATCCGGCGAAACCCTTCATCGCGTTAGGCGGCGCTCCCCCGCTCATGACATTGATATTCGCCCACTGACTGCTCCACCACGTGACGTGGTTTCCGAGTCCGGCTTCCAGGTCACCGATGACGAAAGCCGCGCCTTTTTGCGTTGCGAAGGCGAAGATAGTGACGGGGCACGCGGGAGTGGTGGTGGTGCTGCCGTCGACGTCGGCGATCGTTGTGGTGATCAAGAAGGTCCCGGTCGAGGCGTACGTGTGAGTTCCGCTGACTGTGTACGGCGCGTTGCCCGGACCACCGGCGATCGTGCCGGGAGAGCTCGAGCTGTCACCCCAGGAGATGGTGGCTGAGAAGTCGCTCAGGGTACCGGCCGAACTCTGGTCGGTGAATATCGCTGTCGGTCCGGTGTAGGTCTGCGTGCTGACTGGCATCGTCGCGCACGTCGACGACAGCTTGGCGTCGCTGACCTTCGCCGTCGAGTGAGCCGTGGCGTTGTTCTTGGGATTGTCGGCGTCGGTAATCGTAACCGTGACCGAGTACGTTCCCTGCTCGGCGTACATGTGGGTGCCGCTCACGGTGAACGGTCCGCCCGTCGGACCGCTGATCGTGCCGGGAGTCGTCGGCGTGGTGTCGCCCCAGTCGATCGTGGCCGAGTACTCGCCTGCTGTCGAGGCTGGGTCCGGGTCGGCAAAGGCCGCGACCGTGCCGGTGAAGGTCACGCCCTCGGTCGCTCCAAACGTCGTCCCCCTTGCGTTGATTGGGGCATCGGCGCGAAGCTGCACAAGTTCAAAAGCCCCGATGTCACAGGCGGGACCCTGTGGCCGCGTAACTCCGCGCTGGTCCGTGGTAACCGGACTGCCAGCCACATCGGTGCAATAGTTCACCGGGCTTACCGGTATGGCATCCACGGCGGGGCTGGTTGGCAGCAGCGCGATCGTCTGGGTCGGGCCGCCGTTGTTCTTGAGGCCACCAGGATCGAGCCCGGCGGGAGTATTGTTCATGTCGCCGGTCTGATTGAAGAAAGGAGCACAGGTGCCGTCGTCGGACAGATTGTGGCCCTGGGAATTGATTGTTGACCCAGCACTGAGAAAACAATTTCCCCCCGTAGGGTTATTCGCCACGATGGTGTTCTTTACCAGAACCGCGCCTGTGTCGCTGACGATACCCCCGCCGCCGGAGGTGGCGGAGTTGCCCGAGAGCGTGCTGTTGGAGACGGTCAGCACGCTGCCGCCGTTGTAGATACCGCCGCCGTAGACGGTGGCGTTGCCCGAGAAGGTGCTGTTGGTCACGTTCAGCGTGCTGCCGTTTGTGTTCCAGATGCCGCCGCCCAGCTGGCTGCCGGAGTTGCCCGAGAGGCTGCTGTCGGTCACGTTCAGCGTGCTGCTGTTTGTGTTCCAGATGCCGCCGCCCCGGAAGGCGGAGTTGCCGGAGAGCGTACTGTTGGTGAGCGTCAGCGTTCCGGTGTCATTCGAGATGCCGCCGCCGTAGACGGCGGCGGAGTTGCCCGAGAGGGTGCTGTTGGCGACGGTCAGCGTGCCGGCGCCGTTGTAGATACCGCCGCCGTTGTTGGCGTTGTTGCCCGAGAGCGCGCTGTTGGTGAGCGTGAGAGTTCCGTGGTTGAGAATACCGCCGCCGTTGTTGGCGTTCCCGTTCTGGATGGTCACGCCGGAAATGGCCACGGTAAAAGGCCCGTTAATGTTAAAGACTCTAGAAGCATTGTTGCCGGTGATTCCCAGGCTTCCCGCGCCGGGGCCATTGATGGTCAGGTTCTCGTTGATCACCAGTTCGCCGCTGGTCAAGGTGATGGTCCCCGTTACGCCGAAGACGATGGTGTCGCCGGGACCAGCCGCTGCAATTGCAGCCCTCAGCGAACCCGGCCCGTTGTCGTTCAAGTTCGTGACGGTGATTGTTGCTGCTACAGCGGGCGAGGCACTGGAGAGTGCTAGAATTACCAGCGCGATACAAACAGCTTTGAACGACTTGCGCGATTGGAGCATGTAGACCTTCCGTTTCACGGTCCCTCCTTTACTGGGCGGGTTCGCCGCCCTTCACGTTGAGTTCTGGCCCATCTGGGATAAACGACGGGACAAATCGTTGGGCTCTACTTCAACCGGTTGCCCTTGACAGAGCCGGGCCGCGCGCCCGACACCCGACAGGGCGCGGAGAGAAATAGGTCTGGCCCGGTTTCAGCCGCCAACCGGTTTCAGTCGCCAACTCTTGGGGAATCCGCAAGTCTTGGACGAACAAAACGGGGACCGGAACAAACTATCCTTCTCGATTCCCCAGTTGATTGGATGTACATAGTAGGTACGATAAAGTTTTGCAATCAGGCCTTTAATGGATATTGAGTCCGGTAAATACCTGAGTAAGTTCTCTACAGGGAAAGCATGAGTTGTTTGGGCCCGCCTGCGAATAACTGTTTAGGAAAATCGGCAGCTCATTGGATGTGCTGCATGGAAGTGACGGAGTGCAATTCGTTCCAGCCATCGGGAGGGGTGGGCTGTTCTTTGATTGTTCCCGTTTCCGCTCTCGGCAGACACCCCGCTATCCCTCAGCATCCAAACCACTTACAAGTAATCATTGACATACGGTACCAATATGCTATAATGGCTCCGTTAAGTCGGCACCATCCCTCCGCCCGCCCGCCGTAGGCTTGGCGTAGGAGGGTGCTCTGCGAACAATGGGCGCCCGCCAGGTAGTTCTTCTAACTCCTTCAGAATCTTCATGCCTGACCCAATTACTTTCTTGCAAACAGACCGCCCCCCTAAGCCCCTTTAGAATCAACACTTGTAAAAGTGTAACAAAACAAAAGACTTTAACTACCTTTGGAATGAACACTTACAAAAAAATAGGGGGCGGGGGGGCATGAGTCTACTGAGGTAAAAGTTGCATGCGATTGGCCAACTGTCACGACCGCGCCAGCGTCTAGCTGCTGGTAAATCAACGAGGTGCGTCGGTGGCAATAAGTAGCCGGAGCAGAGTCTGTTCCGTCGTGGGACACAAGGGCCAAGATGAAACTTCAATGATCGAATGCGATGCGGCACTCCATCGGCAGCGTTCGCCGACGCTCTCGTCTAATCGGCAATGGAAATGCGGTTTTGATTTGGCCACTTCACGCCCGGCTTACCAAGGAGCTTCCTCCCAGAACTGTGCAAAAGTGAATAGTAGAGTGTCTTGAGAGCTTTCCGCCGCTGGTGTTCAAAACACGACAGACAACAAAACACGGGCGTTGGAACATGCACGGGGTCGGCAAGGGTTTGTGTTCAATATTGGACAGAATGTAAATCCCGGAGTTTGGTATAAGTTTGCGGCGGTTCATAGAAGCGTGGAACGCATTGTCACTGGGTGAAGAGGAGAAGCTAATGCGCAAATTGATGGTTAGCAAAATTTGGATCCCGGCGTTCCTGCTGGCCGTTTTTGTGGCCGGATGCGGCGACTCGGACAGGGGTGCAGGGAGTTCCAACAACCCCTTAACCCCGCCTACTGTACCCGCGGGCTTCGTGACTCCGCCGGTCGGCTCTACCGTCGCTTGCCCCAACGCCACCCCTGCTATCACCGCTACATTCACCAAGGCGATGAACCCAATGACGATCAACACCGCTACGTTTACTTTGGCCGACCCAACCGGGGCGAGCGTGGCTGGAACAGTTTCTCTTGATACAGCCGGCCTGGTTGCGACGTTTACACCCATGAACGCTCTTGCAGTGAGTACCACGTATACCGCCACGATTACCACTGGTGCAACTGACACGTTCGGTAATCATCTGCAGACGAATTTCACGTGGACGTTCACGACCTCCCCATTCAATCCGTGTCCACCGCCCGTCGGAGCCGTAGCGTTGGGAGCGGCCTGTGGTTACGGAATTCTGGGCGGCTCCACGGTCACGACTACGGGCAACACCGTAGTTACGGGAGATGTGGGACTGAGTCCAGGAAGTTCGATGACTGGATGGTCGAACTCTAACACGTTCGTGGGAACAGGAACCAACACAGGCGCCGGGGCGGGGATCGTGAACGGGGTGATACATATAACGGATCCTCCGCCGGCGGCAACCAACACTGCCGCCGCCGCCCAAACCGCCTTGACTGCCGCGTATCTCGACGTATCTGGGCGCACCGCGCCTGCCCCGACTACGATTACGCCCACGGATATAGGCGGGCGAACCCTCGCGCCGGGGATTTGGAAGTCGGCTACCACGGTGAGTATAACCGGGGATGTCACCCTCAACGGTGGAGGCGATCCAAATGCTGTGTGGATCTTCCAGGTAGGTACGTTCCTCACCGCCAATACGGGTAGCCACGTTGTCCTTGCTGGCGGGGCCTCGGCGCACAACATCTTCTGGTCGGTGGGTAGTGGTGCGACTCTGGGAACCACCTCTATCTTCAACGGAACCATCCTGTCGAACACGGGAGCTATCACGCTTAACACCGGCGCGGTGCTAAATGGCAGGGCGCTGCAATCAACCCCGGGGGCTGTCACATTGCAAGCCAATACTGTTACTGTGCCTGCCTGTCCATGAGGCATTCGGTGGTGAGACCCGCTTGAGGCTGATCCACTACCGGTCAGGCTGGAAAAGCATGATTTCACGTTACTGAAGCTCGGAGGAATATTCGCATGTCATCTCAATCAAAGAGCCATCCTGGTCGGGTCTTGGCAATGCTGCCGGCAATGATCGCTGTCCTGTTTACGTTTGCCACGCTCGCCGCAGCGCAGGACCAGCCTGCTCCGAAGTGGGAGCTATACGGCGGATACTCCTTCTTTCAACCCGGCGCGGACGTGCACAGCCAGCTTCCCGGAGGATTGTTCCCGATCAGCAGCCGCTTGGAAGCAAACCCGCGCGGCGTTGGGCTCAGCGCTACGTATAATTTCAATCGATGGTTTGGATTGACGCTGGATACCAGCACGCATTGGGGGAGCGGTGAACGTGGGCTATTCAGGAGAGTTGACGACGCCGCTCTGTCCACCCTTTCCATAGGTCCAAAGATTACGTTCCGCACACATCATTTTGCCCCCTTTGTTGAGGCGTTAGTGGGCGACCATCGCCTCATGCCTGATGCCTTCCACGATATCGACAAGATAGGGCTCTTAATCGGCGGCGGACTTGATTTCAACTTGTCCGAGCACGTTGCCCTGCGGCTGTTCCGGGCTGACTTTGTATACTCGAATTACCAGTATGGTCCACCGGCTGTGTCGCAGACGCAACTCCGGGGCCTAAGAGCACAGGTTGGCATCAATTTCATGTTCGGCGGCGAAAAGCCTGCAGCGCCACCCAGCGCGGCTTGCTCGGTACAGCCGACCGAAGTCTTTGCCGGCGAGGGTGTGACTGCGACGGCCAACGGATCCAATTTCAATCCCAAGCGCACGGTCAAATACAGCTGGAACGGCACGGGTGTGAAAGTATCGGGGAGCGATGCCACCACGCAGATTGACACCACAGGATTGCAGCCCGGCTCGTACGGAGTTACTGCCAACTTGAATGAGGGCGGCAAAAATGGTTTTGCAGCCTGCAGCGCCAGGTTCACCGTGAAAGAGCCCCATCCGCCGGTGATTACCTGCTCGGCAGATCCGGAGAGAGTGCGAACCGGTGGAAGCTCAACCATCAGCTCGAGGGCCAGCAGTCCGGATGGCCGCAGGCTGATTTACAGCTACAGCGCAAGCGCGGGTGAGATCACCGGCAACGGTGAAACCGCCACCTTGAATACAGGGAGCGCACAACCGGGGCGTATCACGGTCACTTGCAACGTAGGCGATGACCGCATTCCGTCGCTCACGGCTTCGTCCACGACAATGGTGACGGTGGAAGCGCCGCCGCCTCCTCCTCAGATCAAGCAATTGGAAGCCAAGCTGGCCCTCCATAGCATTTACTTTGCAACGGCTCGACCCACCACCGATAATCCCCAGGGTGGCCTGGTCGACAGTCAGGCAGAAATCCTGAAAACCCTGGCCGAGGACTACAAAAATTATCTGAGATACAGGCCAGATGCGCACTTGATTCTCGGTGGCCATGCAGACCCGCGCGGCTCGGAGGAATACAACAAGGCTCTTACACAGCGGCGCGTGGACCGCACCAAGAGCTTCCTGGTGGAACACGGCGTCCCTGAAGACCACATTGAGACGCGGTCTTTTGGCAAGGGCGACAACCTGACTGAAGAACAGGTAAAGGAACAAATCGCTCAGAATCCCGAACTGACACCGGCCGATCGGCAGCAAATGCTGAATAATCTACGGGTGTTGGTGCTGGCCAACAATCGGCGCGTAGACGTCACCTTGAGTACCACGGGACAACAGTCCGTTCGTGGGTACCCCTTTAACGCCAAAGATTACCTGGCACTGGTCAACACCAAGGGTGGAGAAAAGAAGCCACCAGCCAAGGCGCCCGTGAAGAAAAAGCCCAGACCGTAACGACGAAACGCGGCCTAAAACTGGCAGGGCGTTAGCTTAAGCAGCGAATAGTCGGGGGGCATTGACGTGCTCCCCGACTCTCTCGAGTCAGACGCCATTCACCTCAAGTCACTTATGGAATCTGAGTTCACATTCTCCATCTGCGTGATCCCAGAGCAAAAACTTTTTAGCGCAGTTACGCTTCACTCCCCCGTGGCGCCGGGCGAGGCAGCGCGAGTGTCGCGGGCGGTTAATCTTGGTTCTGCGGAACTTCACCTGACAACAATCCTAGAGAGATAAAAGTTGAACTGAGTTTCAAGCAACCGAATCACTGGGAGTAATAGGACTTAAAACCAGATACTGGCCTGCTAGCGACAAGTGGATTTCGCGACAGCAATCTGCGAAAAGCAGACAAAGTGTTCACTATCGCACACGAACTTCCAGACCAAGTGTGCTATTCATGTGTCCGTGAAAACGGCACCCCACCAAGATCAAAAGCAGGGTCTTTGAGACCGCAATGACTCGCCGGCGCCAGCGGTCTTTTCAACCAGCGGTATTTCTAACAAAAATGGGCGCGAAAAGCGTTGTCGCCCTATTTCGTGATGGGCAGGCCATCTGTTCCCAGGGCGACGCCGGCAAGGAAGTGTTCTATATCGAGAAAGGGCAAGTGAAAGTCACGGTTCGGTCGAAGCGAGGTAAGGAGACGGTCCTGGCGATTCTCCATCGTGGAAACTACCTGGGTGCGGGATGCATGACGGGTCAAGCATTCCTCACGGCGACCGCCACGGCAATTACACCATGTACGATCCTGGTCATCGGAAAGAAGGAGATGACGCGCGCTCTCCACAATGGCCATGAGTTCTCCGACCATTTCATCGCCTGCTTGCTTGAACGGAACATCCGGATTGAAGAGGATCTAATCGACCATCACTTATGCTCCTGTGAGGAACGGTTGGCTCGCGCACTATTGCTAATCGCCCGCTACGACAAGATACGCAAGCCAACTGCGGTCATCCCGAAGATCAGTCAGAGGACGCTCGGGGGATTGATTGGCTCAACCCGCAGCCGGGTCTGTTATTTCATGAATAAGTTCAAGAAGCTCGGATACATCGAGTATGGGGAGAGATTGCGGGTTCACAATACTTCGCTCACCGGCGTTCTGAAAGACTCGATACTCTCCGATATGCTTGCTTCTCCACCGAACTGAACACCGGGGCGCAAAACGGGCCCGATGCATCTTGGTCCACAGCTAATTCCCAAAAGCCCCGGAAGACTGCTATTTCTGTTGCTGCCAATATTGCCAAGGATCCCCGCGGATTAGTCGCTAACAAAGCCTGAGCAAATTGTATTTGCCACGCCAGGGAGTTTAGTTTGTAGTCAGCGTGCTGCCTCCTTCCGAAGCCAGCATGGCATGAACCTTTGCCGAACAGGCCGGGGCTGTAGTCCTTGATGTTAGGCCAGGCTTCAGATCCAATGTCCAATCCTGAACACCTAGACCGTCCGCTTTGTGGGGCACACGACATTTCCACCCGCTTTTTAAGCATGTTCCAGCCTCTGGAAACTGTTCTGTTTTAGACATGATTAGGCTTATACTGCGGCCATGCCGCGCAAGCTCGTCTGGGTTGAGAACCAGGACTTTCAGGGCTTTGGTTGCTCCGAGTGCAAGTGGGTATTTGAGACTGCTGTTGCGCTCGTTGGCGAATCACTGGATGAAATGAAGGTGCAGTACGAAGCCCAGCGTGACAAAGAGTTTACCGCCCACATTTGTGTCAAACACCCAAGAGCCACGAGTTCAAAGACTGAATAGGCCGCAGCGGTAATTATGGACATGGCAGGCACAAACTCCGCAAACAGAATGTCGTAACAAAAAATGTAACGACATTTCCGGCCGCGCTGCCAAAGGTAACTTTATTGAAGCGCGACTAGGGGAGTGATGCCTTTCCAGGGTGGCCTCGAAGGGAAGATCAGATTCTAAACAGACATATTAGAGCCAAGTGGCCGGGAAAGGGCGGAGAGACTTGCTACTCGCTCACGTTCCAAACGTACAGGAAAGTGGCGTCGCTGGCGGTCGCAACTCTACGTCCCGCTTTACGAGTTGCGCGATTCAGTGCGGAACGAACTTTTTCCTTTGATTCAACCAATCCAACCAATGGAACCTTGATTGCGGCACCATTTTTTAGACGGTCGAGGTCCCTGAGGATTGTGGTCACAATCAGTTTGTGCTTTCCATTTCGGCCTTGCGGCACATCCAATTGCACCATGGTCTTGAAGTGCATTGGCTCAGTTTTGGCCCGAGTGTGATTCATAGCGTCCCTCTTGCGAAGACTCGCTAAACAAACCTGACCCTATCGTATCTCATCGCAGCGAGTCCTGCAAGTAAAAAATGCGGGGCAGGGCGAGGCGGGGCGGGGTGGGGTGGGGGGTGGGGTAGGGCGGGGGGGTACAGGGTCCGTCCGGCTCGGGGCGGTACGAACCCCGGGCTCAGCTATAGGAGCCGCTTGGCCACGACTAACGCCACAGTGCGGTTTCCAAAAGATTTGACCCGTACGACTTCCGGCCTGCTAGCGTTTAGCTGGTCCGAAGGAGTTCCAATGCTTCAACCGAAAACACATTTCGAGCAAGTTCCGATAGAGGTAGTGAGAAAGATTGTCGAAGAACAAATCCGGGGGGAAATAACTACCGAACAGGATCGGGGAATCAAGAAGAAGACGCTGGAAGAAGATCTTTTGGAGACGCAAGAACAACCAATAGCGATGGCCCGCAGATTTTCGCCGAGGGAGAAATAGAGGCAAACCATGAATCCCGACAACAAAAAGCCCAAGAAGATTTCCGCGGACAATGGCGCATTTAATGTCCAAGCTTTTCTCGATACGGCCGGCGTGGCGAAAAAGATCAAACAGTTCAAAGGAGCGGAGGTCGTTTACTCACAAGGCGATGCGGCAAAGAGCGTCATGCACTTGCAAGAAGGCCGCGTGAAGCTTTCTGTCGTCAGTGAAATCGGCAAGGAGGCGGTCGTTGCCATACTGGGACCGGGCGACTTCTTTGGCGAGGGCTGTCTGGCGGGTCAGTCCGTTCGAATGGGGACGGCTACGGCGATGACGGCCACCACTGTGCTCCTCATTGAGAGGGAAGAAATGTTAAAGGTGCTTCACGAGCAGCATGACCTCTCCGACCGGTTCATCCATTTCATGCTGGTACGGAACATTCGAGTCGAGGAGGACTTGATCGATCAGCTATTCAATTCGAGCGAGAAGCGGCTCGCTCGCACTCTTCTGTTGCTTGCCCAATTCGGCAAGCAAGACCAACCTCAGAGAGTACTCCCGAAAGTATCGCAAGAGACGCTGGCGGAGATGATCGGCACCACACGCACGCGGGTGAATTTGTTCATGAACAAATTCAGGAAGCTGGGTTTCATCAAGTACAACGGCGGAATCGAGGTCAATACTTCTCTCTTGAACGTCGTGCTGCATGACTGAGTCAAACCGCTGCGTCCGCGACAGCGTATCGGGCACACGATATATCTTTGCTGAAGTTGCTGGTTTGAGAGGTCTATTGCGTTAGCGGGCCTGATCCGGTCTACAGCACTTCTGAACGACGCCGGGCTACTCCATTCTCAATGCGTTCATGGGTGAAATAGATGCCGCGCGGTTCGCGGGAATGATGGCCGCGAAAAATGAGCAGATCGCAAGCGCCCCCGCAGCCACGATCAGCGCGAGCGGGTCCCACGAGGTAACACCGTACAGTTGGGCAGAGATCAACCGCCCGGCGCCAACCGCCAGGGGCAACCCCAGGATCAGTCCAAGCAACACGCGCTTGAATGCCCCGCGCAGTATGAGTTGAATCACTTTCGGGCGGTCAGCGCCAAGCGCCATGCGAATGCCGATTTCGTTGGTTCGCTGCGCAACGGTATAGGCGGTGACGCCGTACAGTCCAACAGCGGCCAGTATCAGAGCGACAATCCCGAACAGGCCGGCGAGGCTGGCTACGGCGCGCTCCTGATCGAAGGAAAGGTCAACCTGCTGCTGCATGGTCCGGATGCTGTTGATGGTCAGGTTGGGATCCAGCTCCGCCAGCATCCTGGTGAGGAGCGGCTCAAGCGCGCCGGGGGACATCTTGGTTACCAGCATAATTCCGCCGATAAAGTGGGAGCGCAGCTCGAGTTTCTTCATCAGCTCGTCGTGGTAATCCACAGTCTGAGCCAGCGGCACGTAGAACATGGGGCGCGCCGGCTTGTCCAACTGAAAGCCCGCAAACTTCGCATCGCGCACGATGCCGACGATACTAAATGTGCCGGCATATTCGGGCAGGTCCAGGCCGAAGTGCTGCGCCAGCGGGTCCTCGTTGGTCTGGAAAAAGCGCTTCACGAAAGCCTCGTTGACGATCGCCACCGGCGCGGTGGCTTCGTTGTCCGCCGCGGTAAAGTTACGCCCGCGCAAAATCGGCACGCCCCAGTTCTGAAGATAGTTGGTACTCACGCGATCCCACGACGCGCCCGAGTCTTCGCTTAACTTGCTTGCAGGATGGCCGGCTACCATGATGAGTTCGCCCCAGTTGTCGGTGAGAGGGTTATACATGGCCATCCCGGAGCCTTGCACTCCCGGCAGGCGATTGAGTTGTTCTTCAAGCTGGCGGTAGAGCGACGCGAGTTGCGGCTGCGTGTAGCTGGCTGGAGGACTATTCAGATCCACCTCCACGCGGCCTTGCACTTGATATCCGAAATCCTGATGTTCGAGCTTGTTGAGGCTTCGCGCCAGCATGGTAGCACCTGCCACGAGGACAACCGACAAGGTGGCCTGCACGACCAGCAGCGCTTTGCGGGCGTAAGAAGCACGATCCCTGGTGCCGCGGCCCGATCCACGGAGTGCCTCCGCCGGATCGGTACGGGTGGCAAGCCACGCGGGAGCCGCCCCGAAAATGATTCCCGTCACTAGCGCCAACCCAAACGCGAACGCCAGTACCATCAGCGATGGCGCCGCGCTGATCGGGAGGAAATGTGCGCTATGGAATGCCAGCGCCAGCAGCAGCCGCGCGGCCGCCATGGCCACAAGGAGCCCGACAAGGCCGCCGCCCAGGGCGAGCAGCACGCTTTCCGTCAGAGCCTGCCCAATGATCTGCCGCGGCGTCGCTCCCACGGCCAGCCGAATTGCCGTTTGACCACGGCGCGCTACCCCGCGAGCCAAAAGCAGATTCGCCACGTTGGAACATGCGATCAGCAGCACCAAGCCGCACACCGACAGCAGGATCTGCAGGCTCCGCCCGTACTCCTCCCTCATCACCGCCACACCCGCTCCTGCCGGCACGACGTTTACCACCTGCTTGGGAAGCATGCGGATCACGTCCGCCATCCAGTTGGCAGGATATCCGGAATCGTTCTGCAGCCATTGCCGCAGCACTCCGGTCAGGCGCGGGGCCATTCCATCAATCGAAGCCCCCGGCCGCAATCGGCCGATCATCCGCAGCCACGCAGAGATAGGCTGATGCAGCAGACTACCTTCGCCGTTGATCATAGGTTCCTGTTGGAGCGGGACCCAGATATCTGGAGGATCGCTTTCCAGCGTTTCGCCGAAAAATCCGGGGGGCGCGACGCCAATCACCGTAAACGGGTGGCCCTCCACCACGAAAGTTGAACCCACAACTGAAGGATCGGAGGCATAGGTGGTCTGCCAGACACGGTGGCTGAGCACGGCAACCGGCGAAGCAGCCGGCTTGTCGTCGTCAGGCGTAAACACGCGTCCGCCGAAGGCGCGCACTCCGAGCGTCGAGAAATAATTGCCGGTGACGTACTCCGAACGAAGAGGTCTGGGAGCCGATTCCAGGCCCTGACGCCTCATGCTCAACCGGGCACCCCCGGCCTGGAAAGCCGCCACCTCCTCGAATTCCGGTGTTTCCGTCTTTAGCCGCTCGTACAAAGAGAACGAAAACATTCCCCAGATGTCCTGAGGACCCCCTTCCACGCAGCAATCGTCGCCTTCGCCGACCCGGTAGAGCCTGCCGGGATCCGAAACCGGCAAGGAGCGGAGCATGACGGCGTGGATTAATGTAAAAATTGCCGTTGTGCCGCCGATGCCCAAAGCAAGCGTTAGTACCGCTGCCGCGGCAAAGACCGGCGACAACCGGAACTGCCGCAGGGCGTACCGAAAATTGCCGGGCAGGTTTTGCATTGAGCACCTCTCAATGCTTTACGCAGTCCAAGCGCTGCAGGTTCCCAAGTCCAGGAAACTTGTGAACGGCTTCGCTCAAGGGAGGCTCGCCATTGCGCGGCCGACTACCGCTTTGGACATTCACATCAAGCCTACCTTAGCTATTTCTGAAATGTAACGTGGCCATTCTTTAGGCTAGATAGTAGAATCCGGCGCAGTTCGAGAGCTCGATCACGGCATGGTGTGATGGAAATCCCCCTTCTCGCTGGGCTGTTGTTGTTTGTCCTTATTGGCCCGTGGATTCTCGTCTGGCGCACGAATCTCAGGCGCAAGCGGGATCGTGAAGAAGATCAATCGAGTTTGCGCCAATTCACAAATCTCGTTCTCACGCTAGAACGGGAAGTGAAGGAACTTCGAGGACGCGCTGCGCCGCTCCCCAAGACCGAGCCAATCGCGAAAGAAGCACCGGTTGCGGAGCGCGCATCCACGCCTTCATCGGCTGCCCCGGAGCGAAGCGCAGTGGGGCCCCCTGCACCCGAATCAACCCCCTTGATGGCAGGCACCAGGGCCGAGAGTGTACGAAGGCTGGGTGGGGCCCCGGCAACGCCGCCGTCGATTGCCCTACGCGGAGTGAGCTATACCTCTGGCCAGCTCTCGCCCTCACTGACAGAGCGGTTTAAATCCTCGCTCGATCTGGAAGAGACGCTTGGCACCAACTGGCTGAACAAGCTGGGCATCGTGATTCTGGTGCTGGGAGTGGCCTTCTTTCTCGCGTACCAGCTCAAGACGCTGGGGCCCGCGGGCAAGGTGCTGGTGGGATACACGGTCGGCGGACTGCTGTTGGGCGCCGGTGTATGGTTTGAGCGGCACGACCTCTACCGAATTCTGGCGCGCGCGGGCGTTGGCGGCGGATGGGCGCTGCTGTATTTCACCACGTACGCGATGTACCACGTTCCAGCGGCGCAGGTGCTGACGTCGCAGCTTACGGACCTGGCGCTGCTGCTTGCGTTGGCTGTCGTCATGGTGTGGCACACACTGCGTTATCACTCGCAGGTGGTCACGGGACTGGCATTTCTGCTGGCGTTCCTGACCGTGACGGTCAGCCACTCCAACGTTTACAGCTTGTCGGCAGGCGTGCTGCTGGCTGCCGGCCTAGTGGTGATCGCTGGCCGGATGCAGTGGTTCGAGTTGGAAATCTTCGGCATGCTGGCAAGCTATCTGAATCACTACCTGTGGCTGCGGCCGATCATCGAGCCCATGCAAGGCCACCGGCACCCATTCGCTGAGTTTCCCGCGAGCGCGGCCATTCTGGGGCTTTATTGGCTGGTCTTCCGCTTTTCGTACATTTCGCGGAGACCGCAGGACGAGCGCCAGGAACATATCTCCACTGCGGCGGCGGTGCTGAACACGGTTCTGGTCTTGCTGCTGTTCAAGTACCAATCTGCGCATCCAGAATGGGCGTTCTGGGCGCTGCTGACGATTGGCGCAATCGAGACTGCGCTGGCGCAGTTGCCGATCACGCGGCGGCGACGCAGCGCCGTGATCGTTCTGAGCACACTGGGTGCGGTTCTTCTCGTAGCTGCTTTTCCGTTCCGTTATTCCGGAATGCGGCTTTCGGTGTTCTGGCTCCTCGAAAGCGAGGCACTGCTGCTGATCGGCGTTTGGACGCGCGAAATCGTGTTCCGCCGCTTGGGGGCGTTAGCAATCGTTGTTGCGGCCGGACACATGATCAGCGTGGATGCCGCGCGGGTCTACGGAATGCGGATGGATGATGCGGATTTGCGCAGCCATCCGCAAGTGGCGGTTCTCTTCGCAGTGGCGGCGCTGGTGTTCTACACCAACGCTCACTGGGTGTCCCGGCGCTGGAGTGGTCTTTTCGAGCACGAATTTGACCGGCGGCTGATGGCCCGGATGTCGTATGCGGGTGCGTTCATGGCATTCACGGGAACGTGGATCCTCTTGCCCGAGGCGTGGACCGCGGTGGCGTGGGCTGCGCTGGGCTTGGGGCTAGCACTGGCGAGCCGTCGCCTGACGCTCGCCGATCTGGGATACCAAGCGAACCTCCTCGCAGCGGCTACACTGGTGCGAGCACTCTCCATTAACGTGGATGCGACCACCAAATTCCACGGAGTCACGCAAAGGCTGATTTCGATCGTGCTGGTGGGCGCATTGCTGTACTTCACCTCGCGCTGGAGTTGGGCCGCCCAGGACGACAGAGATCTGACATTTGGGAAGCGTCTGTTTTCTGCGCGGCAGGTGGTTGGCGGCGCCTATACGTGGGCTGCGTCTTTCTTGCTTGCTCTGGTGACGTGGTATGAACTGCGCCCGGTGGGCGTTGCGGTGGCTTGGATGGTGGGCGGACTGATTTTGCTTGAAGCAGGGGTGGGCGGCAGGTCCCTCCAGTTGCGCGTGCAGGGTTACGCGGTGTTTGCGGCCAGCTTCTTGCGCATTTGGTATGTGAACCTGAATGCTTGGGGCAACCCGGGAGAAATCAGCCCCCGCTTTTATACAGTCGTGCCCCTGATTCTGGCTTTCTTCTATGCATATTGGAGGCTTCACGAGGCCGATGATCTTCTTGGCGGGATCGAGCGCAAGTACCGAGCCGCAGACTTCTGCTGTTGGCTGGGCACGATTACCCTTGCCGCGCTTATGCGCTTCGAGCTGCCGGCAGATTGGATTGCGACGGCGTGGGCGGCGCTGGCACTGGCGTTGCTTGCGGTGGCGTGGAGGAGCGGGCGACGCCTCTTTCTCCACCAAGCGCTGCTGATGGGCGCGGGAGTCTTGATGCGCACGTTGT
>Ga0307477_10001958_pt1 | contig 16353 bp, 14 predicted proteins | sample atmos_gasesECM2C_FD_203316 | JGI IMG/M metagenome (GOLD analysis project Ga0307477, IMG submission 203316) | Hardwood forest soil microbial communities from Morgan-Monroe State Forest, Indiana, United States - atmos_gasesECM2C_515 | ecosystem: Environmental > Terrestrial > Soil > Temperate...
CTCAAAACGATACTTCTTGACGCCTTTGTAGGTGTTGGCCCAGGAGCCCCAGCAAACGGCGCTGGTGATCATCATCAGCAGGGCAAGAGCGAAACTGTGAGGGACAAACATCGGGCTGGTTCTCCTTTATAAAAGGAAGCTGCTTCCGAGGCTGCTCCTAGAACGAAGATGCTTCTTCCGGGTGCTGCGACTTGATGAGGGCAACGACTTCGCTGCGCCTGCCCATGGCGCGAGCTCCCACTTTGGTGCAGCAAATGGCGGCACACGCATTGGCGAACAGGCCGACGCGCCGATGGTCCCAGCCCTGGAGCAGGCCGTAGGAGAGACCGCCCATGAAAGCGTCACCGGCACCGGTAGTGTCCACGACATTCACTTTGAATGCGGGAACATGAGCCATTTTGCCGGCACTGGCGATGAGAGCGCCCTCCGCACCCATGGTGACTGCCACCACTTTAGGTCCGAGGGCCAGCAACTTCACCGCGATTTTTTCGTAGTCGGTTTCGTTGCTGATCTCGCGTGCGGCGGCTTTGCAGGGCTTGAGAACGTCGACCAGTTGCAACGCTGCGATTAGGTCTTTCTCGGCGCCGAGTTTTGCATGCGCGAAGTAGCTCGGTGCAACATCGAGATCGAAGATGACGCGGACACCTGCTTCGCGCGCCACCTGCATTCCCGCTTTGATGGGTAATAGGGGGAGCTGGGAGGCCTCGGTATGAAAATGTTTGGCGCTTTTGATGTTCGGCGCGAAGCGGCTGCGCACCTGTTCCGCGGACAGCTTTCCGTTGATATTGGGAAACATGTAGATGCAGCGCTCGCCTTGCGCGTCGACAGGAATCCAGGTGAAAGTGGACTGCTCGCCTTTGATGGTTTCAACGCCGGAAAGGTCCAGTCCATCATCAGCGAACGCCTTCGTGATCAATCGTCCGCTCTCGTCGTCGCCGATGAGACCGAGCCAGCCGGCGCTCGCGCCGAGCCGAGCGACTTGCGTGAGATTGTTGCCGGTGACCCCGCCGGCGTGAATCTCCAGCCGGTCGGCATTGATCTTCTCGTCTGCGGCAAGGAGTCGCGGAACAATCGCGAAATAGTCGATCCCACAGCTACCGATTCCAACTACTTGCGGGGGCATAGGTCTCCTTGGATGCCGGTGCTTATAGTTGCCGGAGTTCTAGTCTGTCAAGAGAAAAGCGGATTCCGGGCAGCGCTGCTGTTCTGCTGCGGCCGTCCTTGACCGGCCTTGATAGCGATGTTAGATTTTCGCTTCTGCGCGAAGAACACGGGGGCGCTGCCTGATCCGGCCTGGAAAGAAGCGTTGTTGGGTCGATCTTAGCCGACGCAAATTTCTCGCCCAGTACTGCCAAACCGCCTCGTTGGCATTCCTTCCCGTCGGCCTCGGTCTGCCGTCCTTCTATCCCTTTTGCGTACCCGCAACCCTTTCTGGTTCGAGCGATTTTCATGTACGTCCGCAATATCGAGCGCAAAGGGAATTGGACACCGTCTTGCGAAAGGTTCAGTCGGGTTTCGACGAGTTCATCACGGAAAAATATCAGGATCAGGTGGCGAAGATTTTGAACGAGTGGGCTTCTCAACTCCGGGAATCTCCGCAAAAAACGGCAGCGCTTGAGAGGGCGATGACATCGACTTTTCTCGGCGCGTCCCCGAGTGCCGCTCTCGCCCAGCCTGTTCGAGCCGGGACCACGCTGAAAGTGTTTCGGATGAAGTTTGCCGAAAACGTGCCTCTCGGGCCGGAGGCGTTTCTGCGGGAATGGCGTTCCTCCATGAGTCCCTTTTCCACGATAGTCACTGCTGAATTTCAGGTGACCAGCATTCGCACTGGACCTCCCGCGGCGTTTTCACCCGGGTCCACGAGCTTGCTGGAAACTCGCGTGCGTTTCGAGCTGGTGGGTACAGGCGCGGATTTCTACCGGGAACAACGCGTGGGGAATTGGGAGCTCGACTGGGAAATGGGTTCCTCAGGTGAGATCCAACTCCAGAAATGGCGGATGCTTGACGAAACGCGCAGCCGCTCATTGGCTCCAATCTTCGTGGATATCACTTCGCGGGCTTTTGGCGCCACTGACTCTTATGTTTCGCAGCTTGTTCCTGGGACGGACCACTGGCGCACGGTTCTAGACGGCTCTTGCGGGATCGATATCTACGGCCACAACGGAGTCTCGGTCGCCGACGTCGATGGAGATGGGCTTGACGATCTTTACGTTTGTCAGCCGGCTGGTCTTCCCAATCGCCTCTATCGCAACCGCGGAGACGGAACCTTTGAAGACATCACCGCGATGTGTGGACTCGGCGTTTTAGAAAATACGGCTTGCGCGCTTTTTGTTGACGTCGATAACGACGGGCGTCAAGACGCAATCATTGTGCGTTCCGAGGGACCTCTTCTGTTTCTGAACGAGGGCGGAGGGAAATTCCGGCGAAACCCCGATGCCTTTCGGTTCGCCAATACTCCGCAAGGCGCTTTCACCGGAGCGGCGGTGGCCGATTATGACCGCGATGGCTGGCTGGACGTTTATTTCTGTCTGTATGCGTATTACCAGGGCACGGACCAATACCGGTATCCCGCGCCCTACTACGATGCGGAGAATGGTCCTCCTAACTTCCTGATGCGAAATAATCGGGATGGTACATTTCGGGACGTCACCCGGGAATCGGGGCTCGATCAAAACAACACGCGCTTCAGTTTTTGCTGCGGCTGGGGCGACGACAACGGTGACCAATGGCCTGACCTTTATGTGGTCAACGATTTCGGCCGCAAGAATCTCTACCGCAACAACGGTGATGGGACCTTTAAGGACATCGCGCGAGAGGCGGGCGTGGAGGATGTCGGCGCCGGCATGAGCGTCTGCTGGTTGGACTACGACAACGACGGCAAAGACGATCTCTACGTGGGCAATATGTGGACCGCCGCTGGCATTCGCATTTCAGAGCAAGAGATTTTCCAGAAAAGCGCAGGCGACGAAATCCGCGCTCTCTACCGCAAGCACGCTATGGGCAACTCGCTGCTGCATAATCGCCGAGCCGGCCGTTTTGACGATACCGGCGCGCGCGCGGGAACGGCCATGGGGCGTTGGTCTTGGTCGAGTGACTCGTGGGATTTTGATCATGATGGATTCCCCGACCTTTACATTGCTAACGGCATGATTTCTGGAACCGCTAATGAAGACTTGAACAGTTTTTTTTGGCGGCAAGTGATTGCCAATTCGCCCACAGGCGCGAAGCCTAAACACGATTACGAGCAGGGGTGGAATGCCATCAACGAGCTTATTCGCTCCGATGGCACCTGGAGCGGATTCGAACGGAATGTCTTTTACCTGAATAACCGCGACGGTACATTTTCCGACGTGTCCGCAGCCGTCGGATTGGACTTCATCGAAGACGGCCGAACGTTCGCCCTTGCCGATCTCGATCAGGATGGCCGGGTCGAGGTGATCTTAAAGAACCGCAACAGCCCGCAATTGCGCCTTTTGAAAAATGTAATGCCGGAACTGGGGTCGGCCATCGCTTTTTGCCTCCGCGGCAAGACGAGCAATCGCGACGCAATTGGAGCGGCAGTCACAGTTGAAACCGAATCGGTTTGCCAGACTCGCTTGCTGCAAGCCGGATCGGGTTTTTTGGCCCAGCACAGCAAGGAATTATTCTTTGGTTTGGGAGATGTGAAGGGATTAGTGACAGCGACAATCCGGTGGCCGAGCGGACTCGTGCAGCATCTTCGGGATCTCCCGCTCAATCATCGAGTGTGCGTGGAGGAAGGCTCGCCGCCCGTACGCATGGAGCCCTTTAAGTCGTTCACGGCGCGACCAGCTTCCGCGGCGCCGGCTCTTGCTTCGGAAAGCGTGCCGCTTCCCGACTCAGCAGAAACCTGGTTGCTCGTGCCGATCGCCGCGCCAGATTTTTCTCTGCCGGATCTCTCTGGGCGCGTCCAGACGCTCGCCGCGCGACGCGGCACGCTGACGCTGCTCCATTTTTGGTCCGCGGCATCTCCCGATTGCGAGCGAGATCTGGCTGAACTCAATCAGTCCTATAGGCGTTGGGCAAGCGAAGGACTTCAACTGCTCACCGTGAATGTCGACGAGCTCGTGAGCCTCGATGGAAGCCTCGCATCCGCGCTCTACCGCCATCTCTCTTTTCCAATTTTACGGGCTTCCCCGGATACAAGCGCCATTTACAATCTTCTTTATCGTTATCTCTTCGATCGACATCGTGATTTAAGTCTTCCCACATCTTTCTTGATCGACAAAACCGGAGCGATCGTCAAGATTTATCAGGGAACTGTACCGAAACAGCATTTCGATAGAGACTTCCGCAATATTCCGCAAACTGCGGCGGAGCGCTTGGCCAGGGCGCTTCCGTTTCCTGGAGTGGCCGAGACCTTCGAGTTTGCGCGCAACTATCTCTCCCTCGGCTCCGTTTTCTTCGAGCGCGGCTACATGGAACAGGCTGAAGCCTGTTTCCAGTTGGCTCTTCGAGATGATCCCTCCGCCGCCGAAGCGCTTTACGGCCTTGGAAGCGTCTATTTGCAACAGGAAAAAGGAGGAAAGGCCCGGCAAAGTTTTGAACGGGCGCTACAACTGCGCGCCAACTATCCCGGCACGCTTCCAAATGCTTGGAACAACCTGGGAATCCTGGCAGCGCGAGCAGGGCGCACCGATGAGGCCATCCAGAATTTTCAGCAAGCGCTTCAAATAGATCCTGATCACCTGATTGCCCTGGACAATCTGGGGAACGCCTATCGTGAGAAGAGGCGCTGGGAGGATGCCAAGACCGTCCTCCGGCGAGCTCTCCAATCGAACGCCGAGGACCCTGAAGCAAACTACAGCCTTGGCATGGTATTTGCGCAGCTCGACGATACGGAGCGCGCCTACGAATATCTCCAAAAGGCGCTGGCTGCCCGGCCCGCTTACCCCGAGGCCCTCAACAACCTTGGTGTTCTCTATTTGCGAACGCAGCGTCAGGAACAAGCGGAGAAAAGCTTTAGAGAATCCATCCGAGTAGCGCCGGCATTCGATCAGTCCTACCTGAATCTCGCGCGGCTCTATGCCCTCGAAGGCGATACCCCGAAAGCGCGCGCCGTTCTTCTCAACCTGCTGAAACAGCATCCAGGTCACGCCCAAGCTGAACGGGAGCTGGAGCAATTGCCGAAATAGCGCGTCCCGATATGCACGAATGCGGTTTTGTTTAATGGTTGACTTTCTGGGGCGTCCCTGCCCTGAGCAGATCCACAATCATCTTGTAAAATTTCTGCGTGTCCAGGTCCACTTGGATTTCAACCGGCCTGGCCTCTTCTTTCGGTCTGTCCTCGGCGGCCCAAGTCAGGACGTTGCCGTAGTTCGCTCCGCGGTCGAGATCGACGTCCATGAAGCGCGTCTCTTTTTTCGTAATGATACTCGGATCGAGCCAAGCCGCTGCCGCCAGTTCATCCCACAAATAGCCGTACTTGCGCACTGTTGTGTATTGGCTGATGTAGCGCGCGGCCGGACTATCGGCTGCTTTGATGCGGTCAAGCAGTTCACGGGTCATTGCGGTCTTAACCGAAATATCCACTGGCGTGCAAACAATCTTGTTCCACTTGGCCCGCAGCATGATATGCGCTGCTTCTGGATCAAACCACAAGTTGAATTCATGTCTGGGCGAATTCACGAACTCAGGATCGTCTGTCTGCGGACTCAAGCTTCCGCCCATGAAGACGAGTTCCTTCACCAGGCTAGGAAATTCAGGATCGATGGAAATCGCCAAGGCCAGGTTGGTCATAGGGCCGCCTGCATAGATTGTGAGTTGGTTGGGAAACTGTCTCACCGTGCGCACCAGGAAGTGCGCCGCGTCTTCCTGAACTGGTTTGGCCTTGGGGTTCCCTTCCTTCAGGTTGCCGACCTGATCTGCGGGGTGATACATCCGCGGGGTCCAGGCGCCTGTATACGCGATCCGGCCATATCGCTGCTCCCAAAGCTCGGTCTCCTCTTTCGTTCGGACCAATGGGTATTCGGCGCCAGGCACTACGGGGATGTCGGTCCGCCCGATCAGTTCGAGCATGCGCAAAGTGTGCGCTACTTCTTCCTTCAGCCACATGTCGCCGGTCACGACCGTGATGCCCAGCACTTCCGTCTGCGGAGACTGGATCAGCAGAAGTGTCGATTGCAAGTCGGTTCCAGCGGGTCCCGCTTCGTCTTGATCGATGATGACTTTGCGCTTGTCCTGGCTCACGCACCTCGGACAGGCTAGCAGCAGGGCCAAGACGAGCACAGCCAGCGCCTGGCAAAGTCTCATCGTATATCCCTTGGGTTTCGCGTCGTGCGCAAGCCTAGAAAGTAAGCTTGAGGCCAAATTGCACAACGCGTGGATTGTTCACTGTCGAGTTCACCGAGCCAAAGTTTGGAGAGCTGACATCGGCAAATGGGTTGCTCCCCGTATTGGGGAGACCAAACTGGGCGTGGTTGAAAAGGTTGAAAAACTCCGCCCGGAAATTCAAGCCCATGCCCTCGCGAGGCAGTGCGAACTGCTTGATGACTGAGAAGTCCGTGTTCACGAAGTCAGGGCCCGAGAGCGGGGTTCGATTTGCGTTTCCGAGTTCACCTGCTGGCGCTGATGCAAACGCGCAGGGATTAAACCAATGGGTAGTCGTATGGACCTGAGAAGGTGCAGTGCAGCCTGGATTGGCGCTCACAGGCCCTGCTGTGTTTGGGTCACCTAGTTGGTTGGGACGAATCAGGCTATTTCCGTTGTTTTGAAAGTTTACACCCGACGTGAAGTTAGCCGTGTCGACAACGAAAACGGGGAACCCAGAAGTGATTTTCTCAATGAGGGTCACCTGCCAGTTCCCGAGGATGGTGTTGGCCACGCTGTTCCAATCATGGCCAAAATGTTTACCCCTGCCGAAGGGCAAATCGTAAATGACGCTGGCCGTGAAATTGTTGTTGAGGTTGATCTGCGACAGCCCCCAATCCAACTTGTTCCAATTCGGCAGCGGAAAGTAAGTCGCTCCTATCGAGCTGCCTAAGCCATCCGCGTAACCATTGTCGTAAGCGCGCGAATAGGTGTAACCAATCAAAGCGTAAATGCCGTACCTGGAGCTTTTTGTCTCGGCCTTAATCTGAAGACCGTTGTAGTGGGCTCTGCCGAAATCGGTGATGTTGGCTATCGTGGAGAATTGGAACGGTGTGCCGAAATACGGGGCTTGCTTGAACGTTCCACCCGGCCCGCAGCCTATGGTGTAACCAGAGACGGTTCCGCAAGCAGCCGGAGTGGCGACGTTAAGGTTGTTTCCATCGATCAGAATGTGGGAGCCGCGAGAGCCGGCATAGCCGACCGTGAGCACAATCTGGCCGGGGAGCTGATGCTCTACGTTCACGTTAAACTGTTGAACCCGGCCCAGCTTGAAATCGGTATTTTGGGCCTGAATGGTCCCCGTGAAACTCGTCGGTACTGGCGGTGCGTTAAAGATCTGAAAGCCATCGGACATGTTGATGGCCGACGGCGTTAGCCCCGGTCCTCCCTGACTCTTCGGAACGGCACAGAATGATGTCGGAAACGTGCACGCACCACCGAAGGCGAAGAGGTCTGATTCGGCGTAGTAAGGCGGATTTTGCCACAAGCCCTGGGCACCCTGGCTCCAGGAGGAGTCGTGGTATATGGCGTAGCCGGCGCGAACAGCCGTCTTGTCACTCCCCCGCGGTTTCCAAGCCAAACCGATGCGCGGCTCGAAAGCCGTTTTGTCGAATTGGACGCCAGCCCATTTGTCTGCACCTTGTCCAGAGATCAGGAACTGACCGGTTTTAAAGTTAAAGTCCGCCTGCCGGTTGTCGACTTCAGAGATTGGCGTGGTCAGATTCCAAGCCAAACCAAGATTGAGCGTAAGGTTCTTGGTTATGCGCCAATCGTCTTGGACAAAGGGGCGGAAGATCTTCCAGCGGCGGCCCGTCGTGTCGCCTTTGAAGGTCTGATCGTGAATGGCTAGGCTCGGCAAGCCGAGGAGGAAATCGGCCTCCGGGTTTCCGCTCCAAAAGCCGGTCAAGATCCAATACCCATCCTGGAAGCCTTCTGTGTGCACGTTCATCTGATTCGCACGGATACTGCCTCCGACTTTGATTTCGTGCTTGCCGCGGATCAGATCCAAGGAATCGCTGACGGAAAATACATTGGTTCCACCTGTGAAGGGAGAGAAGCCTCGATCTCCCAAGGACCAGAAGCCGCCATCAAACTGCGTGGAGGTCAGCCCGCAACTGGTACCTCCAGCCACGCAAGTTCCACCGCTGCCGGTGCAGTTGAGATCTCCGCCGGGGATGCCGACTTGTGCGGCTTTGCAGCTCCCCGTGCCCTGAGAGGTGATGTAGTTGAAAATCCGGTTGTAACCGCCATTGACCTGGTTCACCGTCGTCGGGGAAAAAACGTGGGTTTCTGAGAGAGTTATATTGCGCCCGTGGTTGAGGATCCCCTGATTGCTGGCAAAGGGTGCCGCTTCGGCAAAGCCAGGAGCTCCACCCGGCACGTAAGAGCTAGCTTGGTCGTAGCTAAAGCGCGCCGTCGCGTTATCTTGGCTGGAGAAGTTGTGATCCAGTCGAATGTCAAATTTCGTTTCGTCGAGCTTGCGCACTGGCTCGCTCACGAAGTTGTAGCCGATATTCGAGTTATTCGCATTCGGGAGGGGATACAGATTGATCATTTGCTGCGCGATGGGATTAGTCAGGCCCGCCGGAATCTTGTTGCAGTTCACTCCCGCCGGCTGGCTTCTGTTCGCATTAACGGGCATAGGCTTGCCGTTGGCGTCGCACTGAAAGTCAGTGTTGGACGCACCATTCACATGCGGGTTCGTGATCGCACCAATGGGTACCGGCCTGCCAAAAGCGTCGTTGCTGAAATCACCCGTGCGCATGTCAGGAGTCGGCACTAATCCCGTAAACGCAATGCCATGGCGCTGATATTTCTGCTCGCCGTCGATGAAAAAGAAGGTCTTATTCTTTCGAATGGGGCCACCTATGGACCCGCCAAACTGATTCAGGTTGAACTTCTCCGTGGAGGTTGCGAAAAAGCTTTTCGCGTCGAGACTTGTGTTTCGCAAAAACTCGAACAGGGATCCATGGAAATCGTTAGATCCCGATTTCGTGGTAACCAATACGGTCGGCCCCGCCCGCGTCCCGTACTCCGCGGAGTAGTTGTAGGTGAGAACCTTGAACTCCTGAATGGAATCGATCGAAGACAAGATCCCGATGCCCCCTGCGGTTAATTCGTTGTTATCGTTGCCATCCAACAGCCAGTCCGTGCTATTGGCACGGGATCCTCCGACGGAGAGAGAAAACGACCCGCGCGCGGATACTTCGCTGCTGGGGCCGCCATTGAAAAAACTGTTGGGATTTGTCTCCTGGCTTGTGCCGGGGGTCAGTGTGGCCAGCTGGACGAAATCGCGTCCGTTGAGAGGAAGCTGCGTAACTTGCTCCGAGGTGATGACCTGGCCAAGCGATGGATTTGTAGTCTCGACGGCCACTTCCGTAGCACTGACTTCTACTTGGGAGGACACCGAAGCGGGCGACAGCGTGAAGTCCAGCTCGCGCTGCTCGTCGACTTGCAGGCGAACGTCTTTGCGCTCGACCGTTTGGAAACCTTGAAACTCCACGCGCAGCGTGTAATTCGCTACCGGCAACAATGGGATTAGATAGTGCCCAGCGTCGTCGGTCTTCGCCTCGCGAGACGCACCTGTACCCTCGGAAATGGCCTTAACCGTCGCCCCGGCGATGACCGATCCGGTCTTGTCTGTAACAGTCCCGGAAAAACTGCCCCTCGCTTGTCCATACGTGAACGAAGGAACGAACAGCACAACCGCACATGCCATCACCGCCCACAATACTCTCTTGCTCATCACCACACCCTCCAGTTTCCACTCTGGTTCAACGGCAAATAGCTCGCCGCTGTCTCCTGGGGTCGCACCCACCCCAGCAACGCAACTTAGACCGAAAATTGCGGTCCTCGACGCCGCTTGATGAAATGCCTAGTCGAGCCCGACGCTTTGGCACAGGCGAACTAAAAAATGTTGTGGGCAAGTTACTTCTCAATCTCGATTGTGTCAAGACCGCGTGTTGATCGAACATAAGATTTCTTCCTTGCCTCAGGCGTCTCGCAAACGGAAACCAACGCCTCGCCGCGGCGTTGGCCGGCCGGGGCGTTAGCGGAGTCGAGCTAAAGCGCATAGCACAGCGCGAATTGCACCAGGCGCTTTTCTGTACGCAGCACCTCCTTGGTGCTCTCGGGCAAGGCGGCGCAACCGGCGCGCTCAGCGGCGTGGTTCGGGACAAGAGTGACTCGGGCATCGCGGGCACGAGAGTTACCGTGATGAACGGCTAGCCCTAGAACGCCACCCTGCTTACGCATAACCGCCTCCTCGATACCTTCGATTCGAATCAGTCTCGTGAAGGAATAATTTTACAAGCTGAAACTCGAACAGGCTCTTGCTTCACAGCCACCCCGGGAACTGAAGAGGTCCCAACTCTATCATCGAGCCCGCTTGCCTGCATCGACTCAGGCAAGTCTTACAATTCAAAGTTTTAATCGAGGGAAGCAGAATTCTGCGGGAGCGAAAATTGTAGAGGAGACGACTGCGTGCTATTTCGTTGACGGCATATTTCCTCGGCTTCGATACGCCCGTTTCCTTTGCCCCAATCTCGAGGATTTGACTCGACGCCTCAATCACCAATACCTGCTCGTATTTCTCGCCAAGCCCGAAAAGAAGCCCGGACTACGGAGTGTCCGGGTCAGGACCGAAGTTCCGAATGCGGAACTGGTCGCGGCTAGCAGGGTCCTCGTTCCAGCCGCATCGTAGCGCAAGGTCACCCGGCGAAAGGAGGTGGCCATGAAAACTGTAGCGCATCCAGCACTGGCAGGCTTGCTGATCCCCTGCGTCCTTCCCGCGGCTTCCGGTCGCAGCCCCCACTCGCGGGGGTCGAATGTGAAGGTAGTGCAAGAGTCTTTGCGGCATGCCAACAGCTGCACCACGCTGGAACATAGCTGCACCACGCTTGAATATACACACAAGCTCTGACGCCTGCGAAGAGGCAATCTCAGGCCAAGGTTGTTAGCATGCCTTTGCCGACGCGGATTCAAACTGCTGAGGCGGGAGGAGGGAAGTGATTCTGCTTATTGTTCCTTTTTGCTCCCACACCGGAGAGCCAAACTTTCCGCAAGTGCATGAAAGGAATGGCGGGGACGACGAGACTCGAACTCGCGACCTCTGCCGTGACAGTCTAGGCATACACGTCTTATCAGCGACTTACGTTCTCAACGGGGGCTGCCAGTCGCTGAAAAGGACTGTAGGAACCGTTCCCTGTGGGTAAATTTGTGGGTAAGAATTCTCGCGTTGCAACGATTTTGAGCTTGGGAATTGAGCACCGAACCGCTGTTGATCCGGTGCCCATTTCAGTACGCACTAGCGGACACGGAAGCTGATCCGCGTGGTCAGGCGTCTCTTGTACGGCCTTCGCCGTCTCTCGCGTCACTTCTGATAGTGTGGAAAGCTTTGCACATTGACACGAACAGCGGTTGGGCGGACAATCGCCGCCGTTTGGGGCAAAAAGGAAATTCCGGCCAAGACCAGAGGCTTCTGTGAAGAAGGAGGAAGTTAACATGAAAAGAGTGGTTCTGTTATTGGCAGCAAGTGCGGTGGCGGTCGCGTATCCCCAAACCGCAGGCGACCTCGCGTCAGTTGCACCTGAGCATTGCAAACTTTTGAAGGAGGATGCCAAGGTTCGCGTTATTCATTGCATCCTCAAGAAAGGCGACAAAGTCGGGATGCACTCTCATCCTCCGTTCGTTGTGTACTTTATCAACGGAGGGAAATCGAGGTATACCTTGGCTGACGGGACCACACGAGTTGTGGAAACGAAGAACGGTGAAGCGCAGATCCTTCCGCCAGTTACCCACTCCGGGGAACAATTAGACGACGTAGACGAAATTCTCGTGGAATTGAAACAATAAAAAGAAAATACGTTTAGAAGGAATGGCGGGGACGACGAGACTCGAACTCGCGACCTCTGCCGTGACAGTAATCGATTGAAATCAAACGGTGTCGGCGGACATCTTTTGATACCACAAGGTACCGGATGTCACTTCTTATCGTCCCCTTATTGTACCCAGATTTGGCCGAGTTACGGAATTTCTCAGCCCCCGTTTCAGAATAACTTTCGGGTTGCCGACCACCGGAAGGTGGCCAGACCAGTCAACACTAGCACGTTTCTCGTTACCTATCTGGTGAAACTTCCCCCGAGCCGACTTCTGGGGAGTCAGAGAGATTCCTTTGTCGCCAGATGCGGACGGACCCTGACATAGCTTGGAGAAAACCACGACCTGCTCCGCCTACGCCATTCTCCTTCGGCTTGGACTTACTTCTCTGACATCTGCTTTAGCATGGATAACCAGAGGTCATGACCCCTATGCATCGCCTGAGGGTCCTTCTTGCGGAACTCCACTGCTCCCGGTCCTCTCACGACTTCTTCGGTAACGACACGACAGCCCTCAGGTTCTTTGAGCAAAAGAAAAGTATGGTAGGCATCCATACCTGTTCCTTGACCGAACCAGCCGATACGCGAATCCGGCGCAAACTCATGTACTCGGCTCTCAATGTGCACGCCGAACGTATCCCATGAGAATTGTGTGTCCTGGTGAAGCCTGCCGTCCGGGCTGTTCAGCAGTTTCACATTCCGTGAATTCGGATACCATTCCGGCCAAGTCTGCGCCTGAACGAGATGCTGCCAGACATTCGAGCAGGATGCATGAATCCGCAACTCGTTATGAGCAAATAGGTCCGCGTCCGCCGGCGTGTGTCCAGCCGGCCAATGGATCTCGGAAGACCGTAACGGCCAATCGGGATTGTCGACCTGCGAAGTCTGTGCGAGTGCGGGCGCCCTCATCATCCCGAAAGTTAGGGCACCCATGACCAGCGATGTTTGTGTCAGCCTTGCGATTCGCATATTAGAACGCATAATCCTCTCCTCATTTGTGTTGGTATTGCCGCGACGCTAAACCAGAACCGTACCACCATCGACCACAACGGTCTGACCGGTGCCAAACCCTTCCTGCATCAGAAACAGATAAGCTTGTGCAATGTCATGAGCTTCGCCGACTCGTCCCACAGGCAGACGCTTGCCCACGCTTTCATAGAGCTGCTCCCTTTCCGCTGGACTCATTTTCTGCCACAGGTTCGTGCGGACGACTCCAGGGGATACGGCGTTAACCCGGATCGGCGCCAGTTCAATCGCCAGGGCACGTGTTAAAGCTTCGATAGTTCCGCAGACGCTTGCAGCAATGACCCATCCACTGTGCGGGCGCCGGCCAGCGACTCCGGTCGTGAGGACGATAGAGCCGCCCTTTCGAATTTGTGGACTCCCGTATTTGACCGTGGCAAGTGCAGACCAATAACGCAGTTCAAATGCGCGTCTCGCTTGCTTGAGATCTGTCTTAGCAAGCTCGTTCAATTGCAGGCTGTCACCTGCAGTGAAAACCAGGTGATCAAAACCGCCAAGGTTCGTGAAAAAGCTTTCCACAGCCTTTTCGTCGGAGACGTCAACCGCATGTCCCCGTGCTTCTCCTCCGATAGATTTGATGGCTTCCTGAACGCGTTCTGCGCTGCTGGAGACGATCACAACGTCGGCCCCCTGCGATGCCGCCTCTTCGGCGACTGCCAAGCCGATCCCCGACGACCCACCTACGATGACTACCTGCTTATTCTCGAAACCGTTTTTTCGTAGCATTGAATCCTCCGTCTGTGCAGTTCTGTTGACTCACACAGCTTCAGATGCGCAGACATACGTATGCGAGTCATGCATAATAGGCATTATGTCTATGCGTCTAGAGAAATTGCGTCAGGCTGATTTGAATCTCCTGGTTACGTTCGCTGCGATCGCCGAGGAGAAAAGCATCACTGCGGCCGCATCCCGCCTGTTCCTCAGCCAGCCCGCCGTGAGCCGGGCCCTGCAGCGGGCACGCGCGATGTTTCAGGATGACCTTCTGGTTCGGTCGCCGCACGGCTTCGAACTGACTATGCGAGGTCGAAAGATTCTCGACGAGTTGGAGGGACTACTACCTAAGATGGAGAATCTCGTTGCGCCGGCTCTGTTTGATCCCTTGCGAGAGAAAAGCCGTTTCCGCATCTCGGGCCCGGATAATGTTTGTACAGTGGTACTCCCGCGTTTGTGCCGGCAGTATGCGAACGGCCGCTATCAAGTGCAGTTTGAATTTCTTCCATGGCAGAGTGGCATCACGGAGCTCGTCGAACACGGGCAGCTCGATCTTGTTCTCCGCAATGATGAGGGGCTCCTGCCATCGCACTTCCAGTTGGAAAGGCTCTACAAAGAAGATTGGATTTGCGCTGTGGCGCGCGAAAGCCACTTTGGCGACCGGCTGATACTTAAGCAATATCTGGCCGCGAGCCACATCGTGGTTTCCCCCTATGAAGGCGTGCAAACAATTCCAGACAAGCAACTGGCCGCTCTCGGTGCAAAACGCACCTCTTGTATTCGGGTGCCTTACTTCGGCGTGGCGCTGCAATGCCTTCCCGGTACGGAACTGGTCCTTACGCTAACTGGCGGCATGACTTCAGTTATCAAAAACGACCGCAGGTTGCGGATCGTGAAGGCGCCACAAGAATTGCACGCGTTTCATTTCCTCATGGCCTGGCATCCGAGGCTCAACTCCGACCCGCGCCATGTATGGCTTCGCGGTGCGATGCGATCAACAGCCGGGGCTCTGGATGGGTAAGCGTACTAGGAAAAAATGTCAGTTTTATTGATTTTCCGAATTTCAGACGGCTCCAACAAGGAAAGTAATGAGAAGTCGGCTTGTCGTCGGGAAATCAAGCGCTGACGAGATGCGCGTCTCTCGGTACTAATCCGACCAGCGCGCTGATAACTTCCGGGTCGCACGTATCCGGAAAGAACCGCGATTGCATCGGTCAATGGCCAAGTGTCGTGGACTCTGAAAACCGACGCGTTTTGACGTCGCGCATCGGTGGTTGACCGAAGAAGCGTTTGTACTCGCGGTTGAACTGACTCGGGCTTTCATATCCAACCTGAAACGCCGCGCTGGCAGCATCTAGCCCTTCGATGAGCATTCGTTCTCGCGCTGCTACCAATCGAAGCTGCTTTTGATATTGAAGCGGACTCATGGCCGTCAATGCACGGAAATGGTGATGCAGGGTTGACATGCCCATTCCTGCCACTTCCGACAGTTCTTGTAGACGGAGAGGTTTCGCGTAGTTCGCTCTGAGCCACGCAATCGCTTTAGCGGTTCTGTGGCTCTGATCGCCGACCTTGGCGATCGCGCGCAGGCGCGCTCCTTGTGGACCTCGAAGCAAGCGATACACGATTTCACGTTGGATCAGATTACTGAGGAACGGAATGTCTTCGGGAGCATCAAGCAGATCCAGAAAACGCCAACACGGCTTCAGCAGATCAACTGTAGTTTTCCCGATGGCGATGCCCCGAGCGTCGGATGAACCATTCCGTGTTTGAAACTCCTCGTGATTCAGAATCTCCCTGACTGCCGCCATGTCGAGTTTGAGCAGCATGGACAGTAACGGCGCTTGCTCGCTTGCTTCTACGATCTGGCTCACGACAGGAAGGTCAAGCGAGCTCAGCAAGAATGTTGATCCGTCGCAAAGATACGTCGTTCCACCAAGGGTTATCCGTTTTTTGCCTTGCACGAAGACGTTGAATTCGCGTCTTGCGCTTATCGTCCCTTAATATTCCCTGATCCGTTTGGATCAGGGCTTGTAAGTGATTGAAAGTTATGGCGGGGACGACGAGACTCGAACTCGCGACCTCTGCCGTGACAGGGCAGCGTTCTAACCAACTGAACTACGTCCCCAGCCGTGGAATCAACGACTTACGTTAAATCGTTCCAAAGAATGGCTTTGCAAGATTTGCATATAGCGCACCCTTCGTTTGCGGTGCATACGGTAGCAGCTGTCCCTGCCAAAACCGCCCATAAACCGACCATAAAAATCGGTCCGCTCATGCAGGACTCATACTAACACAGTTGCGTTTCTTCGTCATGTTCACTCAGGTCTTCTCGCATGCCGAGTAGGGGGGCGGCAGGGAAGTGAACGGAGTTTTCCGTGGGGCCACGCTTCGTGTGAACCTGGTGAAGCTGTTGCGTGGTCAGTTCAACGAATAGCCGACTTTTCGACCAAGTGTTTCTGGACATCGCCTGCTGGAGATGACTACGGTCACTCTCAAAAACGAAGCTTCAGCTATTCAGGAATACAGCTTCGCGTAGATTCCAAGCCTTCTCATTCGGTATATGAGTGTAGTTCGGCTGATACCCAATCGGATTGCAGCGCCATCCGTACCGCCTACGCGGCCCTTGCACGCG
>Ga0307477_10001959_pt1 | contig 16348 bp, 15 predicted proteins | sample atmos_gasesECM2C_FD_203316 | JGI IMG/M metagenome (GOLD analysis project Ga0307477, IMG submission 203316) | Hardwood forest soil microbial communities from Morgan-Monroe State Forest, Indiana, United States - atmos_gasesECM2C_515 | ecosystem: Environmental > Terrestrial > Soil > Temperate...
CCTTAGCACCGGCCCAGTGCACGATGCGGCCGGCAAGCTCGTCGGTACATACACTTCAATCTGGCGCCTTGAAGCCCCGGACACTTGGCGCATCGTTTTTGACTCCGGTTGCGACGTCTGCGCGCGCTGCGCGGCTGATACCCGTTGACTGATGCGGACGAGCGGTCAGTCAGTCCTGCACGCGGCTGGGCCCTCGGGCTCCTCAATCCCGCGCTCTATGCGTAAGCCATTTGTAAGAACGGCGGGCCATCATCATCTATATTGTGTTGTGTCGGTCCCTGGCACTGGGATACCGGATGCGCCATCTCCTACTTGTGTCTTTGTGCGCCGCGCTCTTGGGCACGGCGCGCGCCCGCGCTGAGGCCCAGCCGGAAATCCTGGTGGATGCGCTCGGATGCGAAGTGCCCATCAGTACCCGCTTTCATGTCCAAGCCAGTGGCGAAGGCGTCACGTTCGAGATTCCCAACACTTTTGGCAAACGGATCTGGATCGGCGCGCTCACTCGGCATATCGCCGAGCCGCTGGACTCGCAGTATCGCGGGGCGCTCAAGGTCGAGCACTACAAACCCGGATGCTTTGCCATTTCTGAGCTCCCTTGGGTTGCCGTGCAGGGATTGCATCAGGAAGTCGATCTTATTGGGCTCAGCGACCAGGAAGTCACCCACGTTATCGAACATTGCAATGCGACGATGAACCCCGAGGCGGTCGCCGTCGCCGCCCGCATAGCCAAGGGCTGCGCGGCTGTGTTGCCGACCGAAGAGGCTACGGACGCCGTGCTGGGGAAGGTGGGACTCACGAAGATCATCACCCCGCGTGAGGGAACGACGCGACCTTTCCCGGTAACGTCGTGGGAAATCTCTCAGCCTGAGCGTTCACCGAACCTCAAAGCACAACGCGTCCATAAGGGTGCGCGTGTCACTTCCATCTGCGGCGTGCCCGTGAACGAGGTCGAGGAGGGAGGCGCCTCCCTGTGCTGCAGCACAGCGGTAGCCGACCACATCGACGCGATCATCATCGAGGATGGCAAGTCCCGCACCATTACGGGACCGGCGCCGACGCAGTCACATACGCGCCCGAGTACCGCCGCGCTGGACTCCAGGACTCCGGCGATAGGCTGCGGATTGTGACTCGGCAGCGCTCCAGGCAACCTGCGCGAGTCCACGCAGAACCTCTCCGACACGCAGGTCCTGCATCGATTATCGCGAAGCTCAAACGTTGACTATTTCTCGGCTGCGGCCGCTGCTGGAGCCGGCGACACTTCGGCGCGGATCGAAGAATGGGCCGCGCGTTCCTAGAGATCGGGGAGACCTTAAAATCCGCGGGCGCAAGCTGGGACGATGGCATCGATATAACCACCCTTCACACGGACCTCACCACCCAGATGCCGGCCATCGTCGCGCCCCGCAGCGCAATAAGATGCCGCGCTGCCCGGTCTCCGGCTATGCGTTTTTTCTTCGCGCACGTCCACCTTCGATTCACTTTCGGACTGAGGAGACGCTTGATGAGAGTGATGCTTGGCAGCCTGCTGGTAATTTTGGCCTTCGCGACTGGCTCCACGTTCGGCGCCGAGGCGCCGTTTGAAGCCACAACGTTTCAGAGACTGCTAGCCAGCGGTGAGCCGGTGGCGGTTGACTTTCATGCCGACTGGTGCCCCATTTGTCGGGCTCAGGCGCCGTTGCTCCGGTCGATCACCGAGAAACCCGAGTTTCATAATCTCACCCTTCTGACTGCCAATTTCGACACCGAAACGGCCCTGCGCAAGTCCCTCAACGTAAGCAAGCAGAGCACGGTCGTCGTCTTCCGCCACGGCAAGGAGCTTGCTCGATCCACCGGCGACACCACCGAGGCCGGGCTCACCCAGCTGCTGCGCTCTGCGATTCAGTGAGACCTGCAGGCCATGACTGTTGGCGTGGCCACGTACGCGTTGAGTGCGCTCGCCGGAGCACTGACGACGCTGTCGCCGTGCGTACTGCCGCTCGTGCCGATTCTGATGAGCACCGCGGTGGCGACCCATCGACTGGGCCCGGTGGCACTCGCTGCCGGCGTCGCGATCTCTTTCGCGACCCTCGGTGCGCTCGTCGCTGCTTTCGGAGCATCGTTGGGACTCGACGGCGAGACCTTCAGAGCCGTTGGCGCGGTGCTGTTCATTGGGTTCGGTATGCTCCTGGTCTCGAGCCGACTGCAAGCGGGGTTTGCGCGCGTGACCGCCGGCGTCTCCGGTGCCGGCGGCGTGCTGCTCGAGCGCTTTTCTCTTGAGGGCGTGAGCGGACAGTTTGTTCTCGGGCTGCTGCTGGGCACCGTTTGGAGCCCCTGCGTAGGGCCCACATTGGGTGCGGCGGTGACGCTCGCGAGCAGTGGAAAAGATCTGCCCCAGGTAGGGCTCCTCATGGTGGTATTTGGCATAGGCGCCAGTCTTCCGCTGCTGCTCATCGGGGTGCTCTCGCGTGCCGCGCTGGCGCGAAACCGCGGATCCCTTCGGACGCTCGGGCTGCGAGGCAAACAGCTGCTCGGCATTGCGCTCATTGGCCTCGGGGTCCTCACCCTGACCCATGCGGACCGCTCACTGGAGACCTGGCTGCTGGATCACTCGCCCGCATGGCTGACGGCACTGACAACGCGGCTTTGAGCGCGGCGCAAGCGCCCCCATGCGAGTGTTCATTGTTCATGCACATCCCGAGCCCCACAGCTTCAACGGCGCGCTGACTCGTGCTGCCACGGAGGCGCTGTCAGAGACAGGGCACGAGGTCGTCGTGTCGGATCTCTATTCGGCAGGCTTCAATCCCGTGTCGGACCGGCGCAATTTCCTGACGGTGCACGATTCGAAGGTGTTCCGGCAGCAAGCCGAGGAAGCACACGCTGCAGCCCATGACGGCTTTGCCCCGGACCTAGTCGCCGAGATGGACAAACTGTTCTGGTGCGACGCGCTGATACTGCAGTTCCCTCTATGGTGGTTCGGGTTGCCCGCGATTCTCAAGGGCTGGGTGGACCGGGTGTTTGCCTCAGGCGGCCGCATCTATGGTGGCGGTAAGTGGTATGACCGTGGGGTGTTTCGCGGCAGGCGCGCTATGTGTTCGGTGACGGTCGGAGGCACGTCCTCCATGTACTCCGAGCAGGGCCTGAACGGCCCGATAACAGACATACTATTTCCGATCAATCACGGCATGCTGTACTTCACCGGCTTTACGGTGATTGAGCCTTTCCTGGTGCACGCACCGGCACGCATGACGGACGAAGAACGCACGGCAGTGCTGGTCCGTTATCGCGAGCGAATTATGAGTCTGGCCACTGCGTCTACGGTTACTTATGAGAGGCTCGCTGACTATGACGAGCACTACGTGCTCAAGTCGACGCAGAAGCCGTGAGCGAGCGATCTCACCGGAGGATTCGATGCCTCGTCTCGCCACTCGGTGCCTGCCTCATAGTCCTCACGCCCGGTATCCATAGCTGCGGTACCGCTTCAGCACGCAGCGCTGGCATCGGGTCGTAGTAGAACGGAGTGCTCCCGGCGCCGGCACCGAAAGCCGGTAGGCGCGCTTATACGTAATTCGCAAGGCTGTACACGCTCAACCAGAGGATAACGAGCGCGGACGGCAAGGTGAGCTCGCTCCACATCCAGTATCGGGACGATCAGGAGGTAAAGACGCCCGGGCCTGTCGGCCACCTGTCGGGCAATCACGCCGCCAATGCGCATGCCGCAGTGCGGGAGTTTCGTCGATTGACCGCGTTTTATCAGCGGCGCATACTTTTTTCAGGGCTTCGCGATCCAGAAAACAAACAAGGGGAAGGACCCTGCGTATCCGTTCGGATCAGCGGCGTGACCCTTCGATCGCTCCCTCCGCGCCTCCACAGCTCACTCCGGAGTGGTTTCTCAAGCCGCATTCGGGGAATTACAAACGCTGCTGTGAAACACAACAGCGGCCGGCAAAAATCAGGAGACACACGTGAATACCTGCCACAGGGTTATTGTCCTTTGTAGCGTCGGTGTCCTGGCACTAGTGCCAGAGGCCTTTGCGCAAACAAAGCTAACGCCGTTACAGCAACGGCATGTGTCCGGCTTCGTATCCCACGAACTTGATCAACGCAAGGCCGCGGCGCGGACCCAGGCAACGGTGCACGCCGAGAGCGTGCCCGCTGCTACTTCGGCATCCGCGTCTTCCTCTTTGGTACCAACTTCGTACTACCCCGCCGGGAACGATGCGTGCGGGAAGGATTTTGGATCCAACAAGAAAGTCAATCAAAACTGCCTGAACGTCAGCGACTCCGATCTGCAAGGCCGGAGTCAGGCCCAGAACGAGACCGCCATAGCTCAGGATCCAAACCACCCGGATCACCTCGTGGCAGCCTTTAATGACTACCGTCGGGGAGATGGCACTTGTGGGTACGCTTACAGTCTCGATGGTGGCCAGCACTGGAACGATGGTGTGGCGCCCGTGGGCTTCACTCGCGGCACAGCGTTCGGGGACTACCCACGCGAGTATTGGCAGGCGAATGGTGACCCGTCGGTCGCCTGGGACACCAAGGGAAACGCGTACCTCTCGTGCCAGAGCTTCATGCGCGGGCTGGGCACCAGCAACAACGTGGATGCTTCCAGCGCTGTGTACGTCTTTCGCTCTACGCAGAATAACGGCGCATCTTGGAACTTCCCGGGTCGGCCCGTTGTCGAGGACTTCGATACGACCGGTGCGACGTTACAGGACAAACCGTATATGACGGTCGATGATCACGTCGCTAGCCCGTTTCAGGACCGCGTCTACGTGACGTGGACCAACTTCGCAGCGGATGGTACGGGATATATCTACGAGAGTTACTCAAGCGACTACGGCGAGCACTTCAGCGCGCCGGTCATCGTGAGTACGAACAGCGTGTTTTGCACGCAGACATATGGTTTGCCGACGCCACAGGGCAATTGCAACCAAAATCAGGACTCCCAGCCGTTTACCGGTTCCGACGGGGGTCTCTACGTTGTGTACAACAACTACAACAACACAACGACTGGGCTGGACAATCGGAATCAGGTACTGCTAGCCAAGTCGACTGACGGCGGAGCAAGTTTCGCTACGCCCGTAAAAGTCACGGACTACTACGACCTGCCGGACTGCCTGACATACCAGGGAAAGGACGCTTTCCGAGCCTGCGTTCCGGAGAAAGGGCCGACGGCGAACTCGATCTTCCGAGCTGATAACTACCCAAGTGGAGCGGTCAATCCTCGCAACTCGAGCCAGATTGCTGTCACCTTCGGTTCTTACATCAATCGGAACTCATTGGAATCTACGGGCTGCTCATCCAACGGGCTTAGTTCCACAACCGGGCTGAATCTCTACAACGGTGTGAAAGCGCCCGGCACATGCGCCAACCAGATTGTGCTCAGCACCTCGACCGACGGAGGCGCAACGTTCACGGGCGGCAGCCAGGATCCACGAACACTCCCGGTGGTGAGTGTCCAGAGAAGCTTGGCCGACGCCTTCTGGCAGTGGGCCGCGTATACGCGCTCCGGGGCGATCGCGGTGTCCTATTACGACCGCAGTTACGGCACCGATAATGTAACGGGGTTCATGGATGTGAGTGCCGCCTGGACGCACGACGGCAAGAAGTTCGCCGCCAAACGCGTAACCTCCTCATCGATGCCGCCACCAACGCAGTTCAGCGGCTTGTTCTTCGGCGACTACGCAGGACTCTCGGCTGTTGACGACTTGCATCCGATCTGGATGGACACGCGAAATGCGGAGCTTTTCCTGTGTCCAAGCACCGGCCTTCCGCTTGTGCCGCCGCAGGTTTGCACAGCGTCAGCGCCCAACGCCGCGCTAGCAAACGACCAGGACATCTTTACAGCGAGCGTCGAGGCCGGCGATTAGTGATGGACTGAACACGGGCGGGGGCTCTCGGCCACTCACTGGAGAGCCCCCACGCCCTTGACGGCGCCTCCCCTGCAGCGCTGTTACTGCGGCATGCTGAGTGTCCGCTTGGCTTCGTGCGCACCACCAGTTCCCAGGTTGAAGTGGCGGCGATAGCCACATTGTGGCTCGGACACACAGCGACTGATTCCTGGGATCTGCCCGAGACCGCTTGAGTCCACGGCTCGAGGAGCGTCCAGCGCGATACACAGGCGAGCGACGCACAGGTTCAGGTACCTGATACTCTCGGTGCCCACGAAGGACAAGTAGCCCTTCGCTCCGGAGGCATCTCGCGTACGGCACTGTTGGCGTCCTCATGTCTGCCCCCTCCGACTCTTCTCGCCCCGCCCCCTCGGTGTTTCTGAGCTACGCCTCGGAAGATCGGTCGGCGGCGCAGACTCTCAAGGAAGCCCTTTCGGCGTTTGGACTTGAAGTCTGGTACGACGAGAGTGGTCTGGACGGAGGGGATGCGTGGGATCAGAAGATCCGCAGGCGGATACGCGAATGCGATTTCTTCATGCCGCTCATTTCCGCTCAGACCGAAGCGCGTCCCGAGGGCTATTTCCGCCGTGAGTGGCGGCTGGCCGTCGAGAGAACGCTCGACATGGCGGATGATCACACCTTTCTCTTGCCCGTCGTAATTGATGACACGACCCAAACTGGTGCACGGGTCCCCGAGAGGTTTCTCTCGGTTCACTGGCTGCGAGTCCCGGGCGGTCGACCGACACCCGCCCTGGAGGCGCTTTGCCGCCGACTGGTCTGCGGCCAGCCCGTCATCGAGCCTTCGAAAAAGACGCCGAATCAACCAGCCGCGACCCGCTCGCAGGCGCGCGCACGCGAATACCCGCAATTCCCCAGGCAAGAACCGGGACAGACGCTGCGGTTCTGGGTCCAGATAGTCGGATGGACGTTCCAGTCCGCCTGGATATTTTTCAAGGGATTTCCCAGATGGGTGCAGATAGGTGTCTACATTTGGCTGGCCATCGCCTTGATGTCCAGAGGTTGCATGCCGTCGGACAAACGCACCGACGAAGCTTCCTCCAAAGACGCCAAAACGCTCAAAGAGATTCCCGGCAACTATGACCGGAGTCTGAGCACCCCCACTGACACGGACCTGGGTAGCCAAATCGCACGGGAGGTTACGGCTGAAGTTGGCGAGCGACTCGGGCGTGGGAGGCCGCTGCTAGCGATACCCTTCAGCGCGCCTTCTGACGATCCTGCCGCCCAAAAACTCGCCGACTCGGCGTTCGCTCAGATGTACCGCACAGTGGAACTCTCCCATCATGGTCAGGTGGGCCTGACGAAGGAGCCCCTTTCTGCTCCTGACCTGTCAGCGGCCGTGGAGCGGGGACGCGCCCTTCATTCGAAGTATGTCCTTTACGGCGCCGTTGATCAGCCCGCGCAGAATCTTACCGTGAAGATGGTGGCCGTGGCGGACGGCTCGCTGCTGTGGTCACAGTCGTACTCGGTGGCCAACGCCGACCCCGCTAAGATCGCGGCGGAGGTGAACTCCAAAGTGCCCAGTCTGAGTGATTGAAGTCTCCTCTACCGTCAGTGATCCGGCGGCGCTAGCCAAGACCGGCCGGGACCTCAAGGCAAACGCCGCGATCGCCGCTTTCGCCATGAGTGTTGAACCACCAAAGGGAAGCCGTGTGTATCAAAACTCTTGCCGCCATCCCATTTTTTGGACTCTTGCTTCTGCTTGCGGTTCCGGCTGCGGCAGGGGCGGCGAAGGATTGTTATAGCGGTACGTATCGCCTGGATGACGGCGGGACCGTGGATATTGTGCCGTCGGACGGCGGCACGCTGCGCTGGCTGACGTTCACCGGTGAGAGAGGCCTGCTGCATCCCCACGCAAACGGCGTTTGGACGAGTACCTATGGATGGACGGACCGTCCCGACGGTAAGACGGTCTCGTTCGTCGGCTGCCGCACCGGCCAAATAGTCTTGGGAAAGGTGCCGGGAAAACGCATCGACTTCGACGTACGCAACACGACGTTCATGAGCGACGGCGTCAAGCTGGTTGGCAGGGTGGTGCTGCCGAAAGCCAGCGGAAAGGTTCCAGTGGTCGTGCTGGTACATGGCGCCGAGCACGATTCAGCCCTCGACACTTATCCCCTGCAGCGGCTGTTCCCCGCGCACGGCATCGGCGCATTCGTCTTTGACAAGCGCGGCACCGGCGTGTCCGGCGGCACGTACACGCAGGACTTCAACGTCCTTGCCGGCGATGCCATTGCCGCGATGAAAGAAGCCAAGCGGCTCGCCGGCGCGCGGCTGGGGCGCATCGGTTATCAAGGCGGCAGCGAAGGCGGGTGGGTTGTGCCGTTGGCAGCAAACCGCACGCCGGTGGACTTTGCGATCGTGAGCTTCGGCCTCGCCGTCACGGTGCTGGAAGAAGATCAGGAAGGTGTCACGCTCGACATGCATTTCCACCACCACTCTGCCGCGGACACCGCGAAGGCACTGGAATTGGCGCGCGCCGGTGAACATGTGATCGAGACTGGCGGCAAAGAAGGCTACCAGGCGTTCGATGCGTTGCGCCGGAAATACAAATCCGAGCCCTGGTACAAGGATGTGCATGGCGATTTCGTTTTCTTCATCCTGCCGCTCGACCAGAAGCAGATCATCGACGCGATCGCCGAGTTCGGTTTCCAAACTACGCCGTTTCGCTACGAGCCGATGCCGGCCTTGCGCGCCTCCACGACGCCGCAATTGTGGGTGCTCGGCGGCAACGACTTGGAGGCACCCAGCGCCGAGACCGCCCGGCGCATCAAGTCGCTGATCGCAGAGGACAAGGACTATACACTCGCCGTTTATCCTGGCGCCCAGCACGGGATGACGGAGTTTGAATTGAATGCGAAAGGTGAACGCGTCGACACGCGCTTCGCGCCCGGGTATTTCCAGATGATGGCCGACTTCATCCGTTACGGGCAGATCGACGGGCCATATGGCGATGCGGAGATCACCCAGCCCATACGTGGCGATCGCGGCAAACACAGATAGGACGTAGCCATCCGGGACTTATGCGCCCGGAGTAGCACCCGCGAGCTTTTGCCTAAAACCCAGTGCGTTGGGCGCCGATATCTCGAAGGGCGACGGGACTGCTGTATTTGTGGGCAACGGAGCGGTTAGAGCGGCTCAGCGTGCATCCGATCCATGCGGCGCCGCGGGCGATCAGCAGCCAAGCGCTGACCGCCCGCGGGCTTAAAGCGAGCTACCAGGTACGATACTTGACCGCGCGAGCCACGGCCTCGGCGATCAGTCGTTGGCCGGACTGACTCGGGTGCACGTCACAGGTAAGCTGCGTCTGATCCTGCGGATTAACGTTCAGCAGTCCGGCGTTGCAGGTCTTTCCCGCAATCGCCGGGTTGGACACGACCTTCTGGAACGCGGAGAACACGTCGGCAACTACCGCACCAAAGGACTTCGCGGGCGCGGCGATGGTCTGGTTCAGCAGCTGCGTGATCCCGGTGTTGGTCGCATCCGAATAATCAAGCGAGTAGTAGTTGACGACGACGATCTCGCCCCCGTATCCGGTGCTGCGCAATTCCAGAAGGATCTGCGCCATGTTCGCGCCAACCGAAGCAAGCACAGACGGCAGGCCCGCCTCGATGCACCCGGTCGGGCTCGGGTTAGTGGCGCAGGAGTGCTGCAGCAGGAAGAGATCGTTCGCACCGACACCGACCGTCACCACCCGCACACCCCGATGCTGCCTGAGGTAATCGGTGGCAAAGGCGATCTGTGTCGAGCTGTACGGCACGTGCAGCGGGAATGCGGAGCGAAATGCCTGACAGCCGTTGTCAGCCGCGGTGGCGGACAACAGGCTCCCGCTCGTCTCCCCGGGGCATGCGGCGTTCGCGATGCCCAGGCTCAGCAGTAAGGAGTCGTACTCCGGATAACCAATGAAGTTGGCGGGATTAATATAGGCGTGGCCTGCTTGCGTGATAAAGCCAAATACGACGCTGTCACCCAGCGAAAGCCCCCGGGCACCGTCGCGGTCATCGGCCATGGCCGATCCGCCAGCGGCAGTCAGTAACACTGCGGCCAAACAGGCCGTCACTCTACGCAGATTCATGTTTCCCCCTCAGTTCGCTGTGGTGGCTTGCCGCTTGGGGCGGTGACCACGAAATAGAATCACTCGAATCCTTGGACGCCTTCTTCTACAGGCCGAGCTGGCAGCGGGCGCGCGAACCCGAACCGTTTTAGAGATCAAACGGTTTGTGTGCGGAAATTCTTGAGACCTCCCCTCGCCCCGACCGCGCCCACGATCGTCGCGTCTTTGTTTCGGAGATACACCCGAAATAAGGACGCGTCAACGGCCTCTGCCAGTCTGCAATGCCGCGCCGCAACGAGACGTCCCATTTCCACCGCATTCGACGCTAGAGCGTCACCGCGTCAGGGGCTCTACCAGCAGGCTCGTGCCTTGAATCCGCGCTCAAAGCGCAGGTACCGAGGACTTTCGGTGGTACTACCTGCGCCACACCGGGGCGAGCTGGCCTGCGCAGGGCGAACTATTGCGGCCTGCACGCCTACTTCGACTCCGTGGCCGGCGTAGGCTGCGAGGTGGCGGTCGACCGCTCTGCCGTGGACCCCGGACGCTTGGGAATCAAAGGCCAGTTGGTATCTCCGGCCGCGATGTTTGCGGGGCGATTCTGATCCCAGAGCTTCTTGGCTACGGCGTTATTGTTGACGTAGAGCTTATCGCCGACGATGGCCCATTGATGCGGATCACCGTCTGCGGTCGTGCCCTGCGCGACAGCGAAGGCGCAGTATCCTCCAAATTGCGGTGCATACCGCGATGGATCCGCCATGAAGGCTGTGCGGTGCTCCGGGGTAGAGAACAGCCAGGTGGCTCCCTGCCATTGGTAGTTGATGGCCGGATTTCCGGCCGCGGGCTGCGCGTCAGCGAAGTACGCCACCGGGTCATACCCTTTAAGCGCCACTCCGTGCCGAAGGTTGAGCTGATCGACGGGCTCGGTTTGTGACACCTTGCCAGGGGTGCCTGCGCAAGCGGTAACCATCACGGACAGAACCAGCAGCGGCATGTTTCTCACGGTGAATCTCACTTGTGACCTCCAGATCTTGTGGGGCTTCAACTCAACCTGCGTCGATAGGATGCGATAGCCACACCCGCCGCCAGCAGCACAAACAAGGCGACCGGCCACATTTCGACCGCAACCTCCGAAGCGCCATAGCCCTTCAGTAGCACGCCGCGGGCGCTGCGCACAAAGTGGGTCAGCGGTAAGGCGTTTCCCAGTGCCTGCGCCCAGCGCGGCATCCCTTCGAACGGAAACAGGAATCCAGACAGCAACATCGACGGCAGATAGAAAAACACCGCAGCCTGAATCGCCTGTATCTGGCTGTAAGCGAGGGCGGACAGTGCAAAGCCCAGCGTAAGGTGCGCCAGAGCAAACAGAGCGCTCGCCAGCAGGAGCACGGCCGTATTGCCGAGCGCTGGCACACCGAACAACAGCTTCGAGAGAGTGATAACTATTGCCGCCTGCGCTACGCCGACTACCACGTACGGTCCGAGTTTCCCCAGCAACGCGTCCAGCGCGGTGACCGGGGTAGCGAGCAGACCCTCCCAGCTTCCCTGCTCCCGATCCCGAACCAGCGTGAGGGCGCCGAGCATCAGCATGGTGATCATGACCACGACGCCTACCAGGCCCGGTGCCAGTGACCACGCCGTGCGGGCATCGGGGTTGTAGAGCCAGCGCGCTCCCAGGGGCGCTTCCATTTCGGGAATCACCGATCGTAGCGCCTGTCTCAGCAGCGCTGTTTCCAGCAGAGCAACAGCCGGACGTACGGCCGAGGGGTCGCTCGCATCGGCTGCCAGGCTCGGGGCCTGCCCGGCACCGCAGTCGATTGCCACCAGCGCGCGGCCGCTGAAGACATACTGCGCCGCCGAGTGCGGTTCGCGGCCCGTCGGAATCAGCTTGAAGCTGCCCGTGTCGGCGACCGCTTGGTTTATCAGGTCGCCCTGCGCATCGCAGGACGGTGCGATCGCGATCGGAATTCCCGTCGGCGTGAGATTGGCAACGTAGCCGAACAGCACCAGCTGCAGCGCCGGTACGAGCACAATCAGCCCGACACTCGGTCGATCGACCAGCAGGCGCAGCGTCTCGACGCGTGCGACGGCTAATATTCGACTCCAGCGTGCCCGCATCACGTCGAGGCTCCGGCACGGTGCGCGACTATCAGGGCTGCCTCCTCGAGCGTCAGACTCGCCGGCGTGCTGCGGCAACCGTGCGCTGTGAGCAGCGCATCGGTTTTTCCGCGAGCGTCAGCCGACACCACCAGGCGGATATCGTTGCCCACGGGATATGCAGCCAGTACCGACCTGCCTGGCAGCCGGTCCGCGAGGCTCAGCACTTGCGGGCCGCTCACGATCAGGGCCAATGCGTCGAACTGCGCGACCACTTCCTGCGGCGAGCCGCTCGCGCGGATCCTGCCCTCGCTCAACAGCAGAATGTGGGCACATCGTTGGGCCTCGACGAAATCGTGAGTGCTCAGGACTATGGCGGTTCCCTGAGCGGCCACCGAGATGAGGCTGCGCCAGATCAGCTGCCGGGCCGCCGGATCAAGACCCGCGGTGGGCTCGTCCAGGAGGAGCAGACGTGGACCGTGGATCAAGGTTGCGGCCAGCTCCACCTGTCTGGTCCATCCTGCGGACAACTGTCCGACCGAGGCGCCGGAGATTTCGGCGAGACCAAACACCTCGATCTGCTGCTCGGCCGCACGCCGCGCATCAGAACTACCGAACACCGCGGCACGAAACCTCAGGTTCTCCCGCACTGAGAGCGTGGGATAGAGCGTGCTTCGCTGGGCGAGATACCCAACCGCGTGCCGTACTCGCCGGGTTCCGCGAAGCAGATCGCAACCCAGCACGAGCCCTTCTCCCGCGTCCGGTGCAAGCAGCCCCGCCAACAGTCGCAGCGAGGTGGACTTCCCGCCGCCGTTGGCGCCGGCGAGTCCGCAGATTTCGCCGGGTCGCACCGAGAGTGTCAGATCGTCGATCGCGAGACGACGGCCGAAGCGCTTCGTCAAGCCGCGAACGGCGATTGCGTACTCTGGAGCATTTCCGGCCCTGTCAGGTATGAACATAGCGAAATCCGCCGAACATGTACTTAGTGGCTTCCGCTCCCAACACACATACTGATTCTCCGCAGCGCAGACGCGTGCGCAACTCGGCCAGCGCAAGCCAGATCGCTGCCGAGCCCGTGTTGCCGATGCGGTCGGCGTTGATGAATACACGCGGCTCCTCGAGTCCTAGCCGGCTGGCGAGCACCCCTGGCAGGCATCCGTTCGCCTGGTGCGGGATGAAATAGTCGCTGCGATCGATGCCGAGCTGCCGCGCCACCGCGAGAGCATCCGCGAAGAGACCGACACCGTGCTCAGCGACCCTCGAGTAGTCGTGCCCGAATTCGGGAATGGCACCCGGCTGCGGCACAAAATCCGAGCCACCGCTCGTCAGCGCGAAGCCCGGGGCCATACCGAAGCCGGAATATCCATGGAAAACGTCCGAGATCTGCGCGGCGGAAGTGGTCGCGCACGAGGCGAGTACGCATGCTGCCGCACCGTCTCCCATTTGTATGGCGTTGACCAGTTGACCGGAGTCCTCCACGGCACGGGGCGGATCGAAAAACACCGAGCCGGTCTCAGAGCCGACGATGGCGACCGGGCCGGCCCCCGGCGTATGCAACAGACCCATGGCGAACACCAGTGCGTTCGCAAACCCGGTGCAAGCCTGGCGCAGCTCCGCAAAGGGTCCGGTGTAACCGATCAGGTCAGCAACCTGCGCGATATTCGCAGGGAGCAGGCGGCCAGGTGTGGTCGTGTGCCCAATCAGGTAGCTGAGATCATTCGCTCCGACGCCGGACTCGTCCAGTGCCGCTTGCAACGCCCGCGCCGCAAGTTCAGCGTTGGAGTCGCCTGCACGTGGAGTCTCGCGTCGCAGTGCAAAGTCTCTGCAGAAGTGGCGCGTGTGGATCCCAAGTCGGGCAGCAAGCGCCGCCCCCTGCCGTCTGACATCGACGTCAAAGCGCGTGTGCAGGCGATCGAGCAGCTGAGCAGTCGGGATGCGCTCACCTGGCAAAGCAGCGCCCATTCCGAGCAAGCTCACCGAGCGCGCGTCCCGCCAAACACCGTGAGCCGGTTCAGCACGCATCAGATCGGATCGCGCGCCAGGGGGGATTTGTGCGAAGGCGCGCAAAAAGCCGATCCGGGTCGACTGCGAGTGCCTCCAGGGAGTCGGCACGCAATCGAAGCACACGAGTCAGCCGCTCACGGGCATCGACCGCGATTTCTCTCCCGCGCACCGACTTGAGCAGCGGTGCTGCGCAATCGCTCGCAATCGCGACGTGTCGCGCCTCGTCGTGATGAATGCGTCCCAGAATTGCGCCGACTCGGACGTCCGCGGCCAACGGTTTTCTGCGACCGCGCAGTGCCCCAAGGATCTGGCACACCGCGGAATCAATCGCAACAACACGCGCGCAATGCACCAAAACGTCGCGATCGGCCAGTCGCCTGAAGAAGCTGCGGATCGCGGCTGCGAGCGGCGGGTCATGCTGTGGCCGCGGCAGGGATGCTTCGAGAGTTGCGAGCATTGCCTGATGCCGCCGTTCGTCGGCGGCAATTCCCGCCAATGCCGAACGCACTGCCGGCTCGTGCCAGGAGCCGCCCAGGCGGTCGAAAGCAAGCGCAGCCGACTCCTCGCCGCAACTGAGCATTCGCAGCAGCTCCGCGAGCGCACGGGCACTCCGAGGGCCTAACCGGGTGCCCTGGATGCGCGTCTCGGTGATGCCAACGGGCAAGAACTCAAGGCGTGCCGGACTGAAGCGCTCTTCGCCGTCCTGATAGAGGCTGTGCGCGTCGCTGCCACGAAACGATCCATTGACGCCCGGACCTGATGACCAGGCGCGCGCCATTGTTGACTCATCCTCCAGCTCTGAAACCACGGGGCTCACTCAGCGAAGCGCGTGGGCGATCGCCCCGATGATCGGGCCCTGCCCGGAGGGCTGAACGAGAACCGCCACATCAGTGGTGTCCGGCGACAGCGATGACACCGGTACGCGAAAGGTCTCTGCCTGCCCTTTCCAAACACCCAAAGGGCGGATAGTGCGCACGATGTTGAACTCGTCCAGGGTGCGGCCGGTGTTCTCACCGCGACCGATGGCCGAAGTCGCATGGCGCAGGTAGGCAACGAGCGTCACGTCACTTGGTGGGACGCCCGGTTTTGCGCCCACCTCCACCACTACCGTCGCGTCGAGCACCGATACTGCGACCGGTACGCCATCCCGGCCCTCGCCGAGAGCTCTCGCAACCGCGTTCCCGTCCGAGCCGACCCGATCGTCGCGTCCGTCGACGATCAGCTGCGGTGTATACACGGAGGACCGCCGCAGGTTTCGAGCATAGACGTTCTGCCTCTCGACCGACTGGGCCAAGGCAAACCGATCACGCCAGCCGAGGCCATCCCAGTAGTTCACGTGAAACGACAAGGCGAGGACGTCGGAACGCGCGCTCAGTTTTCCGACGTAGGCATCGGCAGGAGGGCATGAACTGCAACCCTCGGAGGTAAAGAGCTCGACGACCACGGGGCGAGGTTGCGCGTCAGTCGCCGCCGCGCAGCACAGCATTGCCGTAGCAGCCAAGCACATTCGAACAGGGCGCGTCATGGGAAACTTTCACGCAGCGTAGCCATGACAGGTAGACCGGGCAGGCTGTCCGAATGTGGCGGGACCTGCCCTCCGGCAGGCAGCCCGAATGGCGCAGCCGTCTTCCGGGGCACCGTTCCCGGCGATGAAGATCCGCTCGACGGCATCGCGGGCGAGTTCGTCGATCCCGACTTCAAGTCACCGCATGCGGGGACCGCAAGTCGCGTTTCCGGCTTCTTGACCGCTCCTGAAGGTTGTTCCCGATTCTTCAGCGCTGATCGCCGCCTCGATCAGCCGAGCCGACCAACCTCCTGGCCGGCGTTTGCCTGCGCGAGCGCTCCCGGCCTCCTCAGTACGCTCGCAAGGACCGGTCATTTACTGGTCCTCCGTTAGCGCTTGATGGGGTGCCGCCAGCGACTTCGCAGCAGGGCAACTGCCCCCTCATTCAGAGCCGGCTCGTGGGCGAATTCTTCCGCGACAAAATCCATAAACACCTTCGCTCGCTGAGGCAACAGCCGCCTCTCCGGATAGATCATCTGGATCGGAGTCGGCGGCCCAAGATGGTCCTCCAGAAGCAGCTGCACCCGACCATCGAGGAGCGCATCTTCAAACAACCACACGGGCGAGTAGGCAATTCCGAGTCCGTCCAGGGTGGCACTGCGTATCCCATCCGGAGTGTTGACTCTGAAGCGACCGTGCACGGCGACGTCCCGATCCTTGAATGACCAGACGTTACCGGACGACAACAGTGTGTAGAGGATGCAGTCATGCTTCTTAAGGTCGGTGGGTACCTTTGGCGCCCCG
>Ga0307477_10001962_pt1 | contig 16339 bp, 15 predicted proteins | sample atmos_gasesECM2C_FD_203316 | JGI IMG/M metagenome (GOLD analysis project Ga0307477, IMG submission 203316) | Hardwood forest soil microbial communities from Morgan-Monroe State Forest, Indiana, United States - atmos_gasesECM2C_515 | ecosystem: Environmental > Terrestrial > Soil > Temperate...
CCTCGGTTCGATCTTCAAGCCAGCTGCGCGAAATCGGTGTCATGGTGCGTAAGCCGATTGATGACGACAGGACCGGCGATTTGCTACATCTTGAGCGAAACCGGGCGCCGCATGGAATCGATTCGTGGCTGATTTTAGCTCATTTGCGGCGCTTCGCTCCGCCTGTCTCGATCTGCCCAGCGGCAATTCTGCGGCCAGCGCCGCGGTGGCGCGGCGCGACGCGGCGTTGACCAAACCGCCGGGCAGCTTGGGTCGCCTCGAAGAGCTCGTCGGTTGGCTCGCCCATTGGCAAGGGCGGGCGCCGCCGCAATTGCTGCAGGTCGAGATTCTGGTATTTGCCGGCAATCACGGCGTCACCCGCCGCGGCGTTTCCGCCTATCCGGCCGAGGTGACGGCGCAAATGGTGGCGAACTTCGCTGCCGGCGGCGCCGCGATCAATCAATTGGCGCGGACCGCCGGCGCGCAGTTGCGGGTCATTCCGCTTGCGCTCGATCGGCCGACTGCCGATTTCACGCAAAGCTCGGCTCTGTCCGAGCCGGAATTCCTTGCCGCGGTGACCGAAGGCTACAATGCCGTGTCGCCGTCCTGCGATCTGCTCTGCTTGGGCGAAATGGGCATCGGCAATACCACGGCGGCAGCCGCTGTTTCGGCGGCTTTGTTTAGCGGCGGCGGTGCGCGTTGGGCCGGCCGCGGCACCGGCGTCGATGCGCAAGGGCTGCGACGCAAGCGCGACGCGATCGATGCCGCGCTGGCGCGCCATGCCGCCGTGCTCCACGATCCGTTCGCTGTTGCCGCGGCGCTCGGCGGGCGCGAACTCGCCGCCATTTTGGGCGCGACGCTCGCAGCGCGGCGCCAGCGCATTCCGGTCGTGTTTGACGGTTTTGTCTGTACCGCGGCGGTTGCGCCTCTGGCGAAGCTCCGGGCCGACACGCTTGCCCATGCGCTGTCCAGCCATGTTTCCGCCGAAGCGGGACATCGCATGCTGCTCGACGAACTTGAGCTACGTCCGCTGCTCGATCTCGATATGCGGCTCGGCGAAGCGTCGGCCGCGGCGCTCGCCGTGCTCGTCCTGCGCGCGGCGCTGGCCTGTCACACCGGCATGGCGACGTTTGCGGAAGCCGGCGTATCCGACAAACCCGCAGGGGATGATGCGGCGAAAGCGGCGAGCTAGCGTTGGTTTACGTCGTTGTTTTTCGTTCGGCCTCACGGCCAGACCGCCAGCACCGCGCCCATCAAAAGCAGTGCGAGAAGCAGATACCCATTGTTGACCAGGTAGAGATTCAACGGCCGCTTTTCGAAGGTGACCGAGCCGAGCGTCGCCACGGCGACAAAGCCAAGCCAGTTGAAAAAGCCGACGGCCGCGCCCTGGGCCCAGCTGTTTGCCCCGGCGTAATGCACTGCATGGACCAGCACAAATGCCATCAGCGCCGAGCCGATGACGTCGGGAATAAGAGCCTTGGCCAGCCCGGCCTTCATCTCCGCTTCGGTGGCGCCGGCGAGCTTACACCAGGATGGACCGAACAGGGCAGGCGAGTACCAGAACGCGCCAATCGCCTGCTTGATGATCACCGCCGCCAGGATTGCGAACCAATTGATCGGAAATTCCTGCATGACGCCCTCCCAAAACTTTTTTGCCTGAACGCAGCTGTGCCGCGGCGTCTAACACCGGGCAACCAATCATTATTCGAGCGTATGTTCGTGAACCGAATTTGGATTCGACGTGGAGCTTGTCGGCTTCCGCACGTGTGGACGGCTTCGCTCTCTAGCTATCGCCGGCAGCGATCGCATGAAAGAACGTGCCGCTGACACGACCGCGCCGGCCGCCGCCTTTGCCGAGCGCGCGTCCCTCGCTGTCGCTTAGTTCGGCAAACGGCTCATCGTCGCCTGCCGAAATGAGCGAGGCATAATGGAATTCATGACCGCGCACGTGTGCTCCTTTGGGTCCGAGCACGCCGTCCGACAAAAGTAGCGCCTCGCGATAGCCGAGATGCAGCTTGCGTTTGGCGAAGCTGGTCGTATGGCCGAGGAGCCCGGTCATGGCGTACAGGTGGCCAGCGCTGTCCTCGATGCTTTGGCCCAAAACCATGTAGCCGCCGCATTCGCCGTGGACCGGCCGCGTTTGCGCAAAGCGGCGCAAGCCTTCGGCAAAATTCTGTGCCGCTGCGAGTGATTGCGCGTGAAGTTCAGGATAGCCGCCCGGCAGCCAGCAGCAGTCGGCGCGCTCAGGCGGCGGCTCATCGGCCAATGGCGAGAACGGCAGGATCTCCGCGCCGGCGCTCCGCCAGGCTTCCACAACGTGAGGATAGACAAAGCTGAAAGCCCGATCCTGCGCAAGCGCGACGCGCTGGCCCGGCGGCGGCAGGAAACCGGCATGATTGTCGCGCCGCGACCGGAAGGTGAGCGGCGCGGCGGCCGCAACGATGGCATCGAGATTGAGCTGACGGTCCGCCGTTTCGGCCAGGTGTTCGATCAGCGCCGCCAGATCGGCATGCTCGGCGGCCTGCACCAGGCCGAGATGGCGCTCCGGCAGAGCGAGCGCGGCATCGCGTGGCAGCACGCCAAAAACAGGAAGCCCAACGGCGCTGACGGCGTCGGCAACGAGCGCGCGATGCCGTTCGCTGGCCGTGCGATTGAGAATAACGCCGGCAATTTTCACGGCGGGATCGTGCGCGGCAAAGCCGCGCGCGATGGCGGCGGCCGATTGAGCCTGGCGCGCGACATCGAGCACCAGGACTACAGGCAGATCAAAATGCGCGGCGAGATCGGCAGTAGCGCCGCGCCGGCCGGCGCGCGCCGCCGCGCCGTCGAACAGGCCCATGACGCCTTCGATCACAAAAATATCCGCACTGCCCGCCGCGCGCACCGCCAGCATCTCGATCAACGCACCCGGCATGGCCCAGGTATCAAGATTGACCGCCGCGCTGCCGCTCGCCGCGGCATGAAATGCCGGATCGATATAATCGGGTCCTGCTTTCGCCGCGCTGACTTTGAGGCCGCGGCGCCGCAGCGCCGCCACAAGCGCGAGCGTTATTGTGGTCTTGCCGGCGCCGGATTGTGGCGCGGCGACGATCAGACCGCGCGCGGTCATTTTAATTCCACTGATCCGCTTAATTCCGCGACCACAAGCGCGTCACGCAATTTGACGATCTCGCCAATCACCACGATCGCCGGCGGCTCGAGTTTCTGTGCGCGCGCGTCGCTGGCAAGTTTGTCCAGCGTCGAGACGACAACGCGTTGTTTCGGCATGGATGCCGAGACGATCACGGCGGCCGGCGTGCTGGCGGCGATTCCCGCTTCGCGCATCGCCGCGGTGATCCGTTCGAGATTGTGCATGGCCATGTACAGCACGATCGGTTGTCCGGTCCGTGCCAGCGGCGCCCAGTCGAAATCTTCATCGGCGCCGTGTCCGGCGGCAAAAATGACGGCGCGATTGACGCCGCGGAGGGTCGCCGGGATACCCGCCGCGGCCAGCGCGGCGAGGCCGGCGGTCACACCGGGAATGATGCGAAACGGCACGCCAGCCCGCGCCAGCGTCATGGCCTCTTCGCCGCCGCGGCCGAACACGAACGGATCGCCGCCCTTGAGACGGAGCACGCGATTGCCGGCGCGCGCCAGCGCGACGAGGCGTTCGCTAATATCGGCCTGCAGCGGCGACGGCTTGCCGCCGCGTTTGCCGGCAAACTCAAGCCGCGCCTGGGCCCCGGCCAGGGCCAGCACGCGCCGATCGACCAGCGCGTCGTGCACCACAACATCGGCTTGGGCGAGCCCGGCGAGCGCATCGAGCGTGAGCAGGCCGGGATCGCCCGGTCCGGCGCCGGCAAGCCAGATATGTCCCGGCGCAAAGACCGGAATTCCGGTCCGGCGCGCGGCCAAAGCATCCCATGCGGTCATGACGAACTCACGGCGTTTGCTGGTTTTCCGCTGGTAGTGACGGGTTCCGCTTCCGGGACTAAAGGAACGGCATGGCGAACGTGGCGAAACAGCAACGCGCCCTGCGCCGCGGCTGGACCACCGGCACCTGCGCCGCCGCCGCGGCCAAGGCCGCTTTTGCCGCGCTGGTGACCGGCGAGTTTCCCGATCCGGTCGCGGTGACGCTGCCGCGCGGCGAGCGGCCGAGCTTCGCCCTCGCCATGACGCGCATGGCCGACAATGCCGCCACGGCCGGCGTCATCAAGGATGCGGGCGACGATCCCGACGTGACGCACGGCGCGCTGATCTGCGCGACGGTGCGGCTGGGCGCGCCCGGCACCGGTGTGATGTTTCGCGCCGGCGAAGGCGTCGGCACGGTCACGCGCGCGGGATTGCCCATTGCGCCGGGCGAGCCTGCCATCAATCCGGTGCCGCGGCGCATGATTGCCGATGCGATCGCCGAGACTGCAACAACCAGTGGTCGCGCGGCCGATGCCGAAGTCGAAATTTCCATTCCGGGCGGCGAAGCGATGGCGGCGAAAACGCTCAATGCGCGGCTCGGTATTGTCGGCGGTCTGTCGATTCTCGGCACCACCGGCATTGTGGTGCCGTATTCCTGCTCCGCCTGGATTGCCTCGATCCATTCCGGCATCGATGTCGCTCGCGCCGCCGGCCTGCCGCATATCGTCGGATCGACCGGTGCGAATTCGGAAAGCGCGGCGCAGAAGCTTTATGACCTGCCGGACATCGCACTGATCGATATGGGCGACTTCGTCGGCGGCATGCTCAAATATCTGCGGCGCCATCCGGTGCCGCACGTCACCATCGCCGGCGGCGTCGCCAAAATGACCAAACTGGCGCAGGGGCTCGCCGATTTGCACTCCAAACGCGGCGAGGTCGATCTCGCAGCGCTGGCGAAGTTCGCAGCGGCGACTGGCGCCGGCGAAGAGATCCAGCGCGGCATTCTGGCGGCGAATACCACGGCGCAAGCCTTTGCGATCGCGCTCGCCGCCGGCATTGCGCTCGGCGATCGGGTGGCGCGGGCGGCGCAGGAAACCGCGGCGAACATTGTCGCCGGCACCGATATCGCCATCGAGGTCGTGCTGTTCGATCGCGAGCAGAATCTGGTCGGCCGCGCTCCGTTCAAGGTCTGATTTGCTTGCGCTCATCCGCCGCCTCCGCGAAACCGGCGGCGATAACTGGGATCGTATAGCGCGCTGTCGCGGAAATCGCGCGCGGCAAGCGCGCGGCCGACCAGGATCAGCGCGGTGCGCTCGATCCGCGCCGTGGCAACGGCGATGGCGATGTCGGCGAGCGTGCCCGACACGACCCGCTGTGTGGCTGAGCTCGCCTCGGCGACGACCGCGGCGGGACAGTCCGCGCCATAGAACGGCGTCAGCTCGGCAACGATGGCGTCGAGGGCATGGACGGCGAGATGAATAACAAGCGTCGCGCCGGTTGCGGCAAAACCGGCAAGTGTTTCGCGCTCCGGCATGCGTGAGGCGCGACCGCCGACGCGCGTGAGCACGACGCTCTGCGCCACTTCCGGAACCGTCAGCTCGCATTGCAAAGCCGCCGCCGCGGCGGCGAAAGCCGGCACACCGGGGGTGAGCGTGTAGCGGATATTCCGCCGCTCAAGCCGACGCAGCTGCTCGGCCAGCGCCGAGAAGATCGACAGATCGCCGGAATGCAGCCGCGCCACGTCGTGTTCCGCCGCATCGGCGGCGACGAACTCGGCCTCGATCTCATCGAGCGTCAGCGGCGCGGTATCGACGATGCGCGCATCCTTCGGGCAGAAGCGCAACAGCTCGCGCGGCACGATCGAGCCGGCATAGAGGCAGACCGGACAACGCGCGATCAGTTCGCGCCCGCGCACGGTGATGAGGTCGGCCGCGCCGGGGCCGGCGCCGATGAAATGCACGGTCATGGCGCAGCCCCCGAGCGCGCCAGCGCGCAAGTCGCCGCGCCGAACACAAGACGCGAAGCGATCAGTCGCGACGACGGTCCCGCCGCGGCCAGCGCGGCGGCTTCGGCGAGCGAGGGCACGCCGGTAAGCGCGAGCACGCGTTCGGATCGCGTCTCGGTCCGCGCGCCGGCGGCTTTAAGCTCGTCATCGGCGACCAGTACGACGCGAAGACCAAGCTTCGCGGCTGCCGCAGCGATACCTGCCTCAGCCGCTTTGGCGCGGCCGGTGGCGATCGCCTTGAGGTCGGCTGTGGTGACGCCGGCGCGGGCCAAAGCTGCCCGGATTACGGCTTCGATGTCGGGGGCTCCGGCGCCTCGCCTGCAGCCGATTCCGGCGACGATCATGGCTTGATCCATTTCCATTGCGTCACCGGCATCGCTGCACGCCAACCGATTTTCTCGCCGAGCGGCTCGGCCCGCGAAATCGCCAATCGCAGCAATTCGCCGCCAAGCACCGCATGCCGGCCGAGCAGCAGCGTTTCGGTTTCAAGCGTCACGGCGTTGACGACGAGCCGTCCGCCCGACCGCAGCGAATGTGCCGCGCTGTCAAGAACGCCGCTCTCGCTGGCGCCGCCGCCGATGAAGATCGCGTCAGGCGTCGGCAGTTCCGCTAGCGCGCCAGGCGCGGCGGCAGGGGTGACCTGTAATGCCGGCACGCCGCAGGCGGCGGCGTTGCGCAGGATGCGCGCGGCGCGATCGCCGCGGCGCTCAATCGCGATCGCGCGCATGGTTGGATCGCTCAGCATCCATTCGATCGCGATCGAGCCCGAGCCCGAGCCGATGTCCCACAGCAATTCGCCGCGGCGCGGCGCCAAAGAAGACAGCGCGACCGCGCGAACTTCGCGTTTGCTGATCTGTCCGTCGTGCTCGAACAGCTCATCGGGAATGCCGGCTGTGCGCGGCAGGATCCGGGCGTCCGGCGCCGCCGCGACTTCGATCGCGACTGTATTGAGGTCATCGACGGCGCCGAAGGCGAACGCGGCGGCCGTGGTGCTGCGAACGCGCTCGCGCGGCCCGCCGAGCGCTTCCAAAACCGTCAGCCGGGTGTAGCCGAAGCCGCTCCGAGCCAGAAGCTGCGCCAGCGCTGCGGGCCCGTCGCCGCCGGAGGTCAAAACGAGAAGGCGCGCGCCCGGCTGCAGGTGCGGCCGGACGAGATCAAGCGAACGGCCATGCAGCGACAGCAGCACCGTGTCCGGCACCGACCAGCCGAGCCGCGCCGCCGCCAGGCTGAAGGCCGACGGCGCCGGAAGCACAATCATTTCGCGCGGGTCGATGGTGCGCGCCAGTACCGCGCCGACGCCGTAATGAAACGGATCGCCGGAGGCGAGCACGCAGACTTGCCGCCCGCGATGGCGGCTGACTTCGACGGCGGCGCTATCAAAGGGGCTCGGCCAAGCGCGCGCCGCCCCGCGAATAAGCGGCGCCGCAAGCGCAAGATGACGCCGGCCGCCAAACACGATGTCGGCCCCGCCAATCAGCCCGCGCGCGGCCGCGCTCAAGCCATCGACGCCATCCTCGCCGATACCGACGATGGACAGCCAGCGCGAGGATGCGGCACTGTGCGCTGAAGTCCTCTCGATAGACGGCTCGTTCGCGACAGTCATGTCACGCATCCTTATCCTCGGCGGCACGACGCAAGCGCGGGAACTGGCCGAGCGCCTGGCCAAGCGCACCGATCTTGAAGTCATTGTGTCGCTGGCCGGCCGCACCAAGTCGCCGGCGCGGCAGCCGGTGCCGGTTCGAACGGGCGGCTTCGGCGGCGTTGCCGGTCTTGCCGAATATCTTGCCAAGGAACGGGTCGACGCTCTCGTCGACGCGACGCATCCTTACGCGAATATCATTTCGGCCAATGCCGCCGCCGCCGCGCGCCAAGCGGGCGTGGCGCTGCTGGCCTTTCGGCGGCCGCCATGGCGCGCTGTTGCCGGGGATCGTTGGATCGAAGCGGTCGATGTTGCCGATGCCATGGCGAGACTGGGCGAGCACCCGCGCCGGATCTTTGTCACCCTCGGCCGCACCGAACTGGCGCCGCTGACCACGGCTCCACAACACTTTTATCTGATCCGCAGCGTCGATCCGGTCGAGCCGCCGCTGCCGTTGCCGCGCGTCAACTATGTCACCGGCCGCGGCCCGTTCAGCGAAGGTGATGACCGTGCGCTGATGAGCGCGCACGCTATCGATGCGGTAATCGCCAAGAACAGCGGCGGGACCGCGACCTACGGCAAGATCGCCGCAGCGCGCGCGCTCGGCATCGACGTGATCATGCTGCGCCGGCCCGCGCCGCCGGATGGACCCGCGGTCGAAACCGTGGACGCAGTGATCGCGTGGCTCGATCATGCGATCGCCTCAGCCATGGTACGCGGCGTGTAAACGAGCGGCGAACGTCCGGGCCGCTCGATGACGCGCGTTTCGCGGGTGCCGACAATCACCAGCGTCGCCATATCCACCAGCGTTGCTTTATCGGCCGGTTCGTTCGCGGCGGTTTCCAGAGCCGTCACCGCAATACGCTCGTCCGGTCGGCCGACGGCGCGGCCGAAGATGACTGGTGTCGTCGCCGGCAGATGGCGGCGCAACCGCTCGAGCGCGCTGGCGAATTGCCAGGGCCGCGCGCGCGACACCGGGTTGTAGAGCGCGATCGCAAAGCCCGCTTGCGCCGCCGCGTCGAGCCGGCGCTCGATCAGCGGCCACGGCTTGAGATTGTCGGACAGCGACAGCGCGCAAAAATCGTGACCGAGCGGCGCGCCGATACGCGCGGCGACCGCGAGCATCGCGGTAATGCCCGGAATGAAGACAACGTCGAGCGCGCGCCAGTTGTCGGGACCGGTCGCGATTTGTTCGCAGATTGCCGCCGCCATCGCGAACACGCCTGGATCGCCGCCGGATACGACAGCGACGTTCGCTCCTTGCGCGGCCTGGTGCAGCGCTTCAGCAGCGCGCGCCGCCTCCTCGCGATTGTCGGACGGATGGCGGATTTGACTCGCGCGCGCCGGCACGCGGTTGAGATAGGGACCATAGCCATAGAGCGCTTGTGCGTCGGCAAGCGCAGCGGCGGCCTCGGGAGTGAGATAGCGTTCATCGCCCGGACCCAGGCCGACAACGGCGAGGCGTCCGCTCATGATTCACCTCCCGGCTTTGCTCGCGGACGGTTTTCCCAGCCCGGCACCAGGACTACGGCGAAATAGGGTGCGTCGTCGTCGGGCTTGGCGGCAAGCGGGATCATTTTCTCTTCCGCCATCGTGCCACGCTCGACATAGAGTGCGCGCAGCAAGCGTCCGCTGCGCGCAAGCGCGCGCCGTAATTTTGGCAGGTGCTGGCCGACTTTCATCACCACCGCCGCATCGGCTTCCGCAAGACGCCGCACCAATTCGCTCTCCGGCAGCGTCGCCGGCAGGACGGTGAAGACGTCGTCGCCTTGAGCGATCGGCAACGCTGCCGCCGACCAGCAGCCCGACATGCCGGTCACGCCGGCGATGACTTCCGTATCGAACCGCGGCGCCAAGCGGGCGTGCAGATGCATATAGGAGCCGTAAAACATCGGATCACCCTCGCAAATGACGGCGACGACGCGCCCCGCCTCGAGGTGCCCGGCGATGTCCACGGCCGCTCGCGCATAGAAACTCTCGAGCGCGTCGCGATAATCGGGGCTGCATTTCGGCAGTTCGGTCGTTACCGGGTAAGCAAGCGGCAGTTCAATACTGTCGGCGCGCAGGAACTGCGCAATTGTCGCGCGCGAATGACTGGGCCTTCCGGCTTTGGCGAAATAGGCAATCACATCGGCTTGCCGCAGCGCGCGGGTTGCTTTGACGGTCATCAATTCGGGATCGCCCGGCCCGACGCCGACGCCGATCAGCTTGCCCGCTCTCACAGTTGCGCTCATAGGCCGGGCCTCGCCAAAGCATTAACGGCGGCGGCGGTAATCGCGCTGCCGCCGATCCGTCCGCGCACGATGAGAAACGGCACGCCGCGCGGATTGGCGGCAAGCGCGTCCTTGGCCTCGGCGGCGCCGACAAAGCCCACCGGAATGCCGAGAATCGCCGCAGGTTTCGGTGCGCCGGCATCCAACAGTTCGAGCAGCCGGAACAGCGCGGTGGGGGCATTGCCGATCGCGACGACCGCGCCGCCAAGACGATCGAGCCACAGATCGAGCGCCGCCGCCGACCGCGTGGTGTCGATTTTTGCGGCGATCGCCGCGGTGCGCGAATCGTTGAGCGTGCAGATCACATTGTTGGCGACCGGCAGCCGCGCGCGGGTGATCCCATGCGCCAGCATTTCCGAATCGCAAAAAATCGGTGCGCCGGCAGCCAGCGCCGCGCGCGCCGCCGCAACCAAATTGCCGCCGAACACAATGTGTTTGGCAATATCGACTTGCCCGCAAGCATGGATCATCCGCACAGCAATTTCGACCTGTTCGGAGGTAAAGCGGGCCAGATCGGCTTCGGCGCGAATGATGGCAAACGATCGCCGATAGATCGCCGCGCCGTCGCGCAAATAAGTGGTTTGGTCGGCGGCGGCGTCAGACATGGCGGATTTTCTCGGCAAGGCGGCGACGTTCGCGCAAGTGATCAGCAATGACGTCGGGCAATTCGCGCAGCGGCGCCGCCGCAAACGGCGCGTCGCGCGCCGAGCCGTTGGCGATAAGCCCGCAATCATCTTTTGTGCCGACCACAGTGAGCGGCGCCGCGCCGGGATGGGCGCAGCCTTTGGCGCAGCCGGATACGTGGATGGTCAAGCCACCGCTCAGATATGGCGCGGCGGCAGCGGCAATATCCGGCGCGACGGCTCGCGCCGCGATGTAAGCGGAGGCGCAGAGCGGCGCGCCGGCGCAGGCGACGACATGCCGGCGCGGATCGTCGGGGGCGGTGACGAAGCCGAGGCTTACGGCGGCTGCCAAAAACCGCGCCGTGCCTTTGCTCGTCAGCCCGATTGCCAAGAGGCCGCGGTTCGGCGCGCTGCGCAGCCCGCGCGCGCCGGTCGCCGCCGCGGCATCGGCAAATTTTTCCAGGGTGCGCGCCTCGGCATGGCCAAAGGCCAGTCCGATGCCGCAGGCCAAAGAACCATCGCGCAGCGCATGCAAGCCGATCGGGTCGCGGTATTGGCGCGGTGCCGCGCCGCCGGTTTCGATGCTGCTTGCGCCGTGATGGCGTTGCGCCACAAATCCGCGGTGTGCGTAGGCGAGCGTGTCCGCAAAACAATCGATTCCCTCATCGCCGATAATGTCGCGTGCGCGCGCGCCCCGCTCAGCCAGAACATGCAGCAGACCCGAGATAGCCTCGACGCTATCGCCTGGCGCGATAACGCCGAGGTCGACTGCGCTTGCTTCATCGCCGCCGATTCCCAGCCGCAACATAGGTTGACCATTGTGCAGTTGCGCGCGCAGGCGAATATCGGCGGCGACATGCGCAAGACCGAGTGGAGCGCCGCCATCGATCACGATAGAAACTTTGGGATCGAGACGGTCGCTGAACGATTGCTGCGCTACGGCGTAGCGCAATGAGGCGGCGAAGGCGCTGGCGTCGAAGATCTCCGCCGCATCAAGTCCGGCGAGCGGATTGCACAGAATTGGCACACCGTGCTCGGCGGCGATGCCGAGCGCGGCGATAGTATCGGCAAACCGCGGCGCCGAATCCGCGCTCAAGCCGCGCACCTGAATGCTGCCGCGCGCGGTGATTTCGATAATGCCATTGCCACAGGCCCGCGCTGCCGCGCACAGCGCGACGAAGGCGTCGAGTGCAATCGTGCCGATCGGCAGGATCCGCACCAGCAAACCATCGCCGGTCGGCAATGGCCGCGACAGCCCGGGACAAACGCCGCGCCGCGGGGGAATCACGGAGCCGCCGCTCATTGGCGCGCTCATGGCATTGCTCCAGCGGCGGTTTGCGCGCGTAATGCCGCCAAGGACGCGCTGACATCATTGCGTCGCGGGTGCCAAAAGCCGCGCTGCAACGCAGCTTCCAGACGATGCGCGATGCTCGCCGCGGCCGCCGGATTCTCGCGCAGCAGAAAATCGCGCACGGCCGGATCCTCGACATAGGCGGCATGCAGAAGCTCGAACAGTTCGCCGGCTACCGCATCGGTGGTTTCGGCGAAATTGAAGAGCCGATCGACTGTCTCGGCGAACTCGGCGGCGCCGCGCGGCCCGTGGCGCATCTGCCCGGCGATAAAGCGGGGATTGACCGCACGCGCGCGGACGATACGCGACAGCGCGGCCGACAACGGCCGCGCCCGCGGCTGTTGCGGGTCGGTCATGTCAAGCATGACAAGATCGGCGGCGCGTCCGAGCATTTTGACGGCGGCGGCAAAACCGCCGATGAAGGCCGCGTCTTCGGCGCCTTCGAGGAGGTCGCGCGCGGGATCGTCACTGACATGAATGAGCATGTCGGCGTCGGCGACGCGCGCGGCGAAGGCGCCAGGCGCCGCGCCGGCTTCGCCCTCGGCGCCGCGATAGACATGCGACGCCGCGCCGAGATAAGCGGCTCCGATTTCGCCGCTGCCAAGATCGCGGCCGAGCATATCTTCGATGCCGGCGCCATAAGCGCCGGGCGCACTGCCGAAAATCCGATCGAGGTGGACTGCGCGCGCGCCGTTGGCGGCACGGCGCGCCGCGGTGAGCGGATTGTCCTCGTCACTTTCATCGCGCGCGGCGACCGCCTGCACCGCTGCGTCAAGGAGCGCGATCTGTACCGGGAACAAATCCCGGAACAATCCCGATATACGCCAGGTGACATCGACCCGGGCACGGCCGGTCGCCGCGACCGGCAGCACTTCGACGCCGGTCACGCGCCCGGTGGCGTGCTCCCAGATCGGGCGGCAGCCAAGGAGCGCAAACCCTTGCGCGATCTCCTCGCCGCCAGTGCGCAGCGTGGCGCTGCCCCATAAATCGATCACCGCGGCGCGTGGCGGCTCGCCATGATTTTGCAGATGGGCGCGCACCACTTCGGTCGCGGCGGCACGGCCGATTTCCATTGCGGTCGGCGTCGGCAGCGTGCGCGGATCGGCGGTGAACAGATTACGCCCGGTCGGCAGCACATCGCGGCGGCCGCGCGCCGGCGAGCCCGCCGGTCCCGCCGCGATGCGGCGGCCATCGAGCGCCGCGATCAAAGCCGCGCGTTCCGCTTCGGCGCTATCGTGCCAAGCGCGGTCGTCGCTGCCCGCAGGAGCTCGCCCGAAAATGTGCTGGCCGTCTTTGATAGCGAGGTCCTTGAGATCGCAGAGCCAGGCGTCGATGCGTTTGAGAGCCTCATCCGCGGGCGCGGCAGCATCGACGCCGGCGTCGCGAGCGAGGCAGCTGCGCTTCGCCGTTTCGATGATCGAAGTGGCGAGCCGCTCGCGCCGCCGGCGATCAAGCCCCTCGGCCTGTGCATATTCATCGAGCAACAATTCGAGCGCATGCGCGTCGCCGCTTGGTCCGCCCGTGGTCAGTGGCGGCAGCAAATGGCCGATGGTCACGCCGGCAATGCGTCGCTTGGCCTGTGCCGCCTCGCCGGGATTGCTGACGATGAAGGGATAAATCACCGGCAGCGCTCCGGTCACAATTTCCGGAAAACACGCACCCGTCAGCGCCACGGCCTTGCCGGGCAGCCATTCCAGCGTGCCATGCGCGCCCATGTGGACGAGAGCATCGATACCGGCGACGTGTTGCAGCCACAGGCCGAACGCGACCAGTGCATGCCGCGGCGGCAATTGCGGATCGTGATAATCAGCACGGCGATCCGCGCTTCGACCGCGATCGGGCGGGAGCGCGACAATGACATTGCCGAATTTTTGCGCGCGAAAGTGGAACGCACCGCCGCGCAGATCGGGATCATCGGTCGGCTCGCCCCAGGTTTGATAAAGCTTTTCGACAGCGGCTTGCGGGACGCGTTCGAGCAGACGGGCATAATGGTCGAGCGACAGAATCGCATTGTCGGCGCCGCGCGCAACGCCGTCGAGCAAGGCACGCGCGGTATCCGGCGCGCCTTCGATCGCGTAGCCGGCTTCGCGCAGATCATCGAGCGCGGCTAGTACGCTTGCGGGCACATCAAGGCCGACTGCATAGCCGGCGCGATCTTTCGCGCCCGGATAATCCGGCATCAGGATCGCCACCCGGCGATTCTGGCGCGGCAGCCGCGCCAGCCGCACCCACGCGGCAATGCGATCCGCGGCGATCGCCATGCGATCGGGCTCGACACGACTGGCCAGCGCAGTGAACGCGAGTTCTTCGGAGCGCGCCAGCGCACCTTTGAACGCCACGACGCCGGTCAATACCCGCCCGTCCAATTCGGGAAGCACGACGTGCATTGCCAGATCCGCGGCGCCGAGGCCGCGCGGGCTGTCGCGCCAAGCCGGCCGTCGGGTGGTGGCGCTGACGATCTGAAACAGGGGCACCTCGAGACCGTCGAGTGCGCTTGTTTCACTAACGACGCTCGCGGCAAAACCCGTCATTGTCACGATCGCGGCCGGATTGAGCTGCCGCAAGGCGCCGCGGAGAAATTCAGTGGCATCGCGGTCTTTGAGAGACGTGACGAATAAGGGTGCGGCGGCGAGCCCGCGCGCCACCAATGCCGCGGATAGCGCATCGACCGGTGCGGTGTCGCCGGCCAAGAGCATCGCGCGATAGAAAATGATCGGCACGACCCGGCGATCCGGTGCGGGCGTCTCGATCAGGCGTTCGACTGCAACCGCGCCTTCGCCCGGCAGATAGCCGGCAAATCGCGGCACCGCCCTCGGGCCAGGTGCTTGCAGCGCGAATCCGGCGTGACGCGCCAGCTGGCGTAACAGCGCGCGCAGGTTGCCGGCCCCGCCTTCGCGGAAGTATTGCAACAGCACGCGCAGCTCGTGTTGCGGCAGCGTCGAGGCTGCATCGAGCCGCGGATCGTCGCGGTCCTCGCCCGGCAGGACCGCGAGCGCGCTGCCCCGCTCGCGCGCCAGCGCTGCCAGCCGGTCGATGCCATATCGCCACCAGTCCAGCCCGCCGAGCAGGCGAACCACGATGATCTTGGCGTGCGCGCCAACGCGATCGATCCACAGGTCGACCGACATCGGGTGCCGCAAATCGCGTAAATGCGCCAAGCGCAGGCTTGGTAGCGCCGCGCGCTCCGCCTCCCAGGCGGCGGCGAGCGCGGCAAGATCGCTGTCGGCAAACGACAGGATCGCGATCTCGCCCGGCGGTTGGCCGAGGTCGACCGCTTCGACGATTTCGTCGAGACCAGTCGAACTCGTCGTGAGCAGATGCATCGCTCACCTCACAAGAAGCTCAGACACGAAGCGCGTCCGTCACCGCGGCGCGGTCGAGGCCCTTTAATCCGATCACGACCAGGCGGCCTTGCCGGTGCTCGGCGGCGCCCCACGGCCGATCGAACTGGCAGGTCACCCGCGCGCCGACCGCCTGCACCAAAAGCCGCAACGGTTTGTTCGCTACCGCGGCAAAGCCCTTCACGCGCAGCACCTCGAACCGCTCGGCAAGCGACGCAACGCGCGCGACCAATGTCGCCGGATCGGCAAGCTCATCGAGCGCAACGACAAAGCTGTCGAAATCGTCGTGATCGTGCTCGGCTTCCGCATCGTGCCGGGTCGGGCGATTGGCAATTTCGTTTTCGGTCGCGATTCCGAGCCCCAGTAACAGTCTTTGATCGACCTTGCCGTCGCTCGTGGTGAGCACTTTGACATTGCGCGGCAGCGCGTTCGCAATTGCCGCGCGCGCACGGTCAAGTCCGGCCTCATCCAGCAGATCGCGCTTGTTGAGCACAACCAGATCGGCGCAGGCGATCTGATCTTCGAACACTTCCTCGACCGGGTCGTCGTGCATGAGCGCACTGTCGGTGGCGCGCTGACGCTTGAGCGCCTCGAGGTCGCCGGCGACGCGCCCGTCGGCGAGCGCGGCGCCGTCGACCACGACGACCACGCCGTCGACGGTAACGCGGTTTTTGATCGCGGGCCAATGAAACGCCTGCACCAGCGGCTTGGGCAAAGCCAGGCCCGACGTCTCGATGACAATGTGATCGACGCCGTCTTTAGCCAGAATGGCGTCCAGCGCTGGCACGAATTCGTCGGCGACGGTGCAGCACAGGCAACCATTGGCGAGTTCGACGATGTTCTCTTCCGGGCAGGCGGCGTCGCCGCAACCCTTGAGAATCTCGCCATCGATGCCGACATCGCCGAATTCGTTGACAATGATCGCGAGCCGCCGGCCTTGCGCATTGGCCAAAACATTGCGGATCAGCGTGGTTTTGCCGGCGCCAAGAAAGCCCGTAACGATAGTGCAGGGTACGCGCGCGAGCCGCGCGGAGAGTTTGTTATTCAGTGCGTTATTCATGGATCGCTCTCTACGAAATCGAACGGCGGAACGCGCGCAATCAAGCTGCGCTTGAGAATTTCGGGCCGGCCACGCCAGGGCAGAATGCCGTCGCTCGCGCCGGCAAGGAGCTTCGCGCCGGCGACAAGCGCGTCGGCATTGGCGACGTCGAGCCCGCCGAACACGTAGGTCCATGAG